>Ga0209544_1003881_pt1 | contig 11084 bp, 9 predicted proteins | sample MesohylPK_FD_187297 | JGI IMG/M metagenome (GOLD analysis project Ga0209544, IMG submission 187297) | Host-associated microbial community of the marine sponge Aplysina aerophoba from Gulf of Piran - sponge mesohyl, lysed by proteinase K... | ecosystem: Host-associated > Porifera > Sponge >...
GTAGTCCGCCGCTCCAGCCACTGCAGCACATTGTCCGGTTCGGCGAACGCCTGTCGTGCCCCGCGGCTCCGCGGCCGCTTGCGCTGTCCGCCGCTCCCAGTTGATGGTCACATCCGCGCGACGATCGCGGAAGTCGTCGCGCGAACCACGTCCTTGTTGTCGTCCGGAACGAATTGGAAGACTTGCCGCACTGTTCGGGACGTGTGCCTCTGCTCGTGCACCATCGGGTGGGACACGATCGCGCCACGGCCTGTGGCCGGCTGAGGGAAGGGACGGATCGAAGTCCAGACATGTCGTTGACATGGGCAACTGGACCTGCCCGCATAAGCTTCGCGCTACTGGCCGGCACCCTGTCCCCTCCGGACTGTTCTGGCGAGCAGCTTGCGCAGTCTGGCAAGCCTCCTGAACATGATCCCGCTGACCAGTTCCCGGAAATGCCGCGATGCTCCGAAGTGACTGGCGATCTCCGCGCTGGAGACCCGCCGCAGTCCCTGCACTGCCGGGCGTCGCTCGATCAGGACAACAGGCAGTCCGCGGATGGCGTCACGATAGGCTTTCAGCAGCGTGGTGCGGCGACCGTGCATGCCGTCGGTGATCAGGATCCGCAGCAACAGCAGAAAGAAAGCAGGAAGGTTCCTGAGCAGGAGATCGATCGGCATGTTCTTGCAGAACGACCAGATCAGGTTCCGGTAGCCGTGATAGATCTGGAACTCGCTGCTCATTCCGGCTGACGCGGAACCGACGTGGTGGACGACCGCATCGGCGACATGCAGGCACCTGTAGCCGGCAAGGCGCAACTTGAAGGACAGGTCGACATCCTCGAAGTAGCAGAAGAACGATTCCTCGAAACCGCCGACCTCGCTGAACGCCGCCCTGTCGTAGAGTGCAGCCGCGGCACAGGCGCCGAACACCTCGTCAGACGTACACACGGCGAGGTCGGCCGGCACCATGTGGTCCCGCCGCCATGCCAGTCCGTTGCGCGCCAGCATGTCGCCGGTACCATCGAGGATGTCACCCTGGCCCTTCAGGTGTTCCGGAGGTTCGAACAGGTACTGGTGCGAGCCGAAGAACGAGAACTCCTGAGAGGTTTCTGCTGCGTGCAGCAGACGTTCCAGCCAGTCAGGCGCGGGGAAGGCATCGCTGTTGAGCAACGCGATCCAGGGGGATCGTGCGACCTCCACGGCGCGGTTGTTGGCAAAGGCGAACCCGGTGTTGCGTCCAAGATCGAGGATCCGGAAACGGGTGTCGTCGGGGACATGCGCGAGTGACCCGTCGTGCGAGCCGTTGTCGACGACGATGACCTCGAAATCGGTCACGGTCTGGGCGCACAGGTGCCCCACGCACCTTTGCAGGTACTCTCCACCATTGTAATTCACGATGATCACGGACGCGGACAGACCCGCCTCGCCGGCATACGCCTTCGCGTCTGCGGTGGACTCCAGGAGAGGATCAAACCGCGAATTCACTGGCGGAAGTCCGTAAAATCTGCACGGCGGCGCCGGTACGGGAACAGGCAGGTCCTGTGTGCATGATCAGGCTCTCCGTCGCCAATGCGGAGCCTCGCACACCAGGGCCGGAAAAGCCCGTGCCCGCTCACCGTGTCGCGTGGTTGCCGAGCATCTTCAGGCCCAACCGCAGAACCGTCCGCACGAACCAGCGAAATATCCGGACGTGCAGTGCACGGCTGCGCAGGACGAGCAGGGACCCGGCCGACACTCCCAGGGTGTCGGCGTACTCCTCGACCAGCTGCTCGTACTCGCTCCCGATCTGCCCGGCGTTCAGGGATATGTCCAGTTCCCGGTGCTTTTCCCTGGCAATCGCATAGTATCGCTCCAGGGTTTCCTGCCTGGCGCCAACCTGCTGGTGAACCATCGGGACACGGTAGAGCGCCGTGGTCTTCTCGATGTGCGCGAATGGTCCCGAATATGCCGCGTACCGCACCCACAGGTCCCAGTCTTCCTGGTTCTCCAGTGCGGGGTCCATTCCTCCGCATTCCTCGAACAGGGTGCGTTCGAACAGGACGCAGCAGATCGGCATGATGTTGCGGTGACACAGTTCGACGTAGGTGAAGGGTCGATTGAACACCACGTCCCGCGAGCCTTCCCGGACGATCTCGTGATTGTCGTTCCACTCGGTGCGGACCTCGAAAGCCGTGGAGTACGCCACGCGCGCATCGGAGGCCTTCAGGCGGGCGACCAGCTGTTCGACATGGTCGGCAAACAGTTCATCGTCCTCGTCGAGGAAGCACAGGTAGGAGCCTGTAGCGAGTTCCATCGCGGTGTTGCCGGCAACGCACCTTCCCCGGTTTTCCCCGAGCGCACGGTAGACGATGTCTAGTCCGGAAAACCTGTCAATGACGTCTTCCACCGTGGAAGGGCCGTCCTCGATCACCACGGCCTCGAGCGGCCGGTAGGTCTGGTTGGCGATGGTTCGCAGCGCCCGTTCGAGCTGCGCCTTCCTGCCGACGGTCCGGATCAGGACCGAGACCAGGGGATACTGATCCAGGTCCGGGAACGGTGTGACGACGTGAAACGCTCCGAGTCGGGTTGGTGCAAAGTTCAGGCCACTGAAGTAGGCATCTCCGAAGTTCCGGCGCTTTTTCATGAAGTGCCGGAAGTCCCGGGCGTAGCGGGTTCCGATGACCAGGAGATCCTTGCGTTGACCGGGAAAGTACCGGCGGCCCAGCAGAATTGCCAGGTAGATGCCGTAGCCCCGCAGCATGTCCGTGAAACTGCCGAAGCGGGTGCGGATGTAGAGCATGCCGAGCACGCTGTGGATCAACTGCACGGGCTTGACCTGGCCTGCGAACTCGTAGGTGTGGTGCCGGATACATGCCGACGGAACATACCGCAGCGTCCAGCCGGCGTGCCTGATCCGCCAGCACAGGTCGACATCCTCACAGTAGAGGAAGATGCGTTCGTCGAATCCTTCCACTGCCGCGAAGGCGTCGCGGCGGAGCAACAGGGCGGCACCGCAGCACCACGGAGAGTTCATGGATACCGGGTTGTACTGCTTGGGGTGCTCGTAGGGCACCTGTCTCGGTTCCCACGCTCCAACGCTTGAACTGTCGTTTTCGGCGGCCTCGATGAGTCTCTCGATGCAGTCGGGATAGAGCTCGGTGTCCGGGTTTAGAATGAGAGCGAACGGAGCGTGGCCCTCGCGCAGCGCGCGATTGTGGGCTCTTCCAAAGCCGTCGTTGGTCGCGTTCTCGACCACTTCGTAGGAATGGAACAGCCCGACCTTGTCCCATCTGAGCACCGAGAGCCTTTCCACGGTGTTGTCGGTGCTGCTGTTGTCCACGAAGGTGATCCGCGCGCGGGTCATGTCGAAGGTCTGTCGGGTCAGGCTTTCGACCAGTCGGTCCACATGACCGGCTGAATTGAACGTTACAACGGAGATATCGAGGCGGGGCTCTTGCTGGGGATGTCTGAGTTCGGACACTGAGACGAGGGGCGGGTTCTCGGCCTGCACATCCGATCCGAAATCCGGTTGTGCGGAAGCCGCCTGGCAAAACCCGGGAGCTGCCGGGGCGGCCCCTTGAGCTGTTGGCGCCGGCTCCAGTTCGACCACGGGGGAGGACTGGTACGGTCCGCTGAGTGCCGGTTCAGGCTCTGATCGTGAGTCAATGATCATACAAGGGCTTTCTGAGCCTCCGCACCGCACGAAGGCCGGTCGAACCGGGACAGGGCCGTTGCTCTCATGCTGTCCAGATATACACATGCCTGCGGCATCCTGTCACTGTGCAGTAATGGTTCGAACGGCATTCACGGCATCACCGCATCACTCACGTGCTTCCGGCCTCCAGCGATGGCTCCCCTGCGTGGGGCCGGGGATCGCTGATGTCGTTGTCAATGCCGCGTGACCCGTTGTCCATGCACAACCCGACAGCGGACCGGGGCTCGATGCGGCCCTGCTCCGGGAGAGGTCAGGTGCGCGCCGGATCGGAACCGTATCGGGTCCGCAGCAGTGCCGTCCGTCGCCAGTACTGGTTACCCGGTCCCCGGTCGATGCACGGTAAGCGTGCCCGCGCCCGGTGCGCCGGTTCCCGCGTTCCGCAGTTCTCTTGACAACACCTTGCGGCTTCGACGGTCTCCCTCAGTCATGCAATCGCGTCCGGGCCATGCCGGTGTACCCTGTCTCCTGATACATCGCGAACCAGGGACTTCCGGACGCAGGAGCATGGTCCCGGATTCCTGCTATTCTGCCGGAACAGCCGTTCCTCACCCGTACACCAGAGGTGCCCATGCCGTCGGAACAGAACTCCTGGACATCCGATCTCTTTGTGCCCGTCGGACATTTCTATTCACCGACAGTCAATCCCGAGGAGGTCTCGGTGCGCTGGGGCGACATATGCGATCGCAGGCGTAAGACGCTCCCGGGCATCGACCTGTGCGAGGCTGATCAACTTGACTGGCTCGGATGCATTGCTGCGTTTTACGATGATCTGCCCTTCGCTGATCAACCCGTGGACGGATTGCGCTATGGGTACGCCAACGACCAGTTCGGGTTCGGAGACGCCGCAGTGCTGTTCGGCATGCTGCGGCATCTTCGCCCGAAGCGGGTTGTGGAGGTTGGCTCCGGGTACAGCTCTACCGTGATGCTGGATACCAATGACCGGTTTCTCGACCAATCGATCGCTTTCACCTTCATCGATCCGTTTCCCGGGCGCCTGTACGAGTTGTCAGGCAAGAAAAGCCTCGCGGCTCATACCGTGATCGAGAGCCCGGTCCAGTCCGTTCCGGCCGACGTGTTTTCCGTACTGCAGCCGGACGATATCCTGTTCATCGATTCCTCGCACGTGCTGAAAACCGGAAGTGACGTGGCGTACCTCCTGTTCGAGGTTTTGCCTGTTCTCGCGGATGGTGTGATCGTTCACGTTCACGATATTCATTATCCATTCGAATACCCTGAGCAATGGGTGATTGAGGATAACAGATCATGGAACGAAGTATATGCAATCAGAGCGTTCCTTCAATACAATAATGAGTTCTCGATCCTGTATTTCAATTCATACATGGCGATCCACCACGGGAAGGAGATCGACAGGCGCATGCCGATGGTATACAAGGCTCCCGGCGGAAGCCTGTGGCTGAAAAAGCGCGCCGGAGGGACCGCATCACCCCGTCACACCGGGCTCAGGGGACTGGTATCGCGGGCTTGTCGTCGATTTGGGCTGTGATCCACCGGTGGCTGTCATTCGGGAACGACGGCGGGAAGCAGGCTCGTGCCGTACCGGATCGCGGTTTTCTGTCCAGACGTCTCGTGCAGTCACGCGTTGACGGGAGACTCGAGACCATGATCTAGTGCCTCAAAACCAAGACCGGACCCAAGTACATAAGCTGTTTCCGTGCCTATCCGGTTATCTCCCACACCCACTATATGTAGGGTGCTGCCAATCGCCCGCGTAGAGTTCGGCGTAGGTGGGGGCAGTGACATCGCCAGAGATTCCGAGCAGGGATTGAAAGGCGTTGAAGGGATAGAACCGCCAGTCGAAGCGGAAGGTGAACTCGTTGAGGTAGGCTTGGAGGTGCTGGTGGCTCACACCGTGATGAATGCCGTTCAACCACGTCTTCAGGTTGGAGAAGACGAGGTGGATGATCGGCAGGTGCTCCTCTGCGATCATAGGGTCGCCTCGCTCCGCGATGGCGAAATGCGTGTAGCCGCGCCTGGCAAGGCTGGTATAGCCGGACCAATCGTCGGTGACGACACTGCCGTGCGGGCATTGACCCTGCTTTGCACCCACGTCCTGAAGGCTGGCCGAGCAGTGGCCGTCAAAGATCTCTCATCTGCGGCCAGAAACGCGAAGTGAGGGACGTGTCATGCGCAACGTAGCGGTCATCGGCTCGCAGAGGGACGACGAGGGCAAGGGCAAGATCGTCGACTGGCTGTCAGAACGCGCCGACGTGGTGGTCCGGTTCCAGGGCGGACACAATGCGGACCATACCCTGGTAATATACCCTGGTAATCGAGGGCAAGACCTACAAGCTCAGCCTGCTGCCGTCCGGAATCGTGCGTCCCGGACGGCTGTCGATCATCGGATCCGGCGTCGTTGTCGATCCCTTTGCGCTGCTTGATGAAATCCGGACCATGAGCGCACTCGGTGTGGAGGTGACCTCCGCGACCCTGATGCTTGCCGACAACGCCTCCCTGATCCTCGATGTCCATCGCCGCCTCGACGCCGCTCGCGAGACCCGGCGTGGTCGCAATCGCATCGGAACAACCGGCCCGGGTATCGGTCCGGCCTACGAGGACAAGGCCGGAAGACGCGCCATACGGATCGCCGACCTGGCGGAACCCGATACGCTGAAGCGCAAGCTCACGGCGCTGCCGAATCACCACACCATCTTCCTCGCCGCGGTCGGCGAGGAAGCCGTGACAGTCGACGAGGCCTACCGGGCACTTGTCGACATCGCACCTCGTATCCTGCCGCATGCAGGCCAGGTCTGGCACCGGCTGGGCCAGCTGCGCCGGAACGACAAGCGTATCCTGTTCGAAGGTGCCCAGGGCGTGATGCTGGACGTCGATCATGGCACCTACCCCTTGGTGACCTCCTCGAACACGGTTACCGGCCAGGCTGTCACCGGGGCCGGGGTGGGCCCGACCTCGATCGGCTACGTGCTCGGAATTACCAAGGCTTACACCACCCGTGTCGGAGGCGGACCGTTTCCGACCGAACAGTCGAACGACATCGGCGAGCGCCTCGGTGATCGCGGACACGAGTTCGGCACCGTCACCGGAAGACGCAGGCGATGCAGCTGGTTTGATGCGGTCATGGTGCGCCAGGCCATCAAGACTGCAGGCATCAACGGCATTGCGCTCACCAAACCCGATGTGCATGACGGGTTTTCCGAGATCCGGATCTGCACCGGATACGAGCTTGATGGCCAATATCTGGATCACTTTCCGAGTGGTCCTGCCGTCCCGGCAACGGTCAGGCCGGTTTACACTCCCGTCGACGGCTGGTCCGACAGCACCTGCGGCGCCCGTTCATGGGCCGATCTGTCGGCCAACGCGATAAAGTGCACCCGGCTGGTCGAGGAGCTGATCGAGGCGCCAGTCGCCTTGCTCTCTACCAGCCCCGAACGCAACGACACGACATTGGTCACCGATCCGTTCCAGGAGCGAAAGCGTCACCGGGGCGTCGGGCCGGCCGCGTTCGCCAGGACCCACCCTGCCGCCAACAAGCCCTTTGTGTAAAATACATGTGATGTGTGATTGACGCGATGTCAAATCTGAAACCCGACACCGTTTCCAATGAAGTACGCCGATACAATAACTTTAATTTGATCCGGCTTATAGCTGCTGGATTTGTCATCTACAGTCATTCGTACGCACTTGTTGGTATAACTGAGCCATTGTTTTTCAGGTACATCACGTTTGGTGGTGCGGGAGTCTATATCTTTTTTGTGGTCAGTGGCTATCTTATTATCCAGAGCTGGGATCGCGACCCGCATCCTTTCAGGTACTTTGTTCGACGTTCGCTGCGAATTTTTCCAGGTTTGGCGGTTTGCGTCGCAATATGCACATTTGTCTTGGGTTCGATGATAACAACATTGAGTTTGTCAGACTATATTACTCATGATGTGACGTGGCAATATTTGAAAAACACAATTCTGCTCGTCCAGTACCATCTGCCCGGAGTGTTTTATGACAACCCTCACAAATTTGCTGTTAATGGAGCACTTTGGAGCCTCCCAATAGAATTTTGTATGTATATCGCTTTACCTATTATTGCATATTTTATCAATTATGTTTGGACTTTCGTTTTTATAGCTGTCGCCTCCTCCATCGTCACTATATCTTGGGCTCTTAACCCCGGATCTGAAGCTCTGGTGTTTCTGGGTTCTGATATACGAATGCTTTTTATCTGCGGTACCTACTTTTGGTTTGGCGCACTGCTTTATAAAATAATCATAATATCAAAAGCACCAATGTCGGTATTGGCGGTGTTAGCGGCATTATCAACTGTTATAATGACAACGCTATCTTTCATGAACCCACATTTGTTGCACTATGCCACATGGATCCTTCTGCCGTTAATTTTGATCTGGTTTGGAGAAACAAAATGCCCCAACATATTGAAACCAATAGCGCGGTTTGACATATCATACGGATTATACATTTACGCTTTTCCAATTCAACAAACATTTGTTTATTTGATTCCCGATATCACAGCAATTCAATTGTGCACAATAACGCTAATTTGTGCATCTTGTGCAGGCGCTATTTCATGGAAATTTGTCGAAAAGCCGTGTCTTTCTCGCAAACCAATCGCAAGACCTGTGTAAATTCTACAATATCTCGACTGATAGCACACATTCACCCCTTGTTGGGTGCAGACTATGGGTCGTGCAGGGGATGCCCGGCAACAGTCGCGCTGGCGGACTGCGACACGAAGCCGGGGAGGGGCATTGGACGGGTCCCGGCCCCCACCGTAAGATCGGGCACCGATGCCATGGTGAGCATCCGGTGCAGGGACGGGGGAGATCATGACCAATTGCGTTCACGATCATGCGCGCTGGGGGACTGGTGACCAGGTCGGCGCAGCCGGCCATCTCCTCGACGCGACAACCACGCTCGCAGCGCTCTCGAAGGTCCGGGAGGGACGGATCCTGGATCTGTCCCACGTCATCGAGATGGGCGCACCGTACATGGCGCCGAACCAGACCCCCTACATCATCTCCTCCTCGGCAACGGCGCGAAACAGCATGAAGATTCGTGCGCGGATGGGGGCCACCAACAGTGTAGGCGCCAATCTCGAACGCATCGAGATGACCACCCATGTCGGCACGCATATTGACTCGCTCGGGCATTTCTCGATCGGTGAACACCTCTACGGCGGACACAGCATCGACGAGAGTGTCGGCGATTGGGGTCTGATCGATCTCGGCGTGGAAAACATTCCGCCCATCATTACCCGCGGGATCTGTCTCGACGTCTCCGGTCTCGACGATGGCGCGCATCTCGAGGCGGGTCGCCCGGTCGGTGTCGATGATCTCAAGCGCGCATGCGACGCTGCGGGTGTGGCCCCTGCCCGTGGCGATGCGGTGTTCATCAATACCGGCTGGGGCCGGTTCTTCATGACCGACAATAGCCGGTACCTCGCCGGTGAGCCGGGGCTCGATCTGGAGGCAGCCCGGTGGCTGACGAGCTGCGACGTGGTGACGATCGGCGCCGATAACATGGCGGTCGAGGTGCTGCCGGGTACCTGCCATCCCGAGATCATGATGCCGGTGCACCAGCATTGCCTGGCCGAGGCCGGTGTGCACCTGGTCGAGAACCTGGTGCTGGACGAGATATGCCGGCAGGGAATCCACGAGTTCTGCCTGGTGATGCTGCCGGTGAAGCTCAAGGGGGCGACCGGTTGTCCGGTCCGCCCGGTGGCCATGGTGTAGGAAGGGCTCAGAACCGCAGCCGGTCCGCGCGAACCACCAGAGGCAGTGCGCGGACCATCTTCAGGACCTCGTCGTCAATGGCACCGTCGATTGCAACCAGGACGATTGCCTCGCCGCCGCTCTCGCGACGGCCGAGTTGCAGGGATGCGATGTTGAGGCCGGAGCCGCCGAGCACGGTGCCGAGCCCGCCGATGAGACCAGGCCTGTCGTAGTTGCGCACGTAGAGCATGTTCGGTGCGAACTCGGCTTCCATGGCGATGCCCTGGATGTCGATCAGCCGCGGCCGGTCGCCGGCAAACAGGGTTCCCGCCAGGGTGCGGGTACGCGAGGCATCCTCGACGGTGAGCCTGAGCAGGGTCTGGTAGTGGCAGGGCCGGTCGTGACGGACCGTGGTAACGGCGATCCCCCGGGACTGGGCGATCCTGGGTGCACTGACCATATTGACGCTGGTGACCTGCGGGCGAAGCAGACCGGCAAGTGCCGCCGACAGCACCGGCGCGGAATTCACTGTCGCCGCCAGTCCCTCGAACTCGAGGCTGACCGATCGGATCGCATCGGCGGCCATCTGGCCCGCAAAGCTGCCGAGCTGTTCAGCGAGTTCCATGTAGGGTCGCAGTACCGGAACTTCCTCGGCCGAGACCGCGGGCATGTTGACAGCGTTCACGATGGCGCCCGTAAGCAGGTAGTCCGCCATCTGTTCGGCAATCTGCTCGGCAACCTTCTCCTGTGCCTCGGTTGTCGAGGCGCCGAGATGGGGCGTGGCCACCAGGTTGGGGGCCCCGAACAGCGGATTGTCATGTGCCGGTTCCTCGGAGAACACGTCGACGGCCGCACCCGCTACCTGGCCGGCCTCAAGCGCGGCGCGAAGATCGGCCTCGACGATCAGACCGCCGCGGGCACAGTTGACGATGCGGACCCCGGGCTTCATGCGTCCGATCGCCTCGGCATCAATCAGGTTGCGCGTTGCATCTGACAACGGGGTGTGAAGCGTGATCACGTCGGCTTCGGCGTACAGCGTCTCGAGCGGAACCTTGCGTACGCCCAGGGCAACCGCCCGTTCGTCGGTGAGGAACGGATCATGGGCGAGAACCCGCATCTTCAGGCCCCGGGCGCGATCCGCCACGATGGAGCCGATATTCCCGCAGCCGATGATCCCGAGCTTCTTGCCGGTGAGTTCGATACCGACAAAGCGGGACTTCTCCCACCTGCCTGCCCGGGTCGACGCGTCGGCTTCCGGGATGTTGCGCGCCAGGGTGCACATCATGGCGATGGCGTGTTCTGCGGTTGTGACCGCATTGCCGAACGGTGTGTTCATGACAACCACGCCTGCCGCAGTGGCTGCCGGAACGTCGACGGTATCCACACCCACTCCCGCTCGCCCGATGACCCTGAGAGCGGTGGCCGCGCGCAGGATTTCGGAGGTAACGCGCGTCCTCGAACGCACCGCGAGTCCGTCGTACTCCCCGATGCAGTCTGCAAGCTCGGCGGGACCCAAATCGACCCTGCGGTCAACATCGATCCCGCGCTGTCGGAAGATCAGAGTGGCGGTCTCGCTGAGACTGTCAGCGATCAGGACCCGAAGCATGTGCCGCTCCAGCGCGCCGGCTATCGTGCATCCACCAGGCTGGCAAACGACCAGTCGAGCCAGGGCAGAACCGTTTCCATGTCCGCAGTCTCGACGGTGGCCCA
>Ga0209544_1003894_pt1 | contig 11049 bp, 9 predicted proteins | sample MesohylPK_FD_187297 | JGI IMG/M metagenome (GOLD analysis project Ga0209544, IMG submission 187297) | Host-associated microbial community of the marine sponge Aplysina aerophoba from Gulf of Piran - sponge mesohyl, lysed by proteinase K... | ecosystem: Host-associated > Porifera > Sponge >...
CCGGAGCCGTTCAGCATCGATCAAGCCGGCGGTGCCCTCGGTCAGCGGCAGGTGGATGGAGACGAAGTCGGCGGCTCCGAGCAGCGTGTCGAGATCGGTCCTGCGAACGCCGAGTTCCTCCTCGAGGTCGGCTCGGCCCCGTTCGTCCCAGTAGAGGATCTCCATGCCGAACCCGAGCCGGGCCCGGCGGGCGACCGCCTCGCCGATGCGACCCATGCCGAGGATGCCGAGCGTACGTCCGTGGACCTCCTGGCCGCACAGGAGCATCGGTCCCCAGCGCTTGTACCTCCCGGCTCGCAGGAAACGCTCGGACTCCGGGAGCCGCCGTGCCGCCGCCAGCAGCAGCGCCACCGCCAGATCCGCGGTGGCGCCGTCCAGCACTCCCGGCGTGTTGGTGACCCAGATTCCGCGCGCGGCCGCCTCGTCGATGTCCACGTTGTCGAATCCGACCGCCATGTTCGCCACCATGCGCAGATCAGGCGACCGATCGAAGACCTCACCGTCCATGCGCTCAGTGAGCAGCGCCAGGATCACGTCCGCGTCCGCAGCGGCGTCGAGCAGCAGCCCACGGTCCATCGCTGCGTCCTCCTCGAGCATCGTCGTGTCCACGCCCGGCTCGGCACGCAACCGTGCTGCCGCCTCTTCCGGAATCGGTCGGGTCACCAGCAGCTTCATCGATCGATCTCCCATTCGTGCGCGACCTCGAACAGGCTGGGCTCGAACCGCTGCGCATCGATCTCCAGCACGTTCGCCTGCACCTTGCGGTCGAACACGTGCAGGGATTCTTCGTCCAGCAGAAAAACGCACGCCGAGTAGTCGCCCTTGGTCATCGGCAGACGCGGCACCCGCACCACCGCGCGGTGACGGCCGGCCCCGGTCAGCGGTTCGAGCCCCGCGCGCTGGGTCGTGAAGGCACAGACCTGGACTCCGTCCGCTGTGTCGAGTCCGACCGCGAGGTGGAAGCCGAGGCCGTCCTCCCGACTCTCCCATTCGACCTCCAGAGCCCAGGAATCCGAGGCGCTCCTGTGGGCCTCGCCGTCGAGCGGCCGGATCCCGAGGATCCGCGCCGGGCTCGCCGCCGGATCGTCGCTTGACGGCGCGTCCGCTTCCGCGGTCTTGCCAGTCTTCGCCATCAGGAACCGCTCGTACTCGCCGACCACGCCGAGCGCCGCCCCGTCGGCCGCCACCTGGCCCTCGCGAAGCCACAGGGCCCGCTGGCAGAACGAAGTGACGTAGTACATCGCGTGGGAACAGAACAGCAGCGTGCCGCCGTCGGCCATGTACTTCTGCAGACGGTCCATGCACTTCTTCTGAAAGTAGCCGTCGCCCACCGAAAGCGCCTCGTCGACGACCAGGATGTCCGGTTCGACCTGAACCGCAATCGAGAAGCCGAGCCGCATCGTCATGCCGGTCGAGTACGAACGGACCGGCTGGTCGATCGCGGCGCCGAGTTCGCTGAACTCGATGATGTCCCTGGTCCGCTCCCGCAGCTCCCGCTGGTCGAGACCGACGATCGCAGCGCTGAGCCGAATGTTCTGGCGGCCGGTGAACTCGTGGTGGAAACCCGAACCGAGTTCCAGGATCGAAGCGACGCGCCCGCGGATGGAGAGTTCACCCGAGGTCGGACGAGTCACGCCGGCGACGATTTTGAGCAGAGTGCTCTTGCCCGCCCCGTTCTCCCCCACGACTCCGAGTCCCTCGCCCGGAGGCAGTTCGAAACTCACATCGCTCAGAGCCCGGAACGGCCGGTGTGCCGGGCGCCTCAGCACCGCCTCCCGCAACCGGCCCCACGCGGTGTCGTAGATCTTGTAGACCTTGGTCAAACGGTCTGCCGAGACCGCGGAATCCCGCGGGTCGGGAACGACCGCGGGAGCGGCAGCCGTCACGCCCTCACCCGACGTCGCCCTCACCCGAGGCGGCGATCATCGCAGCCACCTGCTCCGGCTGGACACGGGTGAGCAGGGGCTTGAACGGCCGAATCTCGTGGTCCACCAGGGGCGTATGGACATCGTCCCAGACCAGGGGTTCGATACCGAGGAAGCTCTCAGCCCGGGCCGCGATCGTCGGCACGACGGGCTTCAGGTAGACGATCAACTGACGGAACAGCTCGATGCCCGTCGTGCAGACAGCCTGGACCTCGGCGGCGCGCTCTGAATCGCGGGCGAGTTCCCAGGGCTTCCGATCGTCGATGTAGCGGTTCGCCCGGTCCGCCAGGGCGATGACGCGGCGCAGCGCCCGGTTGTAGTCACGGCCCTCGTAAAGGGCCGCGATCTCTTCCGCCCGGGAGGCCGCCTCCGCCGCGAGCTCGGGCGCGTCCAGCGCCGCCGCCAGCCGGCCGCCGGCCTGCCGGTGCAGGAATCCCGCGCAGCGGCTCGCGATGTTGACCACCTTCCCCACCAGATCCGAATTGACGCGCAGGACGAAGTCCTCGAGGTTGATGTCGATATCCGCAAGGCCGTCGCTGAACTTCGCGGCGATGTAGTAGCGGAAGGCCTCCGGGTCTAGATGCTCCAGGTACGTGCGAGCCATCACGAAGGTGCCGCGGGACTTGGACATCTTCGCGCCGTCGACGGTCAGGAAGCCGTGGACGAACACCGAGGACGGCGTCCGGTAGCCGCCGCCGTGAAGCATCGCGGGCCAGAACAGGCAGTGGAAGTAGAGGATGTCCTTGCCGATGAAGTGGTACAGCTCGGCGTTGCTGTCGGGCCCCCAAAAGTCGTCGAAGGCCACGTTCTCGCGGTCGCAGAACTGACGGAAGCTCGCCATGTAGCCGATCGGTGCGTCGACCCAGACGTAGAAGTACTTGTTCGGCGCGTCCGGGATCTCGAAGCCGAAGTACGGCGCGTCGCGCGAGATGTCCCAGTCCCGCAGCCCGTCGTCGAACCACTCGCGGAGCTTGTTGACCACCTCGCTCTGCAGGCGGCCGTCACCGACCCACTCCTCGAGCAGGTCCCGGTAATCGGACAGGCGCAGGAACAGGTGCTCGGACTCCCGCTCGACCGGCAGCGCTCCGGTGACGATGGAACGCGGGTCGATCAAGTCCGAAGGCTGATAGGTCGAGCCGCACTCGTCGCAACTGTCACCGTTCTGGTCCTTCGCCCCGCAACGCGGACAAGTTCCCTTGACGAAGCGGTCGGGCAGGAACATCTCCCTTTCGGGGTCATAGAACTGCCGGACCGTCCGGCGGTCGATCGACCCCCGTTCCCGCAGCCGGTCGTAGATTCCCTCCACCAGTTCCCGATTCTCGGGAGAGTGGGTGGTGTAGAAGTTGTCGAAGTGGATCTGGAAAGCGCGATAGTCCTCCAGGTGCTCAGCCGCCAGCCGGACGATCAGGTCCTCGGGCGTAACTCCCTCCCGCTCGGCGCGCAGCATGATCGGCGTGCCGTGCGCGTCCTCGGCACAGACGTAGTAGCACTCGTGACCACGCATCCGCTGCATCCGGCACCAGATGTCCGTCTGGACCGCCTCGACCAGGTGGCCCATGTGGATCGGACCGTTGGCGTAGGGCAGGCCGCTGGTGACCAGGATGCGTCGTCGTTCCGGCATTTTGTCCCCTGCCGCTTCTTTCGGAAGCGCTCTTGGCGATTCCCCGGAGGTCGGCCCCCGGGGGACCGGGATTATGCAGCATCCGCTGTCAGCGAGCGCGTGGCTGAAACTCGCGTGGCGTGATCTGCGTCTTCCTGAGCAGACGCCGATGACGACTCCTCAGCAACCTGCCAGCCCGAATCCCGACCTGTTCCTTGCGCGGCGCGCCGCTGCCGGACACGCCGACGCCTGGAGCGAGTTGATCGATCGCTACGGCCGGCGCATCTACAACATCGCGTTCCAGTTCGCCGGCAACACCGCGGAAGCAGAGGACCTGACCCAGGAGATCTTCCTCAAGCTCTACCGCAACCTCGACCGATACCGGGGCGATGTGCCCCTCGCCGGCTGGACCCTCCGGCTGTCCAGGAACCTCTGCGTGGACCACTATCGCCGCACCCGGACCGAACGGCGAACCACCATCGTCTCGGAGGAGCTGTTGAAGCGCCAGGCCGGCAGTCTGGACACGGCCGCCCGCGCCGAACGCCGCGAACGCCTGCGTATGGTCTACCAGACGCTCGAGGAAATGCCGGAGGCGTTCGCCGAGATCGTGATGCTGCGCGACCTGCAGGGCCTGAGCTACGCCGACATCTGCGCCTTTCTCGACCTGCCCGAGGGGACGATGAAGTCCCGCCTGCGGCGCGCGCGCCTGGAACTCATCCGGCGCATCGACCGCAGGCGCAAGGCCCTGGGTGATCGCACGCCGACCCGCGGAGGGGCCTACAAATGAGCCGCGGGGGTCAGCAGGGAGACACTCGTCCCGGAATGCCGGCCAGAAGGCCGGCGCACCCAGTCTCGGAGGACGCGGAGCGGGCTCCAGGCATCGACGAACTCGGCGCCCGCCTCCCGATGTCCGACGAACTCCGCACCAGACTCCTCGAGATCGCCCTGGGGCCGTCCTGGGACCGCGACGGCGAGGCGCGCGCCCTCGAGCTGGAATCGCTCGTCGGGTACGAAGTCGATCCGTCGGCCACCCTGATGCGGCGGCTGCGGGAGATTCCCGCACAAAGCCCCGTTCGACGACAATCGCCACCTCGGCCTGACCGCTGGTTTCGGCGTCGTCGCGGTGGGCCAGCGGGATCCGCGGCCCTGGCCGCACGGCCCGGAACCGGCACCGCACTCGCCGCCAGCTACCTGCTCGCGGTCGCCCTGACCCTCGTGCTCGGCGATCCGTTCGCCGCGGGGCGCAGGGTCGCGACGAATCTCGGCGCCGCGGCCGGCGAGCATCTGCTCGAACCCGCGTCCGAGGCCGGCGCGTCGATGCAGGGAACCGTCAACGAGCGCCTTGGCTCGCTGCAGGGACTCTGGCGGCCGGCCGGATTCTTCGCCGAGCCGCTGGACCTTCCCACCGATCGCGTCAGCGCCTGGTTTCGCGGCGCCGTCGAGTCGTCGTCCGAGGCACTTCGCCAACTGACCGGCCTGTTGCCATCAGGCGAGTCCGACGACGACGGCAAGCCGCCGCCAACGATCCGAAACCGCCCGGAAGCCCATCAGGACAGGAGCACCGCATGAACACCGAACCCGAACAGGACACTTCACGGACCGAGAACGCGGGGACTGCCAGCCAGGACCCGGCGGCGCCTCGCGCACCGCTTCGCGGCAGCGCGCCTGATGCCGGCCAGAAGGCCGGCGCACCCAGTGGCTACGCAGCGGACACTCCACCCCCACCGCCCCGGACCGACGGCGACGAGACGCCTCCGCCTCCACCGCCGCCGGCGCCCGCCCAGGGAGGTCTCACCGCCCGGCACGTCGTCAGCGTGATCCTCGCGCTCTTCCCCGGGCTCGGCCACATCTACAACGGCCTCTACCAGCGGGGCATCGTGCTCTTCCTGCTCGCGGTCGGCTCCATCTACCTCGCCACCGAGGAGGGCGTGATGGGCATGGTCGTGGCCTTCGTCTGGCTCTTCAACATCATCGACGCCTACCGGCAGGCCACTCTGATCGAACTCGGCCTCGCGACCGACCTGGGTCTGCAGGACGCCCCGCAGCCCCCCAAAAGCGGCCAGCTCGGCCTCCTGGCCGGCGCCGGCCTGTTCGTCATCGGCTTCCTGGCCCTGCTCGACTACACCTTCGGCTACGACATCGACCGCGTGTGGGAGTTCTGGCCCCTCGGCCTGCTGGCGGCGGGCGCGTGGTTGATGATCGGCGCCTACCGGCAGTGGCGGCGCGGCCGGGACGAGGCGGCTTAGCCCAGTTCGGCCCTCAACCGGTCGTGCAGGGCGCCGGCGCCGTCGATCATCGCGTCGACGCTGCGGGCGCCGGCCAGGAACAGGCCCGTCAGGTTGAGCGCGACGCTGCCGAACCCCAGTTCGCCCAGCTTCGCGGCGGCCTCGGCGACGCGGTCCGGCTCGGTGTAGAACGTGCGGTCGCTCTCGTTCCCCGGTCGCGGCGGCGGCGAAACCTGTGCCTGGAACTCCAGGGCCTCCGGATCGCGACCGGCCCTGTCCGCGTAGCCTCGGATCGCCGCGATCGCCTGATCGCCGTCCTCGAACAACTCCTCAGAGGCGACGCCCATCCAGCCATCACCGTAGCGGCCCGCACGCCGGAAAGCAGCCTCGCTGTGGCCCCCGATCCAGATCGGAAGATCCGCTCCACGCGGCGGCTTGGGCTCCATCGCCATCGCCTCAACGCGGTAGAACTCCCCTTCGAAATCGATCGGGTCCTGGCCCCAGCAGGCCCGAAGCACGGCGATCGCTTCGTCCATGCGCCGTCCTCGGTTGCGGAAATCCTGCCCCATCGCCTCGTACTCCGATTCCTGCCAACCGACCCCGAGACCCAGGCGAAGACGTCCGCCGGAGAGCGTATCCAGGGTCGACGCCTGCTTCGCGGTCAGGATCGGGTCGCGCTGCGGCAGGACCAGCACCTCGGTTCCGAGTCCGATCCGCGAGGTGCAGGCCGCGATGTAGCCGAGGGTGGCGAAGGCCTCCATGATCGGCATCTTCGCCGGATACCTGTTCTTCTCCCGCCCCTCCGTGTCGTGGCCCATGACCACATGGTCGAAGATGTCGAGTTGATCGAAGCCGATCTCGTCCATCGCCCCAGCGAGACGGGTAACGGCTTCCGGCCCCTCTCTGTAGACCACGCTAGGGAACTCCACGGCGAGCTTCATCGGCAAGACTCCTTCGACTTGGGCGGTGAGCCGCGCAGTATAGTGACGACTCGCCCGAGCGTCACGGGTTCCGGCCGATCGACCGAAGCCTCCCAGGGCGAGGAGCAACGAGAGCCATGCTGAGAACCGTCCTCGCCGTACCCGCCGGCCTGATCGTCGGCGGCATCGTGATCAGCTTCCTTCAGGTCGCTGCGATCACCCTGCTTCCGACGCCCGAAGGGGTACCCACCGACCGGGCACTGATCGAACCGGGCGACATCCCGGCCGCGAACATGGCTTTCGTCCTCGTGGCCTGGGCCGCCGGCGCGTTCCTCGGCGGCGGCACGGCGGCGCGCATCGCGCGACAGGCGAAACGGCGACTGGCCCTGATCGTCGGCGCCTTCTTTCTCATCGCCGGCGTCTACAACATGGCCACGATCCCGTCCCCGCTGTGGTTCTGGGTCGTCGGCATCCTCCTCTTCCTGCCGAGCGCCCATCTGGGCGCCAAGGTGCTGGGCGGCCCCGAACCGCAGTAGGTTCCGGCGGTACGAAGCGCCCGGCGCCGCTACCTGGGCAGTGCGTTGATATCGATACCGCCGCAAAGACTGCCGGACGGGTTGTAGTAGGGCCTCGACTCTCCGGTGGTCGTATCGGTCAGTGTGATGGTGTACTCCACGTCGGACAGGCCGCCGTAGAGGAACCAGTACTTCCCGTTCAGCTCCCGGCCGTCCAGCAGTTTCGCTGCCAGCTCCACGTTGGTGGGGCTGAAGAACCAGAAGAACCCGGTCTCCTTCGTCCCCACCGAGGCCACGACCTTCCCGGCCTTCCGCTCCATGCCGTTTGGATCGACGAGTTCCACCTCGACCGAGAACTGGCCATCGTGCAGACAGAGCCTGGTCTCGCCGGCTTCACAGGCTCCTTCGGCCTCCTGCCCCTGGGCGAGGCCCGGCAGATCGACCGAGGCCACCGACAGTGCCAGCAAGTCGAAGCCTGGAGCACCCTTGAGCGCACCCGATGCCGGAGCCGACGACGCGGTGGCAGGAACGAACGCCATCGTGTCGGACTGCCCGCAGTTTTCCGCCGGTGGGTTGTGGTACGTCCGGCGACGGCCGTCCAATGTGTCGCGTACCGTGACCCAGTACTCTACGTTCGAGAGCGCACCGAAGTACACCCAGTAGTGACCGTTGAGAGCGCGCCCATCCAGGGTCTTGACCACCAACTCGATGTTCGAGCTGTTGAAGAACCAGAACATCCCCGACTCGTCCGAGACGTCGATGGGCACCGCGGTCGCCGTGCCGAAATCACCTTCCTCGAGGTGGTTCTTCCAGTGCGTCTGCACCTCGAAACGCCCCTCCGAGAGGCACAGGAACTGCCCGCCCGTGCGGCAGGCGCCGGTCACGTCACCGGTCGTCGCGCTGACCTCCCCGGACCAGCCGGACCTCTTGCCGCTTCCGGCGCGGGTCCGTAGCCGGAACGTGTAGGGAGCCTCCGACTCGAGGTTCTCGACCGTCGCCCGGCCAGTCGCGGCCTGCGCCGTCGCCACCTGCTCCCAGCCGGCCGTCCAGGTCCGCGCTTCGATCTCGACAGTGCCGTTCGCGACGCCCTGCCAGAACAACTCGACAGCAGCGGCGCCGAGCGCCGCGGCGGCGACATCCGTGGGGATGTCGATATCGCCGGGCCGGGGGCCGGGGCCGGGACCCGAGCCGCCACCGGACGACAGCGTGATCGTCACGGCATCGCTGTCAGCCGCGCCCTGGTTGTGAAAGGCCCGAACGCGAAACGTGTAGCGACCGCGACTCGTGAGCCCCGTCACGTTCGCCGTTTCGCTGTCCTCGGCTTCGGTCTGCAGGATCGTCCAGGAACCACCGCCGCTGCGTGCCTGAACGTGGAATCCCCTCTCCGTCTCCGACCGGTCGACCCACTCCAGGCGCGCGCTGGTCTCGCTCGTGGAGGTGACCTTGAGCTTCCCCGGTGCCTCGGGAAGGTCTTCTGGAGGATCGAAGTCCGCAGGGTCAGGCATGAAATCGCTGTACTGAACCGCCATTGGGAGCGTCTCCTGGAAGGCGCGCTCGTTCTCCCGTTCGAGTTCGATGCCCAACGTCCAGTCGTTCGGCGAGATCCGCACGGTCGAGAAGAAGGGCTCCCACCGTCGGGGACCGCGGCTGCGATAGCTCATGATCGTCTCGATCGAGGGAACGCGTTGAATGTCGCTATGCCCGAAGGCCCAGGGCTTGATCACGAAGTCCTTCGCGTTGCTCCTGGCGTTCATCGGATCGTGCTGGGCGCCCAGGTTGTGACCGACCTCGTGGGCAAAGACGCGACTGACATAGGGAAAGTCGCCTGACTGATCTCGAACGTTGCAGATCGAGGTCGACACGCCGTAACCCATTTCGGAGAAGGACTCGGCCGTATCGCCGAATATGGGAAACCAGGCTTGGCCGCAGAAGCCGAGCACGTTCGGGGACTCGCCGGTGAAGAAATGGACGAGGTCCGCGTTGTACCTGGCCCGCAACTCGGCAACCTGCTTGTTGGCGGTGAGCCGCTGCAGGACACCCGACCGACCGTCCAGCGCTGCCGGCGCCTCGGCCATGTGCACCAGCCGGACGGTAAAGGGCAGCGCGTTGTTGCGAAAGGCGAGATTCGTGTAGTCGAGCGCCAACTGGATCATGGCGCGGGGTGTGCCCATGTCGGCGTCGCGCCAGTTGTCTTCTGCAAGCACCGAGTAAAGGGCCAGAATGTCGAGCTGATCGTGGTTCGATGCGCTCACAATCCCGTGTGGCGGATCGGCCCGCTGAGCGGCAGCCACGGCCGCGCCGGGCCGCGAATCGCTCGGGATGCCGCCGGGGCAGAGAACGTCCGGACCGTCTTCGACAGGCTGCAATAGCCGGCCCGAGCCGTCGCTACCGGCGTGAATCCAGTACGCGGTACCGCTCGGTTCGCCGAACCGCCCCTGCAGGTATCCGTCCTGCACGGTCAACACGACGCCGTCATAGCCCGCGCCCGGGACACCGCCCGACCACATCACGTTGCCGTCGCCACGGTCCTCGAAGACGCTCCGTTCCGCAACCAGCAGGCGACCGTCAGGGGTCGGCAACTCCAGCCGCATGGGCCCTGAACGGACGAGCGCCAGATCGACCGAAACCAATCGTCCGGCGGCGCGGACCGACACGTCCCGATCGTCAGTGGCGGACTCGAACCTAGCGAACTGCTGGCCCTCGGCCGCGGCTGCAGTGAGGGCGAGAAGCACACAAACTGAAAGGAACGATGCGCGCCCAACAGCGGGCACAGAACGATCGCAGCGCGAATCCATCATCATGACGCCTCCCCGTAGGCAACCCGGCCGTTCTCCGGTCCGGCGATTGGGGCCGGTCACTACTCTAGCGCCGACAGCGCCCGTCAAGCGGCTAAGCACTAGCTGTGAACCGGTCCCGCAGCCGCCTCATTCCGTTCAGCCAGCGGTCGTAGTCCGCCGTCTTGCGACGCATGTACTCCAGGACTTCGGGGTGCGGCAGGATGAGGAAGCGCTCCTGCTCGATCGCCCGCACGACGATCTCCGCCACTTCCTCCGCCTCGATCATTCCGTCCACTCCGGCGACGCCGGCGCCTCGCGCGGTCATCGCTGTACGCACGGCCTGGGGACAGAGCACGGACACCTTGATGCCCTCGTTGCCATGGGTGATCGCGATCCACTCCGCGAGCGCGACCGCGGCGTGCTTTGTCACCGCATAGGGTGCGGAGCCGATCTGCGACAGCAGGCCGGCGGCCGAAGCGGTGCTTGCGATGTAGCCCTCGCCGCGTTCGATCATCTTCGGCAGCACGGCCCGTGCAGCGTAGATATGGGACACCACGTTGATCTCCCAGATGTCCTGCCAGCCCTCGTCGCTCACCTCGACTCCGCCTCCCGTGCCGATGCCGGCGTTGGAGAACATCAGGTCGACGTCGCCGAAGGCGGCCTCGGCCCGCGCAACCATCTCCTGGACCTGATCCTCCACCGCCACATCGACCGTGACGGCGATGGCGCCGGCGCCGATCTCGTCCGCTACAGTCCTCGCCCCGTCGCCGTCGCGGTCGGCGACGACGACTCCCTTGGCGCCGTCGGCAGCGAACCGCCGGCAGAGCGCCCTGCCGATTCCACTCGCGCCGCCGGTGACGACGCAGTTCCTGCCTTGGATTTTCATGAAGGCGATCGTAGCAACGGTCAGAACCGGCATCCGTTGGTAGAATCCCCGGCCTGGCGGCGCCCGTTTCTTCCGTCGCTAAGCCCCTCACTGACAGGCGGTTACCTCCACCGCGCCGGACTTCCGAATGACCCTCGATCATCATCCGCTGCACCGCCAACTGCTGAAGGGCCTCGAGGAGGAGGTCTACACGGGTACACC
>Ga0209544_1003895_pt1 | contig 11039 bp, 14 predicted proteins | sample MesohylPK_FD_187297 | JGI IMG/M metagenome (GOLD analysis project Ga0209544, IMG submission 187297) | Host-associated microbial community of the marine sponge Aplysina aerophoba from Gulf of Piran - sponge mesohyl, lysed by proteinase K... | ecosystem: Host-associated > Porifera > Sponge >...
GGGCGATAGGGCAGGCGGCAAGCGCCGTCGAACCGGTGGCGATGCCGTCGTCGACGATCACCGCCGTTCTCCCGTCCAGGTTCACGGGCGGGCGGCCTTGCCGGAACGTATCCGCTTGGCGGACGAGTTCCTTGCGCTCGCGACGTTCCACCCGCTCCAGTTGGCGGGCCGGGATACCGAGCCGTCGTATGCGACCTTCGTCGACGATCCTCACTCCCCCTTCGCCGATCGCCCCCATAGCCAGTTCCGGTTGGAACGGAACGCCGAGCTTCCTCACGAGCAACACCTCTAGCGGCAACGACAATTCGCGGGCGACCTCGAATCCCACCGGGACCCCTCCGCGAGGGAGTCCCAGAACCACGGCGGGTTCTGTGCGCAGGTGCACGAGGAGATTGGCCAGTTGGCGGCCGGCATGGGAGCGGTTCACGAATCTCACAACTCCCTCCTGCTGACTCGACGGATTCTGCCATGCACCAACCGGTTCTGCGTCCTCTCGACGCCCGGTCCGGCTCGCCGAGCGGCTCACATTGAAGTGGGATCGCCTGATCGGTACCGTGGCGGCATGGCTCACTTTCCGATTGCACAAACGCTGGCCGATGCGTGCGGGGCCGATCCGGGGGGCGTATGCGCCCTCGTGTTCGACTTGACCGCCAACTCGCAAGCGGCCCGTATCTCAGACCTCGCCGCCCGACCCGTGAAGGTTGCGCTCATCCTCCTGGCGGCGTGGCTCATCAACCGGATAGTCCGGCGATGGGTCGATCACGCCGTGGAGAGCTGGTTGGAGCGCACCTCCACCAAGGCGGACGAGGTCCGCCGGCAGTCGGCGGAGGCGTCGGGACCCATCGACGACCTTCGCGAGGCGGCGCTCCGGCGGGCCAGATTGCTCATCGAACAGCAGGAAAGGACCAGCCAGCGGACCAGGACGCTCGGAGCTGTGCTCCGTTCGATTGCCTCGTTCACCGTGTACGGCGTGGCGGTCATGATGGCCCTCGGCGAGTTCGACGTGAACCTGGGCCCGCTGATCGCGGGTGCCGGCATCGTGGGAGTGGCGGTCGGATTCGGCGCCCAGAGCCTGGTCAAGGATTTCCTGTCCGGCGTCTTCATGCTGCTGGAGGACCAGTACGGTGTCGGGGACGTGATAGACGTGGGTGACACGGCCGGGGTGGTCGAGGAGGTCAAGCTTCGCAGCACCCAGGTGCGGGACATCAACGGGACGCTGTGGCACATTCCCAACGGTTCGATCCGCCGCGTGGCCAACATGTCGCAGGACTGGGGGCGGGCCGTTCTCGACGTGGAGGTCGCCTACGACACCCATATCACGGAGGCGATGGATGTGATCAAACAGGTCGCCGACTCCGTCTGGCACGACCAGCTACCGGGCGCCACCATCATCGAGGAGCCGGCCATCGCCGGTGTCCAGAGCTTCGGCGAGAGCGCGATAACCATACGGCTGATGGCCAAGACAGAGCCCGGAGAGCATTGGGCCGCTTCCCGTGAACTGCGCGCTCGGCTCAAGGACGCCCTTGACGAGGCCGGAATAGAGATACCGTTCCCGCAGCGCACGATCTGGGTTCGAGGGGAGGACGCCGCCGGTGCTTAGGCACGGAAGGGTCAGAGAACCCCGGTTGTCGAGCAGCGGATGCATCGGACTCCTTCAGGCGAGCGATCGGATCCGGCCCGGGCGCGAATCCCTGCTGTCCTTGGGTGAAGATTCCCACTCTGGCCAGATAACCGTGGATCGGGTTAAGGTCTTTCCTGCGGCACGGATCCCATCCGGGCTGGGCGAAAGGGCGGAATGAATCGTATCTTGGCTGCTGTTGACCTGAGCCCCATGTCACGGAGGGTGGCGGACCGGGCCCGGAGACTGGCCGAGGGGCACCGCACCAAACTCAGGCTCGTTCATGTGTGGGAGCAGCCGGACGTCCCGCTCCCCGACGACATGCTGGAACGGCTGTACCTGCACCGCCAGAGCCAGGCCGAAGACCTCCTGACCTGGATCAACGCCCGTGCCCGATGTCCGGTCGAGTTGGACGTGCGTTCCGGCAACGTGGGCATGGACCTGACGCGGATGTCGCGCCGGGCCGATCTGCTGGTGACGGGGACCTCGTCGGTGGACCAGACCAGGGTCGGACCCCTCACCACGAGGTTGGCGCGCAAGTCGCACTCCTCGGTCCTGAGCGTGAGGAGGCGCTTGAACTCTCCCTACCGGAGGGCCATAGCTGCAGTCGACCTGTCGGATTCCAGCGCGAGGGCGGTGGACCTGGCCTTGGAGTTGGCCAGCGAGTCGGAGGCCGTCACCGCGGTGGTGTCGCTGCCTTCGCAAGACGAGATGATCCTCTCGGAGGCCGGCGTGGTTCCCGAGCAACTCGACCTGGTCAGGCGCAAGCGAATCTCGTTACTCGAGGAGCGCTTGGAGAAGTTCGTGGCCGGCTGGGGAGGCTTGGTCCGCACGAGGGTCCTGGACGGCCCTCCGGCCGAAACCGTCGCCGAGTTCGCCCGCCGCCGCAACGCCGACCTGGTGGTGCTGTCCAGCCGTGGAGCCGCCAACTCGAGCATGGTCCTCCTGGGTAGCGTCGCCGAGGCCACTATGTGGACCGTTCCCTGCGACGTAGCGATAGCCAGAGTGCCTGGAAGGTTCCGCAGACCGTAGAAGGGTGTTCCGGACACGACTATCCCTGATTCTTCATGTTTCCAGACACACCCACGGCAGAACGCCATATCAACCGCATGACCGCGACTGGGCCGGCCTCACCCGACGGGTGAAGGTCCCGCCGGGCCGAGACAGGACTGTAGAAACACCCGTAGTGCCTGGTCAGAAGCTCGTATCCCACACCTCTGTTCTCCCAGTAAAAACCCCCGCAGAGAGAATCGGGGCTGGCGGAGTCCGCCGGTTGGCAATCCGCAGTCTCGTTGTCGCACACCCACAGGGTGCGCACCCGAATGGGTCTGCCGTCGACATCAAGGGCGAACAGCGAGCACCTCGGCATGGAGGAAGGCCCAGAAACCGTCGGGTCGGTCGGTCCAGCGCCGGAACGCCTCCGATATCTCGGCCAGTTCTTCCCGGGTGACGAACCCACCCCTGATCGCGTGGTCGGCGAAGTCGCTGTCGATCACCCTCACCGCCCAGAGCCCACCCCACGCGACGCGCTCCTCCGGCGTGGCGTAGGTAGTGGTCCTGGTGGTGACGGCAGGGTCCACGAACCCGGCCTCCAGAACCCATGAGAGAAGGAAGCGCCCGGCGTCGGCCTCACCGCCGTTCGCTGCGGTTACCTGGTGGTACAGGCGGCGCCACCGGTGGAGGGCCGGCTCCGTGGGTCCGTGGACCATCGTTCCGTAGTCGGCGTCGCGGACCGCGAGCAAGCCTCCGGGTTTCAGGACCCGCCCCGCTTCCCGCAGAGCACGCACGGGATCGGCGAGATGCTGCAGGATCTGGTGGGCGTAGACGACGTCGAAGTGGTTGTCATCCCAGGGTAGGTCGTAGGCGGAGCCGGTCCGGAAACTGGCATTGTTAATGCCTTCGCGGGCCACATGTCTCCGGGCCGATTCCACCATGCCGGCGGAAATGTCCAGCCCGATAACCTGCCCGACTCTGCGAGCCAAGCCGGCCGTGATGGTCCCCGGTCCCGATCCCAAGTCCAGCAGGAACGTTGCAGAGCTCAGACGGGGGAGTAGAAACGCGGCACACTCCTCGGCCGTGCGTTGCGAGTACGAACCCACGATGGCCTTGTGATAGCCGTGCGTGTAGCGCTCGCCAGCAGGTCTCCTGATCGTCATCTTCCCAAAAACCCGGTCCGGATCACCGTTGTGGACTCAACCACGCCGGATGCCCTTGAGGCGGGCCACATCGGCGAAGAACTTGGGAAGTAGCACTCTCGGGACCCGCCGGCCGTGGACAATCGCAACGAGAGCGATGGCGGTGAGGACCAGGATCAGGGCCCCCGTGTCGCGCTCCGCCAGGATCCACAGAAGCCATCCGTACGAGATTCCCTGAAGCAGCATCCCGGATGCCGCACTGCCGGCGAAGACCAATAGCCCTGCGAGGGCCAGCACGACGATCAGCCACGCAACAGGGACGGACCCACTCAGAACCAGCCCCACCATGAGACCGACGCCCACCATGCCGTCGATGGTGGCGTCCCATTGCCCCAGCCTGGTCACGCCCGGCGCCTTGCGTGCGAAGAAACCATCGACCGTGTCGGTGGTCCACCCGCAGACGAGCGTGACGGCTCCGAGCAGCAGCCGGTCCGCTGCCAGCGCCACCGAGATCAGCACCGCCAGGAGCAACCGTGCCACAGTGAGGGTGCCGGCAACTCGGGCGACCGCGACCGTGACCAAGTCAATACCTCCGGGAGCGTCTCGATTCGCTTCGTTTCAATTATCCTATAAGGTCCGGTCAACCGGGGAACAAACACCCGGGCCCGTAGCTCAAGTGGTCAGAGCAGCGGACTCATAATCCGTTGGTTGCAGGTTCGAGTCCTGCCGGGCCCACAACAACGCAGGGGTCTTCGCGTGTTATGGGGTGTTGGTGGGGGTTCTGGCCTGTTTCGGGGGTGTTCGGGTGTGTTTGGCCGGGGCGTGGGGGTGTGTGTCAGTGGTTACGGGTGGTGCTGGCCGCGACGGTCGGTTTCTGGACGGCGGTTGGTCCGACGGGTGGGGTTCCGTCAAAGAGGAGCGGTAGGGGGTTGGTTCATGGGGGTGAGCGCGGCGAGTCCGGGGATGTTACCGCCCTAGAGTCGGGTCATCGGAGCATCCGGTCAACGTCCCTGCGAATCTCCGCTACGTGGGCATCGTCCATGAGACGGTTCCTGGCAATTGTCAGTATCTGTATTGGCCTGCCGCGCGGGGTCTGCTCGTCGTCCATCGACCCGTCCCCGGTGATCAACAACGCGAACCCGGCACCGTCGGCTTTGTCCAACATCGCGCCGTTGGACAAACTCTTCCAACCCATGTACTCGACCGTGTAGGTTTCGTAGTCAGGGAACAGGTGACGCAGGCGAATATCCAGGTCTTCGTCTATCAGGATCTTCACAGGGGTTATCCCAACGGTCCCTGGTAGCCCTGATCCGCGGCGTGGCGCAGCACAGCCTCAACGTGTTCGTAGTCCACGTCGTATGTGTCGCTGAACTCGCGGGCTGTTCTCCCTGCTTTCAAGAAGTCGAACAACGCTTCTACACGGCGCCGGGTGCCCGCGAACGTGGGCAGCGGCGGTGGGGGTGGCCCCACGAAGTGGACGCCTGGCACGTTGCTCAGGCAGGTGAGTTCCACGAAGCGGCAACCTGTCAGGTCGACCGTGCCCACCGGTGGGCCGCTGGTCATGTACTCGTGGACAGCCCTGACAGAACCCATGTCTACCCTGAACGCGTTGGGGAAGGTTTCGAGGGTGCCGCCTGTGGTAAGCCAGTCGGCCAGGGTTTGCGCTGGGATACGACGCCCGATAAAGGTTGCCTGTCCGCCTTTCCGCCCGGGAACGTATTCGAGGGCGGGACAACCCCGCCAGTCAACCATCCGGAGAACCATCGGGTTGTCTTGACGCTTCGCCGACGAACCAGCAGGGAGCGCAGACGGTGTGTCTTCGGCTGCTCCACTCATGGCACCCGAATGTAGCAACGTTTCGCTCATTAGCGTGCCCGACCTACTGTGGGTATCCGATAGAGAGTCTCTAGGCATATTCTACCCAAGAGGACGGTGCTGTGTAGCGTTCCTGCCATGCGGTGAACTCGACGACCTTCCCGCAGACGCGGGTACGTCAGGTACACGGGGCTGAGCCTGGCAGAAGACATCGGCGCTGGTAACTCCCCTCGTCGCGACTGGGCTGTGCGCTACTACCGGATATCGCCTGGAGACAACCGAGTCGGCGTCCGGTGGGTGGGGAATCCAAGTGAGCGACGAGGGCCAGGCCCCGGCTAAGCCGTTCGATTCTCAGTCAGCGAGAGGAGGTGACAGATTCCGGCTGAGGAGGTGACAGGCTCGTGGGACCGCTACCATTACCCTTGGTCAGGGGTGGTCGCGAAGACCCCATAACGGGATGTTCGCGACTAATGGGCTGTTGAGTTCGCGGGTTAGGGGGTTCGGTCGGGTTCTTGGATAGTTTTGGGGTCTTAGAGCCGGTTTCGGCGCTGTTCGGCGTGGTTGTGGCGCCGGTTATGGGTGCTGGTGGTTTTGGCGGCTGGTTCTGGACGCGTCTGGTTCGACGGGGTGGGTTCCCGTCAAAGATGAGCGGTAGGGGGTTGGTTTATGGGGGTGCCCGGGTGGGTGTGTGAGTGGCCCGGTGTGGGATGCTGTCGGGGTTCGTCTGTTCGGCGAGGGCTGGGATGCTCGCAGCGGTTAGGTCCGGGTCGGCCAGTACGGGGAAGTCGTCTGGTACATACCGGACGCCGAGCAGGGAGTGGACCTGTCCCCGGACGCGTTGTACATGGAACTCACCGGTCTGACAAAAGACGAGATGGCGGAAAAGTGGGGAATCAAACCACCCAGCCGGATCCGGCAGTGGCGCCGCCGCCGGTGGGCCAATGCCGGTCCGTTGGCGAAACGGTTTTACAGGGTGAAGGACCGAATACACACGCTGGGTTGGGGGAGGGGGGAGCGGTCAGGCGTTATCACTCCCCCAGAGCAGCAGCGGGGGCCTCAGCCCCGCTAGGAGATATGCGCTGTTCGGCCGGCCCATAAGCAATAGCCCCGGGCCGCAAAGCTACCCCCGAAGGGCAGTCCCACGACCAGTCCCAACGGTAGCCTTCCGAGAACAGCCTCTCCCAAGGGTCAAGGATGAGCACATCCCAGTCGGCGGCCACCTGTTCCCAGTCCGGGAACGGCAACATCAGGCCGGGCGGAATCGCATAGCGTGACGAGAAGCGGTTGAACTCGCGGGAGCGGTTGTCCAAGACAAGAACCCTGGCCGAGGGGTCGAGTATCACGGGTCTTCGCCATCTCACTCCGTCTAGGAAGACGCTTCCGCTGCGGCACCAACGTTCCCACGCGTCGCCGACGGATAGCCAAACGCCCACTGGTTTGGTAGGACCCCGCCTTCGGGTGGGCCACCGAGGGATCTCCGGAGACGGTGAGTACTTGTATAGAACGGGGACCGTCATAGCGCTGTCCATACCCGCCACGCGCACCGTATCACGTCGTTGACGATCAGCACCACGGCATCAATAGCGTCGGGATTGTACTTGTGTGATGTGACATGTCGATCAATAACCCAGTTTTCCAGGTCGTCCCGATCGCTGGGACCGATCAGGCCCTCATCGGCCGCCCGGCGCACAACCGAGTTGAAATTGGAGCCGATGCGCACTGGGCAGCCCCGTGCCCTGAGTGCTTCTTCCAACACAGCGTGGACGCTCGATAGGACAGCCTCGAAGCGTTGCACCAAAGCATCGTGGTAGACGCTTAACTCCGAATCGGACCGGTCCGCTCCGCGGCCATCCACCAACCGCGCTGCGTGCTCCAAATCGTGGAGAAAGCCTTCCAACAGACTCTTGTTGTTGTCCACAAGCACCAGCCCCCCGGCGGCTATCACCACCAGCATACCCCTCCCTCACCCGGCAGCCCCCGTGTGGAGGCTGACAGCTAGAGGGCCAATCAGGCCGGAGCGTGCTGCTCCTTCTCTTCGTGTCGTGTATCAGCGCACCGGAAGGGGAAACCGCAGCGACAACACTGTGATGAGTCACACCACCAAGGGCGGACAGGTGTCGGCGGCCAACATCGGACATATCTCATTCAGGACATGACCAGTCAGTGGGGAGTTGAGTCACGATGCCGCCGCCGGCACCAGTCTGGCACCCCTTCCGGGGCACACCGTGGATACTCACAGTGGGGGAGGCAGAGCCCCTGCCAGGGCGGGTGCAATCCACCGGACGAAAACACCGATTCTCGGCGACTGAGAAGAGGAGACAGATTCCGGTTGAGGAGGAGACAGACCCGTGGGACCCCTACCATAGGCCCTGGTCGGGGTGTGGGTGGTCGCGAAGACCCCACAACAACGGGTCTTCGCGGGTTGTGGGCTGTTGAGTTCGTGGGTTAGGGGTGTTGGTGGGGGTTCTGGCCTGTTTCAGGGGTCTTAGAGCCGGTTATGGGTGCTGGTGGTTTTGGTGGCTGGTTCTGGACGCGTCTCGTTCGACGGGTGCGTTCCCGTCAATGATGAGCGGTAGGGGGTTGGTCTATGGGGGTGCCCGGGTCAGGGGTGGCAGACAGTGACCGCCGCCAGGGGGGCGCTAGCCTTCGTTTTCGTGCCCCAGTTCTCGCGGTCTGCGTTCCGCCATGGTCAGTCTAAGAGAGATATCCAGCGTGCGCTCGACAACCCGATCTATGACGAGCCTATAACTACCCGACAGGGAACCCTGGACTGCGCGTGGAGGGCTTAACCGCGTCGTTGGGGCTGCCATCGAAGTATTCGGGGAGTATGACCCGGAGACAGGCGATCTGGTGGTGTACCACGCCCAGCCGTTGTAAAGACGTCGGCGGTTGGTCGGAAACCGGCTTCTAGAGAGCTGTGACCTTCACCCTTCGGCCTGTAGGCTTCCCGTCGGATATCGACGCGATATAGAAATGATCGGGCAGGTTCGGGTCGGTACGGACGAAGTAGCCGTCCTTCAACATGTAACCGTCCGGGATCTGACTGAGCAGGTAGTCGTGTGCCCTCGCGCGGATGTCGTCGTATGCGCCTGCGTCGACCGCCTCGGACTCGCGGAGCATCCGAGCTTCGAACTCTCCGCGGGTCTCAGCGCGGGTTACCATTGCTGCTCACCTTGCCACCGTCAGGGCAGGTTGTCAAGGACAGCCGAGGTGACGTAGTCCAGGTTCGGGAGGTGACGTGGTCGCTAGTGCCTTAGCGAAGTCCAGCCGACGCCCAATGCCTCGATTGGTGTCCGGGTGGGGGAATCCGAGTGAGCGACGAGGGCCAGGCCCGGCTAAGCCGTTCAATTCTCAGTTGGCAAGAGGAGGTGACAGATTCCGGTTGAGGAGGTGACAGGCGCCTGGGACCCCTACTATTACCCCTGGTCAGGGGTGGTCGCGAAGACCCCACAACGGGGCCTTCGCGTGTTATGGGGTGCTGAGTGCGCGGGTTAGGAGTGTCGGCGGGCGCTACCCTTCGTCTTCATGCCCCAGTTCTTGCAGTCTGCGTTCAAGCACGGTCTGTCTGAGAGGGACATCCTGTGTGCGCTCGACGACCCGACCGAGTACGAGAGGATAACTACCCGACGGGGGGGAACCCTGGACTGTCCGTGGAGGGGACTATCCGCGTCGTTGGGGCTGCCGATCGAAGTACTCGGGGAGTATGACCCGGTGACAGGTGATGTACCACGCCCAGCGGTTGTAAGGGAATCGGCGGTTGGTCGGAAACCGGCCCTAGAGAGCCGTGAGCTTTGCCATTCGGCCTGTAGGCACCCCGTCGACTCTCGCTGCGACACAAAAATGATTGGGCAGGTTCGGGTCGGTGCGGACGATGTGACCTGTGTCGTCGTCGAATACGTAACCGTCCGGTAGCTGGCTGATCAGGTAGTCGCGGCCCCTCGCGAAGATATGGTCGTATGCGCCTGCGTCGGCTTCGTCGGACTGGCGGAGCAGCCGCGCCTCGAACTCTTCACGGGTCTCAGTGCGGGTTGCCATCGCTGATCACCTTGCCACCGTCGGGGCCGGTTGTCAAGGACCGCCAGCGGTGTCGCTCTCAGCCGATGTTCGCCCATTAGCAGCAGCCTACAGCCGGGGGGAGGAACCGGTTGCGGAACCCGCACGGGCATCGCTGCAGGGGTGGGCTCCCCCTGTAGGGAGGAGGTGACGTAGTGGTGTCCCTGCAGGTGACGTCCTCCCCTGGCTGTTGGCTAGGGTCCCTGGTCAGGGGTGGTCGCGAAGACCCCACAACAACTCTTTCAGTCGCCGGCCGTTTCATGACTACCAATAGTCCCAGGCCAAGAGTCCTTTCCGTTCATGCCCCTTAGGGTGGATGAATCACTTCTTGCAGCCATCCGTGGTTTCTTGACTTTCCTCTGTTGCGGGTAGTTTCACTCCGGTATGGGACTTAAGGGGGGACGCTCAGAGGGGCGGAGGAGAGGGAATTGCCAAAACGAATAGCCGCATGGGTGCGTTCGGTCAGCGCACCGGGCAAGTACGGCGACATCTACGGGCTGATCCTGCGGGTTCAGCCGACCGGATCCAAGGCATCGACATGGCGGGGAACAGTCAACGGGCGTCGACGCGATCTTGGTTTGGGTCGCTACCCGTTTGTGAGTTTGGCCGAGGCAAGGGCGAAAGCGTTCGAGTACCGAAAGGCAGCTCTTGAGGGAATCGACCCGACCCTGTTGCGTTCCGGAGGGGTTCCCACGTTCGCGACCGCCACCGAAGCGGTGATCGCTCTCGTGTAGGGAAGGGGAACCGGGCGGCACCTCCGAGGGGCAGTGGCAATCCTCGTTGGCCACCTACGTGATGCCCGCTATCAACTCCAAACGCGTCGATGAGGTCACCTCTGCTGATGTGATGGATTGGCTGTCTCCGCCTGACGGATTCATGAATCCGGATCGGCCGACCTGCCGTTGGGTCCGTTCAGGGTCGCTCGTTCCTACCCTCAACCCGGATGTCTCCGACCGTAGCGGCCGCCGCCGACAGCGGAGACGGCCAGCAGATCCCCGAGGACACCGGCCTGGTCTACCCACCGCAGCGATCACGCCCAACCCGGGCTGTTCCGCTAACCCGAACGGGGCGTCCGTCGTCGACCGCAGCGAACTCGACCACCAACCCGGGGACACCGGAATGTGCGGTTCGCCTCAGCTGCTCGGCTGCTGACGGCGATCCGGACGTAGACTTTGCGCCGGGGCCTCCAACCTGTGGTCGGTCCGGTCTGCCGGGCTCCCTCGAATCGGGGCATGGTCTCAGCATATTGTGATGGCCCGTTTACTTGGAAAGGGGATGGCAACGGTCACCGCAGACCGAGCACTATCTGCAGAGCCATGTCTGCCCCCCATAGCTCTTCTGGTGTGAGACGTCCAGCGAGGTGCCCGAGGCGGGTCACGTCGACGGCTCCGACGTGTTCTACAACCACCCGGGTCGTT
>Ga0209544_1003897_pt1 | contig 11035 bp, 15 predicted proteins | sample MesohylPK_FD_187297 | JGI IMG/M metagenome (GOLD analysis project Ga0209544, IMG submission 187297) | Host-associated microbial community of the marine sponge Aplysina aerophoba from Gulf of Piran - sponge mesohyl, lysed by proteinase K... | ecosystem: Host-associated > Porifera > Sponge >...
AGACACCATATCGATGGTGGGGTCTCCCAGTCGCCAACGCACCGTCACCTGGGTGTCTATCACCCCTGGTGGCACCGAGTAGCGGTTGCCCCACACCGACACCAGCCCATTCGCCGCCACCTTGCGTTCCAAAGTGCCTTCCGCCGGATAGGCAAGCGGGGGAAGCTCCAACAATGGCTCCGAATCGGCTAACTCGCCGACGGTGACCTCACCCCGCCGACGAGAGTCACCCACCGATACACAGAACTCGTCCAGACTGTCCTGCGCCTCAGCAAGACTGTTCACCAACGCGGTGCGCCACCACCGCTGAGAGATGTAGTGGATGGCTTTCTCAACCACTCCTTTACGTTGAGGACGCCGCGGTGGGCACGGATCCACTCCCACCCCGTAATGCTTGGCCACCGGAACAAACGACGACTGCAACCGGTCGGTGCCCGGGACTATCACGGTGGCCATCTGAACACATCCGCCACCGGCGGGCAGTGCCTCCCAGGCGTCGCAGCACCTCGTCGATGCCCTCCACCAGGTGCGGTTGGTCCTGGCTGGAGGTGACCCAAGCTCGGAACCGGCCCGAATGCGACAGCACACCGACCAGCACAAACGCTCGGGACCCCCACGGGGTGTCCCCAAGTTCTGTCCAGTCCCATACTCATACTTATAGGGGTGCCCGGGCCGGAACGAGTCTGACTCACCAGTCCCACCGACTTTTTGTCTTGTGTCAGATCTGTCGGCTTGTTCCCGGTCCGGACACAGCCCTTCTGAAAAGAGGGGTGCGGGGTGACTTGATAGGAGCTTTGAGTTCTCCATCACCGCGAGTGTGCTGTCCGCCGCCCTTTCTCTTTTCAGACAGGTCGAGAGCCTACCCCAAGACGGAAGGAAGAAGGGTCATGACAGACCGGGTTGATGTTTGTGGTGGGGTTGACACCCACCGCGATGTGCATGTCGCGGCGGTGGTGGACACCGCCGGTCGAGTCCTGAAAACAGCGCCGTTCCCTGCCGATATGACCGGCTACCAGCAGATGCACGCCTGGTTCAGGTCCTCTGGAAGGGTCCTCGGTGTAGGCGTGGAAGGTACCGGCAGTTACGGAGTTGGTCTGACCCGATACCTGACCCGGGCAGATGTCAGGGTAGTCGAGGTGAACCGTCCCAACCGCCAGCTCCGCCGACAGAAAGGAAAGACCGACTCCGTGGACGCCGAAGCCGCGGCACGGGCTGCCGCCAATGGGACAGCCACTGCCGTTCCCAAGAGCGCAGACGGACCGGTCGAAGCCATACGGATGCTACGGGTCACCCGCCGCTCAGCGGTCAAAGCTCGCACCCAGGCCGCCAACCAACTGCACGCCGTGGTGGTAAACGCTTCCGAACAGGTCAAACAGCAACTCCGAGACAAACCTCTTTCCGCCAAGGTAAGGATCTGTGCTGCGTTCCGTCCCGGCGCAGACCACACCACAGTCACCTACGCCAAAGTGGCTCTTCGTCACCTGGCCCGCAGATACCAGACCCTCACCGCCGAGATCGGAGAACTCGACAACCAGATAATCGGTCTCTGTGCCAGGGTCAACCCTGCGCTCCTCGCCGCCGCCGGCGTCGGTCCGGAGGCAGCAGCCGCGTTGTTGGTCACCGCCGGTGACAACCCTCACCGCCTAACCTCGGAAGGGTCTTTTGCTGCTCTGTGCGGCGCCAGTCCCGTCCAGGCGTCCTCGGGACAGATCATAAGACACCGCCTCAACAGGGGCGGCGACCGTCAAGCCAACAATGCCCTATGGCGGATCGCTATCACCCGGATGCGCACCGACCAACCCACCCAGGAGTACGTCCGGAAACGTCAATCCGACGGCAAAACCCGCCGAGAGATCATTCGGTGTCTGAAACGCCACATAGCCAGAGAAATCTATCACCTCCTCACCAACCCACCACCAACCCCCTCAGGCGCCGATCTCCGCTGTCTACGACAAAACGCCCACATCACCCTCACCCAGGCGGCCGCGGCCCTGCAAGTCCATCCCACCCTCCTCTCCAAACTCGAAAGAGGCCAACACCACAACCAACAGCTCGCCACCACATATCAACACTGGCTCCAAGCCCCTCCCGATTTGGAATAAATAGGAGCGTCTGGCACTCCTCACCCGGTGGATGATCGATAATCGCCGACGGTCTGCCCTTGGTGCCCGCACAGGCGCCACACGACGGTCGAAGATCCCGATGGCGGATCTTTTCGCACCAACGTGGGATAGCTCTGCGCATAGCCCAAAGCCACTACTTCTTCGAACAGCGCCGAAGCCCAAACATGCGGATCGTCGGACAGCCGCTGACGCACATACGCCTCAAACGGCTCGAACGGATCCGACTCGTCAAGGGCTCGTTCTCCCGGCATCCGCTCGCCCGACAGATACGCCCGGACAGTCTTACGGTCTCTTCCCAAATGACGGGCGATAGCCGAGATCGACCACCCCCGCCTCCTCAAAGCATGTACTTCCACGTACTCCTCCTTTACCAACATAAGAGGCAGGGCTCCTCTCCACAGCTGCCAACGTTTCCAATCAGCAGCTTGGAGAGGGCCCTACCCGACAACAGGTATTTACCCCCAGGAGGTGGGGAATTTCAGTGATCGAGACTGGGGAATTTCAGTGATCGCCAACACAAGGACGGGCTGGCTCCGAGAAGTGGTTGCCTCGGGGGGTTTTGGTTGTGGGATGTCTCGACCACACGCTTGCACTAAAGCAGTGCCCACACCCGAATTCGGGTGGGCAGCGATCAACGACTCGGGCTTGCGCTGGATGGTTTGGGGTGGATGCGGGTGTTTTCTACCAAAGCGTTCGTTCCCATACTCCTAGGACTCTTCACAGGGGAGGCTCCCGGCGAACGGCTGCGAAACGGTTACCATTTTCGAGTTGGTGTTTCCCCAGGTCAGACCCCAAACGAACGGTTTGCGTACGCTTTAAACGAACGGTTTACGTACGGTTTTGTCGGGTGTTGTTGCATGGTGGAGGGCATGAAACACAGTAGACCTTGTTCTGACCGCTCTCCTCGGGGGTGGCCTGTCCCTGTTCACGGTAAATCGGTCCCGTCTGCGGGTGGGGTGGTTCAGGTGTTTCGCATGCCCGCGGTGGTGGCTGTTACTGGTCTGTCTCGTACGACTTTGTGGCGTCTCCGCCAGGCCGGCGAGTTCCCTGCTCCTGTCCGCTTGGGCGGTGATGCCTCTCGGGCTGTTGGATGGCTCCGAGGAGACATCGAAGCATGGATCCACAGCAGACCAGCAGCCCAGAACAGAAACTGACACCAGCACCCCCTCTAGGGACTTGGAATGGAACCTCCCACCCGGCATCTGTTTTGACCCACAAAGGAGCCGAAGTGTCAGAACAACAGCAGGAGCAGCAGCAACAACAGGAAATGCGGGTGGTTTTCAACCCGTCCTTGGCGGCTGGTCTGATGGCACTATCCGAGAAGTGGGGGATCTCTCCGTTGGCGGTTGCTCGGCGGATCGTCCGTGAGGCCCTCCGAGAGAACGGTGTTCTCGACCGTCCCCCGCGGTCTTCCCAAAACCAAGACAGTGAACCGGGGATGGTTCACCGAACCTTTCGGGTCACTGCTATGCAAGCTTCCTTTGTGGAGTCCGCGGCCTATCGGTATCGGTTGAGCCGCTCCGAAGTCATACGAGGGGTTCTGACCTATGCCACCCGCCAGCCCATCACCTATGATCACCTCCGCCGAGCACCGGCAGAGAAGAGAACGGTGCGCTGGTCGGTGCGCATCGCCCCCTGCCACGACGCTCACATAACAAGGGTGGCGAGACTGCTCAATTGTTCCGAAACCGACGCTGGGGCTGCGCTTCTCACGTCGATGGCGGCCCGTCGACGCTTCCTGCAACATCTAAAAGGGCAGACTCTGAACACCGGCTAAAAGGGGGGGGGCGAGAAGCCTCCAACCCGAATGGGCGAAGGGGCCACCAGACACACTGGGTAGCCCCCATCCTTAGGATGTCCCCTCCTAAGCGTTCGCAAACCGTTCGTAAACCGGTCGGTTAAAGCGTTCGCAAAGCGGTCGTTTGGGGTCTGACCTGGGGAAACACCCACACTAAAATGGCAACCGTTCGCAGCCATTCGCCGGGAGCCTCCCCCGTGCGATGTCGGATAACCAGACACACGAACGCTTGGTAGAAAACGCCCGAACCCCACCCCCAAACCAGCTGGCGCCGCTCCGGTATCTAGTGGCTGCCCACCGAATTCTGCTGTGGGCACTGCATTAGTGCAAGCGTGTGGTCGAGATACCCCACAAGCGAAACACCCCGAGGCAACCGCGTCGCGGAGCCATTCTGCCCTTCACAATGCTTATCTCCAGGATGCGAGGTACCTGCCGGTGGGATCTCGCTCCAGTCCTTATGAGCGCTGTCACCTTCCTTACCCAAAGCCGAACACCCAGCGACCAGACTCCCCCACCGGTTGCACGGCGTACTGCGTTGATATGGCCCGTGCAGCTTCTGGCAGGCGCGGCCGCTTGGCAGAGGGAGGTTCGTTTCGCCGATAAAGGCACAGGCCGAAGACTCGATCAGTTTACGGTCATTTCGGGCGCCATGAACTGCCGCCGATCCCACCACAGTTGTGGTTCTATCGGGGGACGATCTTACACCTATGCCTCAAAGGGCACCCCCCATATTCTCACAGTCAAGAAGTTGACCCGATAGCGGTGGCCATCGGTCTTTTGCATCTGCGGTCAACGAGGTGTGTCATCTTTGGAATCTCGTGGCACACAAGACTCGGGAGGGAGCGGTGTTCGCCCGACTGTTGGTGAAGGTCGAAGAGCAGCGGAAAGCCCTCGGCCAGCAGGTCTACGACGTGCTGGGAGACTCTTTCATCGACCGCTCCCTTAGAGATTTGCTCATAGAGGCGATCCGGGCACGGTGACCTTCCCGAAGTTCGAGAGCGGCAGAACCAGGTGATTGATCAGGCCGGGCCGGCTCTCGCCAGCATTGGACTGTCGAGATCCCTGTGGGTGGGGAGCCGGAGGAGACCGGCGCCGCCCGACACCATGACCTGCGACCCATCACCGAAGAAGAGCGAGAAGTATTGGAGGAGAGCCAGATAGACAGTCTTCTCTCCGACACCGCACGGACCTTCGCCATAACCAGCCTGTGCCGCTCACACCTAGAGCAGGTCCGTCGTGTGGTGGAATCGCGAGTCCACCCGGGTTCAGGCCGCCGTAGAGGAACGTCTCTGGGCTCTGATCCAGCACTGGGACAGCTATGCCAACAGAGCACACTCACTGCAACTACAAGGCCGCCGCCCCAGGGGCGGCTTCACGGCCGGCCACGCCCGGAACCTGGCCGACACACTGCAGGCCAGGCTGGATCGCCGTCGTGGCGAACTGGACCTTGAGTTGCAACTGACCAATCGACTACCGGATGTGGTCGGAGGAACCGTGATAGTCCCACAGATTCTTCTGGACCAACTGGCCACGGGCCACGACGAGACCTTGGTCACCTACCCCCTACCAAACCCCGGTTTCCCCAACACCTTGGGGATATAAGAGGTTAAGTACGCCATTCTCGAGTACCGCGGAGACCGCCCCGGCAAGCTCTTGTGAGACGGGACGGGTGGCCAGGGAGTACGTATGCGTGGCGTTAGTAACCGTATTCGTTACTATTATCATTGGTGAACCGATTTAGCCTGGATCCACCGGTGGTTTGTGGGGTGGGTGGGGGTGAAATGTTATGAAGTGCCTCTCTGACCTGGGAGAATAGCTGTTATCGAAAGACGACTATCACCCAGACAGAGGAGGCACTTGTTGTGAAAAGGATACCAAGTGATATTGACCGGTTGAGGGTGGTGTTCGATGAGGGGTCGTTAGTGGCCGACGCCGGTCTGTTGGTAGCGGCAAGTTTGGTGTCCCGTTTGGGTTTGGAACGGTTGGTGGACGACACGGTACGCATGGACGGCAGACCGGGCGGTGCCCGTCCGGGTCGCAAAGGTGTTGTCTTTGGTGGCGTCGATGCTGACCGGCGGCACTCATATTGACCATGCTGATCGGCTGCGGTCCGGTTCCACCCGCAGGGTGTTGCCGTTTCGGGTGATGGCCCCTTCCACGTTGGGAACGTTTTGTGCGTTCGTTCACGTGGGGTCATGTCTGCCAGTAGGAGCAAGGCCCTGGGAGTCTTGTTGAAACGGGTGTGGTCCCTACCGTCCGCTGGTCCCGGCGACCGGCCGCTGGTCATCGATGTGGACTCCACCATCTGTGAGGTGTCGGGCAAGAGCAAGGAAGGCGCCGCCTATGGTCACACCCAAGTGTTGGGATACCATCCGCTGATAGCCTCGCGGGCGGACACCGGAGACGTTCGTTCATCATCGTCTGCGCAAAGGGCTCCTCGCAGAAGGGAAACACCCGTTTTATGGTCGAGACGGTCAACCGGGTGAGACGGGCCGGGGCTACCGGTCCAATCACCATACGGGCCGACAAAGGCTTTTGGTCCCATAAAACAGTACGGAAGCTGGAAGATATGGGAGTGGAGTGGTTCATCGCCATTCCCATGTATTCCAACGTCAAACAGGCGATAGGACACCTGGACGACACCGATTGGGTTGATATCGGCTACACCCCCGACGGGGTGGCGCAGGTGGCCGAGACCACCATCGTCACCAAGATCGACAAAACAGAACACACGGTGCGTCTGATAATCAGACGCACCCGCCTGGCCGATCCCGAACAGCAGCCGCTGTGGAAAGATTGGCGACATCACACGTTCGCCACCAACAACCGCGACCTGTCTGCGACAGAAGCCGACCAGATGTACCGCAACCACGCCCGCGTGGAACTGGGCATCCGCGATTTGAAACATCACACCGGACTGGCCCACTGTCCCTCGGGCAGGTTCTTCGCCAACGCCGCCTGGATGGCCGCCGCGGTGATCGCTCACAACCTGTACCGGTGGATCAACCACCACACCGGCGCACCCAGCGAACGGCTCACCAATGGCAACACCGTCCGCACCCGACTGTTCAAACTGCCCGGAAGAATCGTCAATCACGCAGGACAACTGATAGTGCGGCTACCCACCAACTGGCCGTGGGCTTCCGCTTACCGGACCGCTCTCCAAAACATCCGCGCTCTGCCCCAACTCTGCTGACACTCCACGTCACACACCCCGATCAACTGAAAATACTCGTCCGTACCGGTTCCGCATGTCCCAGCGAACCCCAAAAACCTCTGACCGGCCCGACCCGCCCCGCAAAACCGGAACAAACCCAGACAGAACCCCGCAAACCCCGGACAGAACCCCGCCCAAACACCCACAACCCCACCCCCACTAGCCAAAACCGGTGGATTCAGGCTAAGGGCACAGGGTGAGGTGCTCGGCTGTCTGCAGGGGTTCATGATTTCCCCGGATGGAATCGCTCTCGGACTGCCATGCTATGACGGTGAAGAGGGCGGATCGATTCCGAACAGCCCAAGGAGCTCTTGTGGACGACGATGTCCTGCTCATCTTCCACGAGAAGCAGTGGAAGTCGACAACTGTTACGGTGGTCGGGATCGGAGTGGACGTGATCGATGTTGCTGTCCTAGCTTGTCCTGTTCGGTTGGTGGAGTCCCTTCCGTTGGAAGCGTCGATGGAGGGCCTCACGTATGGGCAGGATGTCTATTTCCTCGGGTTTCCGTTCGGCTGGGATGCTGGCGGGGAAGACATCAACCTCAACTTTCCCATGCCATTCGTGAAAGGCGGGATTGTCAGCGCGATAATGTCTATTGATCCTGTTCACATCTATATTGATGCACACGGGAATCCGGGGTTCAGTGGTGGCCCGGTGGTATTCAAGGACCCGGACGGTGGCTCGAATAAGTTCAAAGTGGCGGGCATCGTCTCAAATGCCCCGACACCGCTGCGTACCCCTGTCGTGAACAGTGCTGGCAAGCCGGTTGGAACCTCAGGAGGTGATGGGGCGTTCATCGCCGAGAACCAAGGGTTCGTGGTTGCGATGGGCATTCGCCATTCCACTGAGATCATTGACGCTAATCCTGTGGGGTTCGAATTGCCCGAGGACGAGGCCAGTTAATCTGATTCACCAACCGCATCAGCGACAACAAGATGGCCCGTGGGGGACCGCCCGACTTGGCATCCTGCCGCAACCCTTAATTAACGATAGTAACCACCTGCTGTCGGCTTGGCCCGGCGGGAAGAGACCTGAACCGGCACCCCCAGCCCTCAAAGAGCAATTCGGAACGTCTCAGCGCACTCCGTTACACACCAGCAACCCCTGAAACAGGCATGGTAGGACAGAAACGACCCAAATGGCCTGGTTGAAAAGAACAAATGGACTAGTGATGGTCCCCCGTTTTCGTGGAGTCAGCTCACTTGGATCAGTGGTGTGACGCTTCGGTTGTTGTAGTGGTTGTTTTCGTATTCGATCGGGGTTCGCATTCCTAGTGCGGTGTGGCGTCGTTGTTGGCGGTTGTGGAAGATTTCTAGGTACTCGAAGATAGCATTTGCGAGTTCGATACGGGTCCGCCAGCGGCGTCGGTCCAGGAGTTCGACTCGCATACGAGCCCAGAACGCCTCCATCAGGGCGTTATCGAAGCAGTCCCCGACGGTCACCGATCGACGGTACAAGCCCGGAGTCGTGGGCTCTCTGGGTGAACCCCCAAGAGGCAAATTGGGTGCCCTGATCCGAATGTATAACCGTTCCTGAGTGCGGCTGGCGGTTGCTGATTGCCATACCCAGTGCGGAGGTAACCTGTCCCGCGGTTGCGGAGTTATCGATTGACCAGCCTACGACCCGTCGGCTGAACACATCCCGGCACCACAGCACAGTACACCCTGCGCTTGTCGGGTGGGATGTTCGGTGTAGGGGTCGGACCGGGGTGCCCTGCCTCCTTTTCAGCTGGTGGGTTTCCCCGGCCCGCCCCTGCGAACCGGACCTGCAACTTCCACTGCGATTCGGCTCTCCATGTGTTCATGCCATGGTTGCGGCTTGTCCTGTGGTTGTGCTCTCCCATGGTGTAGGGATTTTGGTGCCCCGATATCGGTATCGCACGACGGCGAACCGGTTTGGTCGGAACATTTCTATCCTCCCGGCGCTGATCTCCCATCCGGGTAGGTAGCGACGGACCAGGGTGTGCATGTTCAGATGCGAGGTGTCGTTTCTTCAACCACATGACGACTCGCCAGAAGGCGTAGTGGTCAAGGTAGCCGAAAGTCCGTTTGGAGACTCCGTGACGGAAATAGGTTGCACCAGCCCCGCAGCACCGGGTTCAATCGGCGCAGCAGATCTGAGAGCGTTCGATGTTTGGCTCGGCGTGTCAGCCGTCGCACCTTTCCAACGATAGAAGCCAGGGCCTTCTTCGAAGGGTAGGTGTAAATGGCCTTTCTGTTGTTGGTTCGGTTCCGCCAGGCTCGGCGTTGGATACGCCACCCCAGAAAGTCGAACCCCTCGTCTATGTGGCAGACTCTTGTCTTGTCGGCCGATAGGCGCAGACCCAACCCTCCGGGAAAACCAGGGCGGTTCAATAGGAGCTCACCAACCAACCCCTAACAACCACCCCTCTCCGAACACCGCCAACCACCCCGCGGACTCGGTTTGGAGAACATAGAAGCATCAATATAGGAGCATCAAGGGCCTGAACAATCTGATCAAGAGGATCAAACGGACAGCATTCGGGTTCCGGAACTTCTCACACCACAGAATCAGAGCACTCCCACACGCCGACAAACCGGACTGGAACCTACTCACAACCATCACTCCCCCGTAAATTCCGAAGAGCCGGTTTTAGGGACCAAGGACCAGACTGGTGCCGCCAGGTGGAGATAGTCGTTTCCGACGGGTCCCGCTGGTTCAGTTTGGATCACCAACCGGCGGCTATCTCTTAAAGTGAACCATGCGTGTTTGAATGGGGGGTGTGGCAGTGCCGGCGGGGATGGCTCCAACTGAACCTGCCCCACCCTTTTTGGGGTGGTGGCTTTTTTGGTGAGTGTCTCCCCACCGGTTGCCCGCTCGGTGTTGTCGCTTGATAGGAGCGTGACTTGTATCTGCCCCCTTGTGGGGGTGTTGTTTCGACGCATGGATGCGCTTCGCCGAGCCTTCTGCCGCTCCCGCAAACCCCCGACTTTTAGAGGATTGAACTATGTTCGTTATCGGGATCGACTCGCACAAGGATACCCTTTCGGCCTGTTTGGTGGACCACCTGGGCACGGCTTTGGAGTACCGGAGCATCCCTAACACCCCGGCCGGTCACCACCAGTTGGTTGACTGGGCACAAACCACCAAAGCGCCCAGGGTAGCGGTCGAGGGGTCCGGTACTTTCGGTCGCCCAGCCGCGGTCGCCGCTATGACTGCTGGTCTGGACATCCGGGAGGTGCCACCCCAGTTGACCGCCCGCCTTCGCCGCCGGGGCCGTACCCAGACCAAAACCGACCAGGTCGACGCTTGGGTGATCGCTCGGATCGCTGTCCGAGACAACACCCTCGCCCCGCCGACGTTTTGGGGGGACACCGAGGACCTGCGTGTGCTGGTCTCATACCGCCGTGAACTGGTAGAACACCGCACCGCCGGGGCCAACCGGCTCCACGCCCATCCTGGGGAAACTTCGACCAGGCTATCACCAGATCGTTCCCCGCCTCACCACCCGCCACAGCCTCGATAAGGCGATGAAACTGTTATGGCGGGACACCACCCCCCACGGGCGGGTAGCCAAACAACGCATCCGAAGGCTGCGACAACTGGACACCGAGATCAAACAACTCACCGCCCAGATCAAAACCATGGTCGACCAATCCGGAACCCGGATGCTTGACATTCGCGGGGTGGGTGTGCTGGTCGCTGCCACCATCCTCTCCGAAGTCGGTGACCCCCACCGCTATGCGACCAAGGCCAAGTTCGCCATGGCCAACGGCACCGCACCCCTGGAGGCCAGCAGCGGGCGAGTAGTGCGCCATCGACTCAACCACTCATACTTATAGGGCCCCTTGGCCGGGGTCGGGTCTGACCCGGACTCAACCTGACTGTTCGTGTCTTTGCCTCGATCTGTCGGCCTGCTCCCGGCCTAGGGGCGG
>Ga0209544_1003900_pt1 | contig 11033 bp, 9 predicted proteins | sample MesohylPK_FD_187297 | JGI IMG/M metagenome (GOLD analysis project Ga0209544, IMG submission 187297) | Host-associated microbial community of the marine sponge Aplysina aerophoba from Gulf of Piran - sponge mesohyl, lysed by proteinase K... | ecosystem: Host-associated > Porifera > Sponge >...
GCTCGAATGCGGCGTCTGCGGCGGCCCCTATTCCATGCGCGGACAGGACCGCTACGGCTGCTCGAACCACATCATGACCGGCACCTGCTCGAACGGCAGGGGCATCCGCCGCCCGGTCATCGAGGAGCGGGTGCTGTCCGGGCTGAAGGAGCGGCTGATGGCGCCGGAGGCCGCCGCCGAGGCGATGCGGGCCTATGCCGAGGAAACCAACCGGATCAACCGCGAGCGCCGCGCCTCGGGCGCGGGAGACCGCAAGGAACTGGCCGGGGTCGAGAAGAAGATCGCCGCCATGATCGCGGTCATCGAGGACGGCGGCTATGTGCGTGGGATGGTGGACCGGCTCCGCGAGCTGGAAGCGCGCCAGGACGAGCTGAACGAGCGGCTGTCGGCGACGCCGGCCGACCTCCCGGACATCCACCCCAACATCGCGAATATCTACCGGCGCAAGGTGGAGCGCCTCGCCGAGGCGCTGGACCATCCCGAAGACCGCGACGCGGCGGCGTCCGCCATAAGGGGCCTGATCGGGCGCATCGTGCTCACCCCCGGCGAGAAATGGGCCGAGATGGACGCCGTGCTGCACGGCGATCTCGGGACCATTCTCGAATGGGCCGGAAACGGACGCGAAAACACGAAGACCGACATCCCCATGCCGGAGATGTCGGTCTCGGTGGTTGCGGGGGTAGGATTTGAACCTACGACCTTCAGGTTATGAGTTTGATATGAGTATCAGGACAGAACTGCGCTGAAATGCGCTAAGTAACTACGAAACATAAGATTATTGGTGCCATTGCTGCGCGCGCCGACGCTCTCCTGCGCCTTGATTTGCGTTCTTTGAGTACCTATATGGTGCCTGAACGGGAATTGCTAGAGAGGGGTGCGCCATGGCCAAAATCACCAAGAGAACCGTCGACGCGCTCGATCCCCAGGAGCGCGAGCGCGTTGTCTGGGATGACGATCTCAAGGGCTTCGGCGTGCGCGTCCATCCCTCCGGCCGCAAGGTCTACTTCGTCAAGACACGCTTTCGCGGACGGGCGGTCAAGGTCACCATCGGGCCCCACGGCGCGGTCACGCCGGCCGACGCGCGTACCCGGGCGGCGGAGATCATGTCCGATGCGCGGGCGGGCAAGGACCCGGCGGCGCGCGGCGCGGCCAATGCCAACGCGCCGACCATGCGGGAGCTGGGCAAGCGGTTCCTGGAAGAATATGTGCCGTCGCATTGCAAGCCGAGCACGGCGGGGGAATACCGCCGGTCGGTGACACTGTTCATAGATCCCAGGATCGGCCGGTTCCGTGTTCCCGACATCCAGCGCAAGGACATCGCGGCGCTGCATCACGGCATGCGGGAGACGCCCTACCAGGCCAACCGGACGCTCGGGGTGCTCTCGAAGATGTTCAACATGGCCGAGGTCTGGGGCCTACGCCCGGACGGGTCGAACCCGTGCCGCCATGTGAAGCGATTTCGCGAGGAGAAGCGGGAGCGGTTCCTGTCGGACGACGAGTACCGGCGCCTTGGGGAGACCCTGAAGGAGGTCGAGCGGGACGGATCGGAGACGCCGGCGGCAGTCGCGGCGATCCGGCTGCTGATGCTGACGGGCTGCCGGCTCTCGGAGGTCCAGAAGCTGCGCTGGGAGCATATCGACCTGAATGCGGGCGAATTGCGGCTACCGGAAAGCAAGTCGGGGCCCAAGACGGTGCATCTCGGCGATCCGGCCGTCGCCGTGCTGCGCGGAATTAGCCGGAAAGACGGCAATCCGTGGGTGATCGCCGGGCGCAAGCCCGACAGCCATCTGACCGACCTGCAACACCCCTGGCGGCGTATTCGAGCGCGGGCCGGACTCGAGGATGTGCGAATTCATGACCTCAGGCACAGCTTTGCTAGTGGTGGGTTGCTGGTCGGCGAGGGACTGCCGATGATCGGAAAGCTTCTTGGTCATACTCAAGTTCAGACCACCGCCCGCTACGCCCACCTCGCCAACGATCCCGTGAAGTCCGCCGCCAACCGCATCGCCAACCGGATTGCCGAGGTCGCCGGTTGACCTTCAACGCGGCGCAATGAGAGAGCGTACAAAAATTCTTCTACCTTCATGAGTGTCCGGTTAAGTTGCGATTTTCTGGGTATTTATCGTTTATAGCCCTTTTTGCCGAGAATCAGGTGGTGTCTATTTTTTTCGTCCCAGGCGGTCCTTGCCAGGCTGCCAAGGTGTGGAGCGGTCGGGCATGAGGCATGGTCGTTTCTTCTCTCGGAGGAGGAGCGTGCATGTCCGGCGAGACCCATTTCGCTCAAGCACAACATCGTACTGGTCGGCGGCACCGGGACCGGCAAGACCTATCTCGCCGTCGCCATCGCCCGGTCCGGTATCCGCAAGGGCGCCCGCGGCCGCTGCTACAATGTCGTCGACCTGGCCAACCATCTCGACGCCGAGCACCGCTCCGGACGCCAGGGCCGCACCGCCGACCAGCTCACCCGGCGCGACTTCGTCATCCTCGACGAACTCGGCTATCTGCCCTTCGCCCCCTTCATGATCCTGGGCCGACGGCCAGCTGCTGTTCCACCTCATGAGCCGGCTCTACGAGCGCACCTCGATCGTCGTCACCACCAACCTCGCCTTCGGCGTATGGCCGGCCGTCTTTGGCGACCCCAAGATGACCACTGCCCTGCTCGATCGTCTAACCCACCATTGCGAGATCGTCGAGACCGGCAACGAGAGCTGGCGCTTCAAGCACCGCTCGTAACCCGGCGCTGGCCGAGCCTGCGGCCCGGTTGACCCGGTGGGTCCACAGGCACCCCCACGCGGCTACGCGGAGCCGCGCGGGTTCCCCCTATGGACTACCGGGACAACCTCCATCCAGCCCCCGGAAGGGTCAATATTGCACGCCGATTTGGGCCCCAGGGTGGAGTGGGCCCCTGGGGTCGGACAGTTTCAGGCGGCGGTTTTGACCGGGGTGCGGGGTTGTTTCTCCTCGTAGCGGTTGGGGCTGAGATAGCCGAGGGCGGAGTGTAGGCGCCTCTCGTTGTAGCTGTCGATGAAGCGCGGCAGGTGCTCGGCAACGTCATCTGCGCTCTCAAAGGCCATGGGATAGACGCCCTCGACCTTCAGCGTCTTCATGAAGCTTGTATGGACGCCTCCCGGAACGCAAGGACCGATTTGGGTGTGACAGGCAGGCAGATTGCAGCTTTGTATCCGGCCTTTGGTGCGGGGCTTTGTGCCCGCTGGTCCTGATGGAATCTGCCGATCCGCGCCTCATTTCTCCTGATGGGCTTCTCGCCCCTCGGCTTCATGCAGGCTTGGCGGATCGCGGTCTGACCTGTTTGCCATCACACTTTGTCGTGCCTTGCGCAATCTTTCAGCGGCCACCTCCTTCGTTGGTTCGTCTTCCGATCGTCAGCCGCGCCTAGGCCGGCTGGCTGACGAAGTTCGCCTGATACGCCCGGTCATGGGCCAGCAAGGCCCAGATCGTACGTGCCGTCTTGTTGGCCAACGCGACCGTGACCACGTTGTGCAATCGCCGCTCGGTGAGGCGGACCGCCCAATCCGGCGGTGCCTTGGCGTTGGTGAGAACGGAGCGGGCGCCGTGGATCAGCAAGGTCAGGAGATACCTGTCCCCGTGCTTGGAGATGCCGAGCATGCGGATCCGCCCGCCGGTGCCGCTGTGTCGCGGCACCAGTCCGAGCCAGGCCGCAAATTCGCGGCCGGAGTTGAATGCGGCGGGATCGCCCATCGCGACGACGACCGCCGTCGCGGTCAACGCGCCGACGCCGGGGATCTCCGCGATCCGCTGGCTGGCAGGGTTGTTGCGATGCCACATCTTGATCCGCCGCTCGATCACGGCGATTTCCTTGTCGAGCTGGCCGACGCGCGCCCATTGCTCGCGCAGAGTCTCCACCATCATCGTCGGCAGCCGCTCAGCGGCCCGCTCCAGGGCCGGCGCGATCGCACGGGTAATACCGGCTCGGCCCTGCGGCATGACCTCGCCATACTCGGTCAGCAGGCCGCGCAGGCCGTTGATCTGGGCAGTGCGGAACTTCACCAGCTGCTGGCGCATGCGGTGCAGCGCCAAGACCGCCTGCTGCGGTAGTGAGTCAGTCTGAAATCTGGGGCGGGAGGGCCAGACAACGACGATGAAGCCGGCCCTCCCTGTCGGCTCTCCTGCTGGCCAGGATTCAGGCTGCCGACATTTGCATTCACTGTGAGTCCGATTTTGCACCGCTGCGATACCGTTGCAAAGCCGAAGTTATTTCAGCCGCTTCCCCCGCCGCCAGTGCCACGGCGCGACGTAGCGGACCTTGATGGCCGGTGGTCTCTTATCCACAGGTGAACATCCTGCGTGCCGACGCGCCGCACCTGAAAGAGTCATTCGTGTTGCGAATTTTTCACAGAGTGTTAACGACGCGGTGACTCACCGCTTTTTCCCGGATCAATCCCCGGCACGGCTGGTCTCCGTCTGAAGGTGAGAGATTCGGCCGTGGCACAAGGCGTCATTTAAAGCAGAGAGCGGATGCCCTCCAGCCTGAGACCATCAGGGGGTGGGAGGCGTCCATTCCATTTCTCCATCATGGCGTTGTCGTAGGGGTTGCCACGCCGCGCCATCGAGCCGACCAGGCCGTGTTCATCGAGCAGGGCCCGGTAGGCCTGGGCGGCGTATTGCGAGCCCCTGTCCGAGTGATGAATGCACCCGGGTGGCGGGTTGCGGCCCTCGATCACCGTCTCCAGCGCTGCAAGGGTCAACCGCGCATCGATCCGCCGGCCGAGGGCGTAGCCCACGATGCGCCGCGACCACGCATCCATGATCGCCGCCAGATAGACAAAGCCGCCGAGGATCGCGATGTAGGTCAGATCGGCGACCCAGAGCTGGTTCGGGCCATCGACCTCGCGGTCTCCGGAGCGATCGGGAAAGACGGGCTCGTCGTGATCGCTGTCGGTGGTGGCGACGAAACGGCGCCGGCGCGGCGGTTGCAGGGCATGCTCGCGCATCAGGCGCTTGATCTTCTTGTGGTTCACCACCCAGCCCCGATGCCTGAGCGCCGCCTGCATGCGGCGCCATCCGTAGGCCTCGAACTCGTCCTTGATCGTGTGCATGGCCTCGACCAGGGCGGTGTCGTCTGCCGAGCCTTTGGGCTTGTCGTAGTAGGTGGAGCGCGCGATCCCCATCAGTCGGCATCCTTCGGCGACGGAGAGGCCTTCGGGCCGGTGATGACGGACATGGGCGCTTTTCTCGGCTGCCGTCTGTGCCGTTGAGCCACTTTTAGGAACTCGAGCTCCAGGGCCTGCTTGCCGACCAGGCGCTCGAGGGCCGCGATCCGGGCCTCGTATTCCTGGATCGTGTCGGCCGCCTCGGCGTCCTCGTCGAAGGCGCCGGCCTCGTACTTGTCCACCCAGATCCGGATCAGGGTGCGGGAGAGCTCGTGCCGACGGGCCAGGCCGTGAAGCGTCTCGCCGGCGAGATACTCCTGAACGACCTGGCGCTTGAAGGCGATGCTGTGAGTGCGGTGGGTTCGGTGCTTGGCCATGGGCGTCGATCCTTCGAATGCCCGGCGCACCGGTCAAATTATTTCAATCCGCCCGTCCGACCCCACGGGCCCATCTCCATTTTCGGGTCAACTTTGAAAGCCGATTGACAGGCTTGGGGCCGTGACCCCACTCCGGTCCGATTCTCCGATCGGACATCGAGGCGCGGGCGTCAGAAACGGGCTGCCTGGTGGCGCGCCGTGTCCTTGTCGACCCCCCTATCGATCTTCATGAGCAGCGGGGGCAGGAGGAGGAAATCTGCCATCAACGCGAGCGCGATGACGAGCGCGGTGAGCTTGCCCATTCCGGCGTTCAATTCGAAGCTGGAGAGACTGACCACGACGAAGCCGGCCACGAGCACCAGCGAAGTCGTGACCAGGGCACGGCCTACGGTACGAAATGCGACGCGGACCGCATCGGGGGGAGCGCAACCGAGCTCAAGCCTGGCTCTGCGGTACTTGCTGAGGAAGTGCACCGTGTCGTCGACCACGATGCCCAGCGTCATGGCCGTCACCATCGACAGCGAGAGCCCGACCTCTCCCACAGTCCACCCCCAGATACCGAAGCCCATCGCGGCGGGCACCAGGTTCGGGACCAGGCTCGCGAGCCCGAGCCGCAACGACCGCAGCGCGAAGATAAGGACGAAAGAAATTCCGACAAAGGCGATCGTGGTCCCGAGGAGCATCGCGATGATGTTTCGCCGACCGAGATACGCGAACATCAAGGTGCCGCCGGCGCTCTCGGCGCGAACGATGTTCGGCGCGCGGTCCGCCAGCCATTGCAACGCGCGTCGATCGAGAGCGATCACTTCGTTCGACGAGAGGGTCCGGGTCGCCACCGTCATGCGGGTGGCCGACTTGTCGACGTCGATCTGGTTTTCGAGATCGAGCCCGAAGGGAAGCGACAGCTCGTAGAGGACCAGGTATTGCGCGGCCAGCTTCCGGCTTGCCGGTAGTCGGTACTCGGCCGGATCGTCGCCGTGCATGCTCATGTTGAGTCGCCGGAAGGTATCGGTGATGACGTTGACGTGGATCGTCTCGGGTTGCCCCCGGTACCACTCTGCGAACGCCGCGACGTCGGAGAGGTAGGAGGGGTCGCTGATCCCCCCTGGCTCGCCCGAGGCGAGCGAATACTCCATGACATAGATGCCGGTGAGGTGCTCGACGGTGAAATCTGCGTCGCGCCGAAACTCGATGCTCTGGTCGAAATAGTGGAGGAAGACGTCGTTCAGCTCGATGCGCGGTATCGAGGCCACGAGCGCCACCGCGATCGCTCCGAACCCCCACAGCAATGCGCGGCGCCGGCGAATCACGAACTCCCCGAGCGCGGCCATCGCCGCATCGCGGCGGTGCCCGGCGGCGCGCACCCGGATCGGCAGCAGCGAAATTAGCGCCGGCAGCAGGGTCACGGAGAATAGGAACGCCGCGCCGACCCCGAACGCGACAAAGGTGCCCATGTGGCGGAGCGGCGGCACCTCGGAGAAGTTCAGGCTCAGGAAGCCGAGCGCAGTGGTCAGGCAGGTGAGAAAGACCGGCTGAAGATTCACCCGCAAGGACTCGATGATCGCATCCCGCTTGAGTTCGTTGGTTTGGGCGCGCGGGAGCGGAACGCCGCTGCCCCGAACCGCGGGTGTGCCGGACGCACCGCCCTGCATGGCGTGCACGATGGTCGAAAGGATGTGCACGCAGCTGGCCATGGCGACCGTTAGCACGACGATCGGTGCGACGGCCGATGGCGCCGTCATCGGGAGTCCCACCCAGCCGCCGAGACCCACCCCGGTCATGACCGACAGCGCGGCGACGAGCATGATCGCGAACGTGCTGCCGAGCCCCCCCGTCAGCAAGGCCAGCATCAGCGTCATCGCAACGAAGCTCGCCGGGACCAGCGTCTGGAGGTCCAGCAGCGACACCTCCATGAAGGACTGGTTGAAAATCACCAGACCGGTCACGCGCACGTCGATGCCGGGGAATCGCTTGCGAACCGCGTCCGCGAGCTTGCGCGCGGACGCGGAGACCCGGGCGCCTTCGAGCATCTCGTCTTCGCCCGGCAGGTGCACGGTCACGTCGACGCCCCCGACCCGCCCATCGCGCGCGATCAGGCGTCCGGCGAGACGCGGTTCCGCCAGAGCGATCACGCGAGCACGGGACCGCGCGTCGGCATCGCCGCGGACCTCCTCGTCCGCGAGATCGCGAACGAGAAGGTTGTCGCCGTCGGCCGTGGTGTGCTGGAAGTTGGTCAGGGAGTCGACGCGGGCGGCGTAGGGGATCTTCCAGGACCGTTCGGTAAGCCAGGCGGTGGCTTCGAGCGCGACGGCCGAGGTGGCGTTGCCGTCCGCCGGCACGATGGCGAAAAGAACGTTGCCGCTCTTCCCGTAGGTGTTCTCCATCGCCTCGCTCGCGAGGCGCTGCGGATTGTCTCTGGCGGCGTAGATGCGGTAGTCGGCCGAGAATTCGAGAAACACCGTGCCGCTCGCCGCGATCCCGGCGAGGACCATGGTGGCGGCAATGATCGGCCACCGTGCCGCAATAACCCAGCTGCCGTACCGCGATTCCAGTGCCGGCATGGGAAGCATCCGATGCTCAAGCTTGTAGTCGCAGTCGTGCCAGTTTGAACAAGCCCGGAATTGTCCGTGTCGGCGGGTCCGGGATTGCAGCCACCCATCGCAGGCAGGGAAGCATCCGACGATGGCCGCACCCTGCTGGCGCCGAGCGAGTAGTGAAGTAGCCTCGTGCGTTCAGGGCGTCGTCACCGAACCATGCGGCGTTCCGGCAGGACGTCCCGCCACCTTCCATCCTCCATGGCACGAGCGTTCAACCACGCCGCGACATTCTGGACGATCTTGGACTCTATGGCCTTGACGCCGAGCGGTCGCGTACCGCCATCCGGCTTCGGACATTCACCCGCCGCGATGGCGCCGCCCTGTAGACCGGAGGGCGTCCGGGACGGCGTTCCCGAAAGGCGGGCCGCAGTATCGATCACAGATTTCTCATAACATTTACCGGTAATGGACATGTTCAAAATATCTAATGCCTGCCCTGGATCGCCTTTGCCGCCGAAAATCGACACTACCTTGGTGTTTTCTTTCTTTCTTGTTGTTCGGCTCGGCAATTGGATGCCGATCGGCATGATAACTCATTGGAGTTGAGAATGTCTGGGGGTCAAAAGCACGCGCCGAATGACACCATAGCAAAATATAGTGAATATAAAATGAAATTTCACGGGATTAGTGTGAATTTTCTTGTGACTTCATGCTTTTTTGCTTGCCGCAAGAAGAAGCGTCGCATTTTCCAATTGAGGGCAACAGGGAGGGTCAGATCCTCGACAATGTTGCTGTTCATCTCGATCCGACCGCCGGTAGGCGCGCGGGCGCCGCAGCCTTCGTGATCCGATACCGGCTCCTGTGGCTCACGGGCGCGCAGCAGGGTGATGACGAGCGTCCGATAGCGTTTCCGATTGCCGGCCGGAGGCCGGGGATCGTCATGGGCCGGTCCGAGGCCCGAATTACCCTTGCCGCCTCGGATCGCGGGCCGGTGACGTCCGCTTTGTCCGGCGCCGCTTCGAGCGTCGGCGCACGGCGTGTGGGTTGAACGCCGACCGGCACGCTAATGCCTTGGTTTTCCGTCAAGCTGCGGGGGCATCTGCCGGCGCCGGAGCCACCGCCTTGCCGGACCCGCCGGGAAAGCTCTACATGCAAGGCAACAGAAGCGGAGCCCGAAGATGATCGTCGACGCCTGGGCGCAGCACCCCACCCTCCGGCACGCCCGGGACCCGATCTTCGACTCGCTGCGGCGCTGGAACCGCGAGGCGGCGCCGACGGAGGAGCTGCCCGTCGCGGCGACCATCCGGGCGATGGACGCCGCCGGCGTCGCGAAGGCGCTGATCTCGGCCTGGGTGGCGCCGCGCAACGTCATGATCTCGAACGACGAGGTCGCGGGGTTCGTCAGCGAATACCCGGACCGGCTGATCGGCATCGGCTCGGTCGACATCTCCCGGCCGATGCAGGCGGTCGCCGAAGTCAGGCGCTGCGTCGAAGAACTCGGCTTCAGGGGCATCCGTGTGCTGCCCTGGCTGTGGGAGCTGCCGCCGACTGACCGGCTGTTCTACCCGGTCTACGCCGCCTGCTGCGATCTCGGCGTGCCGTTCTGCACCCAGATCGGCCATACCGGGCCGCTTATGCCCTCCGAGGTCGGCCGGCCGGTTTACCTCGACCGGGTGGCGCTGGACTTCCCCGAGTTGGTCATCGTCGCCGGCCACATCGGCTACCCGTGGACCGACGAGGCGGTCGCCGTCGCCACCAAGCATGCCAATATCTACATCGACACCTCGGCCTGGACGGTGCGGCGCTATCCGGCGCAACTCGTCGACTGGCTCCGCGCGAACGGCGCCCGCAAGGTGCTGTTCGGCTCCAACTACCCGATGATCGCGCCGGCGAAGGCGCTGGAGGGCCTCGACGATCTCGGACTATCGCCGGAGACCCGGGCGCTGTTCCTCGGCGGGAACGCGCAGCGGGTGTACGGCATCGGTGTTTGAGCGAAGCAAGGCCGGCGGCGATGCCGAGAAGGGTGGCAATTATCGGTGCGGGCGTGTCGGGGTTGGGCGTTGCGTGGGCGCTGAACAATCACCCGGACCGCTTCGATTTCCGCGTTTATGAGGCGGCAGACCGGATCGGCGGCAATGCGGTGACCGCCGACATGAAGCAGGACGACGGAAGCGCGATCCCGTTCGACATTTCCGTCACCGCATGTATTCCCTCGGTCTACCACCACATTCTCCTGCTGATGCGACAGCACGGGATCGAGCTCGTCGATACCAGGTTCAGCTACAGCGTGCGCTATCGGGGCGGCGTATACGCGCACGATCTGGACACCGACATCAGGCGGCAATTGCAGCCGGAAATCGCGAAGTTCCAGAAAATTCTGGGGCGGATGAAACGTTTCGGCCGGCTCAATCGGACCCGCTCCAGGCTGCTCAACGCGCTCAACCCCTACAACTATGTCAGCATGGGCACGGTGCTCAATTTCGGCCGGTTCTCGGGCGATTTCCGCTACAAGATCCTGAAGCCCATGTTCGTCAACTTCCTGATGGCGACCAACGTATTCGACATGCCGGCGTCGCTGTTCGCGCGCTATCTGGAGTTCTTCGATATCGAAACCGCGACTCCGATGCAGACTTGGGGCGGGGGCACGCGGCGCATATACGAAGCGCTGTCGGCCGGCTTCCGCGACCGCATCCATCTCTCCCGCCCGGTGCGCAAGGTCTACCGGCGCTCCTCGGACGTCGTCGTCGAGGACGAGGACGGCACCACCGAGACCTTCGACGACGTGGTCTTCGCGTGCAACGCAAACCAGACGCTGATGATGCTGGACCGGCCGACCTTCATGGAGAGTTGGCTCCTGTCCTCGATCCGCTACGAGAGCGAACTGCACAACCATACGGTCGTTCATTCGGACGCCTCGGTTCTTCCGGACAACGAGGTCAGGCCGCTCGCCACCCGGAGCAACCATATCGAGCAGTATGGCGCGCGGC
>Ga0209544_1003902_pt1 | contig 11029 bp, 6 predicted proteins | sample MesohylPK_FD_187297 | JGI IMG/M metagenome (GOLD analysis project Ga0209544, IMG submission 187297) | Host-associated microbial community of the marine sponge Aplysina aerophoba from Gulf of Piran - sponge mesohyl, lysed by proteinase K... | ecosystem: Host-associated > Porifera > Sponge >...
GCATGTTGGATGAGTTGAATGTGGCGTTCTTCTTGGAGTGGCCGACGGCGAATCAGGTGGCGCAGGCGGAGCAGACTTATGACGCGGCGTTGGGTTTGACGGTGAATTGGTTCCCGTTCGCCAGCGGCGGTGACATGGCTCAGGCGATGGAGTCCGGCGATATCGATATCTCCTACAGCCAGGGTTTGACGCCGTTCGCGAACTTCGTGACCGGTGGCTCGGATCTGCTGTTGGTGGGTGTGGCGGTTTCCTATGCGGATGCCGACAACTGTGTGGCCCATCCGGATTACGGGGTGACTGCGGCGAATGCGGCGGAGACGTTGGCGGGTCAGAGCATCTACACGCCGTTGGGCAACGTGACGCACTTCAAGTTGTTGAAGATGCTGGAGCATCTCGGCGTGGACACGTCCTCGGTGAATTTGATCCAGTCCGAGGGTGGCCCGGCGGCTGTGGCGGCGTTGGATTCCGGTGAGGTGGCGATGGCGTGCGCGTTCGGCGGGGCGGTGAACCAGATGCTCGCCAATGGCGGCAATCTGGTGATGACCGGCTCGGAGCAGGAGGCCATCGGCATCCGGGTGTTCGACATTATTTCGACCACTGGCGATTTCGCGGCGAGCTATCCCGACGTCGTGACGGGCTTCTTGCAGGTGACCGAGGACGCCAACCGGGCTTACAACGATGACCGCGAGCCGTTCATCAACACCATTGCCGACGCTGCGGGCATGGATCGTGAAGCGACGATCGCGCTGTTGGACGCGTTCAACTTCCCCGAGAAGGACACCCAGCTCTCCGATGCGTGGCTCGGCGGCACCGTGCAGGCCGTGATGAAGGAGCAGATGGACTTCTTCGCCGCCCAAGGCGAGATCGACTCCGCACTCAGGAGTTACGACGCATTCGTCGACACCAGCTTCCTCGAAGCCGTCAACTGACGCCGGTTTGCGGACGGGCGGGCGCCGCTCCCCTTGCGCCCGCCCGCCCGTTCTGATTTCCGGAGGCGTCTAGTGTCCGGCAAGCGCCTTGTTCGCGGCCGGGCCGGCGACGGTTCCGCCCGAACCGCATAGGAGGTGGCAATGGAGACTTTCGTCCAGGGTCTGGCTGACGCGTGGGACGCGATCACCTACGGCGTCGTCGAGGGCGCCAAGTGGCTCAAGGTCATCTCGCTTGTTGCGGTGGCGTTGGGGGCGGTCCTCATGACCCTCGATCTGCTATTCACGCCTGGGCGCCGCTTCAAGACCGCCGACCGGGGGGCGCAGCCCAGTGACGGCATCGTGCTGATCGGCCAGCTCATGGCGGTTTCCGCTCTGCTCGGCGGGATCGTCTTGAGTTTCCGGGACACGGCGTCGCTGTGGCAGCCCGTCGTGTCGCTCCTCGGGGGAGCGGCCTTGCTGGGGTTGCTGGTGTTGTACCGCCGGGCCGACGAGTCCCGCCGGGCGGTACTGGCCCGCTACGTGTGGCTGGCGCTGGCGGCAAGTTCGCTGGTCGCCGTCTTCCTGGCCTATCAGCAGCGCGCTGACTCGACCATCCCCTATGTGGCGCTGCTGGGTGCGGTGTTCATGCTGGCCCGGGCCTGGTTCGCGCTGGCCCGCCCCGAGGTGCACTTCGACAGCTCGAAGGCGCAGGCGGCGACCGAGTCGAAGACCGACAGCCCGCTGGTGGTGGAGGACCTGGGCATGATCTACGAGCTTCCCGACGGCGGCGAGGTCGAGGCTCTCAAGGACGTTTCCTTCACGCTGGAGCCCGGCCGCCTGCTAACCCTGCTGGGCCCGTCGGGTTGCGGCAAGACCACACTGCTCAACATCCTCGCCGGCTTCCTGGCGCCCACGTCCGGTGAGGTGAAGCTGGGCAGCGAGCCGATCACGGGGCCCGGCCAGGACCGCGGCATGGTGTTCCAGCAGGGGGCGCTGTTCGAGTGGCTCAGCGTCAACGACAACGTCGGTTTCGGCGCCCGCATGAACGGCCGCTCACGGCCCGCTTCACGCGAGGCGGTGCAGGATCTGCTGCGCATCGTGGGACTGCAGGATTTCGGCGACAAGGCCGTATACGAACTGTCGGGCGGGATGCAGCAGCGCGTGGCCCTGGCCCGCTGCCTCGCCAACAACCCCAGCATCATCCTGATGGACGAGCCCCTCGGTGCCCTCGACGCGCTGACCCGCGAGAAAATGCAGGGCTTGGTGCTCAACTTGTGGAACGAGACCGGCAAGACCATCGTTCTGGTCACCCACAGTGTGGAAGAGGCGCTGTATCTCGGTGACCAACTGTTCGTGATGGCGCCCCGGCCCGGCCGCATCGAACGGGTCTACAACCTGCCCTTCGCCCGCGAAGCGCTGACCGCCGACGCGCGCCAGTTGAAGACCTCACCGGAGTTCATCCGTGTCCGGGAGGAGATCCTCTCGATGATCTGGGAAATGGAGGAACAGATCATGGGAACCGGAGGAGGCGGCGCGCCGCCGACCACCGAGCTTTCCGCCCAAGCCAGCCAAACGTTCCGGACCATTTGATCGTGGAGAGACCGGACGGACACGCCGTGAGGACACCGTTGACCAGCGAGGCCACAGCATGAACCTGCGTCCCAACCTCTTGCGCCGGCAGCAGGACCGGAGCACCCGCAAGACGGTCACCTTCGGCGACGCCACCGAGATCAAGGGCGCCTTGCGGTGGAGCCTCATCAGCCTGCTCGTCATCCTGGCGGTCTGGTTCATCGCCACGAACGTCTGGGGTATGCCTGCGGCGTGGTACGACTACGCCGACGAGGTTCGGGCCGGCCTGACCGAGGACGAGAGTTACCGCCAGCGCGACCTGCTGCGGGACTGCGAGCGGGCGGCCGAGGAGCCCCAGGAGTTCCCGGGCCTGCCGAGTTGCTCCTACACGCAGTGGATCAACGAGCGGACACTGCCAAGCCCCCAGCAGGTCTTCGAAGCCGGCTGGGACTTCGGCCGCAACGGCTACAGCGACGTCACGCTCTGGGAGCACGTCTGGGACAGCTTCAGCCGCCTGGCCAAGGGGCTGTTCTGGGGCGTGATCATCGGCGTCCCCATCGGCTTGGCCATGGGCCTGTCGAACCGCTGGCGAGGCGTCTTCGACCCCATCGTGGAGTTGCTGCGCCCCATACCGCCGCTGGCGCTGATCCCCCTGTTCATCGTGTGGTTCGGTATCGGCGAGGAGGGCAAGGTCAACCTGCTGCTGTTCGCGGCGATCTGGATCATGGTGATCGCGGCCCGCTCCGGAGCGCTGGCGGTCAACACGACCAAGGTCCATGCCGCCTACTCGCTGGGCGCGTCGAAGGCCCAGGTGCTGCGCCATGTGATCCTGCCCAACGCCATGCCGGAGATCTTCACCGGGCTGCGAGTGGCCATCGGCGTGTGCTGGGGCACCCTGGTGGCCGCCGAGCTGCTCGGCTCCAGCTCCGGGCTGGGGTTCACGATCTTCAAGGCCCGCCAGTTCTTCCTGCTCGACACGATGCTCTCGGCGGTGATCCTCATCAGCATCCTCGGTGTGGGCATGGACGGGGCTATGCGTGTGGCAGAGAAGCGGCTGATCCCCTGGCGGGGCAAAGGTTGACCGACGCTCCGCCGGCGGCGGCTCGCATCCCGGTTACCGAGTCGTGGCGGCGTCGGGCCGCCGCCACGCGCATGCGGGTGGTGCTGGCCGATGGCCACGACAGGCGGGCCATCGGCGCCTGCACCCGCTTGGAGCGGGAGGGACTTGCGGACCCGGTTCTCCTCGACGATCCCGCCACCTTCGGTTCGCCGGCGGTGCGAGCAGAGGCCCAGGCGTCGCCGTCCAGCGAGCGCATCGATCTGGACGATCCGCTCCACGTGGCCGCTCTCATGGTGGCTGCCGGCGAGGCTGACGCCTGCGTGGGCGGGGCGACCCGGCCGACTGCCGATGTGGTGCGGGCAGCCCTGACCTGCATCGGACTCGCCCCCGGCGTCGAGATCCTCAGCAGCTGCTTCCTGCTGGTGCTGGCTGACGGGAGGCCGGTCACGTTCGCCGATTGCGGCGTGGTGCCCGAACCCGACGCCACCCAACTCGCCTCGATCGCGATTTCGAGCGCGGCGACACACGAGGTGCTCGTCGGCGAGCAAGCCCGGGTGGCCATGCTGTCGTATTCCACCAAGGGCAGCGCCACCGGCCCGCGGGTGGACCGGATCCGTTCCGCTACTGACATCGTGCGACGCCGGGCGCCGTCGCTTGCGGTCGACGGCGAGTTGCAGTTCGACGCGGCCTGGGCCCGCGAGGTGGCCCGGTCGAAGGCCCCGGACTCGGAGGTGGCGGGTCAGGCAAACGTCTTCATTTTCCCCGACCTTGATTCAGGGAATATCGCGTACAAGGTCGCCGAGAGGCTCGGGGGCGCCCGGGCCTATGGGCCATTGCTGCAGGGCACGGCGCGTGTCATCCACGACCTGTCTCGGGGCTGCGACACCGACGACATCGTGACCGTCGCCGGAATCGCCGCCTGCCAGGCAGCGCGCGTGTCGTCAGTGGGGTCTAACCATGACGCTATAGCTGGTAGCTTCGAGGAGATAGCTCCTCCGGGGCTCGAGGCAGAGGCGAGAGGTGGGCAGCCATGACGCGCATTCAGGACGGTTCTCCGGTGCCGCGGCGGCCACTCGACCGCGAGCGAGTGATTTCAGCGGCGGCCCAGGTCTCCGACTCCGAGGGCCTCCACAAGCTCACCCTCACCCGGGTTGCCGACATGCTCGGCGTGCGCCAGCCGGCGCTGTATCGCCACGTCGGCGGCTATGACGATCTGCTGCGCAGCCTCAGCCTCCTGGGTCGGGAGATCCTGGCGCAACGGCTCGCCGACGCCGCCGTCGGACTCTCGGGCGAGGATGCGGTGGCCGCCGTCGGACATGCCTGGCGCAAGATGGTTCGGGACCACCCGGGCATCTATGCCGCCACCGATCGCTACCCGTGCGCCGGAGACCCCGAACTCGAAGCCGCAGTGGAGCGAGTGCTCGCCGTGCTGGGCCAGGCCCTGCGGGGCTACGACCTCAGTGACGTGCACCGCGTCCACGCGGCCCGCACCCTGCGCAGTGCATTCCATGGCTTCAGCCACCTCGAATCGGGGGACGGCCATCCACTGCCCCATGATCCCGAGGACACATTCGGGCATCTCGTGGAACTGCTGTGCGCCGGGATCCACCGGCTTTCCCGCCGATCGGCCGTGGGCGCCGGAGACGTCCTGTGACCCGGCTCGGGTTCCTGCTCGACAGCGAGAGCTGCATCGGCTGTCACGCCTGCACGGTGGCATGCAAGAGCGAGCACGACATACCTCTCGGCGTGAACCGCACCTGGGTGAAGTACATCGAGACCGGCTCGTTCCCCGATGTCAACCGGCACTTCTCGGTGATGCGGTGCAACCACTGCGACGACGCGCCGTGCATCAGCATCTGTCCCACCAACGCCCTGTTCCGGGCGTCCAACGGCGTCGTGGACTTCGACGACGACAACTGCATCGGCTGCAAGGGGTGCATGAACGCCTGCCCCTACGACGCCATCTACATCAACCCCGCCACCGACACCGCCAACAAGTGCAACTTCTGCAATCACCGCATCGAGCAGGGTCTCGAACCGAGTTGCGTGGTGGTCTGTCCTACCCACGCCATCAAGGTGGCCGACCTCGACGACCCCGACGACGAGACCACCCGCCTCATTGCCCGTAGCGAGACTGCGGTGCGGGCGCCGGAGCAGGGGACCCTTCCCAAGGTGCACTACCGGGGCGCCGATCCGGCGTCGCTGGACCCGCTCCGCACGGCGATCGCGCCCGACGGGATGATCTGGGCGGACACCACCGCCCAGCACCCCACCGCCGACCCCGGCGGCTCGGGCGTGATGGCGCGCACCACCTACACCACGGCGCATGAGATGACCTGGAAGGCGAAGGTGTCGAGCTACCTGGTCACCAAGGCCGTGGCTTCGGGCATGATGGCCGTGGCTGCGCTGCTGGTGCTGCTCGGCCACGGCGGCGCCCAGGCAGCGGTGGGTGTTGTGCCGCCGCTGGTTGCCGGCGTGTTTCTGGCGGTGACGGGCGTGTTGCTGGTGTGGGACCTGCGCAGGCCCGAGCGGTTCTACTACCTGATCACGCGAGCGAACCCCCGGTCCTGGCTGGTGAAGGGAACGGTGGTCCTCGGGGCCTTCGCCGCGGTGTGCGCGGCATGGTTCATCGCCGGCGTGGTGGGTTCGGGCGGGGCGTTGGTCGTGCTCGCCGCGCCTGGCGCGCTGCTGGCCGCGGCCACGGCGGGCTACACCGCCTTCCTGTTCGGCCAGTGCGAGGGCCGTGACCTCTGGCAGACCCACCTGTTGCTGCCGACGCTGCTCGCGCAGGCCGTGGTGGCCGGCGGCGCCGGCTACGCCACCCTGGCGCTGGTCGCCGATGTGCCCGGGTTCGCCGCGGTCCAGTGGGTGCTGCTGGCGGGACTGCTCGCCACTGCGGTGCTCGTGGCGGCGGAGATCCTGTCGGCCCGGACGGCCCACGTGCGCGCCGCGGTGGCGACGATGACCCGGGGCCCCTACGCCCGGCGCTTCTGGGCCGGGGGAGTGGTGCTGGGCCTGGCGGTGCCGGTCACCTTCGTCAGCGTCGGGCTCGCAACCGACTTGGGGTCCTGGCCGGCCGCGGTGGCTGGGATCAGCGCCACCGCCGGCATGTGGTTCTACGAGGACAGCTTCGTGCGGGCGGGCCAGTCGGTCCCGCTGTCGTAGGGGAGGGCTGATTCGTGCCGGCAACGACTTCTCCCGTCACCCCGGCGGAGGCCGGGATCCATCGTCCCGAAGGCCGGCCCGTGCCGCCGGTCGAGCATCCGGCAGGTTCCCTGATGGCGCGAACACCATGACCGACCTCCAGAGCTACCCCCCGCACGAGACCTGGCACGACGTCACCTCGCTCGATGCCAAGGCCTGGCCCCGGCGCGAGGAACACCACCACACCCTCGTGCCCACGACCTGCTTCAACTGTGAGGCGGCCTGCGGGTTGGTGTGCCACGTCAACCACGACACCGGACGCATCGACCGCGTCGAGGGCAACCCGCTGCATCCGGCCAGCCGGGGCCGCAACTGCGCCAAGGGCCCGGCCACGCTCAACCAGATCGACGACCACGAACGCATCCTGTACCCGCTGCGGCGAGTGGGGGAGCGGGGCGCCGGTCAGTGGGAGCGGGTGAGCTGGGGCGAGGCCCTCGACGACATCGGCGGGCGCATCCGAACCGCCATCGCCGAGGACCGGCACAACGAGGTCATGTACCACGTGGGCCGTCCCGGTGAGGACGGCTACGCCGAGAGGGTGCTGCAGTGCTGGGGGGTGGACGGCCACAACAGCCACACCAACATCTGCAGCTCCAACGCCCGCATCGGCTACCAGAGCTGGATGGGTCACGACCGCCCGTCGTCGGACTTCGCCAACGCCGAGGTGATTTTCCTCATCTCGTCGCACCTGGAGTCGGGCCACTACTTCAACCCCCACGCCCAGCGGATCATCGAAGCTCAGGGGAAGGGCGCGACGATCATCTGCGTCGACCCCCGGCTCTCCAACACCGGCGCCAAGGCCGACCACTGGCTGCCCGCATGGCCCGGCACCGAGCCTTTCCTGCTGCTGGCCATAGCCCGGCTGCTGGTGCTCAACGGCACCTGGGAGCGCGACTTCGTGCGTCGCTGGACGAATTGGGAGGTCTACCTGCAACAGCGCCACCCGCACCGGCCGACCGAGTTCGACTCGGTGGGCCCGGCCCTGGCGGACGACTACGCCGCCTACACGCCCGAGGAGGCCGAGCGGGTCTGTGGTGTGGGGGCGGACCAGATCACCGAGATCGCCGGGATCATCGGCGCCCACCCCACCAAGTTCGCCTCCCACAACTGGCGGGCCGCGGGCGCCGGAAACCTGGGCGGCTGGCAGACGGCCCGGTGCCTGTTCTTCCTCAACGTGCTCACCGGTTCGGTGGGCACCGTCGGCGGCACAACCGGCAACGGCTGGAACAAGTACAAGGCGCCCCACCCGCAGGGCGCTCCGCCCGTCGAGCAGTGGAACGAGCTCAGCTGGCCACGGGAATATCCGCTGGCCTACCACGAGATGTCGATCCTGCTGCCGCACTTCCTGGCCGAGGGCCGGGGCCGCCTCGAGGTGTACTTCAGCCGGGTGTACAACCCGGTGTGGACCAATCCCGACGGCTTCAGCTGGCTGGAGGCCCTCAGCGACCCCGACAAGGTGGCCTGCCACGTGGCCCTCACGCCCACCTGGTCGGAGACGGCGCTCTTCGCCGACTATGTGCTGCCCATGGGGGTGGGGGCCGAACGCCACGACGTGGCCAGCTTCGAGACCCACGCCGGGCGCTGGATCGGTTTCCGCCAGCCGGTGCTGCGCCGCTACGCCGAGATCCGCGGCGATGCCGTGGGTCACGAGTCGCGCACCCATGAGTTCAATCCCGGTGAGGTGTGGGAGGAGAACGAGTTCTGGATCGAGCTGTCGTGGCGCATCGATCCCGACGGTTCCATGGGCATCCGCCGCTGGTTCGAGAGTCCCGGCCGGCCCGGCACGCCGATGAGCGTCGACGAGTACTACGGGACCATGTTCGCGGCCGTGCCCGGCCTCGCCGACGACGCCGCAGCGGCGGGTCAGACCCCGCTGGAGTTCATGCGCGACCGGGGTGCCTACGCCCTCGACGGCGACATGTACCTGCCGTACGAGCGCCAGGTCGACCCGTCCGAGCTGGACGACTGCGACATCGACCGCTCCGGTGTCTTCCGCCGTTCCGGCACCCCCGGTCGGTGGACGGGCTCGGCGGAGGACCTGGCCGGCCTGCACCTGGCGGGCCTCGGCGACGGCTCACCGGCGGTGCAGGTGGACAACACGCCGCGGGAGGGGTTCCCCACGCCATCGCGCAAGCTGGAACTGTACTCCGAGACGCTGGCGGACTGGGGCTGGCCCGAGTACGCCACCCCCACCTGGATCCCCTCCCACGTCCACTGGGAGAACCTCGACCTCGCCGGTGACGAGCGCATCCTGCTGCCCACGTTCCGCATCCCGACACTCATCCACACCCGCTCGGCCAACAGCAAGTGGCTGTCCGAGTTGAGCCACCGCCACCCGCTGTGGATCCACCCCTCAGACGCTGAGGCCCTGGGTATCGACGTGGGCGGCCTGGTGCGGATCACCACCCGCATCGGACACTTCGTGATCGGCGCCTGGCGCACCGAGGGCATCCGCCCCGGCGTGGTGGCGGCGTCACACCACATGGGCCGCTGGCGCCTCGATCCCGCCGCCGGCGGGTCGTGGGCCGGCGGCGACGCCGACATCAGCAACGACGGAACGGTCTGGCGACTCAGCCGCCGGGGCCGCCCGCAGCCCCATGCCAGCGCCGACGACGACACCGAACGCATCTGGTGGAGCGACAGCGGCGTACACCAGAACCTCACGTTCTGCGTGCAGCCCGACCCGATCTCGGGCATGCAGTGCTGGCACCAGCGGGTGCGGGTGGCGCCCGCCGAGGCCGGCGACAACTACGGCGACGTGGTGGTGGACACCGCCGCGGCGCGGGAGGCCTACCGGGAGTGGCTGGCCATGACCCGCCCGGCCCCGGGCCCCGGTGGCCTGCGGCGACCCCTGTGGTACGCCCGCCCGCTGAAGCCCACCCCTGCCGCCTATGCCCTCTGAGTTCGTCCAACGGAGGATGAAGAAATGACCCGAATGACCCCCAGCGAGGCGTTCGTGGAGACGATGGTCGCCCACGGCGTCGACACCATCTTCGGCATCATGGGCAGTGCGTTCATGGACGCCATGGACATCTTCGAGCCGGCCGGCATCGAGTTGGTACCGGTGGTGCACGAGCAGGGCGCCGCCCACATGGCCGACGGCTACAGCAGGGTGAGTGGCCGCCACGGAGTGGTCATCGGCCAGAACGGCCCGGGCATCTCCAACTGCGTGACCGCCGTCGCGGCGGCGTTCTGGGCTCACAGCCCGGTGGTGATCGTCACGCCCGAGGCGGGGACGATGGGCATAGGTCTGGGCGGCTTTCAGGAGGCCAACCAGCTGCCCATGTTCCAGGAGTTCACCAAGTACCAGGGCCACGTCAACAACGAGCACCGCATGGCCGAACTGACGGCCCGATGCTTCGATCGGGCGCTCTCGGAGATGGGTCCGACGCAGCTCAACATTCCCCGGGACCGCTTCTACGGCGACATCGACGTGGAGATCTCGGCGCCGCAGCCCCTCGATCGGGGACCGGGTGGCGACCGCTCCCTGGACGCGGCGGCCGAGTTGCTGGCCGGTGCCGCCTTCCCGGTGATGATCGCCGGCGGCGGTGTGGTGATGGGCGACGCCATGGCCGAGACGGTTGCGCTGGCCGAACGCCTCGGTTGCCCGGTGGTGAACAGCTACCTGCACAACGATTCCTTCCCGGCTTCGCACCCGCTGTGGTGCGGGCCGCTGGGCTACCAGGGCTCCAAGGCGGCGATGCGCCTGATCGCACGGGCGGATGTGGTGCTGGCGCTGGGCACGCGGCTGGGGCCGTTCGGAACCCTGCCCCAGCACGGCCTGGACTACTGGCCCACCGAGGCCAAGGTCATCCAGGTGGACGCGGATTCCAAGATGCTCGGTCTGGTCAAGCGCATCGACGTGGGCATCTGCGGCGACGCCGGAGCGGCTGCGACCGCGCTCAGCCGCCGGCTGGCCACCCGGGAGTTGGCGTGCGACGCCACCCGGGCGCAGCGGGCCGCCGACATCTCCGCCGGCAAGGCCGACTGGGAGGCCGAACTGGATGACTGGACCTCCGAGACCGACGACTTCAGCATCGACATGATCAAGCAGGCAGCGGCGGAGGCCGACGACTGGATGCATCCCCGCCAGGTGCTGCGCGAGCTCGAGCGGGCGATGCCCGAGCGGGTGATGGTGTCCACCGACATCGGCAACATCAACTCGGTGGCCAACAGCTACCTGCGCTTCGAGGAGCCTCGGTCGTTCTTCGCCGCCATGAGCTGGGGCAACTGCGGCTACGCGTTGCCGACGATCATCGGGGCCAAGAAGGCCGCGCCGGACCGGCCC
>Ga0209544_1003905_pt1 | contig 11023 bp, 7 predicted proteins | sample MesohylPK_FD_187297 | JGI IMG/M metagenome (GOLD analysis project Ga0209544, IMG submission 187297) | Host-associated microbial community of the marine sponge Aplysina aerophoba from Gulf of Piran - sponge mesohyl, lysed by proteinase K... | ecosystem: Host-associated > Porifera > Sponge >...
GAGCAGGTCGAGAGCTCCCTCGTCCAGCTCGCCGGCGGCGAGCCGGCACTTGGCGCGGCTGAGGCTCAGCAGCCGGCGTTCAGAAGCGGGCATGCCGGACAGGGCGACTCCGCCGAGCAGCCGGCAGTCCCCGCCCCGGTCGAGACTCGACGCGAGGAGCTCGGCCGCGGGCCGGATCAGAACCCGCGGCGGCCGGTTGCCGAGCAGCGTCGCCGAGACGCCGGCCGCGATCTCCGGTGCGCCGAGCCGGGTCTGGGCGAGCGCCAGCCGGTAGCGAGCCCAGGGTTCGAGCGTTGGCGTTTCGGTCAGGCAGGTCGCGTACGCCTCGGAGGCGTCCTCGAGCCGACCGAGTTCCTCGAGCAGCCGGCCCTCCAGGTAGCAGAGGCCGTACCCGGCCGCGAGGTCGGGCTGCTCGCCGCGGATCCGCTGCGTTTCGTCGAGGGTGGCCTCGTGCTGTCCAACGGACTGGAGCTCGACCAGACGGATGCGGGGATCGTCGTCGACCGCCAGCGCCAGCAGGGGCAGGGTCAGGACGATCATCGTCGCGGCCATACGAAACGATAACCCGTGAGGCGGGATCCGGCATTCCGGCGGCAGCCGCAGTAGGGTCGCCGCTTCGCGGCGCGTTTGTCTGGCCGCCTTCGGCGGCAGCCGGCCAGAAGGCCGGCGCACCCAGTCCCGGAGCCGGCCAGAAGGCCGGCGCACCCAGTGGCGGCGCACCCAGTGGCGGCTGCCACCAAGCCCACCGTGGCAGGATATGGAACGGACTGGAGGATCTCGGGCCATGCTCGACAAGCTGGAACAGATTGAGCACACCTACGACGAGCTGACGGCCAGGCTCGCCGATCCGGACGTGCTTGCCAACCCGGCGCAGTTTCGCGACACGAGCCGGGCGCTGGCGGAGCTGAACCCGGTTGTCGAGCTCTTCCACCGGTACAAGAGGACGAGGGACGAACTCGACCAGACGAGGGAGCTCCTGAGCGAGCTCGACCGCGACGACGACCTGTTCGAAGTGGCGACCGAGGAGAAGGGGGTGCTGAAGGCGGCGCTCGACGTGCTCGAGGAGAAGGTGAAGCAGGAGCTGGCGCCCAAGGATCCCAACGAGAAGCGCAACGCCGTACTCGAGATCCGCGCCGGGACCGGCGGCGACGAGGCGACCCTGTTCGCGTCGGAGCTCTTCCGCATGTACAGCCGCTTCGCCGAGGCCCACGGCTGGAAGGTCAGCATTCTCGACCTGTCCGAGTCCGGCATTCGCGGCGTGAAGGAAGTGTCGGCGATCGTCGAGGGGCGCGGGGCGTTCGCCACCCTGCGCTACGAGGCGGGCGTCCACCGCGTCCAGCGAGTGCCGGAGACGGAGGCTTCGGGCCGCATCCACACGTCGGCGGTCACCGTCGCCGTGCTGCCCGAGGCGGAGGACATCGAGATCGAGATTGCCCCCTCGGAACTGCGGGTGGACACCTACTGCGCGTCAGGCCCCGGCGGCCAGGGCGTCAACACGACGTACTCGGCGGTGCGCCTGACGCACCAGCCCACCGGCGTGGTCGTCACCTGTCAGGACGAACGGAGCCAGATCAAGAACAAGGCGAAGGCGATGCGGGTGCTCAAAAGCCGCCTGCTCGAGATCGAGGAGGCGAAGGCCAACGCCGAGATGGGCGAGGAGCGCCGGCGGATGGTCGGCAGCGGCGACCGCTCGGAGAAGATCCGGACCTACAACTTCCCCCAGAACCGGGTGACCGACCACCGCGCGGGGCTCTCCGTCCACAAGCTGCCTTCCATCCTTGAAGGCGACCTCGATCCGCTGATCGTCCCGCTGCACCGGCACTTCGAAGCGGAGCGGCTGCAGCAGTCCGGCGACAGCGGAGCGATCTGAGGAGGCTCTCGTCCGGTGCCGGACGGCCAGAAGCCCTCAGCCGGGGCCGCCCGAATCGTCGATCTGCTCGACCTGGGTGCGGGGCACCTGAGCGGTGCGGTCGACATGCCGCGCCGGGAGGCCGCGCGGCTGCTGGGCGAGGTGCTGGGACTCGAAGAGGCGCAGGTGTACGCCCGCTCGGAAGAGGATGTCCCGGAGCCCGCCGAGGTGAGCTACGGGCAGTTGATCCGCCGGCGGGCGGACCGCGTGCCGATGGCCTACCTGGTGGGGCGGCGTGAGTTCTACGGCCGCAGCTTCGAAGTCGATCCGCGGACGCTGGTTCCGCGGCCGGAGACGGAACACCTGGTGGAGGCGGCGCTTGAGTGCGTCGGCGCCGGTACCGGCGCCCGGGTGCTCGACCTGGGGACGGGGTCCGGCTGCATCGCGATCACGGTGGCGCTGGAGCGCCCGGAGGCCTCGGTCGTCGCGACGGACCTTTCGCTCGGTGCGCTCGCGGTGGCGGCGTCGAACTGCCGCCGCCACGATGTGGAGGGCCGGGTGCGCCTCGTCCGCGCGGACCTTCTGTCGGCCCTTCGGTTGCAGGCGTTCGACGTGGTCGTCTCGAACCCGCCCTACATCGACGTCGGCGAGTGGCACTCGCTGATGCCCGAGGTGCGCGACCACGAGCCGCCGGAGGCCCTGTTCGCCGGCGACGGCCTGGACTTCTACCGCCGGTTGTTCGGCGCCGGCGAGTTGTTCGCGGCGGGTCAGCGGTTGCTGGTCGAGATCGGCAAGGGACAGCTCGACGGGGTGCGCGAGCTGGCGGAGCGCGGCGGGTTCGAGGTCGAGGCCGTGGTTCTCGATTTGGCGGCAATTGCACGGGTGGTGCGGTTGCGGCGGTAAACACTCAGGTGTAAACCACTGGGTGCGCCGGCCTTCTGGCCGGCTGCCGCCGAAGGCGGCCAGAAAGACGCGTCGGCCAACGGCCGACTCCACCCGCCACCGGCGCCACGCGGTCCGACAACTCGTGCGCGCCGCTTCGCGGCAAGCGCACCTGATGCCGGCCAGAAGGCCGGCGCACCCAGTCCCGGATCGCGGGCCAGAAGGCCCGCGCAACGGCCGGCGCACCCAGTGTTCACCGCCCCACGAGGACGGCAATCCCGACTTCCCGCCACACGCACTCCGCTTCGAAGCCAGCCGCGGCCATCGCCGCCAGCTCGTCCTCGACCGGGAAGTAGGTGTCCTCCTCGGACCACTCCTCGAAGTGCTCGAGGGCGCGTTGCTCGTCGATGCCGTGGCTGACCATGTGCTCGGCCCAGCCGCGCCAGGTCGCGTCCTGAGCGGCGGGGTCGGCCGGCATCGTCGCGTCGGCGTTGACGAACACGCCGCCGGGTTCGAGCGCGTCGTGGATCCGCTGGAAGAGCGCCTTCTTCAGGTCCAGGGTCGGGATGTGATGGAGCGCCAGGGACGCCGCCACGCCGTGGCAGGGGGGCAACGCCTCGAGGAAGGAGCTCTCCGTGAACCGCACGCGGCCCCCGAACCGGGCGAGCCGGGTTCTGGCCTGCTCGAGCATCTCCGTGTCGACGTCGAACAGCTCGACGGTCCCGGCAGGCGACGACTCGAGGATCGCCTCCGCCAGGGCGCCGGTGCCGGCCCCGAGGTCGAGCACGAGGCCCGAAGCGACCGGCGCGAGTTCCCGCGCGGCGGTCCGCAGCATCTCCTCGTAGCCGGGGATGAACTGCCGGATCGTCGCGTCGTAGGCCTCGATCGCGACCCGGAGATGGCGGCGGACGGAGTGGGGCGCGGCACCGGTCATGGGGTTAGAGTGTACGGATCCGCGGGGCCCGCTGCCGGAGAGGAGAAACGATGTCCCTATTGATTCGGAACGGTCGCATCGTGACGGCGGTGGACGACTACGACGCCGATGTCTTCGTCGAGGACGAGACGGTTTCGCTGATCGGCCGCGACCTGGACGTCGAGGCCGACCGGACGATCGACGCGGCGGGCCGGCTGGTCATCCCGGGCGGCGTCGATCCCCACACGCACATGGACATGCCCTTCGGCGGCACGACGAGCGCGGACGACTTCGAGACCGGCACCCGGGCGGCCGCCTTCGGCGGCACGACGACGATCGTCGACTTCGCGATCCAGACGAAGGGCGAGTCCACGCTCCAGGGGCTCGAGACCTGGCACGAAAAGGCGGCCGGCAAGGCGGGCATCGACTACGGCTTCCACATGATCGTGACCGACATGGAGGACGACCGCCTGTGGGAGATGCGGCGCCTGGCGGACGAGGGCGTGACCTCCTACAAGATGTTCATGGCCTACCCGGGCGTGCTCTACGTGGACGACGGCACGCTGTTCCGCGCGATGCGCAAGGCTGGCGAGGACGGCACCCTGGTCTGCATGCACGCGGAGAACGGAATCGTGATCGACGAGATCGTCAAGATCGCGCTGGCCGAGGGGAAGACGTCGCCGAAGTACCACGCCCTGACCCGTCCCACCCGGATGGAGGCGGAGGGCGTCCACCGCTCGATCGCGATCGCCGAGGTGGCCGGCGTGCCCGTCTACATCGTCCACCTGAGCTGCGCCGATGCTCTCGAGCAGGTGACGCTGGCGCGGAATCGCGGCGCCCAGGTCTTCGCGGAGACCTGCCCGCAGTACCTGTTCCTCGACCTGAGCCACTACGACCGGCCTTCCGGGTCTTCGGGCGACCAGGACGACTTCGAGGGCGCCAAGTACGTGATGACGCCGCCGCTGCGCGAGAAGTGGAACCAGGACCACCTGTGGCGGGGGCTCGGCTTCGGCGACCTGCAGAGCATCTCGACCGATCACTGCCCCTTCTGCTTCAAGGACCAGAAGGTGCTCGGGATAGACGACTTCAGCAAGATCCCGAACGGCGCCCCCGGAGTCGAGAACCGGATGAGCCTGGTCTACAACGGCGGCGTCGCGGGCGGTCGATTGTCGGTCAACAAGTTCGTCGAGCTGACCTCGACCGCGGCCGCCAAGCTGTTCGGGCTGTTCCCGAAGAAGGGGACGATCGCCGTCGGCAGCGACGCGGACATCGTCGTCTTCAACCCGGACCGGCGGGAGGTGATCAGCGTGAACAACCCGCACACGCACCACATGGCCGTGGACTACAACACCTACGAAGGCACCGAGGTCCAGGGCGTCTCCGAGATCGTGATCAGCCGCGGCCGGGTGGTCGTCGAGGACAACATCTGGCACGGGCGTTCGGGCGGCGGAAACTTCATCAAGAGAGGGCTGTTCGGTGGCCCGTTCTAGCGAGGCTTCGCCTCAGACCGACGAGCGTGCAGGCCGGAGCAGATGCCGGCCAGAAGGCCGGCGCACCCAGTGGGCGGAACTTGCCTCAACAGTAAAGGGCAGGCCTGTTCAAGGAGTCTAGGTATGGGAGAAGCGACATGAGCAGAATGTTGAAGTCGGGCCTGATCCAGATGTCGTTGCCGGAGGGCACCTGCGGAGACGGTGCGTCGGCCTCCGAGGTCGCCGCGACGGTCGAGGCGATGACTGCCAAGCACATCCCGTACATCGAGGATGCGGGCCGGCAGGGCGTCCAGGTTCTCTGCCTGCAGGAGGTGTTCAACACGCCGTACTTCTGCCCGGGCCAGGATTCGAGCTGGTTCGCGGCCGCGGAGCCGGTTCCCGGCCCGACGACCGAGCGGATGGCGGAGTACGCGCGCCGGTTCGGCATGGTCATCGTCGTGCCGGTCTACGAGCGGGAGACGGCGGGCATCCTCTACAACACGGCGGCCGTGATCGACGCCGACGGCAGCTATCTGGGCAAGTACCGCAAGACGCACATCCCGCAGGTTGCCGGCTTCTGGGAGAAGTACTTCTTCCGCCCGGGCAACCTGGGCTACCCGGTGTTCGACACCGCCTACGGCCGGATCGGCGTCTACATCTGCTACGACCGTCACTTCCCGGAGGGCGCGCGGGCCCTGGGCCTCGCCGGCGCCGAGATCGTCTACAACCCGTCGGCCACCGTGGCCGGTCTCTCGGACCACCTGTGGACGATCGAGCAGCCGGCCCACGCCGTGGCGAACGGCTACTTCATGGGCTGCGTCAACCGGGTCGGCAAGGAGAAGCCCTGGGACCTCGGTTCCTTCTACGGCAGCAGCTACTTCGTCAGCCCGAGGGGCGAGATCGTCGCCCAGGCGTCAGGGGACCAGGACGAACTCCTCGTCGCGGACCTCGACCTCGGGATGATCGACGAAGTGCGGTCCGTGTGGCAGTTCTACCGCGACCGGCGACCCGAGGCCTACGACGGGCTCGTCAAGCCGTAGCGTTAGCTCGCGCGGCTCTCGACGGTGACGCGCAGGCGCTTCATCATTTCGTGGAGCGTCGTGGGCTTGACCTTCAGGCGTTCCGCGGCGCGCTTCTGGACGCCGCCGCAGGCCTGCAGGGCCTTGACGATCAACTGCCGTTCGTAGGCGCTGACCGCTTCCTTGAACGAGACGCCGCGGGTCGGCAGCGTCTCCGGGGCCGGCAGCGTCGTGTCGGGCCTGCGGATGTTGCCCGGAAGCAGGTCGACGCCGATCTCCTCACCGGTCGAGAGCACGACCGCCCGCTCGATCACGTTCTCGAGCTCGCGCACGTTGCCGGGCCAGTGGTAGGCCATCAGCAGGTCCATCGCCTGGGAGGTCAGCCGTCGCGGCTGCCTCTCGTTCTCGCTCGAATAGGTGCGCAGGAAGTGCTGGGAGATCAACGGGATGTCTTCCACGCGGCGGGACAGGGGCGGTAGCTGGATCGTGATCACGTTGAGGCGGTAGTAGAGGTCCTCGCGGAACTCGCCGCCGGCGACCCGCGTCTCGAGGTCGGCGTTCGTCGCCGCGACGAGCCGGACGTCGGCCCGCAGCGTTTCGAGTCCGCCGAGGCGCATGAACTCCTTCTCCTGGATCACGCGCAGAAGCTTGGACTGGGTGTCGGGCGGGATGTTGCCGATCTCGTCGAAGAAGATCGTGCCGCCATCGGCGACCTCGAAGAGGCCCTTCTTGTGTGAGACGGCGCCGGTGAAGGCCCCCTTGACGTGGCCGAAGAGCGTGCTCTCCAGGAGCTCGCTGGGCATGGAGCCCGAGTTCACGGTGACGAACGGGCCGTCCTTGCGCTTCGAGTTGCCGTGGATCGACTTGGCGACGAGTTCCTTGCCGGTGCCGCTCTCGCCGCGGATCAGGATGTTGCTCTTCGAGGGCGCGGCTCTGCGGATCAGATCGAACACCTGGCGGATGGAGCGGCTCTTGCCGATGATCCTGTCGAAGCCCTGGCGTTCCCGCAGTTGCTCCTTCAGGTCGCGGTTCTCGGCGGTCAGCCGGCGGCGTTCGAGACCCTGGCGGATGGTCAGCCGGACCTCTTCGTTCTTGAACGGCTTGGGCAGGTAGTGAAAGGCGCCCTCGCGCATCGCCTCGATCGCCCCTTCGATCGAGGAGTAGGCGGTGATGATGACGACGACCTGGTCCGGCTCGCTCTGCCGGATCCGGCGCATGACCTCCTTGCCGTTCATGTCCGGCAGCATCAGGTCGAGCAGCACCAGGTCGATCTCCTCCTGGGCGAGCACGGTCAGCGCCTCCTGGCCCGAAGCGCAGCAGATCGGATGGTGCCCCTCCTGCCGGATCAGGGCCGTGAGAACGTCCTGCAGGACTTCTTCGTCGTCGACGACGAGTATGTTCATGGTCCGTGTTCCTCGGCCTGAGCTAGCGGCGGGGAGACCATCTGTGGCAGCCGGACGGTGAATCGGCAGCCGCGCGGGTCGAGGTTGGTTGCGAAGAGGTCGCCGCCGTGCCGGCGCACGATCTCCTGGCTGATGGAGAGACCGAGGCCGGTGCCGCCGCTGGCCTTGCGAGTGGAGAAGAAGGGCTCGAATACACGATCGAGGTGCTGTTGCCGAATCCCGGGGCCCGTGTCATCGATATGTACGTTGATCGTGCCGTTGGGGTTTTCCACCGCAAGGGTGAGCTGCCTGGGTCCGGAGCCACTGGGTGCGCCGGCCGTGGCGGGGGCCTTCTGGCCCGCGTTTACGGCATTCGGCGCTCCGCCCGCCTCGGTCATCGAGTCGACGGCATTCGTCAGCAGGTTGACGAGGACCTGGCCCAGCTCCGTCTCGTTGCCGAGCACCCAGATCGTGCCGTTCGGGCCGAGGTCGACACGGACTTCGACGCCCGCCCCGGCGAACCGCTCGGCGAGCACGTCGCAGCTTTCCTGGATGACCGCTCCCATGTCGACGGCGGCCGGCTCGTGCCGGCCGCGGCGCGCGAAGTCGAGCAGGGTGTTCACGATGCGTGCGGCGCGGAAGGTCTGGCGTTCGACCTTGCGCAACAGTCGCCGGCGGGGATCGCGGTCGGGCGTTTCGGCGAGGAGCATCTGGGCATAGCTCGAGATGCCGGTCAGCGGCGTGTTCACCTCGTGGGCGACGCCGGCGGCCATCGCGCCGATCGCCGCCAGCCGCTCGTTCTCGGCCAGCTTCCGCTTCATCGCCTCGCGTTCCGTGATGTCCAGTGCGACGACAACCCGATGGCCGTGGGCGGAGCCCAGGAACTTGGCCACGGACAACTGGAGGTGCTGCTGTCCGGAGTGAAGATCCTCGAACCGGACTTCAACCGGCGGGTCGCCCTGCTTCGGCAGGAGTTCGAGAGGGATCAGGTCGCCGAGCTTCCGGCCCTCGAGATCGCTTCGGGTGAGCCCGACGAGAGCCGCGAAGGCGCCGTTCGCGGTCACGATGAGGTCGGCCGAGTCGACGACGGCGATGCCGGCGGGCGAGGACTCGATGATCTCGTCGCTGAACTGCTTGAGTTCGGAAACGCGGTCCACCTGCCGTCGCCTCTGCTCCAGCAGTTGCGCGTTCTCGATCGCGAGGGATGCCTGGTTCAGCAGTTGGCGAATCAGGGCCAGGTCGTCGCTGGACAGCGGTGCGCCGCCGGTGTGGTGGCCGACGTACAGGAGGCCGACCCGACGCTCGCGCACCACGAGCGGGAAGACGCAGTGATAGCCGAGGACGGACAGCCGCATCGGGGTGCTCTTCGCCGTGTCGGCGAGCGGCGCCGGCGCGAGCAGGACGTGCGGCTCGTTCCAGACGCCAGCGTCCACGTCGCTGAGTTCGAGCGAGGGCGCCTCCGGTTCCTCCCTGACCGCGACGAGGTGGTCTCCCTCGACCAGGAACAGGTTGCTCTGCTCTACGTCCAGCCCCTCTTCGAGTTCCTTCAGCATGCTCGAGGCGAGCCGGTCGAGATCCCGCTCGTGGAGCAGTTCCTCGCCCAGCCGCTCGAGGGCGCGCCGGCTTTGCTGCGCCCGGTACTGGAGCCGCTGGAGGCTGGCTCCGATGCCGTGGCGGACCGGGATCGAGAGGGTTCCGATGAGCAGGAGAGCGCTGGCGTTGAGAACGCCCTTTGCCACGACCATGTCCTGGGGCACGCCGCGGCGGATGAGCAGGCTGAGCAGCGAGAACCCGAGCACGGCCAGCAGCACGGTCAGCGCGTAGGTCGCGACGTCGCGGGCGATCACGGCGACGTCCCAGAGTCGGTAGCGCAACAGGGCGTAGGCGAAGCTCAGCGGCACGAGCGCCAGCGGCGCCGTCGCGGCGACGCTCAGCCAGGCGGGCGTCGAGAGCTCGAAGGAGAAGGGCACCACGTAGAGCAGCAGGAACGGCAGGTAGCCGCCGGCGACGCCGAACGCGATCCACTGGGTCTGGCGGCCCTGTTCCCAGCCGTGACGCGACAGGAGACTGCGTCCCAGGACCCCGGCCGCCGCGAGCGCAAAGGCGACGATCAGAACGAGTTCGATGCGGTCCTGCCGCTCCAGGGTCGCCGCGCTCAACCCGCCGGTCAGCGTGCCGTTGCCGAAGATCTGATCGAACTGCACGACGAGGAGCGCGGTCGCCGGCAGGTAGAGCCAGGGGGCGGCGCGGCGCAGCCAGCGCGCGCGCGGCCGCGCCGGGAACATGAGGAAGAAGTGCAGCGTGAGCGGCGGCAGCAGGAGGCGGCAGACGCTGTCGGCCAGGTAGAAGATGCGGTCGATGCCGTCGAAGGGGGCGACCGGCGTCAACAGGTAGACGGCGGCCGACGTCAACGTCCAGAGGTGGAAGAGGAGGATCGGCCTCGTGCGCTGCCGGCTCAGCGTGTACAGACCGATCAGCAGGTAGGCGATCCCGGTCAGGGCGAGCACGATGTACGCCCAGTCCAGGGTCACGCCCGGCAGGCTGTGGCTGGCCGAAACGAGTTCGTCGTCCCGGAGCACCTGCAGGTCGCTCTCGCTGCAGCAGCGCAGCAACCGGTCGAGCTCGTCGGCCGAGAGCGCCCGCTCCCCGTTGACGAGAACGATGATGTCGTCCGTCTCGAGGTCCGATGCTACGTCCGCCGACACGACGCGCAAGCCGCTGTCGGTCGCCTCCGCGACGACGCCGATCGTCTGGAAGGAGGCCACCTTGCGGCCGACCGAGAATCCCCCCAGGCCGACGACGAGGATCGTCAGCAGAAGCAGCGCCGCCGTGAGGCCGAGCCGGGCCGGTCGGGACTCGATGCGCATCACTGGGGATCCTGCTCGTTTGGGGTGTGGCGTCTTCGTCTCAGGCGCGGCCCGGGGCTACCGTCAGGAGGGCCGATTCAGTATTTCGTAAGCACGTGCTGTGCCATCGAGGAACGGCCGTTGTCCCTTGATTCTAGGGCACATTACCCTCCTGGGGGTCTAGCGCGAGTTCAATCCGTTGGTCGTGGCACGGTTTGTTGAACCGCACGAGTCCGGGAAACGGGTTCATGGATCGTCCCTTCACCCATCACAAGCCCTCCGCCACCGGATCCGGATCCCCCAACAAGGCAGCGCGGGGAGCTTCGCCAGCTCGACGCCGTCCAGCCGTTCCGGGTTCAGAGGGGTCGGGCCACAGGGGGCTCGAAGCGAGCGACGCCCGACGCCATCACAACCGGCAACACGCGACCGGAGCGAGCGGAGTGCAGTGAGCGCCCCACCCCCCAGCTTCCTCCGAGCGCGAACGACCCTTGGGGCCCGACCCCTCTGAACCCGGAACGGCGGGTGCCCGGCTCAGCCCTAGAAGCGGACCGCGATGCCGGCGACGACGCGGCGGCGGACCTGGTCGGGGTCGTTGCCCGACTCGATCGGGACGTGTCCGCGGCTGAGCTGCATTTCGAGTTGCAGGGCCCAGTTCTGCAGGCC
>Ga0209544_1003911_pt1 | contig 11007 bp, 12 predicted proteins | sample MesohylPK_FD_187297 | JGI IMG/M metagenome (GOLD analysis project Ga0209544, IMG submission 187297) | Host-associated microbial community of the marine sponge Aplysina aerophoba from Gulf of Piran - sponge mesohyl, lysed by proteinase K... | ecosystem: Host-associated > Porifera > Sponge >...
CCCCCTCTCCCTCGAGGGAGAGGGCTGGGGTGAGGGGGTCTCCGGCCTCCTGAACGCCAGCCACACCCCGCCGCCCCCCTCACCCTCACCCTCTCCCCCAGAAGGGGGGGGCGAGGGGATCAGAGGGCGGGGAACCGCGCCTCGCGAGGAGCTAGACCGGCGCGCCGCCGGGATCCGTGGGCTGGGAGGCGCCTGGGAGGGGGATCACCACCTCGGCGTCCCCGGTGTCGAGGCCCTGGCGCTCGTGGTGCTCGAAGCGGCTGATCGGCACGGCCGGCAGCGTCTCGACGTGCGCGCCCGCCCGCACCCCGTACTCAAGCGAGAACTGCGCGATCGCCTCGTTGTCGTCGGCCTCGACCATGCTGATGAAGTCGTAGTGGCCGAGCACGCCGTAGAGCCCGAGGCACTCGACACCGGGGCCCTCCACCTCGCGCTCGATGCGGAGCAACCGACCGGGATCCTCGAACGAGGCGGCCCGGCCCTCGGGCGTCAGCGTGATCAGGAGGAAGTACGTCGCCATCGTCGTGCTCCATCGTCCGCGCGACGCTGTCCTGTGCGCCGCTTTCGTGGTCGCGCGCATTGTGGCACCGGCTGCCAACTCGCGGGGCGCCTTGGTCGGAGCGGGATCGCCACCAGGGAAGTGATGTAGGATTACATCATGAGTCACCGCACCCAGATCACGCTCACGGACGAGCAGTACGCGCGGCTCCGTGAGGAGTCCCGGCGCTCGGGCCGCGGGCTCGCCGAACTCGTCCGCCGGGCGGTCGAGCGCACCTACGGAGCGTCTCCCGCGGCCGAGGTGCTGAGCGCCCTCGACGCGAGTCACGCATCCTGGGCGGACCGCGACTTCGATGGCGCGAGCTACGTCGAGGGGCTTCGTCGCGGCATGTCGCGGCGGCTCGCGGACTGATGGCGATCGTCGTCGACACCTCGGTGTTGATCGACCACCTGCGAGGCGAGGATGCGGCGCGCGAGGCGCTGCGCGGCGCCGCGCTCGACGGCGAGCGACTCGTCGCCTCCGTCCTCACGAAGGTCGAGGTGCTGGCCGGGATGCGGGCCGCCGAGGAGGACGCCACGCGCCTGCTGCTCGACAGTCTCGACTGGATCGAGGTGGATGAGGATCTCGCAGATCGTGCGGGAGTGATGGCGAGCCGGTTCCTGCGGTCGCACCCGGGGATCGACCCCGTCGACTACGTGATCGCGGCGACGGTCGAACGCCTCGACGCCCGCCTCTGGACCCGCAACGTGCGCCATTTCCCGATGTTCCCGGAGCTCGCATCCCCGTATTGAGCCATAGCTCGACGAGCCCGTGAACTCCGGCACTCCCGGACACAGGCCTCGTATCATGCGGAGCGCGCGAGGAGGCCACACATGACCACCGTCGTCACCGGCGCCACGCTCATCGACGGCACGGGCGCGGACCCCGTCCCGAACGCGAGCGTGGTCATCGAGGACGGCCGCATCGCGGCCGTGGGACACATCGACACACTGCCGGACGGCGCCGAAGTGATCGACGTGGGCGGCGCGACGGTCATGCCGGGCATGATCGACTCGCACGTCCACTTCTACGGCTCGCGCAAGACGATGCAGCAACGCGCGCTCACGCCGCCCACGCTCAATGCGTTCGAGGCGGCCCGGAATGCGCTGGAGACCCTCGAGGCGGGATTCACCACGGTCCGCGACGCGGGCGGCACGCCCGCCGGGTTCAAGCTGGCCGCCGAGCGCGGCCTCATCGCCGCGCCGCGGATGCGCCTCGCCATCGTCGCGCTCTCGCAGACCGGCGGGCACGGCGACGGCACGATGCCGGCCGGCGGCCGGCTCGGCGGGGAGCGCGGGCCCGAGTGGCCCGAGCACATCTGCGACGGCCCGGACGAGGTGCGCAAGACCGTCCGCACAGTGCTCCGCGCGGGCGCGGACTTCATCAAGCTGCACGCCACCGGCGGCGTGCTCTCCCCCTCGGACGAGCCCGGCTCGCCGCAGTTCACGCAGGAGGAGATCGCGGTCATGGTCTACGAGGCGCGCATGCACGGGAAGACGTGCATGTCGCACGCGCAGGCCACCGCGGGCATCAAGAACGCCCTCCGCGCGGGCGTCGAGTCGATCGAGCACGGCTTCTACCTGGACGACGAGGCGATCGCGATCATGCAGGCGCAGGGCTCGTTCCTCGTCCCCACGCTGCACGCCCCTCGCAGCGTCGTGCTCAACGCCGAGGAGTCACCCGAGTCGGTGCTGCCGCAGTCGCTGCGCAAGGCGCACGAGGTGATCGAGGCCAACGCGCGCAGCTTCCGCGCCGCCCACGAGGCGGGCGTGAAGGTGGCGATGGGTACCGACTGCGGCGTCGGGACCCACGGGACGAACGCCTGGGAACTCGAACTGATGGTGCAGCACGGCATGACACCGATGGAGGCGATCGTCGCGACCACGAAGACGGCCGCCGAGTGCGTGCACATGGACGGCGAGCTCGGCACGCTCGAACCCGGCAAGCTCGCCGACCTGATCGTCGTCGACGGCGACCCGCTCGCCGACGTGGCGCTGCTACAGCAGCGCGAGCGCATCAGCCTCGTCATGCAGGGCGGCGAGGTCGTCGTCGACCGCATGGACGGATAGGCCGGAGCGACCGTGACGACGCCCGAGGTCCCCACGGTCCTGCTGTTCGACCTCGATAACACGCTGCTCGACGCCGACGCCGCCCGCGCGGCCATCGACGGCGGCATCCGCGGCTCGCTCGGCGACACGACCGCCGAGCGCTTCTGGGCGAGCTATGAGGACGTGCGCGAGGCGCTCGGCTACGTCGACGTGCGCGAGGCGATGCTGCGGCTCGGGCGTGAGCGCGGTGATGCGTCGCTGCTGGCGCCGCTCGCGGGGGCCGTCTACAGCGTCGACTACGCGAGGCTGCTCTACCCCGGCGCGCTCGACGCCCTCGCGCACGCACGCAGCCTCGGGCTGCCCGTGCTGGTGACCGACGGTGATCCGGGCTTCCAGCGACACAAGGCGCGCGCTGCGGGCGTCGAGACCGCCGTCGAGGGTCGCGTGCTCGTGTACGCCCACAAGGAGCGCGAGATAGACGACATCCGCGCTCGATTCCCGGCCGAACGCTACGTCGTCGTCGACGACAAGCCCTCGATCCATGCTGCCTTCAAAGGCGCGCTCGGACCGGGCGTGACGACGGTGCTCGTGGAGCAGGGGCGCTACGCGCGCGAGGCGGGGGCCGTGGAGCCCCCGCCCGACCTGCGGCTGCCCTCGATCGGTGCGTTCGCCGGCCTGACCGCACAGGTGCTACGCGTCGCGAGCTAGCGCTGGCCGAGGCCGAACCCGCCGAGGAGCGACCCCTCGCCGCTCGATTGGCCGCCGGCGCTTGGCGCGTTCTGGATGATGCGGTTCGCCAGCCGCGAGAACGGCAGCGACTGTAGCCACACCTTGCCGTAGCCGGAAAGTGTGGCGAGGAACAGCCCTTCGCCGCCGAACAGCATCGACTTGAGGTTGCCGGCGCGCTCGATCGAGTACTCGACCGTCGGCTCCATCGCCACGAGGCAGCCCGTGTCGACGAGGATCTTGTCGTTGCGCAGTTCCTTCTCGATCACGGTGCCGCCGACCGAGACGAACGCCATGCCATCGCCCTGGAGGCGTTGGAGGACGAAGCCCTCGCCGCCGAACAGGCCGGTGCCGATATTGCGGTTGAAGGCCACGGAGAGCTTCGTCCCGAGCGCGGCGCAGAGGAACGCGTCCTTCTGGGCGATGATCTCGCCGCCGAGGCCCGCGAGGTCCATCGGTACGATCTTGCCCGGGAACTCGGCCGAGAACGCCACGACCTGCTTGCCGCGGCCCTCGTTGGTGAAGTGCGTGATGAAGATCGACTCCTGGGAGAGCGCGCGCCCGACGGCGCCCCTCAGGCGGCCGAACATCCCCTGATCCGGGTCGCTCCCGTCCCCGAGCTTCGTGTCGAAGGTGACACCTGCGTCCAGGAACATCATCGCTCCGGCCTCGCCGATCACGGTCTCGCCGGGGTCGAGTTCGACCTCGACGAACTGCAAGTCGTCGCCGTGGATGCGGTAGTCGATCACGTGGCTGCGCATGGTCATGGCGGATCCTTCCTGCATCCGACCGAGGGTCCCCTCGACCGGCTCGCGCCCCCACCGGATCCATTGTCTCGCAAAGCGTCGCGATGTGCCGCCACCCCGGTGAGGCCAGTCCGCGGCCCGCTCGACGCAACGAGCCCGAAAACGAACGTTCACGCGCCGTTCACGTGCGTGTCGCCACCCCGTAACGCGCGATCGCCATTGTCTGGACCGAGGAGAACGCGCAATGGCTCCCAACCGCATCGAGGCACTCAAGACGGCCAAGGACGGACTCGACGTCCTGCCGGACCTCTACCGCTACGCCGTCGAGGGCGTTGACGCCATCCCGGCCGACGACTTCGAGCGGCTGAAGTGGTATGGGCTGTTCCACCGCAAGGCGACGCCGGGCTACTTCATGCTGCGGATGCGCATTCCCAACGGGGTGCTCACCTCGGAACAGATCACCGCCATCGGCGAGATCGCGAACCGCTGCGGCCGCGGCACGGCCGACATCACCACGCGCCAGAACATCCAGCTCCGCTGGATCACCATCGAGGACGCCCCGTGGGTGTTGCAGCGGCTCGCCGCCGCCGGCCTCAACTCGCAGCAGAGCGGCATGGACAACGTGCGCAACGTCGTCGGCTGCCCGCTCGCGGGCCTCGACGCCGACGAGCTGATCGACGCGCGCACGCTCGGCGAGCGGCTGCAGCAGGCGATCATCGGCGGCAAGCGCTTCAGCAACCTGCCGCGCAAGTTCAACCTCTCCATCACCGGATGCCGCGAGGACTGCGCGCACGCGCAGACGCACGACCTCTCGTTCGTACCGGCGACTCGCTCGGAGGCCGGCCAGGAGATCGCCGGCTTCAACGTGCTCGTCGGCGGCGCGCTCGGCGGGCAGCAGCCCGAGCTGGCGCGGCCCCTCGACGTCTTCGTGGAGCCCGAGGGCGTCGTGCCCGTCGCGCTCGCCATCCTCGAGGTCTTCCGCGACCATGGGCCGCGCGAGCAGCGCAAGCAGGCGCGGCTCAAGGTGCTGCTCGGCGAGTGGGGCATCGAGCGCTTCCGCACAGCCGTCGAGGAGCGCATGGGCGTCGCGCTCGCTCCCGCCGCGGAGTCCGCGACGAGCAAGCACGGCGGCGACCACATCGGCATCTCGCCGCAGGCACGGCCCGGCCGCAGCGTCGTCGGCTGCCTCGTGCCCGTCGGGCGCGTGAGCGGCAACGACCTGATCGAGTTCGGGCGGCTGGCGGCCGAGTACGGCAGCGCGGAGCTACGGCTCACCGTGCAGCAGAACGTGCTCATCCCGAACGTGGCCGACGAGCACCTCGGCGCACTCCTGGCCGAGCCGCTGCTCGAGACGTACAGCCCCAGGCCTTCGCCTTGGATCCGCTCGATGGTGACGTGCACGGGCAACGACTACTGTCACTTCAGCCTCATCGACACCAAGGCCGAGGCGCTGAAGCTCGCGGGTGCGCTCGAGGAGCGCTACGAGATCGATGAGCCGGTCCGCATCCAGATGTCGGGCTGCCCGCACGCGTGCGGCCAGCACCGGGCCGGCGAGATCGGCCTGCTCGGCGACCGGCAGCGCGTCGACGGCGAGATCCTCGATGCAGCCGACATCTTCACCGGTGGCCGCCTCGGCGACGACGCCCGGCTCGGCGAGCGCACGGCCGAGGGCGTGCTGACGCCGGACCTGCCGGAAGCGGTCGCGGCGCAGTTGCGGTCGCTGCGAGGCGCTTCGGCCCTGCGCGAGCGGGCGCCGGTCGCCGTCGGTTGATGCGACGTGGCGAGGTTGCCGCTCCTCGCGGGTGACGGCTGGCGTCGCTCGGTCTGCTGCTACTGCGGCACCGGCTGTGGCCTGCTGGCGCGCGCGAAGGACGGCGTCGTGCGCGAGGTGCGCGGCGACCCCGACCACCCCGTCAACAAGGGCAAGCTCTGCGCCAAGGGCGCGCTGCTCGGCCAGGTCTTCGACACCGGCGACCGCCTGCTGAACCCGATGCTGCGCGACCGCAAGGGCGCGCACACGCGCGTCACCGGGTGGGACGAGGCCATCGACCGCGTCGCCGAGTCCATCCGTCGCAACGTCGCCGAGCACGGGCCGGACTCGGTCATGCTCTACGGGTCCGGCCAGTTGATGACCGAGGACTACTACCTGTTCGGCAAGCTGGCGAAGGGGTTCATCGGCACCAACAACCAGGACACCAACTCGCGGCTGTGCATGGCCAGCGCCGTCGCCGCGTACAACCTCGCCTTCGGCGCCGACTCGCCGCCCGCCTCGTACGAGGACATCGAGGCGGCCAACACGTTCCTCATCCTCGGCGCGAACATCGAGGCCTGCCACCCCATCCTGTTCGACCGCATCAAGGCGCGGAAGCGCGCCGACCGCGACGGCGTCAAGGTGATCGTCGTCGACCCGCGGCGCACCCGCACCGCCGAGATCGCCGACCTCCACCTGCCGGTGCTGCCCGGCACCGACGTGGCGCTGCTGCTCTCGCTGCTGTTCGAGGTACGCCTCGAGGGCGGCCTCGACGCGCGGTTCATCGAGGAGCACACGAGCGGCTGGGCGGAGGTCGAGCAGGCGCTCGATGGCTGGTCAGCGGAGCGGGCGTCCTCGGTCACCGGGCTCGACGCGCAGGAGATCGTCGACGCGGCGCGCATGATCGCGAACAACGGGCCGATGCTGAGCCTGTGGACGATGGGCGCGAACCAGAGCACCTCGGGCGTCGACAAGAACCTCGCGCTCATCAACCTCTCGCTGGCGACCGGCAACATCGGCAAGCCCGGCGCGGGCCCCTTCTCGCTCACCGGCCAGCCCAACGCGATGGGCGGCCGCGAGTGCGGCGGACTCGCCACGACGCTGCCGGGGCACCGCATGGTCGCCAACGCCGAGCACCGCGCCGAGGTCGAGCGCGCGTGGGGCCTCGATCCCGGCGCGATCTCCGACCGCGCCGGCCTCACCGCAATCGAGATGGTCGAGGCGCTCGAACGCGACGAGGTGAAGGTGGTGTGGATCGCCGCGACCAACCCCGTCGCCTCGCTCCCCAACGCCGAGCGCGTGCGCGCGGCGCTGCAGCGCGCCGAGCTGGTCGTGGTGCAGGACGCGTACTACCCGACGGAGACAGGCCGGATCGCCGACGTACTGCTGCCGGCCGCGCAGTGGTCGGAGCGGCCGGGCACGATGACCAACAGCGAGCGGCGCATCTGCCTCCTCGAGCAGATCGGGGAAGCGCCGGGCCTGGCGCTGCCGGACTGGCAGATCATCTGCCGCGTCGCGGAAGCACTTGGCTACGGCGACGACTTCGACTACGCCGACACCGAGGCGATCTTCGACGAGTACCGCGAGCTGACGCGCGGCCGTGACCTCGACATCACCGGGGTCAGCTACGACCTGCTGCGGGAGGCCGGCACGGGCATCCAGTGGCCGCACCCCGAGGGCTCGGTGCTCGCCGACTCGACGGGCGAGGTCGCGCGGTCGCCGCGGCTGTTCGGCGCGGGCCGCTTCCCCACGGCCGACGGCCGTGCGCGCTTCCACGCGCCGGGGTTCCGAAAGCCGGCGGAGATCCTCAGCGACGCATACCCCCTCGCGCTGCTCACCGGCCGCGTCAAGGACCAGTGGCACACGATGACCCGCACCGGCAAGGTACCGAAGCTGCTGCGCAGCGAGCACGAGCCATTCCTGGAGATGCACCCCGACGACGCCGATGACCTCGGCGTCCGCGACGAGCAGGTCGTGCGGGTCACCTCGCGGCGCGGCAGCCTGGAGGTGACGGCGCGGGTCACCGACCGGATCCGCAGCGGCGCCGTCTTTGCGCCCTTCCACTGGGGCGAGCTCTTCAACCGCAACGCCATCACCAACAACGCCACCAGCGAGGCGATCGACGCGCGCTCCAAGCAGCCCGAGTTGAAGTTCGCCGCCGTCCGCGTCGAGCCGGTCGCCGCTGCCGCCGCCTGATCGCGCGAAACACCGCGTTCACGCACTCGATAACCCCTCGTCACCTCGCGGCAACTCCGTCGTCTCCGGGAGTTCACGCGCATGGCACGGCGCGGTAACGCGCCTTCCCTAGCCTGCTACTCGACCGCAACAGGCGATGAAGGAGCGCGCGGTGAACTCGGCACAGATCCAGAACAAGGCGACCAGCATCTCCCTCTTCTCACTGAAGACCGTGCAGATGCGTGCGTTCCACATGTCGTGGTTCGCGTTCTTCCTCGCGTTCTTCGGGTGGTTCGGGATCGCCCCGCTGATGGTGATCGTCCGTGACGACCTGGGGCTCACCAAGACGCAGATCGGCAACACGATCATCGCGTCCGTCGCGGTCACCATCGTCGCCCGCCTCGTCATCGGCTGGCTGAGCGACCGCATCGGCCCGCGCCGCGCCTACACCTGGCTGCTCATCGTCGGCTCGATACCCGTGATGGGCATCGGCCTGGCGCAGAACTACGAGTCGTTCCTGCTGTTCCGGCTCGCGATCGGCGTCATCGGCGCATCGTTCGTCATCACGCAGTACCACACCTCGGTGATGTTCGCCCCGAACATCGTCGGCACCGCGAACGCGACGACGGCCGGCTGGGGCAACCTCGGCGGCGGCGTCACGCAGATGGTGATGCCGCTGCTGCTCGCCGGCGTGCTGATGTTCGGCGTCGGCGAGACCATCGGCTGGCGGCTCGCGATGGTCGTGCCGGGCGTGGCGCTGTTCATCACCGGCATCGCCTACGCCCGCTTCACGAAGGACGCGCCCGACGGCAACTTCGACGAGCTGCGAGCGCGCGGCGACCTCGCACCCGTCGAGGCGACGAAGGGCTCGTTCCGGGAGGCCGCGAGCGACCCGCGCGTGTGGGCGCTGTTCGTCATCTACGGCGCGTGCTTCGGCATCGAGCTGACCATCAACAACGTCGCCGCGCTCTACTACCACGACCACTTCAACCTGAGCGTCGGCATGGCCGGACTCATTGCCGGGCTGTTCGGGCTGATGAACCTCTTCGCGCGGACCCTCGGCGGCGCATTCGGCGACCTCGCCGGGGTGCGCTTCGGGCTGCGCGGACGGGTGCTCTTCCTCGGCGTTGTGCTATGCCTCGAAGGCATCGCGCTCATGGTGTTCTCGCGGATGGATGTGCTGCTGCTCGCCATTCCCGCGATGATCGTGTTCAGCATCTTCGTCCAGATGTCCGAGGGCGCGACGTTCTCCGTCGTGCCGTTCGTGAACCGGCGCGCGCTCGGCTCGGTGGCCGGGATCGTCGGTGCGGGCGGGAACGCGGGCGCGGTCGCGGCGGGCTTCCTGTTCCGCGCGGAGAGCATCACCACGCAGGACGCGTTCCTGTTCCTGGGCGGGTTCGTGGTGCTGGTCTCCAGCCTGGTGCTCGTCGTGCGCTTCGCCCCCGAGGTGGAGGCTGAGGAGCGCGGCCGGATGCTCGAGGCACTCGCGGCGCGGCACGGGGCTGTCCCGGTCCCCGTGACGATCGAGGGGAGCGCGCGAGGGTAGCGGGCGCCACTCGCCTCTCCGTTCTGCTCCCTCTCCCGCTTGCGGGAGAGGGCCGGGGTGAGGGTCCGGCGGCCCCCTCGATGCTAGCGCACCCCGCGGACCCCCTCACCCTCTCTCCCCCGCCCGCGGGGTATCCCCGCGTCGAGGGGAGCCGTGGGGATACCTCGCGGCTCGCCGACCCAGACACACGGACGGGGCGAGGGGATCGGAGCGCGTGGGCGGAGTCGAGGGCGCGTCCGTACAATCGGCTTCGATGCTCGAGACGAACGACCGGCCAAGGTTCCGCGCCGAGCCCGACCACTTCGCGCTGCGTGGCCGCATGGCGCCCGAGGTACCGACCCCGATGATGGCGCACATCGCGCGCGTCGTGGGACTCACGGAGCGCTTCGCGCGCCGCCACGACGCCGACCTCGCCGCCGCGCTGCGCGCCGCACAGGGCCACGACCTGGTGCGTGCCCTCTCGAAGCAGGAGTGGCTGCGCAGGGCCGAGGAGCGCGGGCTGGCGATGCTGCCGATGGAGCGCGAGCGCCCCGTGCTGCTCCATGGCCCCCTCGGCGCGCTCGAACTCGAGGAGCGCTTCGGCGTACGCGACCCGCGTGTGCTCGACGCGGTCCGCTACCACACCACCGGCCACCCGGACTACGGCCCCGAGGCGTGGTCGATGTTCGTCGCCGACAAGGTCGAGGAGAAGAAGATCGAGGCCTGGCCCGCCCTGCGGCAGGTCCTCGACCTCGCCGATGACTCCCTCGAGGCGGCCGCGCTCGCCTACCTCACGCTCACCGAGCAGCGTGACCACGCGATGGGCCGCGAGATCCACCCGCTCGCCATCGAGACGCGTGAGCACCTCGCCCGCCGCGTGAGCATCCCGGCGGTCGTCCTCTAGACCGCAGGCGCCCCAATATCGGGTTTGTTGTTCGTGCCGGTCCTGGCTTGGCAGGTGCGAACGGGTGTTCTACCCTCCTTCGGCGTGGCCCGCTCCCGGCCGCATCGAAAGGAATCCCGTGCACCCGTTCTGGTCCGGCGTCGCCTTCGCCGAGCATGCCGCCATCGCCGGCACCGGCGCGGCGAACGCCGCCTACTTCGCACACCGAGGCTTGAGGGCCCGAGGCGCACGCCGCCTCGGCGCGCTCCTGCTCACGGTGCTGTTCGCCGCGATCAGCCTCGACGCCCTCGCGGCTCTGGGGCTGTCCGAGCCCGGCGCGGCGGACGCGCTGCTGCGCGCGCCGCTGCTGCTCGCGAACGCCGCCACCGGCGTCGTCATCGCGCTGGGGGCCAGACGATGAGCGCCCTCGACGCCGCGCTGCGCGAACAACGCTACGAGGAGGCCGCGCTGCGGCTGGTGCTGGGCGTGATCCACGCGCTCGACACGGCCGCGCCGGAGACGCGCGACGAGATGATCGCGCTGCTGAGCGTGGAACGCCGGTGAGCCCCATCGAGCCTCCCACGCGCAGCTCGTTCTACGACTCCGTCCTGGAGGC
>Ga0209544_1003913_pt1 | contig 11004 bp, 7 predicted proteins | sample MesohylPK_FD_187297 | JGI IMG/M metagenome (GOLD analysis project Ga0209544, IMG submission 187297) | Host-associated microbial community of the marine sponge Aplysina aerophoba from Gulf of Piran - sponge mesohyl, lysed by proteinase K... | ecosystem: Host-associated > Porifera > Sponge >...
CGCCTGTCCCGCGCTCGACCGGGACCGCAGGAAGGCCCGCGCGTCTTCCTCGATGGACGCGAAATCCACCTCCCCGCGACGGGTCTCCCACAGCGAGGGCAGCCGTCCGGCCAGGTAGGTGGTCGCGGCGTCGAGCCCCGCGGCGTCACCGCCGCGCACCCGCACCGCCGGGGAATCCCCGAACGCCCCGGGGACGATCTCGACGACTCCCTCGCCAGCTTCCAGCGCCGTCCCCGCCGGCAGCGACGCCGCCAGGTCTCCCGGCCCGATCAGCACCGGGTTCGGGAGCACCGATGGGTCCTCGACCTCGCCATCCACGAAGGCGATCGGAAGGGTCAGGCCGGTGGTCTCGAGCCCAATGCGGGCCGCGAGGTCCACCGCTCCCAGCACCGGACCGGCCCCGGAGCCGATGACGAGCACGGTCTCCGATTCGTCCGGGATCATGTCCTCGCCGCGCGAGTCGCCGAGCAAACCATCCGTCGTATAGAGCTTCGTCAGGTTCAGTGGCGCGGCCTTCGGCTGCCAGGGGTTCTCCGGGAACCGGCTCTTGTAAGGCGGCCCGAACCGATCCACCACCACCCCGTTCCCGTCGGGAAGCTGGAAGTCGAGGGCGCCCGCCCCGTAGTAGTTGAGCCGTACCGCCCGGCGGTCGGCGAACCGCGCCTGTCCGACCCGGTGGTCGGCGGCGAGTTCGTCCAGCACTTCGGCGGCGTTTCCGGGATCCACCACGTCGAGTGCCATCACGAGGCGGGTCACCTGCTCCCGGCCGTCCTCGTAGACGGCTTCGGTGGCTCGAACCCCATCAACGTCCACCCGGCTCTCGCCGAGGAACTCCTCGACGTCGTCCATCACCGAGGAGATCGTGTCGCTCCGAAGCTGCCAGAGGTAGGGAAGCCGGGCAGACGCCGAGTTCGCCGCGTAGAGCGTCCCCGCCGGATCGGCGCCCGCCACCACCACCGCGTCCGCACCTCCGAAGGGAGCCGAGACGATGGCGAAGAGGCCCTGGCCCGGGGTCAGTCCGTCGAGGTTGATGCGCCCGTCCTCCTCAAGCTGCTGGACAACGCGGTTCGAGCGGCCCACCAGGAAGAGCGGCGGCGAGTCCGCTTCCGGAGCGAGGTCGGTGTCGAGGACCGCGAGTCCCGGAGTAAACGCCGAGGACTCGAAGCCGAGCCGGGCCGCGATGTTGGCGGCGGCGGCCACCTCTTCGGGCGCCGGTTCGGCGGGGAGCACGATCCGCGCGTTGATGAAGTCCACCACCCCGTCCCCGTTCCGGTCCTCGAGGAAGACCCCGGGAGCGAAGACGTCCTCGAGCCCGCCGAGGGAGCGGTCCTGCTGCGCCTTTCCGGCAGAAACCGGAAAAGCCATGAGCAAGAGGCTCAGATTGACTGCGATGCGCACGGCGGCACTGTTGAGGAACATGCCTTACCCCCTGCCTTCACGTTCATATGTTGCCATCCTGCGGGGAGGGCCACAAAGGACAATCCGGCGGGCGCCCGCCCCGGGAGGGACGCGGTCCACGCCGTTGGCCGGCCGTCAGCGTGAGCCGGACGAGGAACAAGCCTGGATTGTCCGTCCAGACACTCGGTAAGACGTCGTTTCCGATAGAGCTGCCGCTAGGTCCGTACGGTCATTTCGACGCGCGCGCCGTCGCGGACAAGCGCCAGAGTGGTCTCTTCCCCGGCGAATCCGCACCGGGTACCGCGGGTCAGCGGTCAAGGCAACCCGGCGCTCACGGTGGGGCTGCGGACCGGAGCCACCCGCGGCCCGGACGGCGGAGGCCCGTTCGCGCTGCGTCACCGCGCCGTGCCGGGCCGAAGCGGAAGAGCAGGACCCGGCTCCAGTACCTCGTGATAGCCGAAGGGGATACACCGCACCGGCCCGGGAACCTGATGGGTCTGGGCATCTTGATCGCCGTCGGGACGAGGGCGGCGCGATCTCTTCTCCAGCCCGCACATCCGGAGCCGCTTCGGTCTCGTGGCGGCTTCCCGGAGTCGGGTGCCGCCGGGCGCCCGCCCCTCCGTGGGCGTCCTCCTCCGGCGTCCCGGCCGCCACCGGTCCGGACACCTCCCTCCGGAAATCATCTGGATCTTACCTGAGTCAAATACCAGACACTGCGCATTTCACATCTATCATATACACGCTATGAGTCTGATATGCTCATGCATGCGTGTATTTACACACGGAAGAAAGGTATATGCAATGACAATCCGACTGCCCGCCAAGTGCCAAACCGCAAGCGGAGGGGCACTCCTCCTGATCCTCTTTCTCGGCGCCGGCCTCCTGTTCCCGGCGTGCGGAGGGGATTCGTCGCCGACGACGTCGGCTCCTCCTCCGCCGAATCCCCTCTCGTGGACTAACGTGCCGGAGTCGGACACCATCCTCGTCAACGAGAGGAAGGAATACCAGCTCACCCTGTCCGCCGCGATCCCATCAGGCGATTACTGGGTCGAGAGTTCCGACGATTCCGAGGAAATCGTAGGGATTTTGGGCGGGTCCACCGCGCCGGGTCAGTACCTATTGATACTTACTGGTAATAGTCCGGGATCCGCAACCATCTCGGTAAACGCGATGGCCGCCGGCTTCCAAACCGCAGAGGCATCCTTCCCGGTGACGGTGGAACTGGCTGTTCTTCAGTGGGCTAGCTACCCCGACAAGATCGAGATTGTGGAAGATGAGACCGCGACCGTCGATCTCTTGCTGAACGCCCCGATTGACGCAGAAATCACCGTGGAGCAGACTCCCATCCCGCCGGACCCAGATCTCGTCACGGTCGACGGCTCGTGCAGTGCCGGTGCATGCGCGCTGACCATCCGGCGAAACGGCACGGGGCGCTACGGTCGGACGGAGCTCACGGTCACGGCGACCGCCGAGGGCTACACCGAGGCGGTCGCGCAGATCGACGTCGCGGTGCTGGAACGCCTCGAATGGATCGATGTTCCCGCCGAGATCGAACTGGAGGTCGGAGTCACGACAACATACGAATTCGGGCTGAACTGGGGGATTGACGATGCGGATTTGATGGTGGAGCATGACGAGGACCTGGTCGCCGTCCACCGTGGGCGTTGTACGGCTGGTGATTGCGAGTTGGTCCTTGAAGGTCGTGAGGAGGGCGAGTCCTCCATCACGATCACGGCAGCCGAAGAAGGATTCGTCGACGCGACTGTTGAAATCGACGTGGTCATAGGAAAACCCTTCTCGCTGGCATTGTGGCGAGAGTTGGTTTTCGACGCCTACACCTGTCCCCGTGCCGATTCCTCCGCGTTCTGCGAAGGCAAATGGGGGAGTCGAGCGGTTGAAGACCGGATCACCTCGGTGCTCCCTTCCCAGCCCAACTTCCACATCCTCACAACCGCGCGGTTCACCTTTGGCACTTACCGACTCTCCCGGTCCGAGGTCGAAACGATCGGAGACGCGATCCGGGATGCCGTCCCGCAAACGACCGGAGAACGTTTTGGCGGCAGGATCACCACGAGCAGCACCGCCCTCAGAGACCAAGACGGTTGGGTAGACATCATCCCTGTTGGGAACGAATTTTTTGGAGTGATGGATTCGGGTCCGTGCGGTGCTGCTTTCGTGGGGGCCCGCAACGGGACGATCTTCATCAACGTGGAGCGACTGGATGATTGCGACCTCCTCCCCCTCGCCATGCACGAAGTCGGCCACGCCCTGGGCTTCTTCCATGTCCTCGATTTAGGCGACTACATCATGTCGCCGTTCCTGACCGACATACCGCCCGTATTCCACGATGACGAGCAATCCCTTGCGCGTCTCGCCTGGGATTTGGGGCGGGGAGCGCGCTACACGCCGGACCCGCGGCAGCGCTCGCGCTCGTTCACAGCCCTGACCACCGATTCTCTCTTCCCGGATGGGCCGAAGAATCTCGATGCGATTGCACACTTCCTCGCGCAGGGGCGCGGCAACCTCCTCCAATGCCACTCCAACTGATGCAGATTCCCGCGGAACGAACCTCGGGAACCGAGAATCCATCGCTGGCCTTGCCGCCGCCAAGAGAGACCAGGCATCTTGGTTTGGATCTCCTGATCCGGCTGATCCGTGTTGTGGTCGGCGCCGTCACTTTTCTGTTGCGCGTCAATCAGGATGAGACACCGTGTTGCCGCATTCAAGAGTGCTCCCGAGTCTTCAGATCGTTGCCTCACCCAGATGCTCCCCACCGGAGCTAGACCATTGCGCACTTTCGGAAGGTCGCGCCGAGGCTGATCGCAATCTCCTCTGGTTGGTCCTTCTGCGTTGAGCGCCGGGCGCAGGGAGCGGAGCGACCGGAGACCCGCGCTCAGCGCGCGCCGTGCCGAAGTCCTGCTACGGGAGCAAACCCTCGGGGCCGGGGCCGGAGCCCGCAACGCCCGAGCCAGGCGAACTACACTAGCTAGCACTACTGGCCCTGGCCGACACCGGCGACAGCCCGATCAGGATCGCGGCTGTGCGGCGATCCTGATTGGCCCTGACGACGACAGTGAACAGCAACCCGACGAAGGAGAAGATCCGCGAGGCGCGGGAGCGCAACGGATTACTCCAATCCAGAGAAATCATCGCCATCCGCGGGAGGCGGTCGCGCGCCGAGTTCGCGGAGATTACCGGCCTCGCGTTGTCCACGATCATTCGATGGGAGAACGATCTCCTCGTACAGAGCCGCTCCAACGATCGGTACCTGCGCCTGCTGAGGGAAGCAGCGACCCGGGAACTCCCTTCGGGGAACCCCCCGCAACTCGAAGTCGAGCCTGCAGCGCCCGACAAGGGGGAAGCCGTGTTGGCTGCGCTGCAGCAGGATGCGTCGATCTCGGATCTCGCACTGCGATACGACGTTCCAGCGAGCCGGATCGAGGAATGGAAGCGGAGCTTCCTGGAAGCCGGTTCGGTGGCGTTGGCGGCCCCAGCCCGGGCTGCGGCTTCGCCACTCCAGGATGACCGAGCGGAGCTGCGGGCGCGGATCGTGACGCTGACAATGCAGCGGGACCTGCTGTCGGCCGGCCTCCGTTCCGCCCTCGCCACGATAGAGCCGGGCCCGTTGGCGAACGCGCTCGGTTCGATCCTCTCGGTCATCGCTCCCGCCGAAACAACATCCGACGCCGCCACCGACCGCCCGGTACCGGGTGCCGTCGCACCCGTCGACAGGAAGCGTTCATAACCTGATTCGGCGGGGGATCGTCCATCCGCGCGGCGCGAACGGGTCCCGGCCGGAGTCGGGCGACGGTCAGCGCGGTGGCTCGAAGAGGACTCCCTCCATCATGTCGCACGCCTCCTTCACCAATTCATCCTTGCGCTCCACCCAAGAGCGGATCACTTGGACTTCCCGATCTCCAAATCCAAGAGCTTGGGCGATCTCATCAATCCAATGCGCTTCCTCGGGCGCCAACTCCCCATCCATGAGGCACAAGCCCTCAAGCTCCAACAGCATCACCATCCGACTCTCCCGAGAGTCGAACAGTTGCTTCAGGTCCTCGGGCGCCACCTCCTCGGGCGAAACCCCGGATGCCTGGGATTGAAGCAGGTTGTAGTGCTCGCGCTCCACAGCATTGGAGGCGCCGTCAACGCTCATCACCTTGTAGGCGTAGTGAAGCAGCGCGGCCTGCTGATCACGGTTCAGGTGATGCACAAACATCCCGCCAGATCCTCCCTCGCAAAGTACGGAACTCCCTGGGCGAAGCGTTTCATGCGTTGCCGGCGAAGGATAGTTTCCGTACCGTTTCTGTCTGATGGCCTGAACGACCGATGCGGTCCGCTACCGATTGGGGCACCCCAACTTCCGTAATGCTCAGGTTAAGCAACCGGCCCGCAATCTGCAACCGTTCTCGGGCGCCATGCGCCCCCCCAACCCGCACACCGGATCACTGGTGGGCACTTCCAGCGCTGGCGGACACGGCATCATTCCACGACGCTGCGGAGCTCTTCGAGTAGCCCGCTGAGCATCGGATCCAGATCGTCGAACCGCTCGAAGGCGGAATCGGTCGGCTGCGAGTCGGCCCCTTCGACGTACCCGTACAAGAGGTCAAGCTGCTGGATCAGCTTGGGGGCGTAGTCCTGATCCTCGCGGTCGTAGTCCTCGGGAAGGGGCACCAATTCCCGCTCGATCCGGGTGAACCGTTCCGCAACGGACGCGGACGCACCCTCGCGCAGCTCCCGGATCTCGGCCACCGCCCGGTGGACGTCGCTGATCCGGTCCCGAATCTTCATGAGAAGACCGAACTGGCTCTCGAACTCCGCGGCGGTGGTGGTGACCCGAGGATCGGGCAGCACCTCGATCGGCTGGGTCCCGCTCCAACTCCCGGTTGCAACCCGGACCTGGTAGGTCCCCGGCACCACCAGCGGGCCGAGCGGCGAACCGCCGAAGGCCGAGGGATGTCTGAGGTCCCAGACGAAGCGATTCAAACCGGCATGCGAGAAAGTGCTCTCCTCCTTGAAGAAGGGCGCCTCGGGCCGGGCGATCACGGAGGGGTCCCTGGGATCGTCCTCGCTTGAGAATCGCCGGATGACCTCTCCCGTCCCGTCGAGGATCTCGAGGGTTACCTCGCCCTCCGTGGCTTCGGCGAACCAGGTGTAGATGGTCGCGCCGTTCGGGGAGTCGGTGCCCTGCCGGTCCCGAGTGATGCGCGCGCCGCCATAGAGGTCGCGGGGGTTCGCGACCGACCGCCAGCCGCCCACGTATTCGTCCACCGCTTCCTCTTCCGCGGTCCGTACCCGGTGGACGTCGCGCGGCGCGAAGAGATGGGCCGCCGAGCCCGCCACCTCATCCGTCAACTGGTGGAGCGGGGAGAGGTCGTCCAGGATCCAGAAGGAACGGCCCTTGGTGGAGAGCACCAGGTCCTTCTCGTGGACCACCAGATCGGTCACGGGCGCGACCGGAAAATTCTGTTGAAGCGACTGCCAGTGCGCCCCGTCGTCGAAGGAGACGAACACCCCGTACTCGGTGCCGGCGTAGAGCAGCCCCTTCCGGTCCGGATCCTCCCGAACCACCCGCACCCACTGGTCGGCAGGGATCCCGTTCGTGCCGTCGGTGATCAGCTCCCAGCTCTCCCCGAAGTCGTCGGTGCGGAAGACGTAGGGCCGGAAGTCGTCCAGCCGGAAGCGCACCACCGAGATGAAGGCGCGCCCCGCCGTATGGGGCGAGACCTCCAGGATGTTCACCGTCCCCGAGTCGGGCATGTCCGGCGGGGTGATGTTCTTCCAGTTGTCGCCGCCATCCCGAGAGATGTGGACGAGGCCGTCGTCGGTGCCGGCCCAGAGGACGCCGGGAATGTGCTTCGACTCGGCCAGCGCGAAGATGGTGCAGTAGACCTCCTCGCTCGTCACCTCCCGGGTGATGGGGCCGCCCCAGGTGTTGATCCGCTCCGGATCGCCCGTCGTCAGGTCGGGGCTGATGATCTCCCAGCTCTGTCCCTCGTTGGTGGAACGGTGGACCACATGCGAGGCGTGGTAAAGCACGTTTGGATCGTGAGGTGAGAGCACGATGGGTGCGGTCCGCTGGAAGCGGTAGCGGAGGTGCTTTGCGGGCATCCCGCCCACCTCGGGATAGGCCTTGATCGGTCGGATCTGCCCGGTGGAGCGGTCGAAGCGGGTGATGGCGCCGCTCGTGCTTCCCGAAAAGACGATGTTGGGGTTGTCGGGCCGGATCACCGCGACCCCGCCCTCCATGCCCCCGACCCCGTCCCAGTGCTGGAGCTGGAGCCGCATGCCGTAATGGCCGGACCGGCTCGGCACCGAGAGGACCTCCCAGGTGTCCTGCGCCGAGCCGTACACCCGGTAGGGGAACTGGTTGTCCACGCTCACCCGGTACATCTCCGAGGTGGGCTGGTTGAGTTGGCTCGACCAGGTGAGGCCCGCGTTCCAGGAGACGTTCGCGCCGCCGTCGTTGCCCTGAACCATGATCCGGTTGTTGTCGGGGTTGATCCAGAGGTCGTGGTTGTCGCCGTGCGGGGTGGCGATGAGGTCGAAGCTGGCCCCGGCATCGTCCGAGCGGTGGAAGTAGCGGCTCACCACGTAGACCCGGTCCACGTCCACCGGATCCGCGTAGATGTGCATGTAGTACCAGGGCCGGTTCTGGAGTTCCCGATCGTCGTTAACGAGCTGGAAGGACGCTCCGGCGTCATCCGAGCGGTAGACCCCGCCATCCCGGGCTTCCACGAGCGCCCAGACCCGGTTTGGGTCCGCGGCGGAAACCGAGATTCCGGTCCGCCCGATCATCCCGCCGGGAAGCCCGTTCGTGAGCTCGGTCCAGGTGTCGCCCCCGTCGGTGGTCTTGTAGATGCCTCCCTCCTCGCTGCCCGAGATCATGGTCCAGGGCTTCCGCTCGGCGGTCCACATGGTGGCGTAGAGGACGTTCGGGTCGGACAGGTCCATCGAAATGTCGTTCGCGCCCGTCCGCTCGCTGACGTAGAGCACCTTTTCCCAGGTGGCGCCGCCGTCGGTGGTCCGAAAAACCCCACGCATCTCGTTGGGCCCGAAGGCGTGCCCGAGCACCGCCGCGTAAGCGACGTCGGGGTCCTCGGGGTGGATCACCACCCGGCCGATCTGTCCGGCGTCGGGGAGCCCGACGTTCGTCCAGCTCTCCCCGCCGTCCGTGGACTTGTAGATGCCGTCCCCGGGGGAGATGTTTCCGCGGATGCAGGCGGAGCCGCTGCCGGCGTAGACGACGTTCGGATCGGAGTCCGCCACGTCGATGGCCCCGATGGAGCTCGAGCCGTAGTAGCCGTCGGAGACGTTCACCCAGCTCTCGCCGGCGTCGGTGGTCTTCCACAGGCCCCCGCCGTTCGTCCCCATGAAGTAGGTCCAGGGTTGTTCCGCAATTCCGGTGACCGCGGTGACCCGGGAGCCCTTGTGGGGCCCGATCATCCGGTACTTGAGGGCCTGATAGGTCGCGGGGTCGTAGACGTCGTTCTGCGCACCGGCGGCGGGGACCGCAAGCAGCGTGAGGACGAGTAGCCGGGTCGCGAATCTCATGGTTGCTCCTTTCCTGGGAAGGGACGATAGGGGCACGGCCTCCCCATTATTCGAGCCGGCGGTAGATCACCTGGACCGCGGGCCCCGACTCCTCGGTGCGCCGCGGCAGGTCCACGAACATCCGGTCCCCCTCAACCCGCACCCTGGCGACCGATTCGAGGCCGATGATGTCCGGCCCCAGGCTGACGTCCCACTGGCGGCGGAGGGTGTCCCCCTCGATCTGGTAGGTCCCGGCGGTCCCGGAGTAGTTCAGGAGTTGCTCGTAGTGCGCTACCTGTTCCTCGGGTGAGAGCTCCGCGAGTTCCGCGGCCGAGCGCGCGGTCCGGTTGTTGTCCATCCGGGCGAGGCAGTGGTAGCCGTTCGTGAAGACCCAGATGCCGCTCCAGGTGGAGTCGTCGCGGACCAGCTCCCCGGTCTCGGTGTTCGTCTCCGAGACGAAGGCCCAGACCCCGGTGATGAGCGTTCCCTCGTCTTCCTCTTCCAGCGGCGGCGCGGGAGTGCAGGCGGAAAGGGCCGCCGCCACGCCCATGGACAGGACGAGGAGGAGGACCAGCGGATCGGTCTTCTTCATGATGGATCTCCCGCGGGCCGGGATCGCGACCCTCAGACGGCCTCCGAAGGCCGGTAGAAGTTGAAGTTCGCCACCCGGAGCGCCGGCATCAGGTTGCCGTTCAGTCCGGAGGACCCGAAGCTCCCTGTCTTGCAGGGCCGGGAGACGTCTTCGATATTCCGGGCAAACTCGTCGAGCCGCAAGGAGTACCAGGCGTTTTGGAGCGGGCCGGCGAGTTGGCCGTCCTCGATCCGGAAGAGGCCGTTCCGGGTCATGCCGTTCACGTGCGGCGGGTCGATGGTCCGGAGCATGGTGTTCCAGTTCTGGGTCATCAGGATCCCCCGGTCCACGCCCGCGATGACGTCCTCGAGGGATTTCGCGCCGCCGTCCCCCACGAGGTGAACGGCGGGGCCGTTCTCGCCGCCGGGCAGGTTGCGGAGCACGCCGTTCTCCACCCAGACCCGCTCTCCGAGCGGCATGCCGCCGGGACCGTAGGGACTCCCCATGATCTGCGGATGTCCGGGCTGGGTGCTCAGGGTCAGGTGCTCGCTCGCCACCTGGGTGCCCGCCTCGGAGGGGGCACCCCAGGCGCCGACCGTGCGCGCCGACCCGCTCCAGACGCCCATCAGGAGGCGGATGAAGGAAGCGGCGGCATTCGGCTCGAGGACGACGGTGTGGGGTCCCATCTCGAACGGTTGCGGGTCCACCGAGCCCAACGCCTTCGCGATCGCGACGTCGGTGATTCCGGGGATATCGAGATCGGCGAAACGCCGGAGATCTCCGGCCGCCGCCCAGCCGGAGCCGATCCGGCTCGACTCCCGTCCGGTGGTGTCGTCGGAGCGCACCGTGACTGCGTATCCGGTCTTGGTCGCGCGGCGATAGAACCACGCCCCGGCGCTGTTCGCGTGCGCCTCCAGCGTGTCGTCCACATGGAAGTAGCCCGAGCCGTTCAATCCGTCGGCCTGCAGGCGCTCGATCACGCCGGCCACTGCCTCGTGGCGCTCGTCGTCGGTGAGCGCGGCGGTCGCCTCGTCGAAACCCGGGATCTCGGGGTACTCCTGCGGGCCGTGAAGGGGACGGTGGGACTCGTTCGGGGCGGCCGCCCGGGCGATCGCCTCGGCCCGGGCCACCGCGTCGCGGATGCCGGCCGGGTCGAGCTGGTTCGTGATCGCGGCGCCTTCCCGGTTTCCGAAGCCCACGTGCACCTGGAGCGGGTGACAGGGCTGGACCACGGTGTCGTCCCGGATGTAGCTGTTCGAAAAGCGGATCACCTTGGTGCTCCCGCAGACCACCTCCCGGTTCACCTCGTGGTACCACGCCATCGAGAGGTCAACCTCGTCGGCTGTTGCCGCCTCGAACGCGGTGTCGAAAATGGTGCGAACTTCTTCTTGGGTGAGGATCAACTTGCCGGCCCTCCCACGTTCAGGTTTCGGAACCGGGCCCAGGGCGCACCGTGGGTGTTGTGGTTCCGCTGCGTCGGCTGGCCGATGTCGTCCGAATCG
>Ga0209544_1003927_pt1 | contig 10965 bp, 10 predicted proteins | sample MesohylPK_FD_187297 | JGI IMG/M metagenome (GOLD analysis project Ga0209544, IMG submission 187297) | Host-associated microbial community of the marine sponge Aplysina aerophoba from Gulf of Piran - sponge mesohyl, lysed by proteinase K... | ecosystem: Host-associated > Porifera > Sponge >...
TCTGAATGATGCCCTGCCTCAGCCGCCGATCTGCGCAAGCCGACCAAACCGGCCGTTCCTGACCAGCAAATATGCGCCGTTCTTGACGGCCGCTAACACCCTTGAAACCGCTCAACTCTTTTTGGGTCAGGCTCTTACAAATCGACCGTTCCGAAATCCCGCCGTAAGTTCTGGTAGGAGAAGTTCGAAGCCAACCGGGAAAGGGACGAACGCAACGTCAGGCTGCTACGCGATCAGGGCTGGCGCGTTTTGACGGTTTGGGAATGCGTGCTCAAAGGAAAGACCGCTGAACCCTCCGAAGTCGCCGCAGAAGCCGTCAAAGTCTGGCTGGAGTCCGACAAAATCCTCGGCGAGATACCGTCAACGACATCTTCTGTCGTTTCGTCCTCGCGCCACGAGCTTCAGCGATGATCGTCTGCCTTGGCTGGGGATCGTTGATCTGGGATCACCGCGATTTGCCGATCGGCGGTGGCTGGCGCAACGACGGGCCGGATTGACACCTTACGGCGCCCTGGCGCGTGGCCGATAGACAAAGCAGTCCAGTAGCGCGGCCCTCATCTCCCAGATCAATGCCTCAAGCCGATTATCCGGTTCGGGCGCCCGGAACCAACGCTGTTTGTAGATGAATTTGAGGAGCTTCCGGTAATTGCCCGTTGTCCCCAAAGTCCCGGGGTTAAGGCCCGAATACTGCGCAAGGTCGTCTCGCGATCCGTCATTGACCGACACAAAACGGTCCGGCCTTGCGAGCGAGAGCAGCCTGGCCGCAATTCCTTCGCCGATGCCACCGAATTCCGTCATCTGTTCATATGCGTCGAACGCGAGACCCGGAAACGCATCATCGTTGGCTTCAGCCACCTCGTGCAGGATCTCCTGAATTTCCTGAGCGTTATGCCCGAAGACCGAATTTACCGAATTGTTCCGCATTCTGCCGAGCAAGCCCCAGCCGCCGCCCCTAGCAAGTCCAAGAACCCGCCGCCGGTCGTGGTCGTCCAAGTCGGCAAGGTCCATCCGGGTAAGGATGTCGCGCAGGACCTCGATCGTATGGCGCCAACTGGCAGGCTCCCCCAAAACAGACCAAGAATAGCGGTTGCTCCACCAAATGTCGCACTCACGCAAGGCCGCGACATAGCTGTCCCAGTCAGTCACTCGTCGAAGCAGTGTCATCGGCGCCGTCATTCTTCCTTCCGGCACCGCCAGCGGTTGAGGGGGAGGTGGATTCTTCTTTCTCGCCCGCTCGTACGCGTCGATTGCATTCTCATCGAGTCGGCCGCACTCCCGCCAGAGGTCCTGGAACCATGAGGTCACGGATTCTGTGTTCTCGGACTCGAAGACCGCCTCTTCGTTTATCGCGAAGCCACCGGCCGTGAAGTTGGCGCTGCCGATCCAGGCGCTGGTCCGGCCCTGCCCGCGAAACAGATAGACTTTCGGATGGAAACGCCGCCCGCCTCCCACCAGGCGCAATTTTCCCAGCTGATCCAGTCTGCGAAGGGCTTCCGGTTCAGTGATGTAGTTCCAAAGCCCGACAATCGCGCGAACCCGCAATCCCTGCTCCGCGCGCTCCTCCAGCAAGCGCAGACCGTCATGTTCGGTTGCCCACGCCGAGACCAGTTCGAGCCTTGTCGTCCACTCCAGATTTTCCTCAAAGCGGCGTGCTATCGTCCCCGGGGCGATTAGCATGATTATCCTTCTCCTCCTCCCGCCAGCGCCGGCAGGGGCTTGCCGGGCGACGGTATGTGCGAAGGCGTAGAATATCATTGCTCGGGCATTCGCCGGATGCGACGGAATTGCCGTCGGTCGGTCGCCCGGTTCTGTCTGGCGTGGTCCCGGCATCGACGACCCGGATCGTCGTGGCGAAGATCGAGAGGGTGGAGCAGGCGCTCGGTCCGTCCTTCATACTGCACGGCTGGGAACTCGCTTGCCTGCCGCGGCGGGGAAACGGGCAGCGAGCCGACCCTCGTCGCCGCGTCGCACTGTGAAACCCGCAGAGTGAACGATAGGCAGCGTTCCGTGGAACGGCTACCAGCGGCGATGCGGGGCGTGCGCTTGGGAAAGCTCCTAGTGGCCACGGTTCGGCCAGCGATCTCGAAGAACAGAGTTGGCAATTGTGACGTCGGCCGGCAGGGTACTGCTTGGCAAACGGAACGGTTTGCTCAACGGCCGGGTGACACGAGCGACCGAATCAACGGTTGCCTCGGGGAGACGGTCGAAAGGATGTAGCAGTGGCACCGGAGCAAACCGCATGGAAGACGTAGCGAAGAGCCGCCGGGCCTTTGTTGCCCAATTGGCCAGTGAGAACCGCGAGTTTTATGGATCGCCAGACGGACGCGGTCTATTAAACGTCATTGAACTGACGTTCGACCATCACTGGGTTTACTTGTACGAACTTGTCCAAAATGCCCTCGACGTTCGGGCAACGTCAATTTCGATTCGAACTGGAGAAGGCGGCGACGCTTTGGTCTTTCAGCACAATGGTACTCGTTCCCTCGATGAAGAGGATGTCGAGGGTCTTTCGAAAGTCTTTCGGTCCACGAAAGGTGCTCGGTCGGTCGGTTTCATGGGTATCGGCTTCAAGAGTGTCTTTATCCGATTTCACGAAGCCCGAATCTCCGGTTGGGATTGGAAATTTCGATACGAGATCACACGAGTGATTGGAGAGCAATTCGGAGACGTACAGAGAGACTTTCTTGGAGCGGTGAAGCCCCTTTGCCATCGTCATGGCGGTTAATGAGTTGGCGCGCTCTCTTGAACTAGGAAGTACGCAACTCAGCTTGTCTGCTTGTGGATTTCAGTTCAGGATTTTCATCAGGCTGCGAGGCTCGTAAGAGTTCAATTACTCGCGAACCTGAGGAACTGCTTCCAACGATGACTAAAGTCAGACACTTTGGGACCGCTATCAGGTAAGTTGACTGCGGTTTTCGCATATTGGCCGTAGTCATTTGATATCTGATCTGCAATGTTGACCTCCAAACACTCCGGATTGATAGCCAGCAGGTTCAGGTCGAAGAGTCGATGAATGTCTCGGCGTAGAAGTATGCCGTTGTCCGGAGCGTAGCTTCCGCCCTCGGAAACAGGAATCACATGGGCAGCTTCCAGAGCCTCGTGCACCACGCATCCTGTTATTGCGCACTTTGAACCGAAGAGCTCCATGACTCCTCCACGAAATGCCGGCTGTTCCGGTCGTGCAAGGCCCTTGTGATACTTTCGAGAGTCATACCACTCTACGACAATTGGGGATTGACCATTGGTAGTCCACGATAATGTTCCGGAACGCTGGCCATCCGCAATCGTGAGCGTGGATGTTCCAAGAGCAATCCAGCCTTTGCTTACCAAATCCTTGTTGTCCTTCTCGAGATATTTCAGTCGAATGGTCGTGGGGTTCCCACGGTCTATCTCTAAGTTTGCCCGAAACACGAAACAAGTGTATTTTCCGTTCTCGTCTTTTCCCCAACTTCGCGTGCTTATCTTGCGGGCTCGTAATTTGGAAATTTCGTCCGAATCAATTTCGTCCACATACTCGTCGGGACACGACGGGCCGGCTTCGCTCCTGGTCCATTTCACAATTATGCCCATGCGGGGTTCCTCCTTCTCTCCTGGCGACGTAAGCCCCATTCCTTAAGGGATGCACCCCCAAGGCGCGTATGCACAGTATCGTGCGGGTTGTGGCGGGGTCCACCCCGTTCTCATCGGTTGTCGCGATGAGGAACGCTGGCCGTCTGTTCACCTGCGCCTTGTGCCGCAGCCAGGTCGTTCTTTGCCGTCGTTGCGACCACGGCAACATTTACTGCTCGCAGCGCTGCAGCGCCCGGGCCCGGCGTCGGTGGGTGCGCCGTGCCGGGCGGCGCTACCGCGAACGCCGCTGCTGACCGTCGCCTACAACCGGCCGCTCGGGCCCGACCGTCCCGCCGGGGTGTTCCGCTGTAAGCGCTGCGGGCGGTTCTGCGCCCGCGCGGTCTATCCGGGCCTGCGCCCGGCGCGAAGGGAATGAGATGGCGATCAACAAGCAGACCCGTGCCGAGATCCAACGGCTCTATTTTGCCGAGAAGTGTAGGATCGGCACGATCGCGCGCCAGCTTGGCGTCCATCATCGCACGGTCGAGCGCGCGGTGGCGGCCAGCGGGGCGCCGGTGCGTGCGAAGCAGCGCAGGCGGTCGAAGATCGATCCGTTCTGGCCCTTCATCCGCCAGACCCTGGCGGCCTGGCCCCGGCCGGCGTCCAGCAGGTCGTTGAGCCGGTCGAGGTCGTCAGTCACGTCGCCCATGGGCGGGCATTTATCCGCTTCGGCTCCGGCGGATCAACGCCGAAACCGGGCGCCAACAACCGCTGACATGCGCCTTGCCCGCCTGCCCGAGCCCGGCATTGTCGTCATCATGCGCCGTGCCGCGGACCGGGGGCCCGCAACGGCCTGCCGCGGGGTGCAAGCCCATTACAACTTTTTTTGCACAATACGACCGGATATGACGCGCCTTGCCGTTACGGTCTTTCCGACACTGAAATCCGGAGAGAGCCATGCTGACGGCTTACGAACGACATCTGCTCGCTTGCTACCTTGCAAACGCCGCCTCCGGCCTCCGCCGCCGGGACAGGGAGGCTGCAGCTCTGGCGAGCTGGGTTGCCGAAAAGGACAACCGCGTTGCGCTCGGGGCATGCCGGCGACGTGTCGCGCACCGCTGGGACCCCGATTGGGACAATGTCTCCAAAGAGAATTTCCGAAGTCTTCGGGAAGCGTTGCAGGAGGAACGTTCGGCCGCGTCGCCGAGGCGCGACCGGATGGGTCTGCGCCTCCTGCGCCTGGCGCAAACGACGGGCCTATCCCGAACGGACATCGCCATTCTGGAACTGCTGCTGCGCTACCAGACGAATCCCGTGTTCGAATCGCTGGTCAGCGACATCTTCGACAGTCGCTCCCATCGCCATGAACTGAACGTCAGGGGCCGCGTCCTGTCCTTGCTGCTGGGTCTTTCGGCAGGCACTGTCGCCCGCCGCTTTCGCAGCGATGCGCCGCTCGTCCGGACCGGCCTCGTTTCCATCGACAATGACGGCGACCTGAAGGCCATAGACCGGCTCAACCGGCTGGGGCTGGCTCCGGCCGAGGGGGAGCAGGATGTCAACCGCCTGCTGTTCGACGCCGCCCCCCCAAGCGAGCTCGACTGGTCCGATTTCGACCATGTGGCCGACGACCGGGACCATGTCGAGAGGCTGCTGGAAGGCGCCCTCGACAAGGGGGCGCCCGGCGTCAACATCCTGCTCTACGGGCCGCCCGGCACCGGCAAGACCGAGTTTTGCAAGGCCGTGGCCGAACGCCTGGGCGTCACGCTCTTCAGCGTGGGGGAAGCGGACGAGGACGGTAGCGAGCCGTCCCGCGCCGAACGTATGCAGGAGTTGCGCCTTGCCCAAAGACTTCTGGCTCAGGACCGCCGTGCCTTGATTCTTTTCGACGAGATGGAAGACCTCGTCGCCGGCGGCTTTTCGGGAATTGGCCTCTTCGGAGGACCGTTTGCCTCCAAGTCGCAGAGAGGCGCCTCGAAGGTCTTCATGCACAGGCTGCTGGAGCGCGCGCCGGCGCCGACTCTCTGGGCCATGAACGACACCCGGGATGTCAGCCCCGCCCTTCTCCGGCGCATGATGTTCGCTTTCGAACTGCGTCCGCCGACGAGCCGGGTCCGGGCGCGGGTCTGGGCCCGGCAGCTCGAACGCCACGGCATCGGGGCGAAGCCGGAGGAGGTGCGCGCGCTGGCGGCCGAGTTTGAAGCCACGCCCGGTGTTGCGGCGGGCGCAACGGCCGCGGCCCGGCTCGGCGGCGGCGACATCGAGACGGTGCGCCGTGGCGTGCGCAGCCTCTCGCGCGTGCTCGGTTGCGAGAAGCCGCCGCAGGGCGCTCCCGAGCGCTTCGATCCGGCGCTCATCCGGGCCGACATCGACCCGGCCGCGCTGGCCGACAGCCTGGCTGGCTCCGGCGGGCAGCGGTTCTCGCTCTGCCTGCAGGGCCCGCCGGGGACCGGCAAGAGCGCATATGTCCGCGCCCTGGCCGAGCGGCTCGACCTTGAAGTGCTGCAGAAGCGGACGTCCGACCTGCTCTCCATGTGGCTCGGCGGAACGGAGCAGCAGATCGCGGACGCGTTCACAGAGGCGCGCGACGCCGGCGCGTTTCTCGTATTCGACGAAGCCGATTCCCTGCTGGCCGACAGGCGCTTCGCCCAGAGGTCGTGGGAGGTGAGCCAGGTCAACGAGATGCTGACCTGGATGGAAAGCCACCCGCTGCCCTTCGCCTGCACGACCAATTTCGGCGAGCATCTGGACCCGGCAACGCTCCGGCGCTTCGTCTTCAAGGTCACACTGGACTATCTGGCGCCGGAACAGGCCGACGCGGCGTTCCGCGCCTATTTCGGGCTGGAGCCGCCGGCCTGCCTCCGCGATCTCGCAGCGCTCACGCCCGGCGATTTTGCCGTGGTGCGCCGCAAGGCCGAAATCCTGGGCCTGCTCAGCGAGCCCGAGGCACTGGCCCGGATGCTGCGCGAGGAATGCGACGCCAAGCCGGGGCGCCCGCAGGTCATCGGCTTCCGGGCGTGAGGTTTGGCCCTGCCGGGAGCGCTGCCTATGGTGCTCCCGGCAGAAACCGCCGGCTTGGGGGAAAGGGCAGCGGCATGCGATACGATCCCGCGACAAAGATTGTCCGCTTGGCAGTCTGCATGCAGGGCCGTCCCGGCGGCATGACGCTCGAGGATATCCAGTCGGAGTTTTCGGTCGGGCGCAGGACGGCCGAGCGTATGCGGGACGCCGTGGGACAGGCGTTCGGTACGCTGGAAGACGTGGAGGGCGACGATCGCAGGAAGCGCTGGCGGCTGCGCTCGGACGCGCTTCGCGGCCTCGTCTCCGTCTCGGCGGACGATTTGGGCACGCTTTCAACGGCCACGGCTGCGCTTGAACGGACCGGTCTCGACGAACTGGCCGCGGGACTGGAGGAGGTAGGGACCAAGCTGCGCGCCCTCCAGCGCTCCGGGACGCGAGAGCAGCTGGAAGCCGATCTCGAAAGGCGGCTGGAAGCCGAAGGACTTGCCATGCGAGCCGGCCCGAGGCAGCCGGTCGATCCGGTCGTGCTTGCAACGCTGCGCGACGCCATCCTCGCGCGCCGTACGGTCGAATTCCACTACCTCTCCCGCGCCACCGGGCTGCGGAGCCGACAGACCGCGGAACCCTACGGTCTGCTCTACGGCAACCGCGCCTTCCTTGTGGCGCGGACCGACTGGCGCAACAAACCGCACCTCTGGCGCCTCGCGAATATGGAGGGGGTCAAGCTCGGGCTGGAGGATTTCCAGCGCGACCCGGCCTTCGACCTGCAGGCCTTTGCGCGGCGCTCCTTCGGCACGTTCCAGGAGAAGCCGGTCAAGGTCGTGCTGCGCTTCAGCCCCTGCGCCGCCCTCGACGCCGCCGCCTTCCTCTTCCACCCGGACCAGACCGTGACGGAGAACCCGGATGGTACGGTGACGGTTCGCTTCGAGGCCGGCGGCCTCAACGAAATGTGCTGGCACCTTTTCACCTGGGGCGACAGCGTCACCGTGGAAAAGCCCTCGCGGCTCCGGCAACGCCTGGAGACGATGTGCAAGACGCTCGCAGCCCATCACGGGACTGCGTAGCCGACTCTTGGCATTGATCGGCAAACGAAACGAGGAGCATTCGATGAGAAGCAAAGTCGAGTATCTTTCCGAACTCAAGGAGCCCTTTCCGGATTGGTTGCATCGGGGCTGCTACAATCTCCGAAATTTCTTCGAGAGCCGCACGGTATTCTATCCCGGAGCGGGCGGAGACGGTCGTCCTCTGGACACCTTCAATCCAAGCCATTGCGCCCATTGTTATTTCTTTGTCGATCAGTGGTATTCGGCAAAAGGCCTTGACCAACATACGGGCCCGCTTCCGACCGGATACTCAATGGTTTTCGACAAGCAGTATTCAGCGGATGATCTGGCCCGGCAAAGCGCAAGACCATTGCCGGATGACAGCTTGCGGGAATTCTCCGTTCCGCCGAAGACGCCGGTCGATTCCTCGACACGAAGTTACCGTTCCCAAGACGATTCGATGTTGGCCGCAGTCGACTCGGCATCCGCCGTTCGCCTGCGGATTTACGAAAGGCAGTCAGGCTTCGGGGATGCCCACGGCGCTCAACGGTTTGCGATATTCTGTCTCGGTATGGAAGCCCGTACTGCGTACGAGTGGTTCTACGGAACGATGTTCAGGGGTCATTCGCCGTTTGCCGTATGGCTCAAGGATCACGGCTTCGGCGCAGATTTTGCGAAGGACGCCGCGAACGATGCAGGGTTCGGCGACCCGGACGGGCGGTTGTACCGGGCGGCGCGCAGGAGTGGATTGCCGGAATTTCTGGTTGTGAACCACTGCAACAAATACTGGAGAGGCTATCGCTGGGTTGAAGGCGTTGAGCCGGAACCCCGCTTCTACGGCGATCATCTCTACAGGAGGTGTAACCGGTCAGCGCTCGGGCCGGCCGGAGCGTCCGGCACCGCCTTGCCTGACTGACCTGGGCCCCCGGGAACCGCTGAGTAAAGGAGCAGATGTCGTGGCCTATCAGGGCGAACTCGATGGCCTTTGCGGGCCGTATGCCATTGTCAACGCATATCATCGGTGCGGGTTGAAGGAAGACTGGGTGGGACAGGACCTCTTCAACATCGCCTGCCTCGCCGTGGACGGCTGGCCGGGCATCCTTTGGAATGGCACCTCATTCCCGCAGCTCAGGACGATGCTGGCGGCTTGCCAGAAGGAGTTGAAGAAGGCTTACCGGAAAGCAGGGGAGACGTTCCACATCGAGGTGGACTACCCATTTTCAGGACGGCAGCGACCGAAGTCCAACGGGGAATACTGGAGGCGGTTCGAAGGCCTGTTTGCCTGCGAAGACGTCCTATGCGGCATACTGGGCATGGAGGACCCGCACGAGCACTGGATTGCGTTCGAGAACAGAAAGAGGCAACTCTCTCTGTTCGATTCCGATGCAAAGGGCGAAAGGTGGCGGATTACGAAGGTCGACATTCATGCCGGCCGGCGCTACCGGAAGAAATACCTTATCAACCGTCGGGAACTTGTAATTTTTCGCTCGAATGCCGCCGGATAAATTGACCGCAACCGATGTGATGCCGCTGCTTGTTTCTGGTTCCAACAGGAACCGGAGGCTCGAGCTGAAATTGTAGACTTGCACAGGATCTGTGACGGTCCGGAAGGAACAGACAATGCCAAGACTGGAAGATCTGAAGAGGTTCTACAGCCTGATGGATAGGCTGGAGGACAAAATCGGAGGGAAGCGAAGGCTTGGTGAGACCCGCAGCGGAAGGCAGTGGCCTTTGAAAGGAGTATATTTCTTCTTCGAGGACGGTGAGCGACGTACCGATAGTGGAAGGGGAGACCGGATCGTTCGGGTAGGATCGCACGCGGTTTCGGAAGGTCAGATAAGCGAGTTGTGGCCACGAATCAGGAGCCACAGAGGTAGACTCAGGAGTCGTAATGGCGGTGAACCCTTACCCCTGAGGGGTTCCAACTTTCGGAAATGGGTTGCCATTGCATTGTTTGTCAGAAATTCAGGAGACGTATTTTCCGATTGGCCCGACATCACTGGGATGAACCTCAGGGATATGTGGAATTTGAATCAGGAATGGCAACGCCGGCTGGAAAGCGCTATCAGGGCGCACATGTGGCCTATGGAGCTGATATTTGTTCCGGTCGACTGTTGGGAACACCGGGCATGTATCGAGCGGAATGCAATCGGCTTGCTAAGCGAGTTCGGCAGGTGCAATCCTGTAGACCCACCTTCCAGCCGTTGGCTGGGGCTCGAGGAACATTGCCGGTCGGAGGAAATAAACGGTTCCGGTCTGTGGAATGTCCAGCATGTCGCGAACCGAAACGGATACGACCCGCAATTTCTCGACATGCTGGAGACGTATGTGGAGCACGCCGGCCGACAGGCTGTCGGGCGACTGGAGTAACGATGCCGGAACGAACCGCCGAGACGCCGCTGGGACGGGTGACGCTGGTTGCCTCCGGCGAGGCGCTGACCGAACTTTATTGGGGCAGGTCCAGACGAGAGAGTGCATCCCCCCTTCTGGATGAAGCGGTCGCACAGATCGCGGCCTATTTCGCGGGCGGGCGCCGGTCGTTCGACCTGCCCGTCTCACCGGGCGGCACGGCGCATGACCGCGCCGTCTGGCAGGCGATGCGGGACATCCCGCCGGGCGAGACCCGGACCTACGGCGAAATCGCCGGGACGGTCGGTTCGAGCCCACGCGCCGTCGGCAATGCCTGCGGCCGTAACCCGCTGCCGATCGTCGTGCCCTGCCACCGGATCGTCGGCGCGAATGGCGCGCTCGGGGGCTACTCCGGCCCCGGCGGCCGGGAGGGAAAACGGTTCCTGCTGGGTCTGGAGGGCGCGCGCGGCGCCGTTGACGCCCCCCGGGGCCTTGTCACTCCACCGGGTTCCACGCGCGGCCGCGCTAGCGATTTCCTGCCGCGCCGCGTGGGTGACCGCCTCAGGGCCGACGACAGCGCTCTCGAACTTTTTCCGACGTCGTTCCTGTCTGTCGATATCGGCAAGGCATTGTATTCCCTGGCTGGGACGACGAGGAGGTACACGCCGGGAGGTTTGCTCCGCGCCTCCACGTATTTTGTCAGGCAGCTCCGGAGCGTCGCTTCGGAAGCGGCCGGGCCGTGGACGAAGCTCGACATCGGCACGGTCGACGCGGCCACCACGGAGTATGCGGTGACGGTGCCGCACGCGATGACGGTGGCGCGGATTATGGCGACGCCGATGGACGAGAAGGCGACGCACAGGTCGGGTGCCGGCGGAGAGCTGTCGGCGGCGCGTTCGGGCTTCTATAGCCGGGGCTTCCCGCTCGCGGTGGGCAACAACGCGTTCGCGGTGGAGGTGGCGGCCGAGGACGGCACGGCGAAGACCTACCGTGTCACGGTGACGCG
>Ga0209544_1003945_pt1 | contig 10925 bp, 9 predicted proteins | sample MesohylPK_FD_187297 | JGI IMG/M metagenome (GOLD analysis project Ga0209544, IMG submission 187297) | Host-associated microbial community of the marine sponge Aplysina aerophoba from Gulf of Piran - sponge mesohyl, lysed by proteinase K... | ecosystem: Host-associated > Porifera > Sponge >...
TCTCGATGGTGCGAGAAAGCCAATCTATCGATGGTTGAAAATTTGATCTTAGTTGATGAATTTTTGATACCCATCGATCTGACAGGGGGTGTACGCGCCTTTCCAGATTCTGGCTCTCTAGGTTGCGGTGATAAAGAGGTGTGTTCTTATGAGGATCAAGCTCCTGCTCCTAATGACTTCATGTCCCGTTTGGAAAATTTTATGGCAGTAATCCAAGATACTCAGCGTTTGACACAAGAGCATTTGACATCGGTTGTTGCTTGCATAAATAGTGTTGAAGGTATTGCCCAGGATGAGGGTTCTAGCGATGATCATGGGAGTGATTTAGCCAGACTTTGTGAAAAATCTAAACTAAAAAACACCCTTTTAAATTATAAGATATACCTGAACATGGCTCTAGACACGCCGATGTACAAATGCTTAAATATGTTTACAAAATTTTTGGAGAAAGAGAGATCTTTTAGGAGTGACCCTCTTGTTGTGTTACAAGAAGAATGTTCACACCTAACTTTGGAAGAGCGCCTTAAGAATGTGAGGGACAATCTGGATCAGTTTTTGCAAATGGAGCGTGAAATAAGTACTCGGCTAGAGAGGTTGGCTGGCTGCGCGACTTTTTTTATTCAATATGATTTTGCAGAATACGTCAGACGTTTTCCACAATTAGGAATGGCTCATGTTTATTGGTATGACTATGTGCTAAGAAGACAACTCGCTGAATTTATTAGTACTGAGGATTTATTGCGGCGTCGCGCGAAGGGGAATTTTTCAGATATCGTCAAAGCTCAGAAGGTATTGCATGATAGTGATGGTGATATCGTGTTGCCACCTATACAGGTTGAATGTGATTTTGACGGCTTTAAGTGTAATAATTTGTGTGTTAATTCGGAAGTTTTTAGAAAAATACTCAAAGAAATTAAGGATTGGGAAGAAGTGCAGAGTCGGCAAAAAGAGAGTGTACAAAGAAGTGTGTTTGGTGTGCTGTGCGATCAGACAGCTGCGCGTACTTTGGGGGATAAATTGCCTTATATACGAAAACTGAAACAAGACCTGCTAGGGCATCTTGTCAGAGCTCAAAACAAGAGACGCACGATGGTAGAGACACAACGGTTTGTGTTTTCAGAATTTTTGAAATTGATAATCTCTACTGAGAAAAACCGTTCTGGTCTGTGTCGTAAGCGTAGGTTTTTAGAATAAGAGAGTGCTTTTGAGGACTCTAAAGTTAAGTGGATTTGTGCTGTCTTGTAGTATAAATCATCACTTAAAGAACTCCCTGAGTGATGATTGCAGGTGGTGAAGCGCAAGGAGCTTACGATTTTATCGATGGTTTAGTGCTTTATGAACAGTGCTGCTATAATTAGATTATGAAAAATATAATGATAATAGGTGTGATGCTTGTGTTACAAGCAAAAAGCGCATCTGACGACGACTCTATTCATCACTTCAGCCAATCTTGTGAGGGCGTGCAGGTGCAAGCAGAGGATTTTGAAAAACAGCTAAGACATCTTATGCAGCAGAACCATGAAATTCGGGCTCGAATAGAAGGTTTGAGAGGTTTTGCGAACTTTGTTGTTGAAAGCAATCCTGACTGTGCACATCTTACTCACAATATGCATTTAAGATTAGATGACAGTCTTATTATCAATATGGGTTTTATTATATCGATCGAGAAGCAGGTCGAGGAGTATAAGAGTGATAGAAAGAAGATGTCAGAGACTTTACGAGACTTTCGTGCTAAGTGTGATGAATTTCTGAGCGCGGAAGGCAGGGTTGTGAAGCCTTTGCGCATAGTTGATGAATCTTTGCATGATGGTAAAAAAACAGCAGTCTTGTGTCCTCTTGATCAAGACCTTGATCTTTCAGACTTAATGTCCTCTTGGGCAAGTTTTGGTGAGACACTCAAAGATGCTCATCGTATAGTGGAAGCGCAGATTTCATTAATCGATTCTTGTAAAGCTGCTGTGGCTACTATGGCTCAGGAAGACCATCGCTTTCAGCCTGGGAGTGATTTGGCTAAGTTTTTTAAAAAACATGCACTAAAGACAAATCTTAAAGGCTATCGCAGGTACGAAAATTCTATAAAACAAGAGATATGTAGAATCTTAGAGTTATTGCCAGAACATTTGGAGAAAGAGAGGCGTTTTAGGAGTATAGAGAACCCTCTTGTTGTGTTGCGAGAACAGTGTGCAGAATTAACTTTATCAGAAAACTGTGCTAATTTTCAGGCCAGCCTATATAATTTTTGGCAGTTGGAGAGTGCGCTAACTACTGGGATAGCGATGCTGGCTGACCGCGCGCATTTTTTCAAGAAGGATAATGTCGCAGAATATGACAGCGTTTTTCCAAAATTAAACCGGGAGGATGCTAAATGGTTTGAGTGGTGGGGTAGGCGTTTAAATCGTCTCGCAACTGAATTTACTGATTTTGAGGGCTCATTGCAGCGAAGGATAGCGGTTTATGCGCAACAGTACCCTATAGATGATCCTTTGGGAAGCAGGATACCTGATACTCAAGATCTTTGCAGCGGTTCTAAGTGTTTGCCTGTAAATGATGATGATAGCGTGTTGCCGCCTATACAGGTTGATTGTGATTCTAATGATTTGTGCAGCCATTTGGAAAATTTTATAGAAACGCTTAAAGAAATTCAGGTTTTGGACGACGATCTGTGGCTCCAAAGACAGATTGTGCACAGAAATTTTTATGGTGTGATTTGCGATGCGACCGTTGAATGCACTTTAGGAGCTACTAGTATAGCTCGCGAACATTGGCGCGTGAGAGAGTATGCGCCCTTTATAAACGTAACCGATAGAAGTGATATGATAGGAGGCTTCTTGGGATCATTTTCAGAATTTTTGAAAACGAGAAATGTGATGGTGGAATCCGTTCAGCGCTGTCAGCGCTGTGCTAAACAGTTTGAGGATTCTGAAAGATCAGCGAATTTATGCTCTTTTTTATGATCAATCCTCACCAAGAAATCCTTATGCATAAGATGCTGGTTGTCTTGCGGCCCACTTTTCTGGTGAGTGGGAGTAATGCCTCTCAACTTTTTGAGTTATGATAGAGGTCAACTCTTCCTTTGTTGTGAATTTTAAACAAAATGGTAGAATGAATCATGAAAATAATAAACAATATCATGATACTTGCACTGCTTGTGTTGCCAGCATACAGTGCAGGCGTAAGTGACGGCTTTGAGAGTATTGAGAGTGTTTTTCGAGTGCGGAATATGTCTGAACTCGAGGATTTTCAAACAAAACTAAGGCATTTCTTGGAACAGCGATCTGCGCTTCAGGTTTGGATAAAGGATTTGGGTGGGAGCGCGAACTGTTTTGCTAACAGTAATCCTGAAATCGACACTCTTGTTGAAAAAATGGGTTTAACATTAGATGAAGATTTTATTAACAGTATGGGTGCGGAATTCAGAGGGATGAATGTCGCTTCGTATAAGAATCATAGAGTGGATTTGGCAGATTGTGTAAGATCCTTGGAGGATTATTGCTCTCGATGGTGCGCGAAAGCCAGGATCGCGATGGTTGCAAATTTGATCTTAGTTGATGAATTTTTGAGACCCATCGATCTGACAGAGGGTGTACGCGCCTTTACATATTCTTTCTCTCTAGGTTGCGATGATAAAGATGATAAAGCGGTGTGTTCTTGTGAGGATCAAGCTCCTGCTCCTTCTTTCTCTCTAGGTTGCGATGATAAAGCGGTGTGTTCTTATGAGGATCAAGCTCCTGCTCCTAATAAATTCATGTCCTGTTTGGAAAATTTTATAGCAGCAATCCAAGATACTAAGCGTTTGACACAAGAGCATTTGACATCGGTTGTTGCTTGCATAAATAGTGTTGGTGAGATTGCCCAGGATGAGAGTTCTAGCGATGATCATGGGAGTGATTTAGCCAGACTTTGTGAAAAATCTAAACTAAAAAAAACTCTTTTAAATTATAAGGCATACCTGAGCAGGGCTCTAGACGCGCCGATGTCCAAATGCTTAAATATGCTTACAAAATGTTTGGAGAAAGAGAGAGCTTTTTGGAGTGACCCTCTTGTTGTGTTACAAGAAGAATGTTCACACCTAACTTTGGAAGAGCGCCGTGCGGATTTGAGGGACAATCTGGATGAGTTTATGAAAATGGAGTGTGAAAGTAAGTAATCGGCTAGAGAGATTGGCTGGCTGCGCGACTTTTTTCATTCACTATGACTTTGAAAAAGACGTCAGACGTTTTCCACAATTAGGCGTCGCGCATGCTGATTGGTATGAGAATGTGCTCAAAAAGCAAGTAACTGAATTTATTAATGCTGAGAGTTTATTGCGAAGGAGGGCGATGGGAAAGTGTTTTGTAGATATTCTCAGAGTTCTGCATGAGAGAGATGACATCGTGTTGCCACCTATAAAGGTTGAATGTGATTTTAAAGAAAATGATTTGTGCGGTAATGTGGAAGTTTGTATAAGAATACTCCAAGAAGTTCAGGATTTGGAAAAAAGGCAGAGTCGGCAAAAAGAGAGTTTACAGAGAAGTGTGTTTGGTGTGGTTTGTGATCAGACAGCTGAAGCTACTTTGGAATATCAATATATAAGAAAGCTGAAAGAAAGCTTGTTAGGGCCTCTTGTTGTCAGCGATCAAAACGAGAGACGTGAGATGGTAGGTAAACAACTGTTTGTGTTTTTAGATTTTTTGAAAGTAAAAGGGTATATGATAGAACCCGAACCATCCCGTATGATGTCATTTTTAGGCAATTTATTATCCTGGAGCTAAATGATTTTAGTGAGGCAATTCATTTTCTGGAGAGCCACAAAATGATTTTACACAGAAGGTTTATTCGGTGTGATTTGTGATAAAACAGCTGAGCATACTTTGGTAGATGAATGTCCTGATAGAAAAGAACAGCAGTGCAAACTATTAGATTCTTTTAATCATCAAAACAGTAGAGCTCGCAAGAAGATAAACGAGAAGAATATAATGATGTGTTAAAGTGACGGAAAGATTTTCACTTTGTGGATACTGTATGTGTTTTCAATGATATGGTAGGCTAAGTCATGAAAATAATAAAGAATATAATGATAGTATGTATGCTGACTGCGTTGCCAGCATACAGTGCAAAACTAACAGATTGTGAAGCAAGCGCTGCTCAAACCAAAGTAACGACGGTTGTGGATGTTTGGCGAGCATGGCAAATTGATGGTTTTGAAACACCACAGATTCCTCAACAGATTCCTCAACAGATTCTGGATCGGATCAAGGGCGTGATTAGCTACGTGATATTTTTTGCTCGCAGTAATCCTGAAGGTCAAATTTTTGCTGAAATTCCGCGGTATACGCACTCTGGAGCGATGTATGAGTATTCTAGAGATGTGATGGCAAATCATGAGAGCGCATTTCGTGATAAGTGTGATAAATTTCTGCAGGGATCCTTGTGTGTTTGCGCTAACGAGGAGGTTTTTTCTAACCCTGCTTACAATCCTCATCCTCATGACGTAAGATCCAATTGGGGAAATTTTATAGAACTGCTTCAAGAAACTGCTGGTTTGGTAGCAAATCGGCACCAACTCGGATCTGTCAGTATAGCCAAAGAGATGTCCGACTTCTTAAATTTATTTGCAATACCTTGGGAGACAGATTGGAATTCTTGGGAAAAGCGCAAGCACAAAGAGGAAAGTGAGGAAAAGGCACGCAGATCTTGACGCTGTTATTTTGGTATGGTGTACTAAACCATGAAAGTAAAAAAAACTATAATGATAGTATGTATGCTGACTGTGTTACCAGCATATAGTGCAAGCGACCGATCAAGTTATGAGAGTGATCAGAGTGTTGAGAGTGTTGCGAGTGTTTTTCGAGTGCAGAATCAAGCTGACATTGAGGATTTTCAAACAAAACTAAGGCATTTATTGAAACAGCGCAATGAAATTCGGGCTCGGATAGAGGGTTTGGTGGAATACGCGAATTTTTTTTCTGAAATTTCTGAAACTAATACTCTTTTTGGAGACATGATTTTAGTATTAGATGAAGATTTGATTAACAGTATGGGTGCGGAATTCAGTAAGGTCAATGTCCCTCGGTATATGAATGTTAGAGAAGATCTGATGCAGGGCGCACGCAATTTGCGCGGTTATTTTGATATATGTCGCTTGCAAGGCCGTCGGGTTAGCGAGTTGATTTTAGTTGATAAATTTTTGAATGGCCAGGACAAAGAGGTTTGTTCTCACCCAGCTCAAGATACTGATACTCATGACTCAATGTCCCATTTGGAAAATTTTCTGAAATGCATCAAAGATACAAAGTGTTTAGTGGAAGAGCATCTCACATCGGTTTCTGCTTGCATCAATAGTGTTGATGGTATTGTCCAGGGTGTTTGTGCTCCGTGCAGGAGTTATTTGTTGTTCACACTTTGTGACAAATTTGTACTAAGACAGAATCTTCAACATTATAGAAAATGCCACGTAGAAGGCCTAGAAGAAAAGATGTGCACATCCTTAGATTTGTTTGCAAAATGTTTGGAGAAAGAGAGGGTTTTTAGGAGTAGAGGTAACCCTCTAGTTGTGTTACTAGAAAATAGTGAACAACTAACTTTGGAAGATCGTCGTGATAATTTGAGGGACAATCTGGATAAGTTTATGCAAATGGAGTGTGAAATCAGTGCTCGGCTAGAGAAATTAGCTGGCTGCGCGACTTTTTTTATTCAATATGATTTTGCAGAATATGTCAGACGTTTTCCACAATTAGGCGTCGCGCATGCTTGGTATGACCAGGTGCTAAAAAGACAAGTAGATGAATTTATTAATATTGTGGACTGCTTGCGGTGTTGGGCGGGGCATAATTTTTCAGATATTGTTAGAGCTTGGAAGATTTTGCATGAGAGAGATGATGATAGCATGTTGCCACCTATACAGGTTAAATGTGATTTGCAAGTAAATGATTTGTGCGGTAATTTGGAAATTTTTATAACAATACTCAAAGAAATTAAGGATTGGGAAGAAAATCTGAGTCGGCAAAAAGAGAGTTTACAAAAAAGTTTGTACGGTGTGGTGTGCGATCAGACAGCTGCAGCTACTTTGGTAGATCAATTTCCTTATATAAAAAAACTGCAAAAAAGCCCGCTAAGGGGTGGGGATTTTGTCAGATATCAAAACAAAAGACGTAAGATGGTAGAGGAGCAACTGTCTTTGTTTTCAGAATGTTGGCAATCAGTGTCTCCACTAGAAACTTTACAAAACCCAGAAGATCAGATTGTCCGAATCTTAGAAAATTCACAAAACCCAGCAGATCAGATTTTCCGACTCTTAGATTTATGGTCAAAATACTTGAAGCAAGATATCGATTTTGTGCGAGATCCTCTTGTTTCAAAAAATCACTGTGATAATGTGATATGCCATCTGAATCAGTTTTTGCGAATGGAGGACAAAATAATCTCTCGAATAGCGATACTGTCTAGCTGCGCGCTTTTTTTTCTTCAGCATAATATTAAAAATGACATCCTTTGGCCACAATTAAGATCGCCGAATGTTGAATGGTATAGGGAGTGGGGAATCCGGTTGTTTGGTTTGGCAAAGCAATTTACCGTTGAAGCCGATGAATATCAGCGTTTGTACTCTCTTCTCACCGGTTATAAAATTTTATGTGCCAATGATGCCAATAGCGTGTTGACACCTACAGCACATGCTGCGGATTGGGGCCGCAATTTAAAAAATTTTATAGCAATTCTGCAAGATACTCAGAATTGGCAAGCCCAGCAGTGTGTCCAAGGAGAGCTTTTATACAGCAGTGTTTGGGAGATGCTTGACGATCAAGGGGCTGAACGTGCTTTGGGAGATTCAACAGAACAGCAGCGCAGACTAAGAGAATATCTTAACCTTATACGCCCTAGAAGTATGCGGATAGATTGGTGCTTGTCTGCATTTTTAGGTTTTTTGAACACGAGAAATAGTGTGATGGAATCCGTTCGGCAAGCGCAGGGGTGTTAGACTAAGAGTTCTGCTTTTGAGTACTCTAAAAAATAGGAGGCTTTATGCTGTCTTGCAGGAGAATTATCACTTGAGCACTCCTTATGGGGAAGATTATAGTTATCTTAGAGGGTGTGTAATGCCTCTCAACTTTTTGCGTTATGATTGAAAGTAGAGCTTCCTTGCATGTAAACGTAGTGCTATATTTAGTCATGAGAATAATCAACAAGATCATGATAATATTTGTGTTTATTGCGTTACAGGTACACGGCGCAGAATCAACAAATTGCCAAGAACAAGATCATTTAGCAAAACAAATAAAACAGTTTGTGCAACAGCATCATGAAGGTAAGGGGCGGATAAATGGCTTGATTCGCCACGTGAAATGGTTTGTTGAAAATAATCCTAAAGATGACAGTCTTCTGCAAAGTGGGGGTTATCGGTATTCTGGATATCTGATGAAAAAGTATTCGAGCGTATTTCTTGAAAATTGTAATCTGTTTCTGAAAATGGGAGAGGTGGTTGATACTGTTTGCCACATCTGGATTGGTGAAAAAACAGATATTTCTCCTAATCCTTCTTGTGATTCTGATCCTAATGACCCCATATCCTATTGGAAGAGTTTGATAGAAGCACTCCAAGAAGTGCCTCTTTTGGTGGACACGCAGATGGCATGCATCAGTTCTCTCTGCAAAAATATTGAGCCTCGGGCTCATTGGAAGAGTTTGATAGAAGCACTCCAAGAAGTGCCTCTTTTGGTGGACGCGCAGATGGCATGCATCAGTTCTCTCTGCAAAAATATTGAGCGTCTGGCTCAGGGTGGGGTTAGCGACTGGCACGATTCGGTTAAACGTAGTATTGAAGAGAATCCCGCTCATCTTCCAGCTCTTAAAAATTATTGTGTAATGGCACTAAAGACAAAACAAGAGATGGACCAATTTTTAGCTTTCTTTTTGTAAGAGAAGTTTTCTGGATAAGTGGTTTTCAAGAAAATGATTTGTGTGGTAATTTGGCAATTTTTAGAAAAAATACTCAAAGAAATTAAGGATTTGCAAGCAAGGAAGAGTCGGCAGAAAACGATTTTACAGAAAAGTTTGTTCGGTGTGGTTTGCGATCAGACTCCTAAAAGTACTTTAGGAGATCGATCGTTTGATATAAAAAAACAGCATACCCGACTGCTGGAATATCCTATAGACGTAAAGGATAGAAGTCTGAATATAAGATCATGCTTGGATTCATTTGTATCATTTTTGACAGTGAGAACGCTTGTGGTGATCCGCGTTAAGCCGCATTTGCTAATTAGACCGTTTAAGTACTCTAAAAGATAAGAGAATTTGTGCTATCTTGTAGGATAAATCATCACTTGAAGAACTCCTTATTTATGGGGAATATTATAGTTGTCTGGTGAGAGGGTATGTAATGCCTCTCAATTTTTTGAGTTATGATATAAGTCAACTCTTCCTTTGTGTTGTGAACTTTTTAATAAAAATGGTATATTTGAATAATGAAGATGATAAACAAGATCATGATAATATGTGCGCTGACTGCATTACCATCATACAGTGCAAGCGTTGAATCATTTGAGAGTGTTGAGGGTGTTTTTCGAGTGCAGAATCAGTCTGAAATCGAGAGTTTTCAAGCACAACTAAGGCGTTTGTTGAAACAGCGTGATGGAATCCTGGCTCGGCTAGAGAATTTGATGGGAGACGCGAAATTTTTTGCTAACAGTAATCCTGAAAATGAAGTGCTTATTGACAATATGGGTTTAACCTTCGATCCACTGTTTGTTGACAGTATGGGTGCGGAATTCTGTAAGGTGAATGTCCGTTCATATAAGAGTGATAGAAGAGATCTGACAAAGGAGGTGCGCGTCTTGCAGGATTATTGCTCTCTATGTCGCCGTAATATGGAAAGCCATTTGGCTAAGGATTTGATGGCAGTGGATAGATTTTTGACTGACGTCGATCAGACAGAGGGTGCACGCGCCTTGCAGGATTATTGCTCTTTATGTTTCCGTGATACAGAGCTGTGTTCTCATGCGGATCAAGATCCTGATCCTTGGGAAAATGTTCTGGAAGGAATCAAAGATGTTAAGAGTTTAATGAAAGAGCATTTCGCATTGACTGTTGCTTGCATGAATAGTGTTGATGGTATTGCACAAAAAAGAGTTTTTCCTCCGCCCAGTATTGGTTTATCCAAACTTTGCGATAAATCTGTGCTAAAAAGGACTCTGGAAAATTATTCCAAATTAGATGTAAGAGCTCTAAACAGCAATATGATAAGATTCTTAGATTTATTGACAAAATGTGTTGCGCGAGAGAGGTTTTTTAGGAGTAGAGATAACCCTCTTGTTGTGTTACAAGAAAAATGTGCAGAGTTCTCTTTACACCAGCGCTGTGAGCATTTGAGGGACAAGCTGGATAAGTTTGTGCAAATGGAGCATGAAATAAGTACTCGGCTAGAGAGATTGGCTGGCTGCGCGATTTTTTTTAAGCAGTATGATTTTAAAAAAGACGTCAGACGTTTTCCACAATTAAGCATGGATCATGCTGAGTGGTATGATTCTGAGGTAAGATTGAACGCAACTGAATTTATGAATACTGCGGATTGCTTGCGGAGTCGCATGGAGGTGCGTTTTTCAGATATTGTCAGAGCTCAGAAGAGATTGCATGATAGTGATGAGGATATCGTGTTGCCACCTATACAATTTGAATGTGGTTTTCAAGAAAATGATTTGTGCGGTAATTTGAAAATTTTTATAAAAATACTCAAAGAAATTAAGGATTGGGAAGCAAGTCAGAGTCGGAAAAAAGAGAGTTTACAAAGAAGTGTGTTCGGTGTGCTGTGCGATCAGACAGCTGAAGCTACTTTGGGGGATAAATTTCCTTATATACGAAAAATGAACGAAATCCTGCTCGGGCCTCTTGCCAACGCGCAACACAGAAGAAGTGAGGTGGTAGATGAACAATTGTTGCGGTTTTCAGAATTTTTG
>Ga0209544_1003947_pt1 | contig 10921 bp, 9 predicted proteins | sample MesohylPK_FD_187297 | JGI IMG/M metagenome (GOLD analysis project Ga0209544, IMG submission 187297) | Host-associated microbial community of the marine sponge Aplysina aerophoba from Gulf of Piran - sponge mesohyl, lysed by proteinase K... | ecosystem: Host-associated > Porifera > Sponge >...
AACCGGGCTGCGTCACAGCGCCACGCAGCCACTCCAGCGTTCCAGCATCAAACTGACGGAGACCAACCTGCATGCCGAACATATACGGCGGACAAAACTACGAGTCAACAGTGGACCGATGAAAGGTCCCGATCGTCTGCTGCTGGATGTCATGGCGGGTTCTCCCTTTGGAATTCGCGGAACGCGCAGACACAGGTTGGCGAACCGTGATACCGCACGGGCTTCGACAGTGGCCGCTTGAGTCAGCCGGCATTGCGATTGCGCGGGACCCGCCGAGAGCTTCCTTGAGCAACGTCTGATTGAGGCGAGGATCGAGACAGCCACTACGGAACCCGCTGAGCCATCGTCGCCGCATAGTGCCCGGACGGTACGAAACCAGTTCCCGGGGCTTTCGAAAGGATTGGCGGGAATCGCACGCCAGTCTTCCCTGCGCGTGCCGGACCTGCTGTCTGGCGATGTGGCGTCTGCGAGACGCCCATCAGTCTCTTTTTTTGCCTTTGGAACACTGTCAAGTCGTGGCTTTGGACCGTACCCAGGGACCTGTCTTCCCGGCAAACGGCTCAAGGTGCCGACTCCGTGCTCGCCGGTGCGCAGGCTGCTACGGTGCAGGCACGCCGGGCAACTGACCGGGACCCGCCCGCGGATTGTGGCGTGACTGGGTCCTGCTTCGGCGATGGTGCGCCGAGCAGCCGTCATTGCTGGACGTCGTTGAACGGGTTTGCACCATGCACGTCGGAGATCCCGGCGCGCAACGCCATCATTTCTGGCTGGCCTGCAGCAGGATGCGCCGCGATGGGGCAGCCTGACTGGGAACGTGTCATTTCCGCTGCGGCGCGCCTGCAGCGGCATTTCCCCGAGGCTGTCCTGGTGGGTGGAACGGCGGCCGGCATTCATGCGGGGCATCGTTTTTCCCAAGATGCCGACCATGTCGTTACCGATCTTCGGGAACGGTTCGACGAAGTCCTAGCGAATCTGGAATCCGTGGCCGGCTGGAAGACCGCCCGGGTCCGCCCCCCCTGTACTAATCCTGGGATCGCTGGACGGAATCGAGACCGGGATCAGGCAGTTGATACGCAGCAAGCCGCTGGAAACGGTCGAGATGATCTGCCACGGCGAAAGGGTCGTGGTACCGACTCTCGAGGAAACGCTGCGCATCAAGGCCATGCGGATCCTGAAACGGAACGCCTTGCGTGACTATGTCGATCTTGCAGCAATCGGGGCAAGCCTCGGACATGACGGCATTGCAAGGGCGATGGCGTCATTTGACGAGCTGTATCCGCAGGACAACGACCAGTCTGCAACGCAGCAGTTGCTGGCGCAGCTATCCAATCCCCTGCCGTGGGATCTGGGAGAGGAAGGAACAACGATATTCCGTGGCCTGGCGGAAGACCTGCAGGAATGGAGAGCGGTGTGCGACCGATGCCGGTCCATTGCCGTGACGCTCTTCGACAGGCCCGGCGCCGCAAACGCGGAGGATTTCGAGGACAGTTTCGATTTTCCATAACCGGCCGCCAGGTGGCGTAGGACCATCACGTTTCCACCAGGCATTCCTCCATCTCCTCGAGATCGACGGGATGGAGGGTGCGCCCGACGCGCTTGAGATCGCGAAAGGCGGCCGGCGCCGTTGCGAGGCGCAACGGCCGGTCCCTGCGGATCGTGCGCACCCGCACACTGGCACACCGGAACACTTGCACATCGGTACACGTGCACACCTGCACACGCGCCGGCTTGTCGCTCAGCCGCCCGAGCGGACCCGGGCGATGAGCTCCCTCAGGCGCTCGCCGCCGGCGGCGCCCGGAACCAGGGTCTCGCCGATCACGAAGGCCGGCGTACCGCCAATGCCGAGGGTCCGGGCCAGCGTTGCCGTTTCGTCGAGATAGGCCTCGATCGCGGGATCCTCCATGTCGCTCCGCAACCGCCCGAGGTCCAGACCGGCGCCGCCGGCAAGTTCGATGACCCGGTCTTCCGTCAGCTGGCCGCGCGAGCCCATGACGGCGAGATGGTATTCCAGGTACAGGCCCTGCCTGGCGGCGGCCATGGCGGCGCGCGCCGCGAAGCGCGAGACCGGACCGAGGATGGGAAACTCCTTCCACACGACGCGCAGCCCATCGTCGGCCGCCAGCAGGTCCTTCACCGGCTGGAGCGAGCGCTTGCAGTAGCCGCACTGGTAGTCGAGGAACTCGACCATGGTGACGTCGCCCTCGAGGTTGCCCGAGACCGGCGACATCGGGTGGAACCGGATCGCCGCGTCGTGCTCTCGGATCGCGGTGGCGATGCGGGCCTGTTCGTAGGCTTCCCGCCTGGCGCGCAGCGCCCCGAGGGCTTCTTCGATGATCTCGGGGCGCTCGAGCAGGTACTCCCTGACGATCTCGCGCACGGCATCACGGTCGCCCGCCGCGGCGGGCGTCTGCGCCCTGCCGGCGGCCGGAATGGCCATTGCGGCCAGAAGCGCGGCGGCGGCGATGGCCACGCGCCACACGGCTCCCCGTCCGCCGCCCGAGGGTCCTGCCGGGTTCTCTGGCCTGTTCATCGCTGCAGTCCTTTCACGGTGCGGGTCGAATTGATGCGGGTTGTGTACAGAGAGTTCTGCAAAAGAAATGAAGGTTGAGCAGGTCATGGCATGCTGATGATTTGAACAATCACTTCCTTTGAGGAAAGGACACGCCATGACCCGTCACCATGTCAAGCACGCTGTTGCTGGAATCAATTAGCTCCTGGCCAAGGACGAGGACTTCATCCGGGAGGGCCTTCGGGCCTATCTACACGATGTTCTGGAGAGCGAGATGACGGCGGCTCTCGGAGCGTCGAAGGGAGAGCGCACGAAGCGTCGTGTGGGCTATCGCTCCGAGGGTGCGGTCCTGCGAACGGTGATGCTGGCGCCTCGCAACTCGCCTTCTGTCGCGGGGTTCCGCGCCGCCTGATGCTGCGCGAGAGGCCGGAGACGCTCGAAGTGCCGGGAGACTTCCCACGGGAGGATGAACACCGAGGCCACCCCCAGGCAGCCTTTCGACGGCATTCCAGGAGCAGCGATGGTCGTCCTGAAGGAACGTCCTTGCAGTAGCACGCTCAACCGGCAAACTCCGGTACCGCTCCTGTATTCCGAAGGGCCGGCACATCGAGGTGCTGGCGGCGAAGCGGCGTCGACGGGGTTTCCCTGACGATACGGTCGAGATTCGCATGGCCTACTCACGACGCTGGCTCTGGTGTAGCGTCGGGGTTGGGGAGGATGCGGCCATGTCCGGACTTGGAGTGCTGGTGGTCGGCCAGAGCCCGCGCCCGGAGGTCGCCGCCCTGGTCGCGGACCTCGCGGGTCCCGGTGTCGAACTGGACCTGCGCGGCGCACTCGACGGCTTCTCGCGTGCCGAACTCGAGACGATGCAACCGGAATGCGACGCCGAGGCGCTGTTCACCCGGCTGCCGGACGGATCGGGTGTGACACTCGGCAAGCGCCACGTGATTGCCCACGGCACCCGGCAGCTCGACGCGCTCACCCGGGCCGGCCACCAGGTGGTCATGGTGATGTGCACCGGTGCGTTCCCGGACTGGATGGCCCGGTACAGGGCCGTTTTCCCGTCGCGCACGCTCGAGGCTTCGGTGGCGGCCTGCCAGCCGACGGGCCGGCTCGGCGTGCTGGTGCCGATCGCCGAACAGTGCGCGGGCGCGCACGAGCGCTGGGGCGGACGCGGTTACGATGTCAGCGCCGCGGCGCTCTCGCCGAACGCGGGGCCGGCGGAAATCCGCAGCGTCGCATCGCACCTCGGAAAGACCGGGATCGACCTGCTGGTGCTCGACTGCATCAGCTACACCCGCGAGACCAAGCGGCTGGCGCGCGAGGTGGCCGGCGTGCCCGCGATCCTCGCGGTCTCGAGCGCGGTCAGGATGGCGCTGGAGCTGATTGACTGACCGATCGGCGCAGCGCATCGCTCGCCTCGCGGTCGATGGTGCCGCAGCCGAGCACCACGCAGCCGTAGTCGCGGCGCGCACCCTCGGGCGTGACGTAGCCCGCATCGAGGTCCTGCTGGACCGCGTCGTAGTCGCGCGACATCGGGTTCCCGAACCCGGAGCCGCCGGCCAGTCTGATCGAGGCCCGCTGGTCAATGGCGTCGAGGTAGCCGAGACCGCCGACCCCCATGTCGTGGACCGCGCCGTTGCCGCCCGAGATCCAGGCCCGGGCGAGCATCCCCGGACCGCCGCCGAACAGCCCGTCGATCGCCGTGGTGACACCGTTGGGGTAGAGACCGACCTGGCACCGCAGGCCATCGTCGTCGCGCTTGCGGGTGACCAGTTGCTGGGACAGTCCGCCGCGGTGGGTCCCCGGACCTCCGCTGTCGGGCACCAGCGCCTTTTCGACCACGAGCACCGGCATGCGGGTTTCGAACAGCTCGATCGAGGTGTTGGCGGCACTTGTCGGGTACAGCAGGGCCGACTTGCCGTCACCGTGCGACGACGCACCCTGGCCGCCGCCCTGGAACAGGTGGTCGCTGAAGGTGCGCCCGTCGGTTGCGACCCCGTAGAACAGCGCGCTCGACGGCAGCCCGGTGAATGACTGGACCTGGCCGGGAGCCGCTTCGGCGAGGGCACCGAAGATGTTCGGCGCCACGTACCATCCGGTGCGAACACGTGTATTCACCGCCTTGGGTTTCCCGCAGTTCATGATGCTGCCCGGTGGTGCGCTCACCGACATCGGCTGGTAGCAGCCGGCATTGCCCGGAATATCGGGAGTAAGGATGCATTTGAGCGGGTAGGTCGAGTGCGCCATGGTGTAGCTGAGCGTGCAGTTGCTGCCGCCGCGTTCGGTCTGGGGCGGCGCTCCCTCGAAGTTCACCGAGATTTCCTCGCCCTGGACGTCGACCTGGATCGGGTAGGTCATCACCTCCTCGATGCCGTCGGCTTGTACCACGTGGCGGTAGTGGCCGTCGGGCACCGCGGCAATGGCCCGACGCATCGCGGTCTCGGCGCGGCGCTGGATCACCGCGGCCAGTGCCTCGAGATCGTGCATCCCGTACTCGTCCATGAACTCGAGCAGACGCGCCGCACCGGTCATGCCGGCGGCAACAAGTGCATGAACATCGCCGAGCACCTGGTCGGGTCTGCGCACGTTCTCGCCCAGGATCTGGAACAGGTCCTCGTTGGGCTTGCCGGCCCGAAACAGTTTCATCGGCGGGATCTGGATGCCTTCATCATAGATTTCGCGTGCGTTGAGATCGTCCTTGGTGCCTCCGATATCGCTCACGTGGCCGACGATACCGACGAAGGCCACGATCCGCCCCTGGCGAAACACCGGCACCGCGACCGCGATGTCGAACAGGTGGCCCGCACACAGCCACGGATCGTTGGTCACCAGCACGTCGCCCTCTTCCAGGGCCTGGGTCGGGAACCGCTCGATCATGGCGTTGATCGCGATCGGCAGCGTCAGGTTGAAGACCGGCATGGCGCGGGGCGAGTGGACGATCTGCCGACCCTTGGCGTCGAGCAGCTCGCAGGCGAAGTCCTGAGCCTCGCCGATGATCAGCGAAAAGGCAGTGCGGATCACCGTGTGCCAGCACTCTTCGGCAATGTTGATCAGCCTGGACCACATGATCTCGAGGCCGATCGGGTCGCCGTCGAGCCGGGCGATCGCGTCTTCCATCGCCATGTCCGAGGCCACCACCAGCGCGCCGCCGGTCTCGCCGGGCAGGGCCAGGCGCAGGTTGCCCGCATCGTCGACCACCGCGGTGGCACCGGTCGGGACCACGGTGGTCGCCTCGCGTTCCTCGATGATTGCCGGACCGGACACCACCAGGCCGGACGGCAGGGCATAACGGTCATAGACCGCCGCGGTGGTCATGGCGGCGATGTCCGGGTCGTAGACCGGTCGATGGCCCTTCATCATCGAGACCTCGCCGACGGTGTCCTCGCGCGCCGTCTCGAGTGCGGGGCTCAGGGCGGTACAGCGCACCCGCAGGTTGATGACCTCGATGCGGGCACCGTCGTAGAGATGGGTGTAGAGCTGTTCGTAGGCGGACCGGAACCGGTCGGCGAGTTGCGACAGTGTCGCGGGATCGAGCGGGCCCTCCGGGACCGGAACGCTGATTTCGTGCATCTGGCCCTGCAGGCGCATGTCGGCGAGGCGTTCGAGCGCGAGCGGCCCCTCGCCTCCCGCGTCGTCGACCCGGCGGCGGCAGGCATCCGCCATGACATCGTAGACCTGTTCCATCTGTTCGCGGTCCGCCTGCTCGAGCAGCATCGGCAGCGAGCGTGACATCTCGAACTCCACAGGCGAAGCCAGCATGCCGAGTGCCGAAGCGGCACCCGATGCCGGCGGGACCACGATCTCGCCGATCCCGAGCTTGCGCGCCACCCGGGCGGCGTGCACCGGGCCGGCCCCACCCATCGCCACCATCGCGTAGCGCCGCGGATCCCGACCCTGCTCCACGATGTGGACCCGCGCGGCACCGGCCATGTTCTCGGCGACAAGGTCGTAGACGCCCCATGCCGCCTCGAGCGACGAGACCCCGAGAGTTTCAGCGAGCCGCGCCATTGCCCGTTCGGCAGCGGCCACGTCGAGTGCCATGCGTCCGCCGAGGAAGAAGCCGGCGTCGAGGTAGCCGAGCACCAGGTTGGCGTCGGTCACCGTCGGAAGCTCGCCGCCCTGGCCGTAGCAGGCCGGACCCGGGTTGGCGCCGGCGCTCTCGGGTCCGACCTTGAGCAGGCCGAGTTCGTCGAGACGGGCGATCGAACCGCCGCCGGCCCCGATCTCGATCATGTCGATGATCGGGGCATGGATAGGCAGTCCGCTGCCGCGCTTGAAACGGTGGACCCGGCCGGCCTCGAGCATGGCGGTGACGTCCGGCCGACCCTCCTGGATCAGGCAGGCCTTGGCCGTTGTTCCGCCCATGTCGAAGCTCAGGATGTCCGGCGCCTCGATGCCGGCGCCGACGAAGGCGGTGGCGCGTGCCCCGCCGGCGGGGCCGGACTCGACGAAACGGACCGGGAAGTCCACGGCGGTTTCCGGCGTGGTCAGGCCGCCCGATGACTGGATCAGGTGGAACTGTCCGGCAAACCCGCTCGCCTCGAGACCGGAGACCAGGCGATCGACATAGGCTCCCATCAGCGGCTGGACGTAGGCGTTCGCGGCCGTGGTCGAGGAGCGCTCGTATTCCCTGAGTTCCGGGTGTACGTCGGATGACAGCGACACCGGCATTCCCGGCGCGATCTCGGCTATCAGCCGGCGCAGCTCGCGTTCGTGGTCCGGTGTCTTGTAGGCGTGCAGCAGGCAGACGGCGAACGCCTCGACGCCGTCACCGAGCAGTGCGCGGATCTCCCCGCGGGCCTGGTCGGGATCGAGCGGGGTCACGATCCGCCCGGAGCTGTCGATCCGTTCGTCGATTTCCCGGCGCAGCCTCCGCGGTGCCAGCGGTTCGGGAAACTGCAGGAACAGGTCGTGGATGTCGTAGCGCTGTTCCGTCCCCATCTCCAGGATGTCGCGGAAACCCCGGGTGGTGAGGAACCCGAGCCGGCACCCGCGCCGCTCGATGATGGCATTGGTGACCAGGGTGGTGCCGTGCACGATCTGATCGATCCGCCCGAACGGGACATCGAGACGTTCAAGCATCTCCGTCATGCCCTGCATGGCGCCCACCGACGGGTCATCCGGCGTGGTCAGGCACTTGTGCAGGTGCAGCCGCCTGCGTGCGGGTTCGACCAGGACAAAGTCGGTGAAGGTTCCGCCGATGTCGAAGCCGAGCCTGTAGCCGTTGTCCTGCACTGTCATTGCACCACTCCTGTTGTCGGAGCGGGGAGCGTAGCGACTTGTCGGAATTTGTCGATACGCGAAGTGGCGCAGCAGCGTGCCTGGACAGACCGGGTACGACCGCGCTCGGTTACAGGTGACCGACCGCTGTTGTGAAGACGAGCCGGCCCAACAGAACGGGACGGGTGAGGACCTGCTCCGAAGTTCCCGTGATCACCGCACCACCGCACTGGTATGGTTGGGCGCGTGCTATGGAACGCGGCGCCGCTGTCGCGAAAAGGCGGCAGGCGGGTCGATCGCGCCTGGTCGAACCTGATTGCCTGCTAAGCATCGTCTGAACGGCCGGTATCCCAGCCATAGGCGCTGTCTATGAAAAGTTGCTTGGGCTGGTCATGGGGTGTCGCTGTCCAGCAGTGGGGTTGGCAAACCGAACCTTCCTATCGAGGAGCCGATCGAACCTGTCGCAATCACTGTCGCCCGCAGCGCCCGGTTCAGGCCTCTCAAGGCAATCGTCGCTTCCTGTTCATCGGTTCGTCGGGCGCCAGCGTGCCGATCGGTCATAGTGTCCATCCATTTCGAGGTCACCATGTCCACCACGGCTACCGGTCCGTCCCCCATTACAAGCGGAACGAAGAAGACGCCAAGGATCTTGTACATGAGCCACTTTCGCCATCGCCCCAACAATCAAGGGCACAGCGTGGAACTCGAGGTCGAAGACCACGTCAACGCCATAATAACGCTATAAAGAGGGCAGGAGCCTATCACGACGAAAACTTACGCGAGGGCCCCGTCTTCGGTCGACGACTGCTTTTCCTCAGGCAGCCAACCAATCGCACCGCTGCTTCTACAGCTCTTTTATTGAGTACGTCATGAAGACTTGGATGATGGAGGTGCGGGTGGAGCCGGTGGCGGTGGCGGCTTGACCACGTTGGTGGGCTTCTGAGACACCGCCCGTTGCGCCGAGGCCGTGGCGACCCGTGTAGGCGGAGGAGTCGGTGCTTTTGCCATGGTCATTCTCCCTCATCACTGGTGTGATGCCGCAGAAACTCTACCATATGGACATCCTCTGCAGGGATCAATATGTCAGAAACGCTCGACTCGACGGATTCTCTTTCCTGGTCAAGCCATGTGGGCTCCGCCAACCGGAAGTGTCCCTGATCAGAACGACTCGGCCACTCCTCGGGCCAACCGTATACACGCCGCCGATCATTGAGATGCAGGACAACATAGCGCGGATCCTTGCGTGCAAATGCAGAATACCATTCGGATGGATGCGACGTTTCCTTGGTAACGCCCAGCCTTCGCAAGATCCTGTGCAGGATGTCATTATTAGAAATGTACGTTGCTAAAATGGCGAGAAAAACTGCAATGACAACGGAAACGATAGTTTTCCAACTCTCCAATCCTTGAATTACCGATTGAGCAACCAGCAACTGGATCAACTGCAGCACTTGTTCAGAAATAACTTGGGCAAGAACGGTGAAGACCAAGGCTTGGACGACACGTTCGAATGTAGTCGGTTTGGGATGAGATGTCAGCGCATAGAATGTCGCTGCCGCAATTAGTCCTGGAAGGAGGTACGTGAGTACACCCACAGTTCCAGAGATCATAATGTCAGCTTCGCCAGTCATGACTTGTCGTACTTGTCAACTGTTAGGTGGCCCTGCTGACTAGCAAGGTCTGTGCCACACGCATTCAGGAAATCACGTTCAAATAATTCCAATAATTCAGAAAGTCGATTCACGTCTTCCAAAGGGTAGCGGGGAAAAGTAATTGTACCTACATCGATCTGACCCAGAACCGGGTTTTCGTCTTTAGTCGTATCAACAACTTGACAAGGCCGCTGCTTGACCACGAATTCCACTTCGATTGCATATTCGGCAAGTGGTGCACCTACTGCGGCACGAACCTGATCCGCCCACAAGGCCAGTGTTGCAAAATCGACGATGGGTATCTCTCGGCGCAATCGTTCTGAGCGAGACCTACCATTAACGTCGACCAACCTATCAGCAGAGATCAAGCCCAATTCGATTAGCCCATGGAAGTGAAGTTCCTTGTACATGGTGGCGGCGTGGACATCAGGCGCGTGCGGTGCCAGATGAGTGTGGTCAGTACGCGCGGCGCGCAACATCGGTCTCCAGAGGGAAAAGTGCGGTTTGTAGATCTCGTTGATGCCCTGTACTGGTGCGGTGTGGTTATCAAGGTGTCGCGTAATTAGAAATGTTGGAAGCTTGAAACGTCCGTCCAAGTCGTGACCTTGTAGCAGTCTATCAATCCTGATTTCGTCAGTAATCGGAATTGCAGTCAACCGGATGCCGTAAACACCGTATGGAGCGTAAAATCGATCAACCTGCAACTTGAAGTGACTCGAACGTTTTGCAAGATCTTCATCCACGCGTTGGAGACCTCTGGACAGGTTGATTGTCATGTCCTGGATTTCACGCATGGTCATGGGTTCGCACCGATCTGACCTTCTAATTGTGCACTTGTGTGTCATTTTGTTGCAGTGTGGCGCGCAATGTGATTTCGGAACTCGGATGATGACAACGCCCGCATCGCCCCGAGTTTCGACTCCAAAAATCTCAACGTGTGGGAGTTGAGGATCAACACGGTCTCGAAATACGAGCTCCAGCCTGTTCGCAACATCATTACATTGCCGGATAGCAGAAATAGCGCACGCATAACCCTTTGTTTCTTTAATCCCAACGACAAGAACACCGCCATGGGTATTCGCAAAGGCAATAGACTCGTCGAGCAGTGTTTCCTTGGCATACTTGCTGATGCGGTTCTTGCTACTGGTTTGAGAATCGATTTTACCATTCCTTGTGGGGAGGTCTACTTTAAACTCAAGCGACTCGTTCTCTCGGGCCCGCGATGTGATTACCTCGTGGATATCTGCCGGAGTGATCAGCTCACGAGGTTTGCTGCGAATTTGGAGCAAGGTGTATTCCTCCACTGGGGACGATAGAACATCGTGATGAATATGATCTCGACGGACACGTGGATGGTGCGGCGGAGTGTTGCGCCAAGATCATGCGGGTCCTGAAACCTGTTATTGCGATTGTTGTTGATGCTACCGCATTTGTATAGCGCTCCCTTGCTGGGAAAGCGCCACCATTCGCCCGGACGGCCCAATCCGCCAGAAGGCACGGGGGAAAATTCCTCGAGCCGGCGGCCCGGAACTCCGGT
>Ga0209544_1003960_pt1 | contig 10888 bp, 5 predicted proteins | sample MesohylPK_FD_187297 | JGI IMG/M metagenome (GOLD analysis project Ga0209544, IMG submission 187297) | Host-associated microbial community of the marine sponge Aplysina aerophoba from Gulf of Piran - sponge mesohyl, lysed by proteinase K... | ecosystem: Host-associated > Porifera > Sponge >...
CGCACAACGAGGGTGATCCGCTGGTCGAGGCCGTGCTGGAACAGCTGGACAACATCGTGGCCGATGTCACGGCCGGCAGGTTCCCAGGCGCGCCGCGGCGCATGGACCAGGAGACGTTCTCCTGTGCCCCCTGGTGTCGAAAGGCCGAGTTCTGCCAGCCTTCGTGGCGGGGCCGCTACAAGGGGCGTCGCCGCCTGAAGTCCATATGAGCATCACGGCGGAACAGCAATCGGCCATCACCTCGATTGACCGCAACCAATCCGTGCTGGCGGGAGCCGGAACGGGCAAGACCTTCGTCCTGGTCCAGCGGTTCCTGCATGTGCTGGAGCACAAACCGGACTGGCCCCTGCGAGCGGTGGCGGCGGTGACGTTTACGAAGGCGGCGGCCATGGCCATGCGCCAGCGCATTCGCCGGGAGATAAGGGCCAAGGCGGACCGCAATCCCGGGGTATGGCGGCACCGGCTGGGGGAACTCGATTCGCTGCAGGTGGCCACGGTCCACAGTTTCTGCCAGCGGCTGTTGACCGAACATGCGGTGGAGGCGGGCATCGATCCGGATTTCGCGGTCGCCGATGAGACGGAAGCGTCATCCATGCTCGACGAAGCGGTACGACGCTACTGCCGCGAACTGGATCGCTCGGAGCCACCCGAAGGCGAACTGGTCGTGCTCTTCCGGCCTGCGGTGTTCCGGCAGGTCTTGGGGGACCTGCTCGCCAAGGCGCACCTGATGGCCCAACTGGACGCATCGGGATCGGTCGAGGCATATCTGCGCAGGACTTGGGAGGCAGCCCATGCCGAAGCGGAGGCGGCGGTCACCGCGGAGATCACGAGCCGCCAGCCGGAATTGGCGGAAACCCGGAGGACCTTGAAGGCCGCGCTCCTCGATCCCGATGTCAAGGGGGCGCTGGGTACGCGGTGCGGCTGGGCGTTGGGGACAATGGAACACCTGATGAACGGCGACTGGATCCGGGCGCGGGCGGCTTTCAACGCCGAGACATGGCCCAAGTCCGTCCGGGATGTGGGCGGCGGCAAGATGGATCCGGATTTCAAGCGGCTCTGCAACAAGGCCTGGCGACTCGTACATGAAACGTGTGATCGCCTGGAACGGGTCCGGGCCGGTTCCGTCGGCGAGGAGCCGGACACGCAGGACCGGAAGGCGCTGCGGTTGCTGGGCCTGTGGCACTCGGCGTGGCAACAGGCCAACGGCCATCTGGACGACATCAAGCGCGAACGGAACCTGCTGACCTTCGATGATCTGGAACTCAAGGCGCTGCACCTGCTCAAGGTCCATGCGGCCCAGCCAGCCTCCCGGGTTCGATCCGCCATCCTGGGCATCAACCATCTGCTGGTGGACGAGTACCAGGACATCAACCCCCTGCAACAGGAAATCATCGGATGCCTGACGGCCCTGACGGGCAATGTGGTGGCTGAAGGCAGGCGTCAGGGACGGCTGTTTGCCGTGGGGGACACCAAGCAAAGCATCTACCGCTTCCGGGGAGCCGAGGTATCGGAGTTCGTGAAGCTGGCTGAAGGCATCCGGAGTCAATCGGCCCAGTCGCTTGGCAACCTGTCCGAATCCTTCCGCACACACCGGGAACTGATCGCGGCCACCAATGCGATTTTCGGGAAGGTGTTTCATCCGCTGGGCCAGAACGGCTATCAGGACTATGAAGCCAAACCCATGGCCCTGGCGTCCGGCCGGGCAGCTCCTGAGCGGCAGCCGTCCCTCGAGGTGCATACATTTTCGCAAGCCGAATCAGAGGATGCCGGTGTCCATCGGGAACGGTCGGACGATGCGGCGGATGCAAAACGGCTGGCCGAGTTCGACTTCATCGCGAGCCAACTCCGGCAGATTCGGGAATCCGGGCGCCGCGTCGTGGATCTGTCCCATCCCGTGGAGAGGGAAGTCCGGCCCTTTCGCTACAGCGATGCAGCCATTCTCCTGCGGGCCCGCACCCATCTCCCGCTGTTGGAGGAGGTGCTGCACGAGCATGGGGTTCCCTTCCGGGTGGTCGACGGCACGGACCTGAAGGTCCAGGCCCACATTCGCAGCGTGGCCGCCCTGCTGCGGTGGCTGCATCGGCCCTCCGATCGATTCAGCCTGGCGGCCGCCCTGCGTTCGCCTTTGTTCGGCATCAGCGACGAGTCCCTGTTGCTCCTGGCCGGGAACCTGGCTGCGATGGGAGCGGCGCATCTGGATGAGGAAGCGCTTGCGGACATGGACGCCGACCAACGGGGCAGGATCCGGCATGCCCATCGGATTCTGTCCGGACTGCGGAACCGGGCGCCGGTGCTCTCTCCGGATCGGCTGCTGGCGGAGGTCCTGTGCGGGACCGGGTACGAAAGCGTCCTGCTCGGCAACAGCGACACACTTCGGGCAAGGGACTGCCTGAACGACCTCGAGTCGCTGCAGTGGCTGGCGTTCCAATGCCGCGCAGCAGGCATGGGCGAGTTCCTGCGCCGGCTGGCAGCCCAGGAGCGGCAGGCCAACCAACGGGAAGGGGGCAGCGAACAGGAGGGCGGGGAAGCCGTTCAGATCATGACGGTCCATGGTGCCAAGGGGCTGGAATTTCCCGTGGTATTCGTGCCGAACCTGGAATACGACTGGACCAGTGCCGGTCCCCGCAACCGCCCGCCGGTCCAGGCCTTCAATCCGAACAACCTGGTCTGCAAGGTTCCGGACGAAAACGGGGAGCTGACCGAGCCCTTCAGCTTCCAATTGGCCAAGGACATGGAGGCACGGAGGCAGCACGCGGAGAGCCGGCGCCTCTTCTACGTGGCCTGCACCCGCGCCGCGGATCTGCTTGTTCTCAGTGGTTGGGACACCAGGAAGAAGTCTTCTTGGCTGATGGAGCTTGCGGATGCCCTGGCCTGTGCCAGGGCGAAGGAACAGGAGGATCCCCGGTTGCAACCGCCGGCGGTGCCGCTGTTTGCAGCCACAGCCCCGGTGATTCAGGAATGTTGGCATGCATGTGACTTGACCGACTACCGGGAATCTCGGCAGGTCGAAGCGGCCCCACGGTCACCCGCACCGCCGGAACCGTTGGGCTCCGAGGCCGACATCGCAATCGACTTGAGACTGGCGCGGGAACCGGCCGTGGCCGACAGCCTGACAATCCATGCCAAGGCGGCCGCGTCGGACCGTGTCCTGCCTGAAAGCCCGAGGCAACAACAAAGGGGCGATCTGGCCCATGAGGTCCTTGGCCAGTGGCACCGGTGGTTCCCCATGTCCGAGGACGACCTGATGCATTTCGTCGTCTCCCGGCTTCCGGGCCATCCCATGCTTGGAACCGCGGATGCCAAGGACATCCATCAGGGTCTGCTGCGGTTGCGGGAACTTTCGTTCAGCAAGCGGATCAATGCCGCCCGGCGCCTTGTCACAGAGATGCCGATGTCAGTGGCGATGGAGGGCAGGACCCGCAACCTGAGGCTGGATCTGCTCTTTCAGGATGAGCGCGGGGATTGGCACATCGTGGACTGGAAGACCGGGGACTGGTCCCGACGACCCGACGCGGCGCGGAAGACCTTCCGGAAGCAAGTGGACGAATACGCCCGGGCCTTCGCCGTAGCCTTCAACGGCAATCGGCCAACGGCTTGGCTGGGTTTGCTGGAGCCGGAGCCGGCCTTCGTGGAACTGACCCCGGAGGCACTGGAACCCACAACCTGAAACGCGGTCCGTCCAGGATAGGGATGGCCGGCAAGTTTATTGGCCTGCCGCTGCGTTGTCGGATGCGGTCCAATGGAAAAGCTCCGCCGCGGCCATGGCCGCCTCGACCGGTCCCCCTCGGGCAAGGTTTCCCAACCCGGTTGCAAACACCACCAACTGACCGGCCTCCGGTGTCAGCGGCAGGATCAGGGATTGTTCTTCGTTGATGGGGCCCAGCCGCGTCCGCGCCCGGCGCGCAGCCTGATCCGACGGCGGGACCGAGGCCAGGACGGAATCCAGTTCGTACAACTCCAGAATGGGAACGGGCGGTTCGGTTCCCAGACTGCCGCTGCTGTCGTGCCAGAGTTGCCACTGGCGCCCGGTGGCGCCGGTGGGCAGGTGGTCCTCTGTGGCACCGGTGGCCCAGCCTGGTCCGCCGGAGGGGCCCAGGGACATCTGCAGCTGATTGCTGTGCATCCGGATGGCCAACAGGCGGGAAGGCAGTGGTTCGGCCGAAACGTCCAAGCCCACGGCAGCCAGATCGCCCACGATCCGCTCCGCCATCCGGTGCAAACCCGACTCCTCGGCCGCGTAGGCCAGCGTCAACGCCGCGGTGTGCCGGTCGGGTCCCATGCGCATGCCCCGTTCCGTGCGTTCGGTCAGCCCCATCCCGTCCAGCAGGCGGTTGGCCGCCTCGGGATCATGGACGGTGCCGCCATCGGGCAGGGACAGGGCCTCAGCCAGTCCCGGCCGGTTGATGGCCAAGGGTAGGGCTCGTCCGAAGTCGGGCATGGCGACCAGGGCCTGCCAGCGTTCGCCCTCGCCCGTGTGGTTCAGGTTCAGTGCGACCGGATTCTGTGCGCTTTCCAGGATGCGAATGCCGTGTCGTTCGCCCTCACCCAGTGCCAGATAGTCGGCTCGCCGGTGCCAGCCGTCCGCGGGCGCGGCCAGATCGGCCCCGGGGGCTGCGGTCGGTGACGGGGACAGCGGGTCCGCGGGCGGCAACACTGCCAGCGTATCGATGTAGGGCAGCTGCCGGCCGGCCGGATCCACCTTGAAGTACCAGGGATTGCGTTCCAGGCGGACGGTGCCGTCCGGTTCCACTTCGGTTTGGGTCCAGGGCTGCAGCCCTGGAAAGCCGGTGCAGGCATCCTGGCCCAATTCGTGGGGCTGGCAGTCCGCAGCCTGCAGCAGCTCCCACGCGTACCTGGTGCCGGAAGTTTGCATGCGGGAGCGCAGATCGGCGGCGGCGGCATAATCGGGATGGAAGTCTGCCAGGTGGTGGACGGGTTTGAGGAAGTCCGTGTAACCCGCCGGGTGCAACTCGGTCAAGGCGCGTACGAAACCACCGTAGGGTTCATCGAACTCCAGGTAGAAGACCAAGTCGTCCTGGATTTGCAGCGACACAGGTGTGCCGTTGCCGTCTCCGCCGGCGCGGATCACGTCCGGCATGCCCAGGAAGTTCATCTCCGGGTCGAGCCAGAGATCGTTGAACGCGAAGGCAACGTCGCGCGTGGTGACGGGTACGCCGTCGGACCAGCGCAGGCCGGCCCGGAGTTCGAGGCGGAAATGCCGGTAGTCCGGATGGACAAGCCATCGGGCGAGAATGTTGGGACGGGGATCGGCAGGATCCCATGCCGGTGCGCTCAGGAGGTTCTCGCGCAATGCCAGTGCCGGGACATCGACCCGCGCGTACGGCTCGCGCACGAACACCAAATTCCCGCCGAACTCTCCCGGCCCCATCCCTTCGTTGGCCGGGGCTGGGAACAGGGATACCGGATCCAGCACCACGGGGTCCGGCGGCAGCCGGTCTCGGACGGCCTCCAGTTGCGGCGGCGCGGGCAGGAACGGAGACTGCCGGTAGGCCGTCGGCGTCTCAATCCCGGATTGGGCTTCGGCCGTCGACAGGCCGGACAGGGCCAGAACCGCAGCCAACACGGCAGCGACGAGTTGGCTGCCGGCTCCTGATCGGGCGGCCTGGTGTTGGGGTGGGAACACGGCGGAACGGACCGGAGGACGGCTTCATCGGGAGGTCCCCTGCGGGCTCCCGGCGCCCGTGCGGCCAAGCCCGGCCGGTTGGCGGGATTGCGTCAGGCGCTGCTTGCAGGCACCTGGATCCTAACTGCAGCCGGCGGAAGTTCCGCGCACGGCCGGCTGTGTTAAAGGGCTAGATGGGTTTCGCCATTGTGGATCCCGTTGTTCACCACGGGATGGACCATGTCCTCTTCCTCATCCTCCTCGTCCAGTTCCGAGTCCAACACGTCGGACTGCTTGTAGATGGCCATGTGTATGGCCGTTTTGATGGAACCGTCGATCTCGACTTCCGTGAAACTGGGCACGGCCGCAAGATCGATGCCGTCCTCCTTCAGGTAGTTGCGCGCCGTGGCCAGCGCCTTGACGGACTGGTTTACGGCCCCGGCCCCGATGGCCTGGATTTCGGCATACCCGCCCTTGCGCATTACGCCGGCGATGGCCCCGGCCACGGCCGTCGGCCGGGAGGTCTTGGAGACCTTGATGAGTTCGGTCATGACTGCAGCCTCGAAGTGGGAGTGTGACGTATGGGCAGCTGACGAGGACGATGAATCGACCGCGGACGACTCAAGCCCCTCTAGATATAAGACGCAGGCGACTGCAAACTGTTACATCAAATGGGAAATTTCCTGTTTTTTATTGGCACACTTCGCACCCGCGCGGGCAATTCGCTCTCGGTTGATGGGAACGTGCATCTCTGCCACGCGAGGCCGGGTGGAGCAGTCCCCACCGACGGCTTGGTTCTTTCCAAGACCAAGGTCTTGATCTCACGGCGTGTACAACCCAATCCCAGGGTTGCCCAGCCGCTCCCGGATGTTACAGGCGGCGGCCATGCCGGTTGCAGCCCCCCGCCGTCCAGGTGTTGCGAATACCGCAGGATGACAGAGGCGCAGCGGTCACGCCGCTACACCGTCGCTGCGCAGGATGCGCGTGACCTTCTCAGCTACCGGTGACGGCGTGTTGGATTTGCCGTTTGTACCTGCGCGGCCCGGACAGGCGGCCGGAGAAGGTGTAAACGACGGACGTCAGGTCCTCGACCAGCTCCGCCTGCGGCGACAGGCTGGGCTGGTTGGCCACGCGGATCTCGCAACCGGGGTGTCGGCAAGGTACTCGCGCCAGTCAAACCCAAATCGGTTCAGACGGTCCTGGCGAGCCACTGGCAGCAATCCGATCTCACGCCCTTCGATTCGTTCCATCGGTGCCCGGAACACGGGCCGTTTGAAATCCAGGCCGCGGCCCACCTCTCGATCAGCCACTCGTCCACCGCAAGGCCCGCACCCAGACAGAACGTTTCCATGGCCTGCTGTTGCGACCGCAGGTCGGCCTGGCTCCATTCCCGACTCGTCAGGATGCCACCGCCACGTACCGGGTTTCGCGGATCACGGTGACCTTGATCTGGCCCGGGTACTGCAAGGTATCGTGGATCTGCTCCGCGATGTCCCGGCCCAGTTCCACGCAACCCTTGTCGTCGATGTCCTTGGGCTGCACCAGCACGCGCAGTTCGCGGCCGGCCTGCAGGGCGTAGCTCTCCTTGACCGCATCGTAGCCGCGGGCCACATCCTCCAGTTCCTTGATGCGCTCGTAGTACCGTTCGACCGAAATGCGGCGCGCGCCGGGGCGGGCTCCGCTGACGGCGTCAGCCGTGGCCACGATCACGGCCTCCATGGACGCCATCTCCACTTCGTGGTGGTGGGCCTCGATGCAGTTGGCAATCTTTTCGTTGATGCCGTAGCGGCGTGCGATGGCGGCACCGACGATGGCATGGGGGCCCTCCACCTCGTGGCTGACGGCCTTGCCGATGTCGTGCAGGAGGCCGCCGATGCGGGCCGTCTGCACGTCCCCGTGCAGTTCCTCGGCAATCATGGCGGACAGGTGGGCCGTCTCGATGGCGTGGTACAGCTGGTTCTGGCTGTAGCTGGTGCGGTAGTTGAGGCGTCCGAGCAGCACCTGCAGTTCCCGGTGCAACCCCGGGATGCCGACTTCCAGCATCGCCTTCTGGGCCGAGTCCAGGATGATCCGGTCCACTTCCCGTTCCGCCGCCTTGACTTCGTTCTCGATCCGGGCCGGGTGAATGCGACCGTCCTGGACGAGGTTGGCCAGGGCCTGGCGGGCGATCTCGCGCCGGATGGGATCAAAGCACGAGATGACGATGGCTCCCGGCGTGTCGTCCACGATGATGTCCACGCCGAGCGCCATTTCCAGCGATCGGATGTTGCGGCCCATGCGGCCGATGATGCGCGCCTTCATGTCGTCCGAAGGCAGGGAGATGCTGGAGGCGGCCTGGTCCGGCACGCTGTCGTGCGCCACGCGCTCCATGGCCAGGGTGATGATTTCCCGCGCCCTCTGTTCCGCCATCTCCTGGCTTTGGGCTTCGATGTCCCGGATGGTCCGGGCCACCTCCTGGCGGGCCTCGGCCTCGGCGCGGGCAACGACCTCCCTGCGCGCCTGCTCCCGGGTCAGCTCGGCCAGACGTTCCAGCTCCTGGTCCTGGCGCTCCTTGTGGCTGGCCAGCTCCCGTTCCCGGTCCTTGAGGCGCTCCGTGTGCTGTTCCAGTTCCTGTTCGCGCTGGTCGAGGGCCTCCTGCTTGCGATCCTGGCTGCGGCTCCGGTCCCGCAGGCTCTGGTTCTGTCGGGCCGACTCCTGGTTCAGGCGCGACCATTCGGCCTCCAGCTTTTCATGCTGCTGGATCTCGTGTTCGTTCAGCGCGAGCCGTTCGCGCTGAACGGCCGCGACCCCCTCCGCCTTCTCCTTGGCGATGGCTTCCCTTTGGAGCTGCAGTTCCTTGTGGATGCGCTCCTCGCCGATGTCCCGCTCCTGGCGGCCCCGGCGGTAGGCGAACCAGCCGGTGACGGCGCCTGCCAGGGTTGCGCCCAGCAAAAAGACGATCAATACATGCCAAATCGTGAGGTCCATGTTGCTTTTGGGTTCTGTTGCACTCAGCGCCCGGATGCTGCGCGCAATTGCCCCGGCAGCGGGGCAACGCCCGGGTGGGTGCGGTAAGCGGAAAACGGCCCCGCCGGCCGCGGACGGGCAGGGCGACCGCAACCGGACCGGTTGCGGCTGGTGTGCAGGTTAGGCGTCCGTGTCGCCGTCCGGTGATTCAGGCGAGGTCAATCCGACTTTCTGGCAAATCAGGTCGCGCAGATGCGCGGTCAGTTCCGGCTGTTCCGACAGGCTGTTCACGGCCGCCGCCCGTCCCTGTCCCAGCAACTCGTCGTTGTACCGGAAGAAGGAACCGCGCTGATCGATCAGATCGTGTTCGATGGCCAGGTTCAGGATGTCGGCGTCGGAACTGATTCCCTGATTGTACATGATGTCGAATTCGGCGATTCTGAAGGGCGGCGCGACCTTGTTCTTGCGTACGGTGACCTTCGTCTTGTTGCCGATGGTCTCCGTGCCGTCCTTGATGGCCTGCTGCCGCCGTATCTCCATGCGCACGCTGGCGTAGAAGCGCAGGGCCATCCCCCCGGAGGTGGTCTCCGGGTTGCCGAACATCACCCCGACGCGCTGCCGGATTTGATTGGTGAAGATCAGGGTGCAGCCGCTGTTCTTGACCGGAGCCGTCAACTTGCGCAGGGCCTGGCTCATGAGCCGCGCCTGGAGGCCCACGTGGGCATCGCCCATTTCGCCGTCGATTTCCTGCTTGGGCACCAGCGCGGCCACGCTGTCGACCACCACGATGGCCAGTTCGCCCGAGGTGACCAGGGCCTCGGCCACTTCCAGCGCCGCCTCGCCGGTGTCCGGCTGGCTGACATAGAGTTCGTTGATGTCGACGCCGATGCGCCCGGCATAGTCGGGGTCCAGCGCATGTTCGACATCCACGAAGCCGCACAGGCCCCCGGCCTTCTGGGCCTCGGCGATGATGTGCAGGCAGAGCGTGGTCTTGCCGGAACTTTCATGGCCGTACACCTCAAGGATGCGGCCCACCGGCACGCCGCCCACGCCCAGGGCGATGTCCAGGGAGAGGGCTCCGGTCGGAATGGACTCCACCTTCAGGGCGGGGTTCTCGCCCAGCTTCATGACGATGCCGTCGCCAAAGCGCTTCTCCAGATCCTGCAGCGTGTGGTCGAGGCTGTTCCTTCTGGATGCGGACGATCTCTTCATGGGGGGTTCCGTGCTCGCAGGCGGGATGGCAGGTCTCCGGACCGGGATGCCCGAAGGACCGGGCCGGACGCCTAATTGTATGCACGGCGGCGGCGAAGAAGGATTCTGCCGGGCCGCTCAGTCCCAAACGCGGAGGCCGCAACGCGCACCATTGGGCTCCCGCCGGCAGGCCGGTGCTAACATCGGTGCCATGGCCTTTTCGGTACCCCCTTTGGTGCAACGGAAGCTGGAGGAACTGCCGCGCGCTCCCGGCTGCTATTTGATGCACGGCCCCGCGGGCGAGGTCCTGTACGTCGGCAAGGCCAAGGTCCTGCGGTCGCGCGTGCGCAGCTACTTCACGCCCAGCCAGCGCAGCGAGCCCAGGGTGGAGCGCCTGGTGCCGGAAATCGCGGACGTGTCCTGGTGGATCACCACCAACGAACTGCAGGCGCTCACGCTCGAAAACAATCTCATTAAGGAGCACCAGCCGCCCTTCAACGTCCTGCTCAAGGACGACAAGACCTTCCCCTACCTGAAGATCAACTGGCAGGACCCGTTTCCCAAAATCGAAGTCACGCGCACGATGCGCAGGGACGGGGCGCGCTACTTCGGCCCCTACACGAACGCCCGCGCCATTTACCGGACCCTGGAGGGCATCCGGCGCATCTTTCCCTATCTCGACTGCGACCGCCGGATCACCGGCGAGGACGAACGGCCCTGCCTGTACTACCACCTGAAGATGTGCGGCGGGCCCTGCATCGGAGCCCAGAGCTCGGAACAGTACCGCGAGAGCCTGCGCCAGATGATGCGGTTCCTGCGGGGCGACACGGGCCAGGTCATGCGGCAGCTCCGGGAGCGGATGGAACAGGCCGCCGAGAATCTGGACTTCGAGCGCGCGGCGCTGATCCGCGACCGGATCAAGGCTGCCGAACGCATCGTGGGACAGCAGGTGCTGATCGGCGCCCAGCCGGACAACGAGGACTGCGTCACCATCGTGCCCGATCCGGAATCGGGCACGGCGGTGGTCCAGATCATGTTTGTGCGCCAGGGGCGGTTGGTGGGGCGCGACCACTACCGCCTGGAACTGGGCAAGGCCCGGGACCCCGGAGCCGCCGAGGAGCGGCGGGG
>Ga0209544_1003970_pt1 | contig 10867 bp, 10 predicted proteins | sample MesohylPK_FD_187297 | JGI IMG/M metagenome (GOLD analysis project Ga0209544, IMG submission 187297) | Host-associated microbial community of the marine sponge Aplysina aerophoba from Gulf of Piran - sponge mesohyl, lysed by proteinase K... | ecosystem: Host-associated > Porifera > Sponge >...
CAGCACTTGCTCTGTTTTGGAGTATGCTGAATGAGAAGCAGCAACGTTTGTTCGCTGGCCTGACTTCCCTTTTGTGGGGACATGGCGGGGATCGATGCCCGCGAAGATCCTGGGACTGGGTTCCAAAGCCGTTCGGGGGGCGTCTTGAACTGTCTACTGCAAGGTGGAGGCACATCGCATTCGGAGACCGAGTGGCGGACGCACACCCATTGAAAAAACCTTTGTGATCGCGCGACTGCTTAAACTGATCCAGCCGGAGACCGCGATACCGCGATACGATATCCAAGGTTATTAACCAAAATCATGCGAGCAAACCACTTGACTCCAATCTCTGAAAATGGTTTTTCAAGAGGTTCACTAATCATGAGAGACCGAGAACCCTCGGGGACTGCAAGAGCCGTGCGCTGGTTTGGACCTTACATGAGTTGCATTCTTTCAGCCATGCTGTGTGCATCTTGCGCTCCCGATCAAGAGGTGAGCAATGTCAATTTCAAGTCTCTGAGTGTGAGCCCCATTGAAGGGCAGCAGTCGTACGACCGTATTCTGGATGAAGCGTCTCTGCGCAAGCTGTTTGAGCTGCCGGCAATACTTGGCGAGATTGTTATTGCCCCCGCAGGTGTGTTCGCTGATACTATGGGATACATCTATGTGGCAGACGACTGGGATTATCGGATCCATCGCTTTGATGCTTCCGGGAATTACGTTAATCCTACGGAGAAGGTCAGGGAATGGGGCCTGGAGAAAACATGGGAATCTTGAACTTCGGGGTACTGGGTGACTCAATGGTGTATATGTTTGAGTACATGACCAGAGAGGTCTCTTATTTCGATCTGGAAGGATTCTTCTTGCGGTCTGAGGTCTTAGGCGGGTCAATGCGTGAATATCCAGATCAATACGTGTTCACGCGAAAGGGACGAATGTATTCCAAGTTCTCTCTTCAGGAAAACACCGACCAAGAGCTATTCGAATCCCGACTCGGCGACGACGTTGTTAGATTTGGCCAAATCTATGGCGGGAGCCCATATTCCTCGTTGGTGGCGTCAGGCAAGTTGGTGACATTCAAGGAGCACATGATCTATGTGTCTCTGTGGTATCCGCTATTCGTTCAGTATAGTCCAGACGGATCAATGAGGTACGCAAGGACCACGATGGATCATGTCTCATAGAGGAGCCGAAAATAATTGAGACCCGGGGAACAAGGCGTATGGACGGCCCAGTTCTTGTTCGGGATTTTCCGACGGTGTTTCAGGGGCAGCTATATATACATGCCAACATTGCCCAGACGATTGACATCTATGACGCCGAGACGGGATACTATCAGCACTCCATCAAGTTGCCCGAGAACGGATTTACACATGCGCTCAACGACCGGATCTACCAGGTAGGAGACAGCACTGTTTCTGTTTGGGCTATTGAGAAGAACAGTCTGCATCCTGAATTATCAACATCGTCAGAATGACGTGTGTTTATCAACGAAACGGCCAAAGTGTTGGGAATCTTCATGAACCGGCGGTTGATGAGATGGAGTTTATTGCCCTCCTTATTGACGGAAAGACCTTACACAGGGAACAGATTCTCTTGGCGGTGGGCCAGATCCGTGCGGGAAAGGGGTGATACTTGAGTTTGTTGAAGTCAAAACCGAATCCCACTCTTGTGTGGTTGAGTTACTCCAGGATCTACAGGAACGAGGCTTCAAGTTTGCCACCGCCTTACTGGGTGCTCCTAGATGGATCCAAGGGATTGCATAAAGGCGTTCGCGACGTGTTTGGGGGGGCGGGCATTGATTCAGCGCTGTCAGTGGCACAAACGAGAAAATGTAACCTCCAAGATCACCGACCAAGACTTTGCCGAACAAATCAAGAAGGAACTTGAAGCGACCTGTGCATGGGCAGGCGATCCTGCCTGGAGATACATATTATTGTGGAATATGAATCAAAAATTTGCGCAAGAGTACTCAGTTTGTGGCGGGATTGAGGTATCGTGGTTCCTGTAAACCATCCGTTGCGTTTGGTTTTACAGGAACGCTAAAGCCAAACTCCTGTATATTTATGATCTAAGGGGGAGGAGATGAGTATATTGCCGGTGTTGCACAGGCCCGTTTACTCTGTAACTCCTCTGCACAAAAGGGTGATCGAACTAACATCAATAAGCGTGGCACCATGAGACGTTTACTTTTTTTCGTTGCGCTGGCCTTTGTCATTCAGGGGGTTGTTCCCCAGAGTCAGGCGCAGCTTCGCAGGGCCAACCGGGCATTGGATCGGGGAAATGTCGAGGAGGCTCTTAGTTTGGCAAATACGGCGTTGGAAGAAGATCCGGATAACCACAGGGTCTGGGACCTGCTGGCGCGTATTCACGCCTCGCAGGCTTCAACAAGCCCAATAGACGAGTACCTGATGCATGTAGAGGCCATGATAGAGGCCTACAATAAAGTCGTTGAAATCCGGCCTCAGGAGGAGACCGACATAGGAAACAGGGTGCAAATTTTCTACATGCAAACGTTCAATAAGGGCATCGAGGAGTTCAGTAATGCCCAGTCTGTACAAGATGACGACGCGTTACAGGCAGAGCATTTCAGGAATTCGGCAAAACATTTTCAAGCTTCCGCGATGGCCCTTCCCGACTCAGTAGGGGCTTATGTGAACTGGGCGTATGCCTTGCTTGGAGCCAGCGCCGAATTGGAGGCGATCGAACCCATGAAACGGGCACTTGAATATGGGGGGGCGGATGAAGTCTTGTATGATCTCTTGGCCAGGGTATATCTTACCAACGAGATGGAAGATGACGCTCTGCCAATGCTGGAGGAAGCTGTCGACGCGTTTCCAGAGAACCCAGATCTACAAAATTATCTGCTCAACACCTACGCCGTAACAGGACAGAATGAGCGCGCACTGGAGCAATATGCCGGAGCAGTTGAGGATGATCCAGTGAACGCGATATATCGCTACAATTATGGGTCATTGCTTTTGCAGGAGGAGCGGTTCGACGAGGCCATAGAGCAGCTTCAGGAAGCCGTGAACCTAGATGAAGCATACATTGATGCCTATTACAACCTAGGGGCGGCCTATATCAACAAAGCGAATGTCGTTCAGCAGGAAATCTCGGCTCTGGACGATGATATGCGCGCGCGTCGTGACGAGCTATCGGAAGAGGAGGAGCAGAGTATCTTGGATAAGATGGAGGAGCTTTCAGTAGTTCGCACGAGCTTGTACGAGACTTCGATTGGCCCACTGGAGAGCGCCAAAGAGTATGCCGGGATGGAAGAGGGCCGCTCTGTGCAGGAAATCTGCGCAGCCCTGTTTCAGGCATATGCTCAGACTCGCCAGGAGGATAAGGCCGTGTTGCTAAGTGAGTGCGCCGGTATGTAGCTCGCGGAGTTTCCTGACGTAAAGTTCTGCAATATTAGGCCACCCAAAGTTGTCGACTGTGTGCTCTCGGGTACGCGCTCGCTCCTCTGGTGTGGCTGGATAGTTCAGAATTGCCTCTGCGAATCCAGTGGAGTGGCCGCTTGTGACGAGGCGGCCGTTTACTCCGTCAGTGATCACATCTTGAATGCCTTCCAGATTTGCTGCTATCGCCGGTGTTCCGCATGCGCCGGCTTCAAGCATGACGATGCCAAACCCTTCCATATCCCCTTTGACAGGGATATTGGGCATGATCAGTAAGTCCGACTTACCGTAAAGTTTTACGAGCTCTTCATCAGAGCAGCGTCCTAGCAAATGTACGCGCTCTTCAAGATCGTGGCGGTTGATGGCCCGCTGAATAGGTTCTGCTTCAGGTCCAGAGCCGGCAATTTTATATTGAACGTGAGAGGGCAGCTTTGGCATTACTTGGTCAATAAACCAGGCAAAACCCTTTCGTTTGACCAAGCGACCCACGCTGGCCAGATGCAGTGACGCTTCCCCGCTGCCGGTTCCGACCATATACCTTGATAGTGCGACCCCATTGGGGATCACACAAATGCGGGAAAGAGGCATACCTCGCTCAGCGCATTCAGCACCTGTAGCTCGACTGACGGGTAGTACAAGGTCTAAGGCTCTTAGTGTACGACGAACCTGAAGTGCTTGGTAAATGCCGGGAAGGGTTACATCGCGGCCGTGTGCAATAGCCGCCAACTTAATGTTTGCGGCGTCACAGGTTCTGCGAATGAGTGTAGCAAGTGCACCGGTAACCATTGAAGAGAACAGCACCACATCCACCTTTCTCTGTGTGGATATCCTGTACAGGCGCGCTGCAGTACTCACAAGCCAGGGGGCACACTGCATGTGATGCCATTTCCATGCGCTGCGCAGCACTAGTTGCTGATATTGCACATCATCTCTGGAAGACAATGCATCAGCAAGTTCCACAGCAACGCGCTGCATCCCTCCAATACTTTCGAGGGGCTTGTTCTCCGGAGGGAACGAGTGGGAAACAAAGAGAAGACGCACAGCTAAGCGACAGCCTTTCGTAAGTGGACTTTTACGGCAGAGCTGGGTGCCGCAACACCGTTGCCTCTATCTCTGGTACGCGTATCCCAGATCTCCTCATAGTAACTGGCCAAGTGCCCCATAACATTACTCCACTCGAAAGCTTCTGCACGTGTCCGCGCGGCCTTCCCCATTTTTGTTCTCAGTGAGGGATTAGCAATGAGTTTGCCCACATACGTGAGGAAAGCTGGTGTGTCACTTGGGGGGGCTAGGTAACCAGTTTTGCCGTCCATAACCAGGAGGTCACTGCCGGCAGCGTCCGCGCACACCGTCGGGAGCCCGGAAGCCATGGCTTCCAGCGTCACGTTGCCAAAGGTCTCAGTGTCGCTAGGAAACAGGAAGATATCGCTTGAAGCATACGCGGACGAGAGCTCTTCTCCCTGCAGAGGGCCAGTGAAAGTGGTATCTGTGAGTCGCTCTTTTAGGGTGTCACGGGCTGGACCATCACCAACCACTAAGCTTCGATGCGTGATGCCCTGTGTTTTGAGGTTCTCAATTACCTCGGCAAAAACAGAAAGTTTTTTCTCCCAGACAAGTCGGCCCACGTAAGTCACAATAACATCCTTTTCGGCAAAGCCATGCGCCAAACGCCAGTCATGGCTGCGGTAGTCGGGAGAAAATCGCTGCGCATCCACTCCCCGTGCCCAGACCCTTATTCCGTTTGTAATGCCTTGGGCGCGAAGCTCGTCGCCAATACTGGGTGAGGGGACGTAAATGTGCTCAACCTGAGTATAGAACCAGCGCCCGTATTTCCACGCTGTATTCTCAAGGAGGTCTATTCGATACAGCGGGTTATAGGACGCAAAGTGCTTCAAGTACGCGGCAAAGTGCGTATGAAAGGAAGTTACAACCGGTACTTCGCGCGATCTTGCCCACTTGAGAGCCTGTGCTCCTGCATAGTCTGGAGTGGCAATGTGTACCAAGTCTGGATCAAAGGCTTCCAGACGAGACCAGCCTTTTCGTGAAATGCCAACCGTAAGCCGATAGTCACTGCGACCAGGAAATGGAATAGAGGGCACCGAGATGAGTGTGCCGGTGTGACGCACCGCAGGGGGGTGTTTATTGCTGGTAGGAGCGAAAACCAAGACCTTGGCTCCCCTATTCTCCAAGTAGAGAACCAGTCGGTTGAGCGTAAGTGCAACACCGTCCGAGATGTGGTTGTATGCTCCCGCAAACAACGCAATTCGCCGTCCTGAAACCGGCGCATGGACGGTCATCTCAGTAAGTGGCGTCATGGTGGTACCGCATAGGATGCAGTTTTAGGGAGAGCACTCCGAGGGTAGTCGCCATGAGATAAGAAAAGGTAACAGACTCACTCAGACGGTTACCGTTTCGGATGCAAGAAGGGGCTTTAAGAATCGTCCGGTATGGCTCTCCGGGATCTGGGCAACTTCCTCGGGGGTTCCCGCTGCTACAATATATCCACCCTCAGTCCCACCCCCAGGTCCCAGATCTATGATATAGTCAGCACATTTGAGCATGTCCAGATTGTGCTCTACGACCACGACGGTATGCCCGGCTTCTGTGAGTTGCTGAAATGCGAGAACAAGCTTCTGGATATCCACAAAATGTAGCCCCGTCGTTGGTTCGTCAAATATATACAGTGTATGTTGGTCGACGCGGTGCGCTATGCAGTTGGCCAGTTTGATTCGCTGTGCCTCGCCACCGGAAAGTGTTGGAGCCGGTTGTCCTAGTTTTACGTAGCCCAACCCAAGGGTCTTGAAGGGAGTGAGCAGCTGGCACAGGCGAGGCGAGTCATTAAAGAATTCCAGCGCCTCATCAACTGACATATTGAGCACGTCATGCACATTTTTTCCCTTGTAAAACACATCCAATGTTGACTCTTTGTACCGTGTACCATTGCATTCTTCGCATGGCAAGTAGAGGTCGGCGAGGAATTGCATCTGCACCGTGGTCGTACCTTCACCTCTACATTCCTCACATCGACCACCGGGAACATTGAATGAAAAATGTCCAGGCGTGTACCTATGAATCTGTGCTTGGTCAGTTTTTGAAAAAATATCCCGGATGATATCAAAAGCTTTGACATAGGTTACCAGGTTTGAGCGGGAGGAGCGCCCTATCGGTGACTGGTTGACCATCTGGACGTGCCAGAGACTTGAATGTACGCTGAGAGACTCGTGTGGTGTGGTATCCGAATTAAAATGGTGCAACCCCAGTTTGTGCTCAAGTCCCTTGTATAGTGTTTCTTGGACCAGCGAGGATTTCCCCGAACCACTAACACCTGATACGCAGGTAATCAATCCCAAGGGGAACGCGATGTCCAGTTGCTTTAGGTTATTGGCGTGTGCACCCTTGATTTCGACCTGGCGTGTCCAGTCAGGTTTGCGGCGTTCATGCGGGACAGGGATCTGTTTTCGTCCGCTCAGGTAGGCTCCGGTCGTAGATTCTTTGTGCTGAAGCATCTGATCCAGCGATCCATCGAATACTACCTTGCCGCCCCGAGCCCCTGATTCAGGCCCGAGGTCCACGATATGGTTTGCGCTGCGGATTACGTCTGCATCATGTTCAACGACGATGACGGTATTGCCCAGATCTCGCATTCGCTCAAGAATCTGGATGAGACGCAAAGTGTCACGGGGATGCAAACCAATCGTGGGTTCATCAAGGACATAGAGTGCGCCAACCAGCGCGCTCCCCAAAGCTGTAGCAAGACGAATGCGTTGACTCTCGCCTCCACTGAGAGACATGGAAGCCCGTCCAAGCGTTACGTAATCAAGCCCTACATCAACCAAAAACCGTAAGCGCTTACGGATTTCGTCAAGCAGCGTACCTCCGACATCCTGTTCGTACTGTGTGAATGCGAGGTTATCAAAAAATTCCTTGGCCTCGCGTATGGTCATTTCTATGACTTGGCCTATATTCCTGCCCCCCAAGTGCACGTAGAGCGCCTCCTGCCGAAGGCGAGTGCCTTCACATCTGGCACAAACCCCAAAATCAATGAACTTGGCTTGGTGACGCTTAAAGAGTTTGCGTCGAACATTCTTTTTCAGGTACTCGAAGAAGCCAAAGATGCCTTCGTAGAAGCCGTGACCATGCCAAATCATGTGTTTATGTGCCTTCGGCAGGTCACGGTATGGTGCATGAATGTCGATCCCATTGGTCTGGGCACAGGCAATCATGTATTCCTTGAACTCAAGCCAATTCTCATTCCCCTGAAAGGGAACCACGGCTCCCTGTGCAAGCGACAGACTCTGATTGGGAATCACCAAGTCCCGAGTCACGCCTTTTGTGCGTCCATGGCCATTACAGTCAGGGCATGCACCCAGAGGGCTGTTGAACGAAAACAGGTTGGGCCTCAGGAGTGGAAAGTCCATGCCGTCGCATTCCAGCCAGCCGCTGAAATCCAGACGAGACTCCACAAGGTCTTTGGAAGCAGGCGAAGGTACTATGACAGAGCAGTAGCCGTCGCCCTCCTGGAAAGCTGCTTCCACCGAGTCTGCCATGCGACTGGTAGTTTGCTCATCGCCTTGCCGGACAACAAGTCGATCAAGCAGGATCAAGGCGGAATCCAGGTCGACCCTCTCCTCCTCAGCAGGGGTCCTTACCTCTTCGGGATCCACGAATTCCAATTGCTTCTCGTGAATCAGAAGTAGCCGATGAAAACCCCTCTCGACCAGAACATCAACCCCCTCCCAGCTGCGATGATAGCTTGGGATCGGGAACGTCAGAAAAAACCGTGTACCATCCGGTAGTGTGGATTGCAACGTATTTGCCACCGAACGGGGGGTTTCCCGTGAGACAATGCTGCCACTGATTGGAGATATGGTTTTTCCGATCTGAGCGTAGAGCATACGCAGGTGGTCATAGAGTTCCGTTTGCGTGGCAACTGTGGACCGGGGGTTTTTAGATAGCGACTGTTGCTCAATAGCAATGGCTGGTGCGAGGCCTGTGATCAGGTCTACATCTGGTTTGTCCATGCGCTCCAGAAACTGGCGCGCATAAGAACTCAAGCTCTCCATATAGCGTCGCTGGCCTTCTGCAAAAATGGTATCGAAGGCCAGGCTTGACTTGCCTGAACCGGATGGTCCCGTCACAACGACAATGCGGCGCTTGGGCAGCGTCAGATCAATGTTCTTCAAATTATGTTGGCGGGCTCCCCGAATGCTGATGTAATCGCGAGGACTTGGATGTGACATTGGGATCGGATCAAAAACCACTTTTACGCAAATGCAGAATACTTTCCCCCAACGTGACGGATGTAGAAAGGACAGTCATTATAATTTGGTGGTATTAAATGAGGATTATAACCAAGCTGTAACACACGAGAACCTTTCCGCGGGCGAAAGGCTAACGGGCGCATTGGGCCAGATTAGCCCTCCGGCCCAGTGCTTGCCATGACATCATTTCGGAGTGATGCTAGGACCGTTTCCCAATTAACCAAACGTTGGTCATTTGTCTATGACGAAAAAGCTAGTACAGACTGCAAGATCACGTACAGATTATTAACTAGTGCTTGTTTAGTGCTGGCATAATGAGCCCCGGCTGAGAAACCTGCCATCCTATTAATTCCCTATTGAATCAGCGCAAGTTGAGCATGATGGTGTAGTAGTCCACGAGGCAGAGGAATTAGGGAATTATATACTTGATCACACCAGCGCTTTTGCGCGAGCATTGCCTAGCAACGCTACCTACTTCTCGCTAGCTAGACGGACATATTTCATGTTTTGGGTCGTACCACAGTATATACAACACATAGTCCTGTATGATACCGTAGAACCGTTCTTGGCCCTTGATTCTAAGCGAATATATCTCATCCAAATCGTATAATAAGCTTTTCTCTAGGAGTTCTCTGGCCTCACCCAATATTTTTGATGTTGGGACGTGGTGGCTATTGGTTCCTCTATTGGGGCCGCCAACCTGATTGGCTACTTGTGCCCAAGTCATGGTTTCACGACTAACAAGAGCCTTCAGTAATCCGTTTTTGGGGCACCATTTCTCCTCAAGGACATCCGCAGTAAGCCCCCACCTGCTAGACACATCAACAACGCTCAATGACCACGTAAAGAGGCGTTGGCTGCTTCGGAGATTCTTGTCGTCAACAATATCGGTCTTAAGGTTCTTCACCGCACTTGGCTCACGCGTCAGCGTGGCGACCTTCCTTCGCCTAGATTTACCCATTACTCAAAAGGAGCAGGGTCGTCTGTATGGATGCTTCCGTAGTAATCTGCCATCGAATCGAGAGTAATAGTCGAGTTACCCCGTTCTCTCATTGATAATCCCACGCGTGCTTTCTGCCATGGATCTTCCATATGCGTCAAGTTGCTCAACCAGTGCGGCGCACGGTCACCATAGAATCCTAGAACTACATCTATAGTTTCCTTCTGGTTCTGGTTCAAATTTCTTGGATCGCCAGAAGGCATTTCATCAATCTTGAATTTCCCCTTATGCTCCTCGTACAGGGCAGGACATACGGGGCCGTTAATCCATGCCTGGATCTCTTCTCCAAACAAGGGCTCCTCATCCCATACAAGGGACCATGCTTGGCTGTAATACACGAGCTTCTGGAGTTTCCATGTAGTGACAGCCCCTTTCCGTTCCAGGATGTAAGCCGCAACGTCAGATACCGTAGCCATGGTGCAGAGGGAGCTAGTGATTGCCGAAGTATTACTAGGGAATATAGTGTGTCACGTAATGTGAATGCGAATCGCGCGCTGCATATCAAATTATCAAAATCGTACGACTGCGTACGAGCCTGTGCGCAGCCGTACGCACCTGTTGACGTATAGTTTCGATATAAGTGGATAGAATGTTTGCAAGCAGGGTGTCACCGGGTCAAATCTACGAGCACTCATCCTAAAGAGATACCTAGTTGCACGAATATTCTGTGAGACACTGGATATTGGTGGTGCAATTAGGTGTCTTCTATGTAGTGCTTGACAGAGAATAGGCAGTTTTTGCGATTTTTGCTATACTCATAATAATCTGGGCCCGTAATTGTGGCGTTGTTGGTGGAGTTTCGGGGGAATTAGGTGCCTTTCGGCTTGCTGAACGGTCACCGGAAGACATTTTTCGCTCTCCGATGCAGCTGGGACGCGACCATGCGTTCCAACCCGAGCTACGTCTGCCTTTCCGCTTATGGCGGAGCCTGTCCAAATTCCTTCGGTAGGATTACAGCGGCGCTACGCCGCTCGTTTTCGGGCCTGATGCCAGCGCTTGAGCCGCTCCTCTTTCCGCTTCAACTGCAAGCCAAGACGATGCATGTTGGCCGCGATCACAGAGAGCGCCACCGTGCGACCAAACCCCTCCTTACCGCAAGTTTGCAATTGTAGTGGATTTTTTCGCGGATCTTTGCTGTCCCCTATTTTTCAGGGGAGTTCAAAAAGGGCTATTTTTTCGTTCTTTTCTTACATGTTGGCGCCCTCTTTTGGAGGGCGTTT
>Ga0209544_1003972_pt1 | contig 10866 bp, 10 predicted proteins | sample MesohylPK_FD_187297 | JGI IMG/M metagenome (GOLD analysis project Ga0209544, IMG submission 187297) | Host-associated microbial community of the marine sponge Aplysina aerophoba from Gulf of Piran - sponge mesohyl, lysed by proteinase K... | ecosystem: Host-associated > Porifera > Sponge >...
CGTGCGGCGGTGTCCGCAATCTGGCCGAGGTCTTCTCGGACCCGCAGATCGTCGAACGGGCGATGGTCATCGCGAGCGAGCATCCCGTAGCCGGCGCCATTCGGCAGCTCGGCGTGCCGGTCAAGCTCGGAGACACCCCCGGCGCCATCCGCACGCCGCCCCCGGTGCTCGGGCAGCACACGCGCGGCGTGCTCGAGGAGCTGGGGTACGGAGACGCGGAGATCGAGGGATTCCACGCGGCGGGAGCCGTCTGATCCCCGGCCGAGCCGGCGGCGGTGAACGTGCCCCCGATGCGTTCCAGGGCGCCGGGACCCGGTGACGGGTCGCCGGCCGGGGAATCGATGCCGTTCGCGGAGCGGGTCAGTGACCGGTAGGATCCGCCGCCCCCCCCGGTGTGCCGGCGGCATCGAATATCGCGTCGACGTCGACCGACAGCCCGTCCAACGACACCGATGCGGCGCGCGCGCCGCGCCGATGGACTCCGCGCACGGCGTACGCCGAACCGTCGAGCTCGAGGACGGTGAGGGTCCGGGCACGGGGATCGACGATCCAGTACTCGGGTATCCGGGCTTCGGCGTAGTCCAGGCGCTTGTCGATCAGATCGCGGGCGGGGTGATCGGGACTCACGATCTCGACCACGAGGTCCGCCCCCAGCCAGAAACGACTCTGCCGGCGCGTGTCGCCAGCGTCGCGAACGGCCACGAGATCGGGCTCACGGAACTTGCCTTCGCGGATGCGGAGCCGCAACGGTGCAAAGAGGACCTTCCCGCCCCGGCCTCGCAGGAAGCTGGACAAGACCTCGTACAGATGGGCCAGCATGCTCTGATGCTCATCGGTCGGCATCGGCAGTACCTCGATGCGCCCGTCCGTGAACTCGATGCAGCGGCTGGTGCAACTCGTGAGCCAGAGGTAGTCGTCCTGGCTCCACTGTCCCTGGGGGGGGAGGATCTCCTGAACCAGGCGGCTCAACTCCTCCTGTGTCAGGTCGAGCGCGTCCCCGTGCGTCGGGGCCGCCCTTTCCGCGGTCGCGGTGCTCTTGGTCACGACCGATGCCCGGAGATTCCCAGTGGTGGGCTCGTAGCTTCCGGATCCTACCACCCACCCGACCTCCGGCGTCGCCGGGGGGCGGCCGCCTCCGCCCCAGGAACTCCGTTGCGCCCGTGCCGTATGCTCGCCCCATGGCCCGGATCGCCGTCGTAACCTCCCATCCGCCCTTCGCCGAGGGTGGACACCTGGTCATCGCCCGCGCGCTCGTCGACGCGCTGACCGCGCGCGGCCACGAGGCGACGGTGATGCTGACCCCGCAGAACCGCTTCGGCCGGCAGGGGGCGGCGTACCTGGCGACCTGGCTGACCGACGTCGGCCGGGCCCACGACGGCGGGCGGATCGACCAGGTCGTCAGCCTCCGCTTCCCGAGCTACGCGGTGCGCCACGAGCGGCACGTCTGCTGGATCAACCACCGCATGCGCGAGTACTACGACCAGTGGCCGCGCCTCCGGAGTTCGCTCTCCCGGCGCGGGGCACTCAAGGAAAGGGTGCGCCGGCGGATCGTGCATGCGGCGGACCGCTACCTGCTGACGCGCAACGTCACCCGCCTCTACGCCCAGTCGCGGACCATCCAGGCGCGCCTCGCGCGCTGGGGCCGCATCGATGCGGACGTCGTCCACCCCCCGGCGCCCCCCCGGCCCTACCGCTGCGACGGCTACGGCGACTACGTGCTCGTGGTTTCCAGGCTCACGCCCCTCAAGCGAGTCGACCTCGTGATCGACGCGCTCCGCGAGCCGGCTGCGTCATCGGTGCGCTGCGTCATCCTCGGCGACGGCGAGGACCGCGCTTCGCTCGCGGCGCGCATCGAGGAGCACGGCCTCGGCGGTCGCGTGACGCTGCGCGGTCCGGTCGCCGAGGCGGAGCTGCTCGATCACCTGGCCCGCTGCCGCGCCGTCTGCTTCCCGGCCGCCCAGGAGGACTACGGGCTGGTGACGGTCGAGGCGTTCGCGTCGGCCAAGGCGGTCGTCACCTGCTCCGACAGCGGCGGCCCGGCGGAGCTCGTCGCCGACGGCGTGAACGGGCGGGTCGTGACGCCGGATCCCCCGGCCCTGGCCGCCGCCCTCGCCGCCCTGATGGACGACCCCCCGCTCGCGGAGCGTCTCGGCGCCGCGGCGCGGCGGCAGGCCGACGCCATGACCTGGGACGGGGCGCTCGAGCGCCTGCTGCTCGTGCGGGCCTGACTCGGCTTCCTCACCCTCACCCTCGACGGGACGGTACGGTGCGACGGTCAGCGCTGCACCAGCGGCGCGATGGCCGCCAGCAGGAAGTCCAGCACGGCATCCGCGGTGAGGAGCCCGATGTCGGGATGTTCGGCAACGGTCCGCTCGTCCTGCCGCACGCGCTGGCCCCAGACCCACGCCGCCCGGCCGACGAGCGCCGGAGGGTCCTGCGACGTGTCGAGCGCGACCTCGACGAAGTCGTCGGCCGAAGCGTTGCGCGAGAGGCGGACGGCGCCGACGGGGGTCGAGACCGAGAACCGATGGCCCTCGGCCGCCAGCACCGACGCCACCTTCTTGAACAGGGGTGCGACGAGGCCCTCGAGCACCGCCTGCCCCTCGACCTCCGCCGCGGTGACCTGTTCCCGCCGCCGGACCGCGGCTGCCCGGGCGCCCGCGACGGCGCGCCGCACGCGCCGCACGATGTCGGCGGTCTCCGGCAGGGGAGGCACGACCATCAGCGTCAGTCGGCGCGCGGCGCGGTGCCCGCCTCGTAGATGCGGACCAGCTCGACCAGCTTGTAGCCGCGGGATTGGTAGGGCGGAATCACGCGCTCGGTGTGGAGGTACTGGATCATCCCGTCGTCGGCGTAGTCGGGCGCTCCGACCTCGGGGTCGGCCTCGAGCGCCGCTTCCAGCCGGTCGAGCGTCATCAGCGGCTCGGTCACCTCCCGCTGCACGGGGATGAACCCCCACGCCCGATGCTTCTCCATGCGCGTCCGGGTCGCGAAGCGCACGTAGATCTCGTTGCTGATGAAGTTGTACTCCACGTCGGAGCGCGAGGCGGGCGCATCCTCGACGCGCAACAGGCTGATGGCCGGCTGCGCGGCCAGCCAGTCGACGAGCTGACGCGTGAAGTCTCCCTCGCCCGACCAGCGCTCGCTGTGGATCTCCATGGCGCGCGCTCCCTTGGCGGATCGACCCTACGCGAACGGGAAGAGGAGGCCGGCACGGAAGGCCAGGTCGGGGAGCAGCGCTGAGCGCACGGTGTCGCCGCCGGTTGCGGTCTGCGTCCGGCGATAGGTGCGGCCCTCGAGAGCGTGGATCTCGATCTCCAGGCGGACCGGATCGACGATCCAGTACTCGGGTACCGCGTATCGCGCGAACATCCGCATCTTCCGGCCGCGGTCGGCGGCGGCGGTGGAGGGGGAGAGCACATCGACCGCGACGTCGGGCGCCACGCGGGTCACGGCGTCGAGGGAGACCCGATGCGACCGTTCCGCCCGGAAGAAGACGACGTCCGGTTGCACGACGTCGTGCTCGTCGAACACGATGTCGCACGGCGCGGTCACCGCGAGCCCGCCGGACCGCCGCCCGTAGTCGGCCAGCACGGTGGCCGACTCGAGTACGACGATCTGGTGGCGGACGAGCGGGGCGGCGACCCCGACGAGCTCTCCTCCGTGGATCTCGTAGCGGCGCCCGTCCTCCGGCAGGGCCAGGAGATCGGCGTAGCCGAACCGCGGCTGCACGTCCCGCATGGGCGCCATCGTATCACCGCGCAGGACATGCGAAGCGCGTGCCGACGCCCTGGCGCGCCCTGACGGGCGCGCGGGAGTCTGCGTTGGCGGGCCCCCGGGCGCACGTTCTACGGCGAAGGTTCTGGCACCGGCTGCACTCCGCGTCCCGCATCAGGCCGACGCCACGAGCCGCCAGATCTGGGTGACGAGGAAGCAGACGGTGACGCCGATGGCGACCGGCAGCACAGCGGCCACCGTTGTCCACCCCGCGCTCCGGGTCTCCCGGTAGATCGTGTACAGGGTCGTCGAGCAGGGGTTGTGGAGGAGGCTGAACAGCATCAGGTTGACGGCCGTCAGCAGCGTCCAGCCGCCTGCGCGAAGAATCTCCCCGGTGGCCGCGATGCTCTCGAGCTCGAACATCACGCCGGTTCCGGAGCCGGCGCCGGCCAGATCGACGGTGAGCACCGTCAGCATCAGCACGGTGGGGATGACGATCTCGTTCGCCGGGATGGCGACGACGTAGGCGAGCAGGATGACGCCGTTCAGCCCGATGAGCAGCCCGATCGGGTCGAGCGACGACACCGCGTGCTCGGCGAGGCTGGCGCCGCCGAGCTCGACGTTGGAGACGAGCCAGATCACGGCGCCGGCGGGGACCGCGAAGACGACCGCGCGCCACAGCACGATGAGGGTGCGGTCGATCACCGACGTGTAGAGCGTCTGCAGCACGCGCGGCGGACGGTAGGGCGGGAGCTCCAGGCTGAAGCTGGTCGCCTCGCCGCGCAGCATCGTGCGCGACAGGAACCACGACGCCGCGAACATCGTGACGATGCCGAGCACGGCGATGGCGATGACCGCCGCGGCGGAGACGACGCCCGAGAAGCGGGCCGGCGCGAGCGCGCCGATGAAGATGGTCGCGATCAGGATCTGCGTCGGCCAGCGTCCGTTGCAGAGCGAGAAGTTGTTCGTCAGGATGGCGATGAGCCGCTCGCGCGGGCTGTCGATGACCCGCGTCGAGACGACGCCCGCCGCGTTGCACCCGAACCCCATGCACATGGTCAGGGCCTGCTTGCCGTGCGCGCCGGCCGAGCGGAAGAGCGCGTCGAGGTTGAAGGCCACCCTCGGCAGGTAGCCGAAGTCCTCGAGCAGGGTGAAGAGCGGGAAGAAGATGGCCATCGGCGGCAGCATGACCGCGATCACCCACGCCGTCGCCAGGTAGATCCCGTCGAAGAGGAACCCGCTCAGCCACCAGGGGCTGCCCACCGCGTCGCCGAGTCCCTTCAGCCAGGGGTGCCCGGTGTCGATGAGCAGCGAGGCCAGCATTGCGGAAGGCACGTTGGCGCCCTCGATGGTTATCCAGAACACGGTGGCGAGGATGGCCAGCATGCACGGGAAGCCGAGCCAGCGGCTGGTCAGCAGGCGGTCGAGGGTGCGGTCGAGGTCGAAGCCGGCCTTCTTGAGCCCCCGCATCTGCGCGCCGTCGGCGATCCGCTGCGCCGCCGAGTAGGTGCGCTCCGTGAGCGAATCGTGGAAGTCGGCCGGCAGCTCCCAGCGCAGGCGGCGCGCCGTCCGCAGGACCCTCTCGCGCTCGGCCGGCGGTGGCGGCGGCCGGTCGTCCGCGTCTCCGGCGCCGTCGCCGCCGGCGGGGAGGGAGTCGCCGAGCTGCCCGAGCTCGCCCGAGCGCACGACCTCGACCACCGCGTCGTCCGCGTTCAGCAGCCGCAGCGCCACCCACCGCGCGTTCGGCACGCTGGGGAACGCCTCCTCGATCTCCCCGGTCAGCCCGGTCACCGTCGCCTCGGCCCCGGCCGGAAGCTGCTCGACGCGGTACGGCCGTGTCCGGGCCGCGCCGGTCGCGATGCGGAAGGACGCCGACAGGAGATCGTCGATGCCCACCCCGGTCCGGGCGACGCCGCTGACGACCGGTACGCCGAGCTCCTTCTCCAGCCGCGCCGCGTCCACCGCGATGCCGTGCCGCCGGGCCTCGTCCACCAGGTTCAGGTAGACGACGACGCGGTCCGTGATGTCGAGGATCTGGAGCGCCAGGTTCAGGTTCCGCTCGAGACGGGTGGCGTCCACCACGACGACGGTGATGTCGGGCCGCCCGAACAGGATGAAATCGCGCGCCACCTCCTCGTCCGTGCTCCCGGCCTGCAGGGAATAGGTGCCGGGCAGGTCGACGATCTTCACCCGCCGCCCCTCGTGGGCGAACGCCCCTTCGGCGCGCGTGATCGTCTTTCCGGGCCAGTTGCCGGTGTGTTGCCGGAGGCCCGTCAGGGCATTGAAGACCGTGCTCTTGCCCACGTTGGGGTTCCCGGCCAGCGCGACCAGGATGTCCCACTTGTCGGGGTTGAGGCCGAGGCGGAGCAGGCTGTCGGTGCGGTGCTGCGCGCACCCGCCGCAGGCACTCGGGAGGGTGGCGTTCATCAGGACACCTCCAGGGGCCGATCGGTCGTGGGCTCGACCGCGATCCAGGACGCCTGCCGGCGGCGAAGGGCGATCAGGGCGCCGCGAATCGTGTAGGCCACCGGGTCCCCGGCGGCGCTCGCGAAGCGGGCCGTGATCTCCGTTCCCCGGACGAGGCCGAGGTCGAGGAGCCGGCGCCGCTCGGGCCCCTGGCATGCGCGGGAGATCTCCACCACCCGCACCGGCTCGCCGATGCGCGCCGCCTCCAGCGTCATCGACGCCGGCTCCGCGCGCTCTCCCGCGGCGAGCCTCCGCACGCTGACGTTGCGGCTCGCGACGAGGTCGAGCGTCCACTCTCGCCCGGCGGCGCGGACCCGGATGCCCCCTGCGTCCCGCCCGAGGACCTCCAGCCGGCCGCCGAGGACGAGGCCGTCGTCGAGCAACGCGTCGTACGTCTCGCGCGGCTCGTCCTCCAGGTGGACGATCTCGACGGTACGGCCCGGATCGACCTCGGCCAGGCTGACGCCGGGAGCCGGGGGGAGCTCGCCCGACGCGTCGGGGATCGGGTCGCCGTGCGGATCCCAGTTGGGGTGCCCCAGCCGCACCTCGAGCGCGTCGGTCTGCTCCGCCGAGAGGGTATGCTCCATGCGCTCCGCCTGCTCGTGCCACTCTGCCGGCGGCACGCCGGTCCGGTCGGCGAGGTAGCGTTCCCACAGGCGATGGGTGCGCACCAGACCGACCGCGGAGCGGGAGCCTTCACGGGTCAGCGCTGGGCCGTCCGGCTCCATCCGGATGAGCCCCATGCGCACGAGGCTCGACAGGAGCGCCGTCGCGCGTGCCGGAGAGAGCCCCAGCCGGCCGGCCACGCTGTCGACCGAGCATCCCTGCCCGGTCTGCCGGCACGTGAGCACGTGCTTGAGGGCATCCTCCAGGCGCACCCGCTCGCCGAGCTGCGACATCCGCAGCCACCGGGGCACCAGGCCGCCGGAGGGCCACAGGAGGCCGGCCAGGACGATGCACAGGCCGCAGAAGATCAGGAGCGCCGTTGCCGGATCTACCATGTCAGCACGCCAGCGGTGAATTTGAGGCTTGGCAATTGGAAGTTTGATAAGTCAAAAATCGATTGTGGCCGAGCCGCGCGGCGATGTCAAGCGGCAGGCCGGCGGGTCAGGACCATGGCGCTACCGTCGAGCACGGTCGAGAACTACCTGAAGGCGATCTACCAGGCCGAGATGGCCCAGGAGGACGGGACGCGGCTCGTGCCGATGGGCAGGCTCGCGAGCGCGCTGCACGTCGTCCCCGGCACGGCCACGACCATGGTCAAGACCCTGGCCGAGTCCGGCCTGGTCCGCTACGAGCCGTACGCCGGCGTCCGCCTCACCGCGGCGGGCCAGAAGCTGGCCGCGCTGGTGCTGCGCCGCCACCGGTTGATGGAGCTGTTCCTGGTCGAGGTGGTGGGGATGAGCTGGGCCGATGTCCACGACGAGGCCGAGCGGCTGGAGCACGCCGCTTCCGACCGCCTGATCGATCGGATCGACGAGATGCTGGGGCGGCCCGCGGTCGATCCCCACGGGGATCCGATCCCGGACCAGAACGGCGCGATGGCCACGCCGCGCTACCAGACCCTGCTCACCTGTCCGATCGACACGGCGTTGGTGCTCGCGCGCGTGACCGACCAGGACACCGACTTCCTGCGCTTTCTCGAGCAGAGCCACCTGACGCCCGGGGAGGTCATCCGCGTCGAGAGCCGCGACGCGGCGGCCGACCACGTTCTGGTGCGCGGAGCCGGCGACCGATCGATCGTCATCGGCATGCGTGCGGCGGCGAAGCTGCTCGTCGCTCCGCCCCCGCCCCTCGGCTGACGCGGCGCCGCGTTCGGACTGGCGCCGTGCGCCGCCTGGCAAGAGAGTGGCCGTCCCGCGTGCCCGGCCAGCCCGGCGCCGCTCCCGGTCGCCCGCCTACAGCGATCCCAGGAAGGCGAGCAGCGCGTCCCGGTCTCCGTCCGGCAGCCGGTCGAAGCCGGCCCGCGCCGGCGCCGCCTCTCCGCCGTGGCGCCCGATGGCTTCGACGACCGTGGCTGCGCTGCCGTCGTGCAGCAGCGGACGCCGGAAGCGGAGCCCCCAGAGCGCCGGGGTGCGGATCTCCTCCGGCTCCGCCCCTGCCTGCCGGATGCCGTCACCGGTGCCGACGTCGTGCAGCAGCAGGTCGGAGAAGAGCGGGACGGTCCGGCGGTCGAACACCGGGTGGCTGCTCGGGCCCGTCGCGAGCGCGGGGGCGTGGCAGGCGGTGCAACCGATGGCGTCGAACACCTGGCGCCCGCGCTGCGCCGCGGGCGTGATCGGCCCCCGGGCCGGCGGCGCCAGGAGCCGCAGGAACGCCGCCAGGTTGTCGATGCCGCGGCGTCCGGTGGCGGGATCGACGATGTCCTCGGGGTCGGGAACCGCGTCGCAGCGGGCGAGCTGCCGCGGGGAGAGCCGGAAGGTCAGCTCCCGGGGAAAGAGGTCGTTGGTGATCCCCAGCTCGTTGCGGTACGCCTCGGCCCCGAAGTCCATCAGCGAGCCCTGCTGCGACTTCCACCCGAAGCGCCCGACCCGCAGCACTCCGGTGGATCGATCGGGAACCAGCGGGGCGCGCCCGCTGATGCCGTCGCGGTCGAGGTCGAGCGGATCCGCCAGCGCCTCGAGCGCCGCGTCGGGAATCGCCTCGACGAGCCCGGCGCCGAACAGCGGAATCGGAATCCGAGTGGCGATGACGCCGGCCTCGGCCGGGATGATCGTCTGACACTCGTGGGGCGGAATCGAGAAGCTCTGGAACAGGGTCCCGAACGCCGGCTCGACTTCGTGGAACGCGCCCGCGGCGTCGAGAACACCGACGCGCGTCGTCGTCATCGGTGCGATACCGCCGATGGCGGGCACGATGTGACAGGCGGCGCAGCTCGTCCCGTTGTAGGCCGGACCGAGTCCTTCGCCGGCCGTCTCGACCTCCAGGAAGTCCTCGCGGCCGAGCAGGAACTCCTCGTGCTCGGCCGGCGTCAGCCCGGGCAGCGGATCGCCCGGCAGCAGGGCCCCCTGCGCCGTGAGGGGTTCCGTGGCGGCGAGCGCGGCCGCCCCCGCGAGCAGGAGTCCGAGCGCGGATCGCGCGCGGCTCGGAGGGCGCGTGCGCAACGGCCTGCGCGCGCGCGTCAGAACCACCATCCCAGCCCGATGTTGAAGGAGTTCGGCGCGTCGATGACCGCGCTCCGGTTGCGGACCACCGTGTAGTCGACCTTGACGGCGACGTCGGGGTCCGGGAAGTAGGTGACGCCGGCGATCCAGGCTGCGCGATCGAAGGCGGGAAGCGGCTGGTGCCCCCGGGGCATCCGGAACTGCGTGTCGAGGTTCTCGTAGCGGACGAAGATGGCAACCTCCCGCGGCGCGGGCCGCGGGACGACGAACCACGAGCCCTCCAGGTAGAAGCCGCGCATCTCGCGGGCGACGTTCGGATTGATCCCGGTGGTTCGCTGCACCGCCCGATTCAGCGGACCCGTCCCGTCGAGAAACGCGTGCGCGTAGAGTCCGCGCACCCCCACCTCGCCCACGCGATACCGCCCGTCGACCTCGGCCAGCGTAAGGCCCGAGTCGACGCGCGGGGCGGCGAAGCCGGTCCTGCCGCGCCAGAAGCTCGCGCCGAGCGTCAGGCCCGGCGTGCCGACGTACTCGATGCGCCCGGTGCCGGCGACGTGCCGGGCGTTCGATTCGGCGCCCTTCTGGCGTCCTTCCCGAAGCCCCTCGTCGGCGCTGAAGCGGGTGGCGTCGAGCGTCTCCATCGCGTACGCGCGGTAGCGGAGGCCGCCGCGCACCTCGCCGTGGATCCCCGCCCCGGCGCCGAACCAGGTGGTCGGGACGATCACCGTCTCGACGAGCGGGCGCTCGACTCCGTGGAAGACCGGTGGCTCGTGGCGTTCGTTGATGATGCCCACCGGGGCCAGCACCATCCCGGCGCGCAGGTTGAAGGGGCGGGCGATCCGGAAGTCGACGTAGGCCTGCTCGAGCTCCAGCTCGCCGCCGGTCTCGGGCGACACGACCGCGTGCTCGAGCTCGATCTCCGAGACGAAGTGGACCCGCTCGGAGAAGCGGTGGCTGATGAGGAGCACGAAGCGGTGGAAGTCGAGGACCGGGTCGGCGTGCTGCGCGTCGTTGATGTGGAAGTCCATGTAGCCGGAGACCGGCCCGGTCCGGGAGGCGGCGGCGGCTGGCTCGGCGGCCCGGGCGTCGTCCGGCGGTGCTGCACCGTCCGCCCCTGCGTCCGCACCGGCCGCCGGCCCGCCCCAGAGCAGGACGACGAGCGCGATTTCGCGCACTGGAACTCCACGTTTCGCCATGGGAAGGATTCTGGTTTTGATTATTCAAAACATCGTTCCCGTTGTCAAGCGGCGCATCGTCTACGATCCCCGCGATGGGCGCTGGCGCTTCGAGGTCCGCGGCTGACGGTCCCACGGCCGTACTCTGCTCGGGGGGCCTGGACAGCGTCGTCCTGCTCGCCCACGAGCTCGAGGCGGCGCTCGCCGCGGGCGGCAGCCCGCACCTCGTCCGGCCCGTCTATGTCAACAGCGCCCTCGCCTGGGAGGCCGCAGAGCGCCGGCGCACGGAGCAGGTGCTCGCGGCGCCCCCGTTCGCCGGGCGGCTCGGTCCGCTCGCGCGCCTCGACTGCCCGATCAGCGATACCTACGCGCGCACGCACTGGGCGCTCCGGGGCACGCCGCCA
>Ga0209544_1003973_pt1 | contig 10866 bp, 10 predicted proteins | sample MesohylPK_FD_187297 | JGI IMG/M metagenome (GOLD analysis project Ga0209544, IMG submission 187297) | Host-associated microbial community of the marine sponge Aplysina aerophoba from Gulf of Piran - sponge mesohyl, lysed by proteinase K... | ecosystem: Host-associated > Porifera > Sponge >...
CTCCTCGACGAGTGCCTCGTTGAGCGCCTCGAGGTACGTGACGGTTCCCATGACGCGGCGCTCAATCCGTGATCGGGTTGGTGAACAGGTGCGTGAAGGCGGCCTCGGGCGGCGGGGCGGGGCTCGATCGGGCGAAGTCCAGCGCCTCGGCCAGCTCCGACTCGACAGCGGCGTCGATGGCGTCCAACTCGTCGCCGTCGACACCGCGCTCTCCCAACGCGTCACGGAACAGCACCAGCGGGTCGCGCTGGTTCCGCCAGTGCTCCACCTCGGCGGGGTCGCGGTAGTTCTCGATCCGCATGCCGATGGCGTGGTTGTCGAACCGGTAGGTCATCGTCTCCACCAGGCTCGGACCCTCGCCCCGGCGAGCCCGCGCCACGGCCTCGCTGACCGCCTTGTGGACGGCGAGCACGTCCTGGCCGTCCACGGTGACGCCGGGAATGTCGTAGCCGGCCGCCCTCTCCGCCACGTGCTCGACCGACATGGTCCTGCCCACCGCGGTCAGCTCCCCGTAGCCGTTGTTCTCACACACGTAGACGGCCGGGAGCGCCCAGATGGCAGCCAGGTTCAGCGACTCGTGGAACGTCCCCTGGTTCGAGGCGCCGTCGCCGAAGAAGCACAACGTCACCCGATCCAGGCCCTGCATCTTCGAGCCCAGCGCCGCCCCCGCCGCAACCGGCAGGCCCGACCCCACGATCGACGTCTCACCGAGGCTGCCGACGGAGAAGTCCGACAGATGCATCGACCCGCCCTTGCCCTGGTTGACCCCGGTCTCCTTGCCCATCAGCTCGGCGAGCAGGCCGTCCAGCGCAGCCCCCTTGCCGATGGGATGTCCGTGCGAGCGGTGCGTGCCGACCATGTAGTCGTCGGTGCGCAGAGCCATGGTTGATCCGACGATCGAGGCCTCTTGGCCGGTCGACGTGTGGAACGCCCCGTACAACTCGCCGGCGAGCAGGAGTTCCTTGGTCGTGGCCTCGAACTGCCGGATGCGCGACATGCGCCGGTACATCTCCCGCAGTTCGCCGCCTCCCGGACCGGTCACGCACTGAACCGTACCGGCATCCTTTGGCACGCAGCGCGACTCTGGCCGTCAACTCCTGCGCTGACCGCCGCGGCCGACGGTCGACGCCAGTCCGAGACCCGCTATCGGAGTAGTCAGATACTTGGTCTTGTCGAGCACGGCCAGTTCCACCTGCTCGACGTGCTGCAGGCCGAGGCGATGGTTCCACAGACGCTGTCGAGGGATCCACAGGGGTTCTCGCGGAGGCTCTGGGATCCGCCAATCACCGACCTCAACCGTCTCGGCGACACCCACGGCTTCCTCGATCGCTGGCAACAGATCCGGCTCTGCTGATCCCGCTGCCGCCCCGTGTCGTGATGACTGTCACACTCCACCACTACGTTGATCCCGCATGCGGGAACACCACAAGGCACAGTCAGTCTGATCTAGATCTCACAGCTCACTGGCGGCAATCCCGCATCGAATCCAATCAACCCAGCACCCCAGGAGGCCCACGTGACGTCCGATACACAGGCGACAGCCGCACATCCGGAACTGACGCTCGATGCTCTGCGTACGGCCGTAGAGGGAGGAGCGAACTACCTGCGGATCAAGACTGCGCTTCAACCCGCAGACGGTCCCGGCGGGAAGGTCTATCCCCCGACGTACGCGGGACCCGCCGGGCAGCCTCGCGCCGACGAGGCCCGCTACCACATCGAGGAACGCCATCGTGACGGCAGGACCATCAAGGTCGCCGTTCTGGATTCGGTCGCATCGCAGACGAACCGTGCCGAAGAGGCGCTGCTGGACGCCATCGAGGACGGATTGATCGAGATTCCGTTCGTCGAGGCTGACTTCGCGCGAGACGATGGCGAGGGGGCGGACTACGACGGAATCCGCCCAGGACGTCTGACCGCTCTGGAGGCCTCCCATCGCGTCGCCGATGCGACATTCCGCGAGTGCAAGGTGGATGGCGAGTGGTTTCGCGAGTCGCCCATCGGGAGAGCGATCTTCAACAGCAGCGAGCGCGATGCCGCCGACATGTTCCGCTACTGCCCCACCGTCTTGGTATTCGGGGAGTGGGACTCGATGGGTGGCGATGCCTCGCGGGGCCACAAGTTCGAGAGACGCGTCGTCTCGGAGATCGTCGCCATCGACGTCGTGGTCGGGCGATCATCCTCGAGCAAGCTCGACCCGTTGAAGATCGAATCCACTGGCGCCGTCTTCAGGAACAAGGCCCACGCCGACGATCCGAGCGAACCGCCATGGACCACTGACGAGGAGCAGGCCGAACGGGACTCCAAGGACAGGCCACTGCAGTACGGCGACGGTCGAGGAAAGGGGAAAATGTCGGGGCTCGGTCTGGGCAATGTCACCCCCAGCATCTCACCGCCCTCAGAAGACGAGTTCACTGGGATCGGTGGCGTGACCTTCTCTCACGCCGAGCAGTCGACGGTTGTGGCGTTGAACGCAATCCGCAAGCTGCGCTTCCCTCGCCACCGTGAAGCCACGGTCGAGGCACGAACTGCGGTAACTGCGCTCGCCCTGGCTGCAGCGGTCTTCCGCGACGCGCAGGGGTACGCGCTCCGCTCACGGTGCTTGCTCGTTCCTGATGGGCCACCCACCGTGGAACTGGTGGATGCGTACGGCGAGGTGCACGAATTCGCTCCCGTCACTCCGGGTGCCGCGGCTGAGATGCTCGGACGCGCCGCCGAAGGCTCCGCCGAGGCCGGGCTCGCCTGGGCGACCGAACCGGTCGTGCTGACACCCACGGCGAGCCTCCGCAAAGCCGTAAGGGATCGGAAGGCGGACGTCGATGAAGCGGCGGTCGGGTAGCCGTGCCGCTTGCCGTCGAGATTGCGTTCGCGACCGGCCGCTATTCGGCTGCTGACGTCAGCAACACGCAACAACCAGAGTGGCCGCCGCACTTGGCGCGCCTGTTCGCGGCGCTGGTGGAGTCGTGGGCCAGATACGGCTCGGACCCTCCCGATCCCGGCGAGCGGGCCGCCCTCGAGTGGCTGGAGTGCCAGCCCGCTCCGACGATCGCCGATCCCGGCGGCTCTCCCCGTCGGGCGGCGGGTCTATTCGTACCCGTCAACAATGCGACCGAGCCGAGCCGACGGGACAAGAGGCGGGGCATCACAAAGATGCAGACGCTTCTTCGTGAGGAACGAAAGCGCACCCCTCGGCTCTCGGTGCCATCCACGCTGGTCGGCGGTGACCGCAGGGTGGTATTCGCGTGGTCCAAGTCGGAGCCGACGGCCGACCAACGAGGAGCCCTGGCAAGGATGCTCGAGCGTGTCACCCGCTTGGGGCATTCGTCATCGTTCGTCGCTTGTCGACTGATCAGCGACCCTCCCGATCCCGTCTGGGTGCCTCATCACGGCTCATCCGGGGCGGCGTTCTCTGTGCGAGGCACGTACCGGGGAATGCTTGAGATGCTGCTCGCCCGCCACGATTCCTACCTGGAGACGGGGCTCCGCAACATCCCCATGCGTAGTGCGACTGTGTTCTACGCCGACGCCCGCAGCTGGGTCCCGAATCCGGTGCCGTCCGTGGAAGACGCGAGCTGCGAATGGATCGTCTTCGAGATGGAGAAGCCGTCTCGCCTGTCGAGCACGGGTGCGGCATGGGTCGCGAAGGCTCTGCGTGGCGCGATGCTCTCGTACTGCCCTGGACCGCCTCCAAAGTTGTTGGTGGGCAAGGAGAGCGATGGACGGCCCACGGCTGATCCCCACGCACTCTTCTTGTCGCTACCATTCGTGGGCCACCGACACGCTGACGGATCGATCAAGGGCGCAGCCGTGTTGATCCCGGCCGGCAGCGACACCGTCGAGCGCCAGATCGTGCTTCGTGCGATCAACGCTTGGGAGACATCCTGCGAGGGACGCCCTCTCGAGTTGCATCTGGGTAGCCGCGGCGCTGTGGCTATCCGAAGGCGGCCGCGGCCCGATACCGCAGGTACGAAGGCGCTCGACCCAGGAGTCTGGAGCCGCGCATCTCGGCGGTGGGGCTCGGTTACCGCGCTGGCGCTTCCGCGCGAGGCATACAAGCTCACCAGTGGCAGTCCGTCGGACATCCGGCGTGCCTGGCGCAAGGCAGAGGAGGCCGTGATCGAGGCCTGCCGCTTCGCCGGGCTACCCGATCCCGAGGACGTCGATGTCGGATTCGATCCTCCGGTCAGGGGAGGATCGCACGCCGGCGACTACCCGGCCTTTGCGCAGAGCGGCAAGAGGCGGCTTCTGCTACACGCGACGATTGACTTCAGCGAACCGGTGTCGGGGCCAGTGGTGCTCGGCTCCGGTCGCTTCCGGGGACTTGGACTAATGCGGCCGCTGGATTCTGCCAGTGTCGAGGCCCGCTGATGCCCTCTGGCGCGCTCACAGCCGACGCGTTTGCCGGGTTCTTCCACGGTGTGCACGGATTCGCGCCCTACCCGTGGCAGGAGCGTCTCGTCCGGCGAGTCATCGGGGCGGGAACGTGGCCAGAGGCAGTCGATCTGCCGACCGGTTCGGGAAAGACAACGCTGATCGATATCGCCGTCTTCGCCCTGGCAGCCAACCCTGAGACGGCACCCCGACGGCTGGTCTACATCATCAACCGCCGCACCGTCGTTGATCAGGCTTTCGAGCACGTGCTGAAGCTCCAATCCGCCCTGACGGATTCTGGTGATCCTGCTGTCCGACGCGTTTCGGACTGCCTACGCGACGTCTGCAACGATGCGCCGATCAATGGCGTCCGGCTACGTGGCGGGATTCGTGACCTGGGGACCTGGGCGGACAGGCCCGACACCGCATGGGTGACGGTGGCCACCATCGATCAATTCGGCTCGAAACTCCTCTTTCGCGCCTACGGGTCAGGGCCGAAGATGCGGCCAGTGCATGCGGGACTCGCGGGCAACGATTGTCTGGTGATCCTCGACGAAGCCCATCTCGACAAGCCATTCGCCGAGACAGTTCGACAGGTCCGTGACGCGCAGCCCGACACGAGCGGTCTGCCACGTCGGTACGAGATCGTCGAGATGTCCGCCACCCCGGTCCGCTCTGTGGACGACCGGTTCACGTTCGACGAGGACGATCTGGCTTGCGCAGAGTTCTCTCGCCGGGTCACCTCCCCCAAGGATGCGTTCCTTCGGATGATCGATTGGAGCGATCCCCACCGGACGATCCCTGCTGCCGTACTCGACATCGCGCAGCAACTGGACGAACGGGAGCAGACCGTCGGGGTGGTCGTAAATCGAGTGCGCACGGCCCTCGAGACACACCGCGCCCTGATCGACGCACTTGGACCGGAAGGCTGGGATGTCCACCTTCTCACAGGACGGATGAGGCCGCTCGACCGAGATGATGCCGTCGTGAGGGTGCAGGCGGCGGTCGATCCTGAGCGCGCCACTGGTGCGAGCACGCCGACGGTGGTCGTCGCGACGCAGTGCATCGAGGCCGGCGCCGACTACAGCTTCGACGCTCTCGTGACCGAGGTAGCCCCCATCGACAGCCTGCGACAGCGGTTCGGCCGACTCGACCGCCGCGGCAAACTGTCGGCCACGACAAGACAGGCGGCTCGTGCGTGGATCGTCGGTCCGGCCAGGCCGAAATCGGCAGAAAGCTTCGTGGACGACCCCGTGTACGGCGGTGCGGTCTCGGTGACCTGGGACGAACTGCTCGAACGCACCGAGCGGGGAGCAACACCCTTCGACGCGTCGCCGTTGGCTTCGCACGCATTCCCGGAAGCGGCGTACACAACGAGGCTGAGCGCACCACTGCTGCTGCCTCACCACATGGACGCCTGGGCACAGACGAATCCGGTTCCGGCCCAGGCACCCTCGATCGACAGGTTCCTTCATGGCATGCTCCCCGACAGGGAAGCTCACCGACCGGCGGACGTGAGCATCGTCTGGCGCCACGACCGGAGTCCCGCTGCTGTCCGCGAGGTGCCGATCCGGGGGGCGGAGAAGCTACAGGTGCCGTGGCGGGCCGCCGTCGCATGGCTGACTCGCGACATGGAGATCAACGTCTCCGACGTCGGCAACGAGACAGTTGATACCAGCGCCACACTCGGTCGACACCTCGACACCTCAGAGGACTGGTGTCGCTTTACCGGCCAGGACACCGCTCCCGAGTTGATTGGCCCTGGTGACATCCACCCTGGCGATGTACTGCTGGTCGACCCCGCTCGCGGAGGACTGTCGAACGGCACGTGGTGCCCATCGTCGCGCGAGGCCGTCAGCGACCTCGGGGATGCGGCACAGCACGCTTACCAGCGCCGCTACACCCTTCGTCTCGACCCACGCCTGCACGCTGGACTTCCACACCCTCCCCGACCCTTCGATGACGGAGACGCTCCTGATTCCGAGCGAATCGATGCGTGGCTGGCAGCTGTGGCAGCAACACCGGGGTTGCCCGCCTGGATGATCGAGACTCTCGACAAGGTTGCCTCCCCCCGACGGCGCGTCCGGCGAATCGGTGCCGGCGGTGCGGCCTACTTCGTGGTCTCGGCAGGGCTCCACGCCGAGGCGGACACGATGGACGGCTCCGACGAATCGCAGTCGGTTACCGGAGCGGGAGTCCCCTTGCGCGACCACTTGTCACGAGTCGGCGATCGCGTCCGGGAATACGCCGAGCGGCTCGGGCTGAGCGCCGACCTCTGTGACGACCTCGAACTCGCTGCGCGGCTCCACGACATCGGCAAGGCGGACCCGCGGTTCCAGCGCCAAATGGTGGGCGGCGATGTGGTGAGACTTGAGTGCCTCGATGAGCCGCTCGCCAAGTCCCTACCGGGAGCGCGCACCGATCCTGCCGGATGGCCCGCGGTCTACCACGAACTGCTAGGCGTACTCATGGCCCGCGACAGCGACCGCCTGCGGGACGCCCACGACGAGGACCTGGTGCTGCACCTCATCGGGAACCATCACGGACGTGCCCGCTCCCTTCCACTGCTGCGCCCCGACAGGAACCCTCGCTCGGTCACTTACTCTGACGGGGCGCACGTGTACTGCGCCGACACGGCCGCCGCCGGGCCAGCGCTGGCAACTGAGATGACCGAGCGATTTTGGCGGCTGTCACGCAGGTATGGCCATCACGGATTGGCGTGGCTGGAAGCGATCATGCGACAGGCGGATCAGCAGGAAAGCGCGCTTGAGAGAGGTACGGAATGAGCGCTGAGACCTGTCTGCCAGGGTTGGACGGTAGAACCCCCCTCGGGTTCATGGGGGCACTCGGTGTTCAGACCGCTCTTATGACCTCCGAATCGCCAACATTGCGCTGGGACTCCACGGGATCGCCGATTGTCGGCGGACGACACACGCTCGAGGAGATCGCCGAGCGGATCGTCGATTCATTCAAGGAACTGGTCGCGAGCCCGGCGGTATCGGGGGAACACGTGGCCGACGACCTCAAGTTCTCGACCGCAGCCGACGTGAGGGCGTACCTCGAGTTTGCCCACGTGGGAGGGCGACTTCCAGCCGCATTTGCCGCCGCGCAGGTGAGTGAGGGTGCGGTCGTCAGAGTCGGGAAATCCAAGCCTTCAACTCTGCACTTCACGAGTGGGCAGATGAAGTTCCTGTCGATCGCCCGCGGCATCGCGACCGGCAGAAACCCGGCAAAAAAGAAGACCGATCACTCCTCATTGTCCCCCCAACTCGTTCGCGAAGCTCTGACCGAACCCGGCAACGGGCTGAGCCTGCTGAGATGGGGAGACACTGACGGGCGAACTCACGCGCTGAGTGCAGTCAGCCCTGCCGAGCGCGAGGAACGCCAACGCACCAAGAGACTGACGAACCCCGCTCCAACGGCGCTAGCACTGCTCGGAATGAGCCGGTATCCGACATGGACGAGTGATCGGAACCGCTGCGTGACACAAGGAATCTTCGGGCGGAGGCCTCATCTGTTCTTCTGGCCCCTGTGGGAACATCCTGCTGGATGGGCAACCGTCGGTTCCTTCCTCGCCCAGGCTCAACCGGCCTCCGACGAATTGAATTCGGAGCGCCTCACCGGATGGGGTATCACGGAGATCTGGTCGTCTGTGGTTCGCGACTGTGGCAAGGATCTCTTCTCGTTCGAATCGGCAAAGGCAACGTGGAGAGCCCCATGACGCCCGGCGAGCGGTCCGGTCCGAAGTCGACCACCGAGGACCGCTCGCCACCGTGTTAACCTGCGGAAACAGCGATCCTTGACAATCGATTCGGGCGTCGCGTTCGTCTCAGACCTGAACCACTCGCAAACGTGCGGGAAAGTCCAGGTCACTTACCATGCCGACTCCCAGCCGTCACGGGGGTCGGATGATCCCCGAACCACTGAAGCGACGGGTGAGAGATCTGTCCAATACGACGAGCAAAGGTCACGGGGGTCGGATGATCCCCGAACCACTGAAGCATGACGCAGCGGAACTGTATGGGCAAGTTCACCCACGTCACGGGGGTCGGATGATCCCCGAACCACTGAAGCCGCGCGTGGGCGAACATCGGCATCTCATCCACGAGTACGTCACGGGGGTCGGATGATCCCCGAACCACTGAAGCTCCAGACCGTAGTCTCGGATCACGCCGAACGCCTCCGGTCACGGGGGTCGGACGATTCCCGATCCCCGCGTCTCTGAAGTACGACCGGCACAAACAAGCAGTGTCCTCTCTCCTCGACCACCGAGGTGACCGTTGCCCCCGCCGCGGCGGCAACGTGGAGGACGTGACCCCGATTGCCATGGAACTCCTCGGCGGCACGGGGTTGCGGTGTCGTGTGTCGGAGCGCCTCGCGATCATGCGTGTGGCCGATCCTGCAGAAGATCAGGCATGGCGCTCTGCTCCCTGTGGAGGTCGGCAAGGTCCGGACTCATCCATGCCAACAGTTCGAGCGATCGCTCCCATACGTCGCCGATAGCGATGACCGTGGTCGAACCTGGGGTTTGGACGCCGTTGAAGATCGGTTCGTGATGCGCAGCCCGGTTGCGGAGCCGCTGGAACAGTGCGGCGCGATAGTGCACGTCTGCTCGGGTCGATCGTCGCTGCCGGCCGGCGGGCGTGAATGTGCCTCTCGAGAATCCGAAGCGAAGTGCCGGCCGCCAGAGCCTCGTCTCGTAGTCGACGGCCCGCCCGAGAGCGCTATACAGTCGGCACAGGCACCTTCGGACCCGTCAGCCCAGAGGTCTGGAACTTCGAGGTCTCCGGCCTGAAGGTCGTCGGCTCCTGGCTCGGCTACCGGATGAAGACCCGCAAGGGCCGGAAGTCCAGCCCCCTCGACGACATCCGGCCCACTCGCTGGACCCAGAGCGACGAACTCCTCCGTCTCCTCGCCATCCTCGAGCACACCATTGAGGTCACCCCCGCCGCCGCCGCCCTCCTCGACGAGATCCTCGCCAGCCCCCTGATCCCCGCCACCGTCCTACCCAAACCGACCTCCGACCAGCGCAAACCCCTCAGGACGCCGTGATTCTTGCTCAGTCCACCCCTTCACAGCAGCCGACGCCACCACTACCGCATGAGTTCGCGGTGCGGCGGCGATGACTCATCGAGATGGAGTTGATACTCACCGCGCACGCCCGGCAGGTCATGGCGGAGGGGGGCATACTTGTCGAGTGGGTGCAGCGGGCCGTGGATGCACCCGCGTTGCGGAACCGAGATCCCTACGATGAGGAGGTGGAGCGCTTCTACCTGCCGTCGCCGAGCGTGGCAATCGAGTGATGACCGGCCACGCCACCAACCGCGCCCTCACCGGCCCTGACACCGAGAAGGCTCAGGCCGGCGGCTCACGGGCGATTCAGGGCATCGATCGCCACCTGACAGCCTGATCGGGCCTCAGCGAGGCGGCAGTACGATGACCGGTGTGCTGAGGCGGATCTGCGTGCACAACTACAAGTGCCTCCAGAACTTCGAGTTGGAGTTGCAGGAGACGGTTCTGCTGCTCGGCGCGAACGGCGCCGGCAAGACGGCTGTGATCGATGTCGTCTACGGGCTCCGCAAGCTGCTCTCGGCCGAGGCCAAAATCGCTGATCGGGTCGCATTTCATCCGTCGACGCTGACACGTTGGCAGACGGACCCGAAGCAGGTGTTCGAGATCGACGTCGTAGTCGGCGGGGAATCCTTCCGATACCGGCTGGAAGTCGAGCACGCCGACGATGGACGGCACTCCCGCATCACCTGGGAGAGCCTCAGCGCAGGCCCCACGACGCTGTTCAAGTGCGAGATGGGCGACGTGCAGCTCTACCGCGACGACGGATCGGAGGGGCCGACGTTCAAGACGGACTGGACCGAATCGGCTCTCGCACGCGTCGTCGCCCAGCCGATCAACACCCGCCTGACGGCGTTCAAGGACGCCATGCGGGCGACGGTGGTGTGCAACATCCGCCCGGCGCTGCTACGCGCCGAGTCCACCCGTGAGGATCAACTCCTCGGCCGCCACGCCGAGAACTTCGTGGACTGGTATCGCCACGCCGTACAGGAGAACCCCGCGTCCTCGGTGGCCCACGTCGAGGCCCTGCGGGAGGTCATCGACGGCTTCAACAACATTCACCTCCAGCAGTCGGGCCTGGACAGCCGCGCGCTCATGTTTGACTTCGCCGGCGACCGCGCGGGCCGTAGCGCGAACTTCAAGCTGCGTTTCGACGAGTTGTCCGACGGTCACCGGGCGCTGGTCGTGCTCTACGCGCTGCTCCACCTCCGCCAGGACGCCGACGGCGTAACCCTGTTCCTCGACGAGCCCGACAACTTCCTGGCACTAACCGAGATCCAGCCGTGGCTTCTCGAACTCGTAGACCTCTGTGACGAGTCGTCCTCTCAGGCGGTCGTCTGCTCGCACCACCCCGAACTCATCGACTACCTCGGACCGGACGGGGGCGTGCTGTTCGTTCGCGAGTCCTCAACCGCCGTCAGTGCACGG
>Ga0209544_1003978_pt1 | contig 10859 bp, 9 predicted proteins | sample MesohylPK_FD_187297 | JGI IMG/M metagenome (GOLD analysis project Ga0209544, IMG submission 187297) | Host-associated microbial community of the marine sponge Aplysina aerophoba from Gulf of Piran - sponge mesohyl, lysed by proteinase K... | ecosystem: Host-associated > Porifera > Sponge >...
CCTGCACGAGCGCCTCGAGAAGCACGAAGAGTCCGTCCTGCGCTTCACAGCCAACCCGGATGTCAGCTTCACGAATAATGCCGGAGAGCAGAAGATCCGGATGTCAAAGGTCAAGATCAAGGTCTCGAGATGCTTACGGACCCAACTCCAGGCCAAAGCCTGGTGCCGGGTCTCCAGTTATCTGGACTCAATGGCGGCGCTCGGCTACAATCCTCTCGTCGCCATCCAGATCGCCCTCGCCGGAAATGCCGGCGCAATGATCGCGCTGCATCAGGCACGGACCGCGCCCGGGAAAGCGTGAAGCGCTGCGAAATTAACGAATAATCCGCGACTGCGGGGCCTGAGCAGTGACGCCCCCTATTTCTCGCGATTTTCATTTTGCGTGATATTCACGGCGGGAACGCCCGCCTAGGGTTGAACCTTGGGGGGCTGGTGCGTTGATCTGAGCGCGCCTGGGCATGAGGCCCTGTCGTGGCTGCCATGTCGGGGTATGGCGTGGCCAATGGCTTGGGATTCCAAGAAAATCGACGCTGAAATTATTCTGCAGAATAAATCCGCTTCTGAATTTTCCGAGGAATCGGAATACGTTGTCCATCGGAAATCTTCTTCCGATCTTCTGGACGTATATCTGACAATGAAGATAGAATCCGACCATCTGGTTCATAATCGCCATCCTTTCGAAACCGCCCGACGGATTGGCGAGGACTTGCGTCGCGCTTCTTCGGAGAAGGGATAGTTTCCGCTGCCGCCTTGGCTATCCTTTCGTCGGGCGCAGGTGAAAATCCCGGGGGCTTGCCCGGCCATGCGGCCATTTGGCTTAGATTTGATTTCGAAAGAATCCCGCAGCCCGGGGCTTGAAACTCCAGTTGCCGAATGCAGGCGGCATGCAATAATGTATCGACAGGGACGCCGCGCGGCTCCCGAAGCCGCGCGCGGGATAACGGGAGAATCCGCATGGACGAAACATTGGCGCGGCACCGTTGCGTCGGCCCGATGGGATCGGAATTCTGGCGGATCGAGGTTCCTCCGGAAATCGTCCCGGCCCTTGCCGAGAAGCTCGACTGGAACCGCATGGGCCGGCGGGTTATGATCGACGCCGCGAAGGGGATCATCTCCTGGATGAGTCCGTCGAGCGCGCACGCGACCTTCGCCGACGCTGCCGACGAGACGGTAAAGGCGGCCGGGCGGCAGCTCGGCGTCCGTACCAGGGCGATGCGCGACACGCGCTGGAAGCGCCCGGAGGATCCCGAGAACACCGGGCTGGAGGCTGATGCAAGCTTCTACATCGGGAAGAACGCCGAGAGCTGGTACGCGGCGCGGCGCCGGGACGGCGCGGCGGCGACGGAGGCATTCGAGGCATCGATGCCGCCCGACCTCGCGGTCGAGGTCGAGGTAACGCGCTTCGACGGCAACAAGCCGGGCCGCTACGCGGCGCTGGGCGTCCGGGAGATGTGGCGGGCCGCCTCCCGCGACGGCGGCAACCGGGTCGAGGTCGAGATTCTCGACCTTCGAGCGCCGGGCGGGCCTCGTCCGGCTGAGGAGTCCGCTGCGCTTCCCGGCCTGAAGGCCGCGCTGCTGCCAAAGGCGTTCGACCTGGCCGCGGGTGGCCGCTTCGAGGAGCTCGAAGAGCTGCTCGCGGCGGCGCTGGCACAGGCCCCCGCGCCACGGCGAGACCCGGACGACTCGCCCTCGCCCGTTTAGGGATCGGCCAAGGCGGTCGAGTCGGGTGATGCGCAGGCTGCCGCCCGGCCGGGCATGTTCGATCGGTTCGACCAGGCCCGGGAGCTTGGCGTGGTCGCCCGGGATCGCTTCTGTGAACATGCGAATGGCGCCGACTGCGGTAAGGCAGTCCTTCTGGCCGGATGCGTCCTGATCGGCCGTCGAAACGCGCGCATTGCCGAGAATGTCGCCTTTCCGGGCGGCGGTGCCCGTCTCTTTACCGGTCGTTTAAGAGACAGCCCGGAAAGAGGCTCCTTGGGGCATCAACCTCCCTGGGCATGCAGCTAGAATAGCATCCGGCCATGAATGCGAGACGAGGTCGACGATTCACGCTTACACTGCCGTTATCGAGCGCTGCCGGGACACGGGTCTGTATGTCGGCCATGTTCCTAACTTTCCCGGAGCGCACAGCCAGGGCGAGACGCTCGACGAGCTCAATGGCAATCTCCGGGAAGTCGTCTCCATGCTCCTAGACGACGGCGCTCCTGCGGCGGAGGGCGAGTTCGTCGGCACGCAAATCGTTGTAGTGGCCTGAGAGTCAGTGCCCTCCGGTCCCGTTCTCAAGCCGCGCGAAGCCATCGCCATTCTCGCCGCGCTCGGTTTCAAGGAAGCCCGGCAGCGAGGCAGGCCTGCGCAAAAGTCAAGTTTTTGCGGATTTGAGGAAGATTTTTTCTGCGAAATCCGGCACGGGCGCGAGCATCGCTTCGGTTATCGGGGCTGACCGAAGTGTCTCGGATGAGAGTTTGCGGATGTTTTCCGGCGAATTGCCGGCTGCGGGCGCAGCAATCCTACGAGCCGACACTGCGGCTCAACGGGTTCTGCTTCCAACCCGCCCAGGAGCGCTTCAGGGGCTTTGGAATGGCGTCGATCGCGTCCTGCGCCCTGGCCGCGTAGTAGCGATTGGCCGGGGGCATGTATTGAAACCGTCCCTCGAAGCGAACGATGGAGATTGCCGCGTTGCCCGGGCAGGCGAGGTTGCGCGGCGCGTGGCGCACATGCGCCCGGCGGAGGTCCTCGCCGTATGTTCAGTCGCGAACGTAGTGAATGCGGTTCTCAATGTGCCAGTGCTTGCGGACGATGCGGAGCAGCATGCTGGAATCGGCCCTGTCCCTGTCGAGCGAGGTCAGGCAGTAGGTGGTTTTTCGGATCTTGTCCCGGTTTTGACGCATTCGATCATTCGGCGGCAAAGCTTGATCGTCAAGCGAATTCGGCTAGTTTAGAGCGGGATGTTCCAGCCGTATTGGGATTTGCAACTTGAAAAGGCGCGAAGTACATGACATTCCCGTCTGAACGCAAGCCGCTGCGCACCCGTCGCATCGCAGAAACTTGGCAGACCTGAATAGGGAAATCTATGGCCGCCTATGCTGTTGAACTGCCCTCGGAGGCATATCTCGACATCGTTAACTCAAGCGAGAAGTTTCCGGTTCGTCGAATCTATTGCATCGGGAAGAACTATCTGGCGCACATCATTGAGATGAACGCCGACGAGCGCGACCCGCCGGTTGTTTTCATGAAGCCGAGAGACGCTTTGGTGCGGAACGGCGGCGAGATCCGGTATCCGGTTTTCACGCAAAACCTTCATTACGAATGCGAACTGGTAGTCGCCCTCAAGTCGGGCGGATACAACATCCCCGAGCGCGAGGCTGCGAAGCATATCTTCGGCTACGCCGTGGGGCTTGACATGACTCGCCGCGATCGCCAGGCCGAAGCATTGGCAAACGGCCTGCCTTGGGAAGTAACGAAAGCCTTCGATCAATCCGCGCCAGTCGGCCCTGTAACTCGCGTAGAAGATATCGGCATCATGAACTCTGGAAATGTATGCCTCGAGGTTAACGGCGAAACACGGCAGCGCGCCGACATTTCGTTGCTAATTTGGAAGATCGACGAGATTATAGCGAAGCTCTCGGAACAGTATGAACTTAGGCCGGGAGATATCATTATGACTGGGACGCCGGCGGGCGTCGGCGCCGTTACGAGCGGAGACGTGCTAGACTGTTCATTTGATGGTCTCAGTCCAATGCAAGTACGGATCGGCGGCCGTGCCGCTTGATATATTTGTTGAATAGGAAGGATCTGAATGTCTGCTATAGCGATTGCCGGTACTGGCAGGATGGGAACGGCCTTCGCCAAAAGGCTTGTCGAAACCGGCTTTGACGTAACTGTTTGGAACAGAACGCATAGCCGCACGCGCGCCGCAGCGGATGCCGGCGCAAAACCCGCCTCGAATATAGCCTCTGTAGCTGCCTGCGACGTAATTCTCCTTTCGCTAACCGATGCCGAAGCAGTCGAATGCGTCGTTGACAAGCTGGTTGGCGTTGGAATTTCCGGTCGCGTTATTGTCGACATGTCCACGCTTCTTCCCGACGAAACCTGCCGGGTCGCGGCTAGGGTTGTTGAAGCGGGCGCGGACTTCGTCGATTGCCCGGTCGGAGGTACCGTAGCGCCTGCGCTAAAAGGGCAGTTGCTAGGTATGGCAGGTGGCACCGAAGCGGCATTTGCCCGTGCGAGGCCAATTCTTGACAAGCTATGCAAACGAATCGAGCATCTTGGATCGGTCGGCTCCGGCGCCCGCATGAAGCTTGCGGTGAATCTGCCGCTTGCGATCTACTGGGCGACTCTTTCTGAAGCCCTATCGATGCTTGAAGACAGCGGAATTTCCGCGGATACCGCGATCAGTTTGATTGCAGACAGTTCCGCCGGGCCCGCGGTGCTCAAGAATCGCGCCAAGGTTGTTATCGATACTCTAGGCGGAACCGATCAGCTTGGCACATTTGATATTGCCGGGTTGGCGAAAGACCTTAATCTCGCCCTTTCGCAGGCGGAACATATCGGCAAGACGATGCCTATTTCGCAAGCTGCTCGCGAGAGCTATCGCGAGGCAATAGCGGCAGGGCTGGGCGGGTTTGACGGCTCGAGCCTAACTCGGTTTCTTTTGGAGCGGTAGGAGGGCGGTTGTCTGCGATCGGCATCTGAACGCAAACGGTCAATAACTGTCTATGCCGCTATCCGTTTTCCTGCGACGAGACTAGATTTCACAGTAGATCCGGGCTCGCCCAGAATTTGGCGCGAGATTGGGGTGTATCTCAAACTTGTTGCAAAGCGATGCGAGAAAGTATTCCTATAGCAGCGCGCCTCTTTATGGGCTGGAAGGTCGGAAACTCACATTCGGCCCAAACAACCACTTTGGGCTACACCCGTGAGATTGGACACGCTAGTGATTCTATCTGAATTCAGTTATAGTGCGCGACTGTTCAGGTGGCATAAACTTCTACATATTGATTAGAATATTAGCTAGCCTTAAATCTATGAACGACCCTTGCTCTCCTCGTTGCGACAAAAACGATTCCTAGAGCGCCTGCACTGTATAGGCATCGATTCTGATTATTCCATAAACAGTACTTTCCTCCGCCCAAGCGGATTTCATCGGCCATTGCCGATCCGGCTTGCTCCGGATTTGCTCCGACGAGTATCAACGCCAAGGTCTTCCGGTAGGCTCTGGCATTAACGAGGGCGGATGCAAGCATTCAGTCGTCGAACACCGCGAGAATATCGGCAGCCGCACGTCGGGCGCGGACGGCGTGACTGTGTTTCGACGCCGCCGGATTAACAACCGTATCCCGGAGTTTTTCAGTGGCAGGCGGTGGCTTGATCATGAAATTCGCGCTGCCCATTCGGGACGATAGAAGTGAGATTGTGAGATTTTGCAACTTGCTAGATTTGCGATTTACGGTATGCTTAACTCTTGGCTTCGGCGAACAGGACAAATTTTGTCCATGCGATTGCCAATAATAATGTAAGGAGGAAAAAATATGACGCACTTCAATCGATTTTCTCGACGAGATTTCGGAAAACTTGCTTTGGGTAGCTCGGCGCTCGCAACGATAGGGGCGCCGGCTCTAGTAGGAGCGCAGACAGCGATAACTTTCGCGGTGCCGAACCCTTCGGCCCTGACATGGCTGCCGTATTGGGTTGCCGTGGGCGAGGGGTACTTTGGAGAAGAGGGACTGTCACCGACGCTTGAAGCGATCGATGGCTCATCGGCGGTTCTCCAGGCGATGACCGCCGGCCAAGCGCACATCGGCGCGCCCGGACCTGGACCAACTCTCGGTGCTCGGGCTCGCGGCGTCGACGTGAAGTTTCTCTACAACCTCTATCCCAAGTCTGTCTTTGGACTGCTGGTTAAGGACGACAGCCCCTACCAGATGCCGGCAGATCTAAAGGGAACCGTCATAGGTGTCGGCACTGCTGACGGCGCGGAAGTTTCTTTCACCAGCGCCATCATGGCTGATCTCGGCATGACCGTTGGAAATGATTTCACCTACTTGCCGGTCGGCGACGGCGGGACGGCGGCAGTCGCGTTCTTGCGCGACGAAGTCAACTCGTATGCCGGCGCGGTCTCCGATGCCGCGATACTCGCGGCTCGCGGACTAAACCTCAGGGAAATCACGCCGGAGGCATATCTTGGATTCTTCGGCAACGGTATCGCGATGCTGGAAAGCCAAATGGCGGCGATGCCCGAACTAGCGCCCGCGTTTGGTCGCGCGCTCGTCCGTGCGACCCGCTTCGCTTCGGATCCTGCGAACAAGGATGCTTGCCTAGCCCACTGCGCGGCCGGAAATCCGCAGGAGGGAGAACAGGACTATGCTCCGGCTCTATTTGACGGCGTTCTGGTTCGCATGACGCCGACCGACGCCTTGATGGGGCAAGGCTACGGATACCAACCGCCGGAGCACTGGCAGGCGATTCACGACTCCGCGGTCGCCTCGGGCGCGCTTTCCGAACCCATATCGGATCTTTCGGCGGTCTATACGAACGAATTCGTGGGTGACTGGAACGCTTAACGACAATGGTGGAGCCCCTTCCACTCGATCCAACCACGGCAGCGGCGCAGCCATTGCCGGTTTACCAAATTGAGCGATTGTCAAAAATTTACGCCAGGAACAGCCTGACCGCGCTTTCCGACGTGTATCTGACAATCCGGAAGGGCGAGTTCGTGTCCGTAGTCGGCTCGTCGGGCTGCGGAAAATCGACGCTGCTCAATATAATGGCGGGGCTCCTACCTCCCACGGCGGGCCGAGTAGTTCTCAATGGTCGGCCCGTCCTTGGAGCAAGGCCCGATATTGGCATGATGTTCCAGCAGGCGACTTTGCTGCCTTGGAAGACCACGATTGAAAACATCGTTCTGCCAATCGAGATCCGAGAAGGCCGCGCCGCCGCGAAGGCGGCGCGCGGGCGCGCGACGGATCTTCTGCAACTTGTTGGACTTGGAGAATTCTCCGACGTTTACCCCGGAGAGTTATCCGGAGGGATGGCCCAGCGCGCCGCCATTTGTCGAATGCTTGTGACCGATCCAGCGATGCTATTGCTCGACGAGCCTTTTTCGGCGCTCGACGAGTTTACGCGAGACTTCATGAACATGGAATTTCAGCGCATCTGCATGGAGCGCGAGGCCACCGCGTTTCTCGTGACGCATTCTTTGGAGGAAGCCGTCATTCTTTCGGACCGCATACAGGTGATGAAGCCGCGGCCCGGTCGGATCGTGGAGGACGTGACGATTAACCTGCATCGGCCGCGCACGCTTGAAATGATCAACACACGAGAATTCGGAGAAATCGTTGCCCACATACGCGAACTCCTAGGAAAGGAAGCGCACGAATGACGGATGCGAGCCGACCGACGGGCGAAGACACCGTCTGGGAGGAAAGAGAGGCTCTAATCGACCGAATCCCGCGATGGGTCGCGATGACATTTCTTTTCGTTGTCGTTGTCGGGATCTGGGATCTTGTTACGAGGATGGGATGGGTTTCAGCAATTATCCTTCCGACGCCGGCAGAAACGCTTGACGACCTGATTTTCGTCGGCGGCAACTTGATTGCGGGCGAGTACATGTTGGACGCGCTCTGGACGACCACGCTCACGGTTGCGTATGGGTTTCTAATTGCCGCGGGGATAGGCTTTTCGTTAGGCGTGCTTGTCGGCGAAACCAAATTCGGTGAACGGGCCGTGATGCCCTATCTGGTAGCGATCGATACGATGCCGAAGGTTGCCTTCGCGCCGCTTTTCATTGCATGGCTCGGATTCGATATAGGATCGAAGGTTGCGCTTGCCGCATTTATCGCCACTTTTCCCATCGTCGTCGCAACGGCCGCCGGACTATATGCCGCGACCGAGAGCGAGCGAATGCTTTTCAAATCCTTCGGCGCAACGCAGCTCCAGACTCTTCTGAGACTAAAGTTGCCGACTGGACTTCCCTATATTTTTACAGGGCTCAAGATCGCTTCCGTCGGTGTCATGGCGGGCGCAATCACCGGGGAGTTTCTTGGCGGCGGAAGGGGATTTGGAGCGCTGATACGCCAGTCGGCAAGCCAGCTCGACACCCCTCGGGTCTTCGCGCTAATCCTGTATCTGAGCTTATTGGGCCTCGCGCTGTACTTCACGGTCGTTTGGATGCAGAGGTATTTCGTTTTCTGGAAAAAGGGGGAGAAGCAAGGAGGTCCCCTAGGGTAGATCGCCGCGCGGAGACTCGCCTATTTGTGCTTGGCCGAACCTCCCGCTTTTCTCGGCCGAAGCTTGCAATTTTAGTCCACGCTAATTCAGTCGGATTTCCTTCGGCAGTTGTTTCGGGGACTCTGCGGGGATTTTCGCCGCTGCGCCGCCTGGTGGGCCGGAAATCCGCAGTCCGGGCAATAGGCCGCCCGTATCTCCGTTCCGGGGTCGGCGCTTCCATGCTGCTGGCGAATGAAACCACTCCCGCACACGGAGAAGTCAAACAAGTTAGCGCTTATGGGTGTAGCTCCCGTGAGTGATTCTCTTTGAAGCATCCTTGAGCTTTTACTTGCGAGCCCAGAACCAGCGTAAGCGGGGCGGTAATCAGGAGAGGCATTTAACATACCGGGAAGTTTTCCCTATTGCGCATTGAAAGGGTGCGGCGGGTGTAGCCCAATTTGGTTGACGATTGCGATTCGCATTTGCTACACTGGCTTTGCTGCGTGCCCGAATGCGGCCGGGGGAACCGGCGGGTGGCGCGCTTGCAGAGGCAGCAAGGCAGGGAGCGCGGATGATGGCGAAGGTCAAAGGGAATCGCGGGCACGGACATCCAGACACGGTGGCGTATCTGGAAGGCCTGGGGGAGGAAGGCGCGGCGGTGCTGCGCGTGCACGAGGGCGGATACACCCGCTACTGGCTGGAAGGCGGCGAGGTGCGGAGCTGCGACTTCACGGAGGGCGAGTTGCCTCTGGCGGGCTTCGGACCGGTCGGCGGACCGCTTCCGGCATTGCTCGGTGCTGTGCAGGCGGAGTTCGGCCCGCAACTTCCGAAGCTGGCGGCGGACCTCGCGTCGGGTGATCCGGACCTGGACTGCGCGGAGCGGGTGCTTCGCGACAGTTCTCTTTGCGGCGGCGCGACGGCGCTGAAGATTCTGTTCGAACAGCTTGGCGAGGCTCTGCCACCGCCGGAATGCGCGAGTTGCGGCAAGCTTATGTGCCTTCACGGGGCGAGGAAGAAAAAAGCCTGGCTCACCCGGCTTGGCCGGGTCGAGGTCGAGCGCAACTATTATTATTGCCGATCGTGCCGCAGTGGCTTCTTTCCGCTTGACCGCGCGCTGGGCCTGGAAGGTGACACGCTCACGCCGGGGATAATGAGCGTCATGGCTGAGACGACGCCGATGATGAGCTTCGATGCGGCGAGCCGCCACATCGCGAACCTTGCCGGGGTGAACGCATCCTCAAGCTCGCTGCAGCGCTGGTCCGTGGCGCTTGGCGAGGAGATTCTCCGGTTCGGACAGGATGAGGTCGTGGAAGACAACCCCTTGGAATCACGGATGCATCCTGCCGTCGACGGGACCGGGGTGCCGATGCGAAAGGAAGACGTCGAAGGCACTGCCGACAAGCAGGAGGACGGAAGCGCGAAGACCCGGGAAGCATAGCTGGCGGTCATCTACACTGCCGAGCGGCGGGACCCGGAGACCGGCGCGGCACTGAAGGACAAGGGCAGCGAGACGTCTAGTTGTCTCATCGACAGTGCGGCGGCGGCGCCGGGAAGCCGGGATCCCTCCGATTTCGCCATGCGCCTCGCCCGCGAGGCGCTGCGCCGCGGCTTGCACGGCGTCGAAGACCTCGTCGTCATCTCGGACTGCGCAGAATGGATGCGGAACACCTCCGAGGAGTTGTTCGGGGGCGGGAAGGTCACCTTCGTGCTCGATATGTTCCATGCCATCGAATACGCCGGCGATGCGGCGAAGGCGATTTTTCCAGACAAGGCGGACCTCGATGCGCGCCGGGCCGCCAAGGTGATCCGGGATCTCGAGCCCTTCAGCGGCAGGTGCAAGCAAGTGGAGGCGTGCTGCCGCTACTATCGGAACAACATCGAACGGATGCGCTACAGCCAATACCGCGACCAGGGCATGCAGATTGGATCGGGGGTCGTGGAAAGTGGCTGCAAGCGGTACGGGCTCCGGCTGAAGCGTCCCGGCACCCGCTGGTCGAAGACAGGCGCCAACGCAATGCCGACGCTCAAAAGCCGCGTCATAAACCTCAACCCGACATGGCAGCCGCGACAGGGCCTCAAGCTCAGGCGCGTTCAGATCAACGCACTAGCCCCCAAGGTTCAACCCACGCGCTAGGCGGGCGTTCCTGCCGTGAAAATCACGCGAAATAAAAATCACGAGAAATAGGGGGCGAGTAGATACCGCCGGTTCTAAAGGAATTTTCCGGTATTCGGCGGCCGACACGTCATTCGGGGCGGCGATTCGGAATGGCCGACCTGATTCGCCCAGTCCGGGGAAAAAATAGTAAAAATTTCGCTTAGCGAAAAAAAGCTTTATATCAACGACATAAAATCTCTAAGGGGAAAATTAGAATTGCTGTAGAATTGCTTTTCGGGTTGCGTTCGGCGGTGCGCCGTGGCATCCTTGGATGATAATTGGTTCTCCGGGACGGACATCCCCGTTCAGTGCCGCCGAGCCGGGAAAGAGGTGAGCGCCAGGGTTGGCGCCTGGAATTTTGGGAAGGATTGCGATGTTGGGAGTGTCGGGAATCGCTTCGTCGGCCGCGGCGGACGGGAAATCGGGAATGCCTTCCGAGGCGCCGGCGTCCCGCGGCTCGGGTCCGTTGGCATGGCTTGCAATTCGGCTTGACATCGGC
>Ga0209544_1003981_pt1 | contig 10854 bp, 10 predicted proteins | sample MesohylPK_FD_187297 | JGI IMG/M metagenome (GOLD analysis project Ga0209544, IMG submission 187297) | Host-associated microbial community of the marine sponge Aplysina aerophoba from Gulf of Piran - sponge mesohyl, lysed by proteinase K... | ecosystem: Host-associated > Porifera > Sponge >...
CTTCCCACCAGCGCACCGGAACCGGCCGCCAGGTGCGCGGCCGTCGGCGCGATCGCGCGGGGATCCACGCCGGCGGCGCGCTTCGCGGATCCACCAGCGGCGCCCAGGTGGGAAGCGCGCCCGGCGTTACGTTCCGTTATGCGCCGGCATAACGATTCGGCATAACGCGCGCAGCGCAGCGCAGCCGGTGACGGTGCGCGCCGATCCAGTCCACCAAGCGTCACGGTGGGGAGTGACGTTTCAGGTGACGCTACCGCAGCAGCGCAGCCGGTGACGGTGCCCGCTGGCCGATGCGCCCGGAACCGGCCGCCGCTCGCGCGTGGCGTAGCCCAGGGCTTGCCGGATGCGCCGTAGGGGTATCGGTGCACCACCAGGGGCAGAAACGGCCGCGAGATTGAATCCTCGCGCGTCTCAACCTCCCGGCGCCGCCTTTCCCGTTATCAGGTCAACGTCGATCCCCAAAAGCTCGCTCACCCGCTGCTTGGTCTCCGGGCTCATGCCGGCAGGCTTCGGCGGCGTCACGTCGCGCATGCTGCCGGCCAGCGCCGCGGACAGGTCCGCATGCCGGGCCAGCAGGGCCAGGGCATGCAGCTTCGGGTGCATGCGGACCCGGATAGTCGGCGCTGGCGGCCGTCGCGGAACGGCCTCGGCGTCGGCGTCGGCGGGCTCGTCAACGTCGGCTCGGCCGCCGCGTATCGAGATTTCCGCGACGGCCGCCGACTGGTCGGGTGTGAGCTGGTCGGTATCGGCCACGGTCACGCGGCCATCCCGAACGGTGACCAGGTCGGTAATGTCCGCAAAGGCGACGCGGGCAAGCTCCCTCAGCACGCGCTCGGCGGTCACCTCGGCGCGCGTCTCGATACTGCGCAGCCGGGCCGCCACGGCGCGGCGCACGTTAGCATTCGTTAGCAGGCGGTGACCCTGGACGGCCGCGCCGCGCTCGGCGTATCCGGCCTTGCGCGCGGCCTCCGCAGCGTTGCCGCCGCTCGCCAGGTACTCGGCCACGAATCGACGTTGCCGGTCGGTCAGCCGCTCCGCAGGTGGCGCGCTCATGCCGGCAGCGTAGCAGGGTCGCAGCGGCCGGCCTCGGTCGCCGCGCGGCGGCTCGGTGCAGCAGCGCCACAGCGCCGGGCGTTCCGCGCTCGATCACGCGGGCATGGCGGCCGTGTTCGATCGCGGGCAGGTCGCCGGGCATGCGCGGGAACGCGCGCGCCGGCCGTGCTGGCGGATTCAGCGAGGGTTTTCTGCCAGCCGCGCCAGATCGGCGCGCATCGCGTCAATGTCGGCCGCCACGGTGCCGATAGCGGACAGCGCCAGCAGCACGTCGTCAATCCGGGCATTCGTGGCGTCGGCCTTGGCGACCAACTCGGCTCGGGCCGCCTCGATGCCGGCCGCCACCTCCACGCGGGTTGCGTCGATGCGGTCATGCGTTGAGTCGATGCGGGCAGTCGTCTGTCCATGAAGGATGAACAGCGATACCAGGATCGCCAGGACGGGCACCAGGGCCAGGGTGCCACTCGTCAGCACCGTCGGCCAGTCAACAGCCCGGCGGCGGGCTTCGGAATTGTCGGGGCGTCCGGTGGCAGTCGCAGTTGCCATAACTGGCACCGACAGTACCAAGTGCGGCGGGCCAGCGTAAGCGGACGGCCCCGCCGTACTCTGCCCCTATAGGTACATAGGGTCATAGGGTCCGCTCTGCCGGCCGGGCGAAACTGCCAATGGAGCGTGTCCAGCGGCTCCAATCGTCGTGTTCGCCCGCTCGGCTCCGTTTTCAGTCGGACGGTAGTCAGGGGTCAGTCGGACGGTAGTCAGGGGTCAGTCGGACGGTAGTCAGGGCAACAGCAGGTGGCTTGCGGGGATCTCGGTACGCTCACCGCCGCGCGCGTAGGCGGCGCAGAATCGAGCCGTTGCGCGTACCTCAAGCGCGGCCTCGTGATGGCGTCCGCCCTTGATCCGGCGCACGATCTCGATGGTATCGCCCGCTGGGGCCGGCTCGCCGCGGGCGCCAACCTCGTAGCCGGCGTCCACCAGGACGTCAATGCGCCGGTTGTAGCGTTTGTTGAGCGTATCCGCCGTCGTCTTATCGGCCAGCATTTCCGGGGTGACGTGCTCGCCGCCCAGGCGCAGGACGTGGTGCCACGGGATCAGCACCGGTGCGCCAGGGCCGCCGCGCGTCACCGGGCGCACCGCGTCCGGCCGGCGCCCGTCGCGGCCTTTGCCCGCGCTCGGTCCCCACAGCAACGCGCCCTCGATGCCGGCGATGGTCCGCTCCGATGTTCCCCAACGTGCGGCCTTGCGCCCGGTGCCCGGCAGGCGCCGGAACAAAGCGCCGGTCAGGCGGTACGCGCGCGGGCCGATTTCGTCCAGCCACCATCGCGGCGGGCCGATGCGGTGCACCGCGCCCGGCTCGGCGTCGAACGCGGCCCAGGGTTTCCCGGCAGGCGCAATCGACAAGCTGCGCATCACCCACACCAGGCGCAGGGCTTGTTCGCGGCCTTCGGGGGTGTCGCGGCCGACAATAAGGAGGGACGTTTCGCCGGGCGTCAGTTGCACCGGGCGGGTCAGTGCGTAGGCGAACGTGCCGACTCGGTGCAGGTCGGCCCGTAGCGGGCTGCGCTCGTCACCGCCCAGCGGCACGGATGCCACCGCCTCCACCAGCGCGCCGCCGGTTGCGCGCCCGTCCAGCTTGCGGGGGGCTGGGAACAGTTCGCCTTGCGCCGGGCGCAGCACGCAGTACCGGCGCCGTGCATCAGGGGTTGCCGATACCAGCAGCTCCCCGTCTACCTGCACCGCTTCAAGCGGTACCTGCATCAGCGCCAGCAGTCCGGGCGTGCGGGCCAGCATCAGCGGCTCGGCCTTCTTCGGCGGTTTCCGTTCGCGGGTGGTGAGGACGTGCACGCGGCCGGGGGTATCCGGGCGGCTCTCCCAAGCGTCGATCAGCTCGAACAGCGGCGCGCGCGGGCGCCCGGCGGCCAGGGTGGCAAGCACCAGGTCGGCCAGGAACAGCACCGCGAACGACAGGTCCGCGCTCGGCTTGTGGTTGCCCGGCAGCACCGGCGCGAAGTCGGTCAGCCACCTCTCCCCGGCGCGGTTCGCCCATAGCAGGCGCGCAAACTCCGCTTGTGTGGGCGTCGGCCTCCGCTCGGCGTCGGCAGGGGTCAGCAGCGCGGCCTCCGCGACGGCGGCGGCCAGCGGCAGGGCCGCCGGGGCGTCGCCCAGTAGCCACGCGGCCAGGGTTTTGGTCGTCGGCAGCGGACAGGTTGCCGGGCGCGGCTTGCCCTTCTTGCCCTTCTGGCGGTTGTAGTGCGCGACGTGCGCCAGGGCGGCCAGCACGCCGTCAGCGTCGGGCCGGGCTCCCTTGCCCATGGGCTTGGCGTGCTCCCGGTCGCGGGCCTCAACGGCGGTGTTCGTGGCGGTCTCAAGGTCGGCCAGCAGCCGGGCGCGCCGGGCGCGCAGCTCCTCGACGGCGCTCATTCGATCGGCTCGAATTCGTGTTCGGCGGCGGCCACGTCGGCGGTCTTGCGGCCGTTGCGCTCGCGCTTCGCCTCGGCTTCGGGCTTCGGCGGGCGGCCGTGGCGCCAGTGCTCGCCGCCATCAGCGGGCGCCGACGTGAAGCCGACCAGGGCGCGGCCGTGGCGGATCGGGCGCAAGGTGGCGTACATGCGTTGCGGTCCCCAGTTGGCTTTGCCGACGGCCAGTCGCCAGGTGTCCGGGCCGGCGTCGTGGTCGTGCTGCAGGGTCAGCGTTCCCCTGCACGCGGCCTCCCATTGCCCGGTTCCGCTCACGTTGCCGGGGTCGTACAGGTCGCCACTGGAGCCGGCCGCCTTCGTGCTGTGGTGGATCAGCAGCACCGTAGCGCCGCGCCGTTCGGCCTCCAACGCCAGGGCGCCCGTGAACTCCCGGACGGGTGCCGGGTTGTTCGCCTCGCCGACGTAGGCGGATAGCAGCGGGTCCACCACCACCAGGCGGGCGCCGGTCGCCTCGACAGCCGCCCACAGGTCCGGCCAGCCATCGAGCGGTCCGGGGCGGGCGTTGTAGAACGCCGGGGCGCCTTCCTTCGCAGGTGCCGGTCCGTACAGCGGGCGGCCGGCCAGGTTCAGGACGTGCACGCGGCGCATGGTGGCGTCCGCTTCCGGCGCCGTGTTCAGCGGCAGCGGTCCGTGCGGGGTCGGTGCCGTCAGGTGCTCGACCAGGCGGGCGGTGCGCTCGCGGGCTACGGTCGGCGGTTCCTCGTACAGCGCCAGCAGCACCGGGCCGCCGCTCACCACCAGGGCGCCGCCCAGTACCGCGCGGTCAGCGCCAGCGGGCGTGCTGGCAGCTTCGGCGGCCAGGTGGCGTACCAGGGTCGATTTTGCCGCGCCCGGTACGCCGGTCAGGATTCCGACGGTGCCGACAGACAGCAGCGCACCGTCGCGGCGGCCATCCCGGTCAGCGCACGACAGCACCGGCGCCGGCAGGTCGCCGGCCACGTCGGCCAGTGCCACGGGGCGGCGGCGGTCGGCACCGTCACGGGCGGCGGCCACCACCGGGCGCATGTCGCGCACCGCATCAAGCGCCGTGCGGGCGGCGCGCAACCGCTTGCGGACCGCTTCGCCGCCGTCGTCACGGTCGGCCGCTTCGGATGCGTCCAGCAGCGCCAGGCGCTCGGCTCGATGCCCGGCGCGATCGCGGCGGGATAGCTCGCGCTCGGCGCCCGTCGCCAGGTCCGGGGGCGCGGCTTCGCCACGGTGCCCGGCGTGCAGGGCGCGGGCCAGCGCCACCGGGCCGGCATGCAAGCCGCCGGCCTTCAACGCTTCGGCCTCGGCCGTGCGCAGCGCCGCCAGCAGCCGGTCGGGGTGCTGCGCCAGCTCGCCGGCGGTTGTGACGTCAATGGCGCTCACCACGTCGGCCGTCAGGTCGCGCGGGCGTTCTTCGGGCGGGTCCGGGTCGGCCTCCACTTCGGCGGCTTGGCTCAGCGCAAGCTCCAGGTCGGCGCGGCGCTTGGCGGCTTCGTCGGCCACGGCCGGCTTGGCGTCGGGCGCCAGGGCTTCGGCCAGGTTGGCCAGCAGGGCGGCCAGGGCGGCGCGGTGCTTTTCGGGTAGCGGGTCGGCTTGCGGGTCGGTCATGCGGTCGTACCTCCGTGGGATACCAGCAGGCGAGCTAGGGCCCGTGCTGTAGCGTCCGGGCGATCGGCGCCCGCGTCGTACTCGAGAATGCCGGCGCGCGTGTTGTGACGTTCGGCCAGGTCGGCCACGTCGGCGCCGCGCAGGGCTTCGTCCAGGTCGCCGGCCAGCAGCACGGCGGCATACACCGGGCGCCCGGCGTCGGCCAGGTCGGCGGTCAGCTTCACCACGGCCGCGCGTCCGTCCTTGTCGCCGTCGCTCACCACCACGGCCGGAACGTCGGGCAGGTCCGCGACGGCGGCGGCGCTCATGCCCGACGTTCCGCAGGCGCCGCGGATCAACACGCCGGGCAGCCGTAGCCGCGCCAGCGCCAGGGCGTCGGCCGCTCCCTCCACCAGCGCCACGGCCAGGAGCGGCGCGTCGGTCGCCCAGGGTGCACCGGGCGCGGCCGGCAGCTCGAACACGCGCCCGGTAGCGGATCCACAGGTGCGCTTCGTGTCGGTAGGACGGTCGGTCCACGGCAGCCGTCGGCCGTCGGCCGTCACCGCCTCCAGGGTCACCGCGTCGGGCTCCGCAGCGCCAGGGCGCCGCAGCGGGTACACCACGGCGCCGCAGCGGGTCGGCGGCTTGTCCAGGTCGAACACCGCGCCCGGTGGCATGTCCGCCGGCGGGTGCAGGTGGCGCTCGCGGCCGTCGTCACCGCGCCAGCCGGGCAGGTCCGGCCACGCTTCGGGCGCCAGCCACCGGACGGCCGCCGGCAGCGGTCCGGCAGCAGTCGGCCAGGTGGCGCGGGCGTCCAGGTAGCGTGCGGCGGGCGTACCGGCCGCGTCCGTGCTGGCGGCCAGGATCGCGGCGGCCACGTCGGCAGTCGGCGCCACCGGGGGCGGCTTCGGCCTCGATTCCGGGGGTGTCGATACACCACCGGCCGCCGGCGGATCGCTCACAGGCGATCCTCGCGCGCCGTTTCCCGCCGATCGGTGCCCGGCGGCGCCGTTCGGGCTCGATCCGGGCTCGATCAGCCGTTCGTCGGCCAGCCAGCGCAAGGCGCCGGCCCGGTCGGTCTGCAGCAAGTACTCGACCAGGGCCAGGGTGCCGCCGCCCGCGTCGTGCTTGAAGTCGCGCCAGGTGCCGGCGTGCGGTCCGGCCACGTGCACCACCAGGGAACCGTGCGTGCCGAACCGCAGGTCGCCGCCGTGCTGGCGGCATGGTCGATCGGCCAGCAGCCGCCGCGCCACCGGCTCGATCAGCGCCGCCCAGTCCGCGCCGGGTCCGTCCGGCAGCGGCGGTCCAGGGTCACGGGCGGCAGCGATCGCGCCGACGGTCACGGGCTCGGCTCCGCCGTGAACAGCAGCCGGCGTGCGGCGGCTTCGGCCAGCAGCGCCCGATCGCGCGCGACGGTCAGGCAGGCGCGGGCGCGGTGCGGGTCCGGGCTCATGCAGGCGGCCAGCACCAGCGCCTCGGCAACGGTGGCGGTCCGCTCCGCTTCCCGGTCCGCGCCCAGGGCTCGCAGCGCGTCGCCGGCCACCTCGGCAGCGCCGCTCACCGCTCCCACGTCGCGCAGGTGCGGCCGGGCGGTACGCCAGTGCTCACGCTCGGTCACGGGCTCGGCTCCGCCACGGTCGCCAGCGCCGACGGGTCCGGCGCGTCGCCACAGTCCGAACAGGTCCAGGCGCCGGGGGCGGTCCAGTGCAACCGGCCGGCAGCGCAGGCAGGGCAGCGCGGGTCCGTGGTGACGCGCACGGCCGGGGCGCGGTTGCGGGCGGGCGTCGGCAGCCGCTGCATATAGGCTGTTTCTTCTGACCGGGCGCGCCGGCTTCCCACCTGGGCGCCGCTGGTGGATCCGCGAAGCGCGCCGCCGGCGTGGATCCCCGCGCGATCGCGCCGACGGCCGCGCACCTGGCGGCCGGTTCCGGTGCGCCGGTGGGAAGCGCGCCCATGCAGCACCAGCGCCGGGGCGCCGTCGGCCGGCATCGTCACCGTATCGCCGGCGTCGGGCGCGGGCTCGAACGTCACCACGCGCGTCATGCGTCCAGCTCCGCGAACAGGTCACCGCTCGCCTCCGCTTGGGCGCGGGCTCGCCGTCGGCGCTCGACCGGGGCAGGGTCGCCCAGGTCGGCCACCGGGTCACAGGTGGCGCCGCACCAGTAGCAGACGGCCGCGCCGGTAGGGATCACCGATCGCAGCCACGCATGCCCGGCACGCGGCCGGAACGGTGAACGCGGGCAGGTGGCGGCTTCGGCCGCTGGCACGTCGGCGGCGCTCACCGGCGGTTCCGGCGCCGCGCCTTGCGGGCGGCCTTGCGCTTCGCCTTGCGGCGTCGCCGTTCTTCCGGGGTCGGCTCGGTCGGCTCGGCGTCGGCACCAGTCAGCCACGCGACACCAGCACCAGCCGGGCGCTTCGGTCGCTCACCCGCTCGCGTCGGGCCGAAGCTGCGCCGGCCGCTGTGGTAGCTCACGGCGGCGGCTCCGCAGCGCGCCGGCCAGCGCGCACCTTGCCGCCGCGAAGTTGGGCGGCGCGCCATTCCGGCATGGTGCGGTCGCCTTTGCTGGAGTTGCAGCCGAGACACAGCAGTTGCAGGTTGTCCAGGTGGTCGGTGCCGCCGCGCGACCGGGGCAGAATGTGATCTACGGTCAAGCCGCTGAACGGGAAGTGAACGCCACAGCCGGCGCAGTTGCCGATCTGCTTGCCGTAGAGAAACTGCGCGTTGGTGCGGTACGGCGGAATCTTGCCCAGGTCGGTACGCTTCGGCGGCCGGTCCAGCGCAGTAGCGCCGCCCCATAGCGAAGCCGTGCCGTCCTTGGTGCGGTCAGCGGTGATCCGGGCGTTGACCAGCTTGATAGCCAGGGGCGACAGGTCGATGCCGGCCCACTCGCGGCCCAGGCGGTCGGCCGCCACCAGGGTAGTAGCGCAGCCGCAGAACGGGTCCAGCACCAGGTCGCCGGGGGTGCTCGATGCCCGGATGATCCGCTCCAGCAGTGCAAGCGGTTTCTGTGTCGGGTAGCCGGTGCGCTCCGCCGCTTGCGAGTTCACCGGCGGTATGTCGTTCCAAACGTCCGGCGGCACTTGGCCGGGGTTGGCGGCAAGGTAGCGTTTGAGTTCCGGCGTGCCGTTGCTCGTGAAGGCGATCAAGCCGGCGCGGTCCAGCAGTTCAAGCCGGGCCAGTATGCCTTGCTCGGCTCGGTAGACGGGAATGAGGTTCGCTTCGATCCAGGCCGCGTAGGCGCCGGTGCGCGGCACCGACCAGTGCCGCCCGATGTCGGTAGGATTCCAGCCACGCCAGGATTCCCCGGCTTCGCCTTGGCTGACACCGGGGCCGGTGAGGTTGTCGGTGCGGTACTCCCCTCTCTCGTCCCGGTAGCGGTACTTGGAAGTAACGTTCGCCTCATGCAGCGGAACGCGCACCGCCGCGCGGTCAATCGGGGCGCCGTAGAACAGCAGCCGGTCAGCCGTGCGCCCGAAGCGGCCGGCGTCGTTGTGATTGCCTATCCGCTTCCAGATGACTTCGTTGCGAAACTCGGCGGCGCCGAAGATCGCTTCCGTGAGCACTCGCAGCCAGTGAGCGGCGGTATCGTCGCAGTGCAGGTAGATGCTTCCGGTCGGCGCCAACACGCGGCGCAACTCCAGCAGCCGAACGGCCATGAAGATCAGGTAAGCCATCATCGGCTTTCCGTGCGCCAGCCGGGCCGCCTCGATAACGGCGCCGGCGGCCGGGTTGCGTTCGGCCAGCTCGCCGTGCTCGAACTCGTCCGCGTCGTCCAGGGTCCAGGCATCCTTGAATGAAGCGCCGGCCGCCTCCGAACCGATGGGCGCCGAGTAGGAGCGATTGGAGTTGAACGGCGGGTCCAGGTAGATCAGGTCCACACACGCGGAGTTCATGCCGCGCATGATTTCCAGGTTGTCGCCGGCCCAGATGGTGCTGCCCGCGAAGTTCGGTTGTGCCACGCTTCGGGGGGTCACGCGGGCGGCGCATCCGGGCCGACACGTCGGGAAGGTGGGCGGGTGCGCCGGCCGCTCATGCGTCCGCCTCCGCGTCGCGCTCGCCGCGCTCAGTGCGTGCGTGCTGGCGTGCTGCGCGGCGCAGCCGTTCGGCCACGCTGCGCAGTCCGGCGCCGATCGCCTCACGCGCGATGGTGCCGGCGGCAACGCCGTAGCGGTCCGACAGATCGTCGAGTCGCACGCGCAGGGCCTCGTCTATCTGCACGCGGATCAAGTGCAGCTTGGCGGCCGGTTCGATGCTGCGGCGCTTGCGTGGCGCCGGGTCGGTCGTGCTCATGGTCTACCTCCGACACTATCATACAGCCGATCATACGGCGCCACAAACGGCAGCGGTCACGGCCAGAAAACCGCTCGTAGGGGTTGACCCTATCGTGAATGATTATTACAGTAATGAGTGATGATGCACCTTGGCACCACGCAGCACGGCACCACCACGGGGGACACCATGACAACCGAAGTCGCACCGCTGGCCGACACCTTGCCGGCCGATCTCACCGCAGCCGACCACCAGCGCGCCGCGCTCGCCTTCGCCGCGCTCGCTCCGCACACCCGCCGCGGCTATGAGTCGGCATGGTCGGCGTGGCAGCGATGGGCGCTCGACCACGGCCACCAGGTCATGCCGGCGGCGCCCGCGTCACTCGCGCAGTACGTCGCCGCTCGCCACCAGGACGGCGCGGCCGTCGGATCGCTCCGCGTCGCCGTGGCGGCCGTGGTGAAGGTGCACGCGGCGCTCGGCCATGAGTCGCCCACCACCGACGGGCGGGTGCGTGACGCGCTCAAGATCGCCGGCCGCGAGTCCGCCGGGCGCGGCCGGGGGCAGGCGGTCGGCCTCTCGCTTGAAGACGTGGCGGCCATCATCGCCACGGCCGACATGCCACGGCGCACCGGCCGGGGCGTCGAGTCCGCCGAAGCGGCAGCCGAACGCGGCGCCACCGACAAGGCGCTTACCGCGCTTCTGTTCATGGCCGGCCTCCGGCGCTCCGAAGCGGCGGCGCTCCGGTGGGGTGACGTGGCCGACGGCACCGACGGCGGCATGCTCGTCACCGTCCGCCGCTCGAAGACAGACCAGGACGGCCAGCGCGCCGACGTGCGCTACCTCGTCAACGGGTGCGCCCGCGCCGTGCGCATGCTGCGCGATCGCCTCACCGTACAGGCGGCCGGAATGCGCCCGGCGGCCGATGCGCCCGTGCTCGGCGGCCTCAACGGCCAGTCGATCGCGCGGCGCCTCACCGCAGCAGCGCAGGCGGCCGGTATCACGGGGCGGATCACCGGCCACTCCGGCCGCGTCGGGCTCGCGCAGGAACTCACCCGGCGCAAGGCGCCCGAACAGGCGATCGCGCACGCTGGCGGGTGGCAGTCCTCACGCATGGTCACCCACTACAGCGCCGGGGTACGCGCCGAGCAGGGCGCCGTTGCCGAGTACTTGCGGTGACGGCCGCCCAGGTGGGAGACGGCGGCCGATGAACGGCGCGCCACGCGCCCGCGCTTCCCACCATCGGCGTTGAGCTCGACGTCCATACCGCTCCTGCAGGACGGCCGCGGCGGCCAGGTCCGCACCGCGGCGGGCGTGGGAACCGCCTACAGACGGTCCTTTTCCGTGGGAGCGGCGCCCGCTCTACGGCCAAGAATCACGGGCGCGCTTCCCACCAGCGCACCGGAACCGGCCGCCAGGTGCGCGGCCGTCGGCGCGATCGCGCGGGGATCCACGCCGGCGGCGCGCTTCGCGGATCCACCAGCGGCGCCCAGGTGGGAAGCG
>Ga0209544_1003986_pt1 | contig 10832 bp, 11 predicted proteins | sample MesohylPK_FD_187297 | JGI IMG/M metagenome (GOLD analysis project Ga0209544, IMG submission 187297) | Host-associated microbial community of the marine sponge Aplysina aerophoba from Gulf of Piran - sponge mesohyl, lysed by proteinase K... | ecosystem: Host-associated > Porifera > Sponge >...
TCGACCGAGGTGTAGATCTCGAAGCCGTCTTCGCCCGTGTACCCGGTCCGCGACACGATCCGCCCAAGTCCGTCCTGGTGGAGGGCCTCGTCCTGGTGGAGGAACGAGTAGTAGCGAAGTTCCGCCGCCTCCGGCCCCACGACCTCCGACATGATCCCGGCCGCCCGCGGACCCTGCACCGCGATCAGGGCGGTCACGTCGCTCTGGTCGTCGACCCGGACACCGGTCCCTTCCGCCGCTGCCGCAGCCTCCAGCAGTGCGAGGTCTCGCACCCGCGAGGCGGCGTTGACCACGAGGAGGTAGTCCTCCGGGCCGAGGCAGTAGACGAGCAGATCGTCGAGGAAGGTGCCTCGCTCGGTCAGCAAGGCGCTGTACTGCGCCCGGCCGGGCTTGAGCGCGGCGACATCGTTCGGGGTCAAGCCCTGGAGCAGGGGCAGGGCCCGGGGGCCCCGCACTCGAACCTCCCCCATGTGGGAAACATCGAACATGCCGGCACGTTCGCGCACCGCGCGGTGCTCCGCGAGCACACCCTCGTACTGAATCGGCATCTCGTAGCCGGCGAAGGGCCCGAACCGGGCTCCCGACTCGACGTGACGCCTGTAGAGGACCGTCCGTTCCACGTCGTTGTTCGCTGTGACCATCCGCTTCCCGAAGCGGTCTTTCGTCAGCCAAACCGCCCGAAAACGGCGGCGAAAGTATCACAGGCGCTCAGGCCCGCGACCGTCTTCAACCGCCGCTGCGAGGGTCAGGCGGGAAGGCCCACCGTCACGAGTATCCGTTCCGGCTCCAGGTGCCGCCGCGCGGCCTGGAAGACGCCGTCCGGACTGAGCCGTTCGATCCGTTCGAGCCGCCATCGACGCTGGTAGCTCGGCAGGTCGAAGAGCAGCGCGTCGACGAGTTGCCCGGCCCACAGACCGGCCGTCTCTCTCAGGAACGGCTCGCGGCCGAACATGCCCGTCTTGCATGCTTCGAGAGCGGCCGCATCGGGCGGTTCCTCCAGCACTTCCGCGAGCGAGTCGCGCACCAGCTCGAGCCCGCGTTCGACATGGTCCGGGTGAGTGCCAAGGTAAACCGAAAGCGCGCCCGGATCGGTGCCGGCGCCAGCCAGCAGATCGACGTGAGTGGCGTAGGCCAGGCCCTCCTGTTCCCGAATGCGGTTTGGGATCAGGCCGGCCAGGCCGTCCGAACCGAGCAGGATGCCGAGAGCGCGCAGCTCCGGCAGATCGGGATGCCGGCGAGCGATGGTGAAATGACCGGCGTACACATGCGCCTGCTCCCGCGAACCGGTGGGAACCTCGATGTGATGCTCGGGGCGACCGGGCGGCGCCGGCCGTTCCGACCTCCCCGGTTCAACCGCGACCGACGTCGCGGCGGCGCCCTCGAACAGTCGTTCCAGGTCCGCCAGCACGGCCTCCTCGTCGATGTCGCCGGCCACGGCGATCACGCCGCCCCGCGCCAGGGACTCCTCGTGGAAGCGCCGGCAGTCTTCCGGCGACAGACCTGCAAGCGATTCCGGCGTGCCCTGGCTCGGCGCCGCCAGCGGATGCGGGTGGTAGAGTTGATCGCGGAAGGCCCAGCCAGTGACCACTTCAGGCCGATCGGCCAGGCTCCGGAGTTCACCCAGGGTCTGAGCCCGCAGCAGTTCGAACCGTGCCCGATCGAAGCCGGGTTCGAGCACCAACTCGGCCAGCCACGTAAGCGCCAGCCCGGTGTCGTCAGCCAGTGCCGCGACCGCGACGCCATGGACCTCGGCGGTCGCCAGGCCGCTCAGCGAGACGCCGCGTGCCTCCGCCTGTTCGGCGATCTCCCGCCAGGTCCGGCGGGCACTGCCTTCGACCAGCATGCGGCCGCACAGGAGCGACAGGCCGGGCTGCGGCTCGAGGCGACCGCCGCCGCGCAGCCAGGCCCGCGCCTCGACGACGCCGGAGCCCGGCACCCGCAACGCGGCAAGGCGGAGCCGGCCGGACCAGAGGTCGAGGCGCGAGGGCTCGCGCTCCACCGGCGGGAGCGGTGCGGACCGGCCGGTGCTCACGACGCGCCGTTCGGCAGCGACCAGCCGACGATCCGCGTCGCCGGGGACAGCCAGGCCGCGCAGGCATCCGAGACGTCCGCCGCGGTGGCGCGATCGAGCACCTCGAACGAATCCCGGCTGAAGCCAGGAAAGAAGAGGGCGTGCTCGACGGCGGCCGAAACCGCCCGTTCGGCGATCCGTTCGTGCATGAACACCCAGTCGGCGAACAGGACGCGCTTCGCCCTCTCGAGTTCCTCCACGGGCGGCGGGCTCGCGGCCAGACCGTCGACCCGCGCGCACACTTCCGCCTCGAGCCGGGCGGGGTCGACTCCAGCCGCACCCTCCGCGGCCAGAGTCGACATGCCTCCGAGCCGATGACCGCTCGATCCGCAAGCGGCCCAGAGCGCCAACGGGTCCTGTTCGACCAGGTCTCGCTGAATGCGACTCGCCCGTCCACTGGCGAGGACACACAGGGCGAGACGAACGTGGACGGAGGCCGGATCGTCGGCCGCCGGGGCCGGATGCGCAACCAGCAGACGCGCCATCTCACCGCGGCGCTGCTCGACCCGGCGGTCGGGCGCGGCATCGAAGACCGGAGGGTCGACATGCCCCCCGTCCGCGGACGGCAGCGTGACGCCAACGTCTTCCGGACCGCCGTTCCGGGAGGCCCCCGCTCCCAGAGCGGCCTCGATCCGTTCCATCGCGTCCCGCGGCAATGCCCCGGCCGCGACCAGCACGGCTCTTTCGGGCCGGTAGTGACGGCGGTGGAACGAACCGAGGGAGGAGGCGTCCAGGCCACGAAGGCTCGCCCTGGTACCGAGCACCGGCCGGCCGTAGGGATGGCCGCCGAAGAGGCGTCGCGCGACCGCCTGCTCCAGGGCGTCCCAGGGATCGTCCTCAACCATCCGGATCTCCTCGAGAATGACGTCGCGCTCGCTCTCGACTTCCTCCGCCAGCAGGCTCAGGCCCCGCATCCGGTCGGCCTCGATCAGAAGCGCCTCGTCCCAGGAGCCACGCTCGAACTGGAAGTGATACGCACTGACGTCGTGCGACGTGAAGGCGTTGTTCGTGCCGCCGAGCCTCTGGGTCACGCTGTCGATCGCTCCCGGGGGGTAGAGCGCCGACCCCTTGAACATCATGTGCTCCAGGAAGTGGGCAACACCGGCTTCGTTCGCCGCTTCGTCCCGACTACCGGCGCGATAGCAGAGGACCGTGACGATCGATTCGGCGCCCGCCTGGGGCAACAGAACGACGGACAGGCCGTTGTCCAGGGTCTGCGCCTCGGCGGTCACCCGATCGAACACCCGCAGATCAATCATGAGGTGCGCTGGATCGACAGTTCGCAGTCGTGGACCGTTTCGACTTCAAAGCGGCCACGATCCTCCGACCAGGCCAGTTGCTCGACCCGGGCCCTGCGGCCGTCCGGCCCGACCTCCAGAGTGATCCAGTTGCAACTGTTCCTGCCCTGCTCCGCTCCCCGGCCGCGCCTGGAAGTCGACGTCCCGCTGTGGACCAGCCACAGCCCTCGCGGGCAGTCCGGCGCCCTGCCCACGGCGGCCACGTGGACGTGGCCCGACAGGACCAGGTCGACACCGGCCTCAGCAAACGCCGCCAGCGCCTCGTCGCTGCGTCGCGCCGTGCGCCAGCCCATGAGCTCGGGAAGCGCCGCCAGCGGATGGTGGGCAACCGCGATCCGTACCGGAGCTCCGGAGACCGGGTGCGCCGGCTCCCCGGGCGCCTGAGGCACGGCCCCTGACCGGCCCGAGCCGAACCGTTCGCCTACGCTCGCCAACTGTCTGCCCGTGAAACGGCCGTTGTCGATCGTCAGGTTGAACGCCGTATTGAAACCGACGACCTCCATCTCATCGTCCACGAAGACAGGCTCCAGATCGGTACTGAAATGCCGGCGGTAGGCGCCGTAGCGGTCGAAGAGCCGCTCCCAGAACCGGTACATGGGCACGTCGTGATTGCCGGGTACGGCCAGAAAGGGAAGCCCCAGGCCTTCGAGAAACCGGCCTGCCTGGCGGAACTGCCCTGCCCTGGCACGTTGGGTCAGGTCGCCCGATACGACGACCAGGTCGGGCCGGCGTTCCGCGACCAGCTCTTCCACGCCGGCCGCCGCCGGCTCGTAGTGGGGAGGCCCGAAGTGGATATCGGAGAGATGGAGGAGGCGGCGCACCGCGAAGCTGGCGGCTCTAGGAGCTAGCGAACGAGGAAACTGCGCACGCTTTCGTCGACCCGTTCGCCGGCCAGGTCACCGAGGACGCCCATGATCTCCCGCCCGCGGGCGCGTCCGATCAAGAACCCGATCGACGCCGCGACCGCAACCGACGCCAGGGGATACGTCCGGACCAGGGACACCCAGTCGAGGCCGGGCGTCAGGCTGCCGACGATCCGATCCTCGATCGCCGGCTGCTCAGGCGCGGCGGTCACGGCGCAGGAGGAACCCCAGAACGAAGCCCACGCTGGCGGCGATCAGCACCGATCGGCCGGGGTTGTCTCGGACATACACGTTCACGTCGCCGACCAGCTGATCCACGTCCTTTCGCGCCCGCTCGTAGCCGGTACCGAGCTTCTCCCTGGCGACGCCGTACCCTTCGCGAGCTGCCTCGCCGGCCCGACCGGAGGCTTTCTTGACCCGGTCCGACAGCTTCGAATCGCGCATCCGCTCGCGCGCTGCGTCGACGCGGTGACTGACCGCGGAGCGCGCCTTCTCCACGCCCTCCGCTACGGCCTCGCGGGCCAGATCCATCGACGTCACGTTGCTGCTGTCGGCATCGCTCTCGTTCTTCTTGGCGTTGCTCATGTCGGTTTCTTCCAGGAGTCGGAGGTCAGGTGTTGGCGCCTCTGGGTTCAGGGGCGACGATAACTATACACCCTCCGCTATAAGCACTCCGCCGCTACGGGCCGAGACAGCGGCCAGACTGCTACACTCCGCCGCCCCGAGGCCCGGGGAACTCGTGGGGCACTCGTGGGGCAGTAGCTCAGCTGGGAGAGCACCACGTTCGCAACGTGGGGGTCGAGGGTTCAAGTCCCTTCTGCTCCACCATTTCGCCCGTTCAACAACGAGGATCGCCGGGTGCCCCCGCGAACGGCTAGAAGTTCGGGTTCTCTCCCTCAGGATCTTCCTGCGCGCGACCGACCATCGGAACGAGTCGCACGACATCGACCTGGCGGCGCACCAGGCCGTCCGCGGTCTTCCGGATCACGACCAGGTCCTGGAGGGTTCGACCGACCGGCGCCACCAGGATGCCGTCCACCTTGAGCTGCTCGAGCAGAGGCGGAGGCACCTCGGACGGCGCCGCCGAAACGAGGATGCGGTCGAACGGCGCTTCCTCGGGCCAACCGCGGTACCCGTCGTCCACCCGCACTTCGACGTTGCCGTAACCCAGGTCATCCAGCACCGTACTCGCCCTGTCCGCCAGTTCGTCGATGATCTCGATCGAGTAGACCCGACGGGCCAGACGCGCCAGAACCGCCGTCGTGTAGCCCGAACCGGTACCGATCTCCAGCAGCTTCTCGTCACCGTCGAGCTCCAGCAGGTCGGCCATCAGCGCCACCAGGTAGGGCTGCGACACGGTCTGGCCCGAGCCGATCTGCAGCGGTGCATCCCGGTACGCCTCGTCCTGCAGCGCCTCGGGCACGAACTCATGGCGGGGCACCGTCTCGAGCGCGTTCAGCAGCCGCGATTCTTCGATCCCGCGTCCGCGAATCTGCTCTTCGACCATCACCCTGCGTTGCGAGGCGAAGTCGTCGGTCCCGAAGTTCGGCTGCGCGGCGACCCCTAGGGGTACGCACAAACAGGCCGCCGCGGCGACGACCCACTGTCGGCCGGGGCGCGAACGCCGCGTCTCCCCCGTCCACGACAGTCTGATCAACGAGTACACGACTCCTTATGATAGGCAAATCCCGTGCCGGATCCTCGATCCCCGCCGAATTATCGATCCCCGAAGAGGATTGCCGAACGGAACTCTCGCCGAAGTCGCTCGAAGGGCCGGCGCCGGGGCACAAGCAAGGAGGCCGAGCCTCGCCTGCGTTCGCTCGATCGCGTCAGGGAAGAGATCGCCGCGGCGGTGCGGCGGTCTCCGGCCGACGACACCGAGGTCGTGTGGCTGGAGAGCAGGCGCAGCCGAACGGGCCTGCACGTCCCGACCCTCGACGGCTACCGGCGACGCTCCCGTCAAGTCCTGGTCAGAGTGCGCGACGGACGGCGCGCCGGCGCCCACCGCACCGGCGGCGGCCGCTCGGGTGAGCTCGACGGCCCGATCCGGCTGGCAATGGCGGCGGCGCGGGCTTCCGCGCCCGAGGCGACGCCGTCGCTGCCCGACCCAGGCGAGCCGCCACTCCCTTCGGTCGACGTTCACGACCCGGCTCTCGCTCGCCTCCACGCGGATGCCGCGCGGCGGCTGCTCAAGGCGGTCCTGAGAGACGACGAAGCGGCCGTCGTCGAGTGGACCGTCGGCCAGGCCGCGGTCGCCAACAGCCGCGAACTCGTGCGCGGCCAGCGGGCCACCGCGATCCAGGTCGAAGTGCGAAGCGGCAACGGTCCCGGCGCCGGCTTCGTCCGTCACGCCGCGCGCTCGATCGACGAACTGGATCTCGACCGGCTGGTCGAGACCGCCCGCGCACGCAGGGCGCCGAACAACGGCGTCGGCGAGCCGCCGCACGGCGCCAGCGTGCTCCTTGCCCCGGAGGCGACCCTCGAGCTGCTGGAACTCCTGAACCTGTATGCCTTCTCTTCACGCTCGATCGTGCAGGGAGAGTCCTTCCTGCTCCAACACATGGGCGTCCAGGTCTTCGACCGGAGGCTCCACCTCCTGGACGACGGAGGCAGCGAACTCGGCCTGCCGTTTCCATTCGATCTGGAGGGACGGACGAAGACGGCGGTCGAATTGGTCACCGCGGGCGTACCGAAGACGCCCGCTCTCGACACCGCGACCGCGGCCCGCGTCGGTCTCGAGCCCACCTGCCACTGCACGGGAGGCGAAGAGGCCTGTCCACTGAACATGTTCCTCGGTTCGGGCGACCACGACGACCCCTCCCTGTTCGAGATCGCGGACGGCGGCATCTGGATCAGTCGACTGGACGAGGTCGAGTGCTTCGACCCCGGACGGATGCGCGTCCGGGCCAGGGCCCGCGGCGTCCGTCGCGTTCGCGACGGCCGGCTGGGCGAACCAGTGGTCGACCTGGTCTGGGAGGACAGTCTCCTGCGGGTCCTGTCCAACCTGCTGGCAATCGGAGCAACCTGCTACTCCCGCACCTCGCGCGACGGTTTCCTGGGCGGGACGACGGCCCCCGCGCTGGTCGTCAGCGAGGTGGACGGCCTGGCGCCCGCCTAAGCCGCCCGACAGCGGATCAGCACGACGGTCTGGTCGTCGCCCTGCGGCAGGCCGGCCCCGAAACGGCTGACATCGTCGTCGATCGCCTGAATGATCTCGGACAGCGGCCGCTCGCGCCTCTCTCGCAGGAAGGTCTCCAGCCGCTCCTGCCCGTACTCTTCGTCCGCCACCGACTCGCACTCCGTGATCCCGTCGCTGTAGAGACAGATGAGGTCTCCCGGTTCCATCCCCACCTCGTCGACCCGGTAGGTCGCGTTCGGCAGCAGACCCAGGGGCAGGCCGCTGGCGCCGAGGGCAGTCACTTCGCCGCTCCGTCGCACCAGCAGCCCGGGGTTGTGTCCGGCGTTGACGTAGCGGACCGAGCGGTCCCGCGGATCGACCTCGGCCAGGATCAGGGTGATGAAGCGGTTGCTCGCGCTCGACTCGACGATGTGCTTGTTCAGGCGTTCGAAGAGCTCGGCCGACGTCTCCACCCCCACGCTCTCGCCGCCGAAGCGGGAGTCGTCGACCAGGAGGCGGAGCGCCGAATCCAGGGTCGATACGAGGAGCGCGGCCGGCATCCCCTTGCCGGTGACATCGGCGACCACCATCCCCCGGCGCAAGCCCTTGAGCTGCAGCGAACCGTAGTAGTCGCCGCCAACCTGGCGGGAAGGCCGGCTCCAGCCCGCGGTTTCGAAGCTACCGACATCAGGCATGTCGGACGGCAGGATGCGCTGCTGAATCTCGGCCGCTAGCTCCACCTCCCGCTCCAGCCGCTCCTTCTCGAGAGCCTGGCGATGGAGGTTCGCGTTGGTCAAGGCGATGCCGGCCTGATTCGCGAACAGGGACAGCGCGCGATGGTCGGAAGCGGCAAACGGTCCGATGCCGGTGCGGCTCTCCTTGTCGGCAACGACCAGCAGGCCGACGCTGCCGCTGCCTCCGTCGCCTTCGATCGCCACCGCCAGTGAGTGCTCCGCGTCCGGAATCACGCCGGCCGCCGCCTCCTCGAGGGCGTCTGCGTCCGAGCCGCCGGCTGGCGGCGCATCGAGAACGTCCCGGGCGCCGCCGCCGATCGTTCCCGCCAGGGCCAGCCGACCCTCCGCGTTCCGCAGGTAGAAGGCGCCGCGCCGGGCGTCCAGCAGAGACACGGCCCGGAGCAGAATCTCCTCGGTCAGTTCTTCCAGGTTCAGGGTCGAGGCGATCGCCAACCCCACGTCGTAAACCGCCTGCAGGGTGACCACGTTGTAGTTGTCGTGGAACTTGCGGTCCTTGAGTTCGTCCGCCAGCTCTCGCAGCCGCAGACCCACAGCCAGGATCCCGGCGAGTTCGCGCCCCTCCGGCGGCCAACCGCCGGCGCCGCCGGCATCGCCCGCAGTCTCGTCGCTCCCGGCGTAGTAGAGCACCAGGTTGTGCTCGAGGCTGTGCTCCCGCTTGCCCAGCACGCCCCAGGACGCCACCGGTCCTCCGTCCGGGCGGTAGATCTGGGCGCCATCAAGGCCGTGCGCCTCGCACCACTGCCTCACCAGGCGCGTCTGGACCGCGCCGCTCTCCCAGTCAGCGACATCCGCCGCGGCCGCCAGCCGCCACAGGTCACCGACGCCTCCCGAGCGACTCGCTGCCGGCCTCACCGCGGTTGCTCGGCAGTCCGCCCAGTCAGGACGTACCCGACTGAAGCTCAGTGACCGCCGCCTGCTCGTCCGGATAGATCGTCGAGTACTGCGCGAGACCCATGATGTGGAACGTCTTCTCGATCGTCGGTGTGAGGTTGCAGAACGACAGGCGCCCCTTCACCTCGAGCATCTTCTCGATGATCTCGATCAGGATCGAGATCCCGATCGAGTTGACGATCTTCGTGCCCCGGAGGTTGAGCAGCAACGATCGATAGCCGTCGTCGAGCAGCGCATAGGCGGCCTCCGCGATCTCCTCGCCCCCCTGGTTGTTGATGTAGCCGTCCGTATAGATCACCGCCAGTTCCTGGCGGCGCTCCACATCCAACTTCAGACCCTCCGTCATGGACCCAGCTCAACTCCCTCGCGCAAACGTCAGCGCGCCTTGGACATGACGACCGACGTGCCGCCCTCACCCGAGAGCACGTTCACCTCGTCCATCAAGCCCTCGATGATCTTCAAGCCCCACCCGCGCTTGCGGATCGCCTTGAGATTGTCTTCGATTCTCGGTTGTACCACCCTGGAGCGGTCGAATCCGATTCCCTGGTCCTGGATGGTGATCCGCAACACCCGCGGCTCATCCGCCTCGGCCGGCCCCAGCACGGCCAGTTCGAGATGCAACTGGCCGTCGGCGGCGCGGCTGTGTTCGATCGCGTTGATGCACGCCTCGACCACCGCCATGCCCACTTCCTCGACCTTGTCGGCGCTCATCCGTATGGACTTCGCCACGGCGCAGGCCCTGGCACGCGCCTCAAGCTCCATTTCAGGCGCGAGCCTGAACGTCAGGTGAGTTTCTTCGAGTACTCCGAACTCAGACATGGAGAAAGAAGCAACGAGGGCCGAAGCAACCACCCTAGGAGCGTGCGCAACAGAGCATGAGGTGCGCCGATCTTCCGGCCGCGCAAGATGTCAGGCGGTCAGAAACAGCTTCAGGCAGTAGACCACCATCGGATGGAGCTGATCGTTCAACAGGAACCATACGAAACTCGCGACGACCGCGGAAGACCAGAACACCCCGGCCGGAATCGAACTGAAGACCCAGTACAGAAAGCCTGACGGAGCCGTCGACCCGGATACAGCCGCGCCCCCACGGTCCAAAAAACTGAACGGTGACCCTACCATCATGCCGACCTCCCTTCGGTGCCCTTCCTTCAAAGCAAGTCCGCTGCCAGCAGTGGCCGACATCCGTCAAAGGGCCGAAACTGTAGGCCTGACGGGCTTTCGCGGATGACCGGGGCAGCCCGGTGGCGACTCATGGAATGGGCCAAAATGTCCCGACCGGGTCGTGGCAGCCCTCGAGACGCAGGGCCGGACCGGCCACCACGTCACGCCCCAGAATCAAACGGGGCACTATGGCTCATATAGGGACACTATGCCCCATACGGTCCGTGCGGGCGACGGATCAGTACCGACCGCGTGACAGCGTCCGGCGATGCACGCCGAGCAGTTTGGCCGCGGCGCTCTTGTTGCCCCCGGTCAAACCGATGACCCTCCGTACATGCCGGCGCTTGACGGTTTCCAGGTCGAGCGGTTCGGGACCCTGCGATCCCGCGGCAGCGCCACCGATCAAGGACTGGATCAGGGACGCGTCGACGACACCGTCGGCCAACGAGGCGGCGCCCTCGACGATGTTCTGAAGCTCCCGGACGTTGCCCGGATAGTCATGCGCCAGGAGCAGGTTCAGGGCCCCGCGATCGAACTGGGGCAGGTCGACCGCTTCCCGCTCGCAGAACCGCTCGGCGAAGTACCGCACCAGATGCGGGATGTCCCGGCGCCGCTCGCGCAGCGGAGGCAGCTCGACGCTGATCCCCTTCAGCCGGTAGTACAGGTCCTCCC
>Ga0209544_1003992_pt1 | contig 10818 bp, 10 predicted proteins | sample MesohylPK_FD_187297 | JGI IMG/M metagenome (GOLD analysis project Ga0209544, IMG submission 187297) | Host-associated microbial community of the marine sponge Aplysina aerophoba from Gulf of Piran - sponge mesohyl, lysed by proteinase K... | ecosystem: Host-associated > Porifera > Sponge >...
GACTTCTGCCTGCCGCAGCAGGCTCACAATCTCCTCCGGCTTGTAACGTTTCCTGGCCATCCTCGGTCCTCCTCTTTCCATAACCTAAGGGTGGACCAATTCAATGGGGGAGGATCACTTCTGGTGTCTGGATAAAAACGTCAACCTCAGGGCCACCAGCTGAGAAGTTATCTGGATGAGGCACTCGGCGCCACAAACAGATCGTAGCCGCGCTCGGTCGCGGTAGGGACGGATCAATCAGTCGAAAGAGAGACGCACAATACTCCAACCGCGCCGCTTCGGCAGCATAAATAATAGGTCCAAATACATTCCACGTTATCGCATCCTCGCTATGAATTGACTGCAGATCACAGTAGTACCCAAGATGTTCGACCACAGCTCTCAAATTGTTGCCTCGGAAGGCTCGCTGCTGCCTGCTCGCATAGAGTTTCTGAGTAATCTCGGGCGCTGGCCACACGGGCACGTCCCCTCGGAGTAGTCCCTCAAGTGCATTGGTAAACGCCAGTACACCGCCAGCGCTTTCGGCCAGAGTGACAGCACCACCCCTCCAATCCGGCAAAGTCCGCATAGTCTCAACTCGCGTAGAGGATCATTCCGGCTCTTCTTCACCGCGCACGAACGTCAGCAGCCGCCTGAACTCTTCATCCGGCGTGTCGCTTTTCCAGAAGTTCACGAACCGGCAGACGATCTGCATGTTGCCGACCTCATACTGGCCATCGCTGTCGATCCGGTCCACCGAGGGGAGCAGGTTGTCATCCGCGCCCGTTCCATGGAAGCGGAAACGGATACCGGTCAGTGCGCAACGCTCGCCCTGAAGCTCGAGCAGGTCGGCGATGTGCCTTTCCAGCGCCGCCCCGATCATGCGCAGTTCCTTGTTCTTCACCCTGCGGCCGACGGTCTGCCCACTGGCATTCCGCACTGTGTTCTCCACCGAATACCGCATTTCGGCGACCGCCCGTTCGCGCCCGCCCAGCACGCGTCCCTCGTCCCGCCCGCCCGATGCCCGTTCCAGCGTGCCTTCGGCTTCCCGTTTCAACAGGGTCGAGAATATCCAGCAGAAGGAGTGCGCATCGACCAGCCGGACGGTGTCGAGGCCGGCGGAATGCGCGATCAGGGGCCGCAATCCGTCGAGTGTCGTGTTGAAGCTGGTATAATTTTCCCAGTTGCACTGCCGCAGAGTAGAGAACTCAATGCCGAGAGCACGGAATGCGCGGTCGAAGCCGGTCGGCTGTATCGGCATGAACCGCCGCATGTCCTTCAGGAAGAAGAGATAGGCCAGCAGCGGATACTTGCTGCCCATCGCGTCCTGCAGCCGATCGAAGGTTGTGCCCTCGTCCGCACCACCGCGATAAAGGCCAAACAGTAGGCCCTCGATCGCGCCGCGCAGCCCCGGGTTCGAAGCGGCCTCGAGTATCGCGCGGTGATCGCGGTTGGCGTGGCCGTACCGGTTCTGCCAAAAAACCAGGTTGTTGACGAGGTTGAGGCGCCCGTCCTGGATCTCGATCGCCTCGATCGTCCGGTTCAGGATCGCGCCGGAGCCGATGTCGCCTTCCGACCAGTCGCCAGGCCTCAGCAGACCGAGCGCGTGTTCACGCAGCTTCGGCTTGTAGTTCTCCCAAGCGGCGGCGAGACCTTCATCGAAACTCCGAAACGGGTGTCCGGACCTGGCTTCGACCAGCGCACAGAAACGGTCGAAAGCGATGCGAAAGGCGTCATCGTCGATAGGATACTCGCTCATGCTGAGACTGCCCTAGCTTTGCGCTGCGTTTGGCGTCAAGCCAGGCAATGCTGTCAACGCCGGTTGAAGATTGGGCCAAGGGGCGGCGCAACACGCAAGAAGCCCTTGAAAACATCAATGTTTTCGAGGGCTTCAGTGGTTGCGGGGGTAGGATTTGAACCTACGACCTTCAGGTTATGAGTCTGCCGAATAGACGTCCGTGGCTCCTCCAGCAGCCGGTGAGCCGGGTCGCCCGCGACGTTGGGCCCCAAGCCAACATGGAGCACCAAGTATAGCCCGTCTCGAGGCTCCTCGAGACGGGTGAGCCTGGGCTCATGCCGGGCAAGCAACAGGGCGGAACGCGCTTTCGCGGAGTCCCGCATCCAAGGCGGCGTGGAAGGGCGCGGGCATTTGCTCGTTCAGCACCCGACGGATCACTTCGACGGTTTCCGGCGAGTCCTTGGCGCACACTGTAGCGTCAAAGATGTCGCAACCCACCCCGAAGTCCTGTAGTCGACGACGACCCTCCGAGTTCACAAGAGCGTCGTGATGAGCTTCGATCTGAAGACGAGCCTGCAGCGCCCCTCCGGCAAGGCCCTCGGCCTCGCGCGGCGTGTCGTCTCCGTTTGTACCGTCGGCCCGGGCGGCTCCCGGAGCTGCCTGGAGGGCGTCGCACCAAAGGAGCGCGGATGATGGCGCCGGAGGCACGCAGGCCGGCATGACCCGGTCCCGGCGCTGCCCACGGATTGCGCCGGACCATCCTTCCGCCCACGAGCCACCTGAATATCCTTCCGCGCCCGTTCCGCGCGACGATGATGCAGTCCCACTGCGAGAGCCGGGGGGCACCGATGGAGCTCCGGCGCACTCGCCCTGCCTGCCTGATGCAGCGCCCATGCTTGGCCCGCGCGACACCGATGCTTCAATACCCGTGCAAGGGTCCCGCTCCGCCGATGCTCGTATTCCGCGCGCTTCTGGCGCGACAGCCGCGCTCGGCGGGTGCGAGCGCGCTGTCTACGATCCACAAGCCCGCGCCTACTACGATGCCGAAACAGGCGCCCTCCTCGCCGACGAGGCGGCGTGGGAGCGCGCCAGCGAAGATCAGCGTGGCAAAGCCCGCGCCCGCCTCGCCGCCGTCCGCCGTGCTGAGGAGCTGATCGCGCTCGGAGTGCCTCGCTGCAAGGCCGATGCAACGGCGGCGAAGGAGGCCGGCATTGCCAGAGGCGTTCTCGGACGCTGGCGCCGCAAGGTGCGGGGCCTGCCCAGAGGCGCCCGCGTCGCTGCGCTGCTCGATGCAAGGCGCCCCGGCCGGCCTTCCCTGATCGACGCCGAGATGCAGGAGACGCTGGAGGCTCTCCTCTTCGGCCTTGGCGACCACCTGACCGCCGTGCACGCACACCGCACGCTGCTCGCAAGACACGATAGGGCACCGAAGGTGCAGACCGTCCGCGCATGGCTGCGCCGCTGGCGGAGAGAGAACGCGCGAGTCTTGCTCGCCGTCACCAATCCCGATCTTGATCGTTCACGCCACAAACCGGCCGGCGGCGATGCGGCCGCTGGCGTCTTGCGCCTCAACCAGCACTGGGAGCTGGACAGCACGCCTGCCGACGTGATCTGCGCCGACGGCAAGCGCTACGCCATCGTTGCCGCCATCGACATCTGGAGCCGGCTGGCACGGGTGCTGGTTGTTCCTGCCAGCCGGGCCACGGCGATCGCCGCGCTGCTGCGCTGCTGCATCCTCGAATGGGGCGTGCCGGAGGCGGTGCGTACGGATGAGGGCAAGGACTACACCTCGCGCCATGTTCTGGGCGTACTGGCCGATCTGGAGATCGAGCACCGTCCCTGCCCACCGTATACGCCCGAGGCCAAGCCCTTCGTCGAGCGTTTTCTGGGCACGCTGACGCGCGACCTGTTTGCCACTCTTCCGGGCTTCACCGGGCATGACGTGGCCCAGGCGCAGGCGCTCCGCTCCCGCAAGAGTTTTTCTGCCAGACGCGGCGAGGATGACGCTGCGGTCTACGGTGCAGAACTCACGGCAGAAGAGTTGCAGGAGCGCTGCGACGCCTGGTGCGACGCGGTCTATGGCCGCCGGCCCCACAGCGGCCTGGGCGGTGTCTCGCCTTTTGCCCGCCGCGCCTCGTGGCCGCACCCGGCACGCCGGATCCACGACGAGCGTGCGCTGGACGCGTTGCTGGCGGAGCCTGCGGGTGGCGGCTGGCGCACGGTTCGCAAGGCCGGCATCCGCCTCGACAACGCCGACTATATCGCCGGCGAGCTCGGGCCGCTGGTGGGCGAGCGGGTGTGCGTCCGCCGTGACCCTGCTGACCCCGACCGGATCTTCGTCTATCGCAAGGACGGTACCTTCGTTTGTGTGGCCGAGGATCCGGGCCGCACCGGTGCGGACCGCGCCGCCATCGCTGCCCACATGACGGCGAACTACAAGGCCAGTCGCAAGGCGGCGCGCAAGCGGGCACGCGATCTCATGAAGAGCCAGAAGCCCCATGACACGATGGACCAGGTTCTCGCGCATGCCGGCACCGAGGCTGGCCGGGTCGTCGCCCTGCCCAGCCCAAGCAAGGGACACCAGACTCCGGCACTCACGCAGGCAGGCCGAGCGGCGAAGGCGGCGGACAAGAAGAACAAGGCCGCCGCCTCACCAAGACACACCGCCACGAGCGCATCCCTGGCCGCCGCCGGGGCGCTGTTCCTGAAAGACGAGGAGTGAGCCTGGCAAGCGCCACGCGCCCGACTGACAAGCTCACCCTTCGCATCGGCGAAGTCTTCCATGCGGCGCCATCCCGCCGTCCCGTTGGCGACAACCGGCGTGTCGTCGGCAGGACCGGCATCCGCTTCACCGGAACCCACAATATCGGCCCAAAGCTCGCGTCGCCGGTAGGCGAACGCAGTTGCGTCCAGCGCAACCCGGCCGCCGAGGGCGATCGAATCCACGGTTGCCGCGCAGGCAGCGTCTTCGCCTGTGTTCTGAAGGGGCCGGCATGGGCCGGCCTCCAGCCGCCGCGATGCGGCCTTGCTCAGAGGAGAACCCTGTATGGGAAACGTCACACAGCTAGAGCCACAAGGGGAGAAGCGCGATCTGCGCGCCGCCTTCCAGATCGAGCTCGAACAGTCCGGTCTCAGCACGGCCCGCGCCGCAGACCAGATCGGCAGACACGCCTCGAGCATCACCCGCTGGCTGAATGGTACCTACACCGGTGATAACGACGCCGTCGAAGCCGATGTCGAACGCTGGCTGGAGACCCGAGCCGATGCCGCCAGACGTTCCCTCGATGGTGCCGGCCTCGACCGTCATGCGGAGACCAGTGCTTCACGTCAGATCACCTCTGCACTGGCCTATGCCCATGCCGCAGGCGATATCGTCGCCATCATCGGCAAGCCCGGCCGGGGCAAGACATGGGCGTCGGAGCGCTACTGCGCCGTCAGGACGAACGCCTTCTATCTCTCTGTCTCAAGCGCCGTGTTCTCTCTGCCGGGTCTTCTATCCCTGGTGGGTGAGGCGATCGGTGCCGGCCGGCACCACCGCTCGGCACTGGAGGCAGAGAGGACCATCATCGACCGTCTGCGCGACCGTCAGGCGTTGATCGTGGTGGACGAAGCCCACCACCTGCGCGACAAGCTGCTCGACGAGCTCCGCATCATTCGCGACCGCGCCGGCTGCGGCCTGGCGCTGGTGGCGGACGAGACCATCCGCATGTCTCTGGCCCGCTGCCAGCAGGTGGACGGGCGCATAGGCCTCAAGATCGATCTCGCGACGCAGCCCATGGCGGACGTTGAGGATATCGCCGCCGGCGTGCTGGGTCGCCGGCCGACCAAGACGGAGCTCAAGACCCTGAACGCGGTCGGCAAGGGCCCCGGTGGCCTGCATGCGATGCGCCGGCTCCTGGGCCGCGCCTGGATGGTGGCGCAAGCGGCCGGCCGCGACGCCATCGAGGCCAGCGACATCACCGCTGCCGCCGATGAGGGCGTGGCCGCCGACGAAGGCGTGGCGGGGCACGAAGTCGCCTAGCTCAAAGCCCGGAACTTTCCAGTCGCGCCGGGCGCTTGCGCGTGGCGGCGCCAGAAGGCGTCGGTGGCACAGCCTGGCCCAATTCTATGGGGCTAATGCGTCGCACCGTCCGTCTATGTCCGCCTATATCCCGCTATATCCAGGAATTATGCCGATTTAGTGGTCGTTACGACCCAACTTCAGGGTGTGCACATTCTTTGTCCCCCCTCCGCCCTTGAGGGGGGAGGGGGACAGGGGGAGGTGGGTGTTGTCCGGGTCAAGGCGATCCGGTGTGGTCGGGTAACGCCCCAGTTCCGGGCATCTCCCTCCGCCGGGCCCGTGTGAGGCGGGGCCCGGCCTCACCATCGCGAGGGGTCGAGGGGGATCTCCGGCGGCCACAATTCGCCGTTCCAGGACCAGCGATTGGGGCGCGCGATATGCGGTACGTCGTCCGCATCGCGCGCTTTGCGCGCGTGGACGTCATCGCGCGCTCCGCGCGCGTGGACATCATCGCGCGCTTTGGGCGCGTGGACATCATCGCGCGCTTTGCGCGCGTGGACGTCATCGCGCGCACCGCGCACGTGGCCCATATCGTGCCGCTCAGGCGCGCGGTCCCTGTCCTCCGCTTTGCACGGCCCCTCAGGCTCGGACCCGTCACGCGCCTCCCGCGCCTCTTCTTCGCCTTGCGCAACAGGCTCATCCCAAGCGGAATGTCCGGCGCTCGGGTCCCACGGCGGCTCCGGCCCGCCGGCGTCGGGCTCGGCAGGCGAGGGGGCATCCGGCCAGGGCTCCCACGGCTTCGAGCCCAGGCGTTCGGGGTGGAACGCCTCCTTGATGGCCGGGCCGAGGAGGGCCCTCATTTCCTCCGTGGAAGGATACTCGCGCGGAGCCTGAGGGGCAGCAGTCTCGGCCGCCGCCTGCTCCCGCGCGAGGCGGTGCCTGTTGGCGCCTTCAATGCGGTGGAGCGCGAGGGCAAGATGCGCGACCTCGTCGATCGAAGGCGGCTCGTCCCGCTCGGTGAGCTCGGCGGCCTTGAGCAGCAAGAGCGAGCGCATGCTCTCGACGACGAGGCGCGCGGTGTATTCCTCGGCACGGGGATCCCGCCCCGCCGCCCATTCCGCCGCTTGGTCACCGATCTCGCGCTGCAGGTCGACCAGGCCATGAATGCGCGCGGAGAAGAGGTCGCCGGCGCCACCCGAACTCTCGCCCGCCGCCCCCGGTATGCTGTCGCTCCACATGCCCCGATCCTGCCGCCCCCGCCGCCCCCCGTGCACCGCACCATGGTCCGGGCTGCGAAGCAGCCCGGACGGCGCGCGACCGCGCGCCGCGCGCCGTAGGCGCGGAGCCAAGCGAGCGGAGCGAGCGCCCGGCGATTGAGGGAAAGGAATAGGGACTATCCCCTAAGAGCAGGTCCGGCCGACCGCCCCGTAGGTGTGACGGTTTTTTCCATACTTTCCCATGACATTGCATGACGTGCCGTGACGCGCGCGTGTGACGCCATTGACGCAACCGTCACAGATGGGGGTTGCATCGAACAACGAACCATGATTTTAAGAGGACCGTCATTTCTGACGGAGTCGAGGAGTATCGTCATGGATCGATATGAGACGCGCATGCGCGAGGACATTGCCGCATGCGACGAATACATTGAGCGGCTCCGGGCCGAGATCGACGCGCAGAGGGTACGAAAGGGCGCCCTGGAGCATGCGCTGTCGGTCTACGCCGAGACGCAATCACGTGGTGCGCCGCAACGTGGGGGCAGAAGCCGCCCAGGTTCCTATTCATCTCGCGTTCTGGAGGTGCTTCGGAGCGCTGGGGCGCAGGGCCTCGCCACGAAGGAGCTGTATCAAAAGCTTGAGGAAGCGGGACACGGTGTACGGGCTGGCAACATTCGGTCGCTGCTGTATGAGCGGCGGAAGTCAGGAATTGTTGAACGCCTGGGAGACGGGCGGCACCGATTCGTGTCGTCTTCGGCGAACGGTGATCAACGCGAGGAATCGGAAGCGACTACAGACGCTTCCAGCGAGAATGAGGTGACCACAGACGCCTCAGAAACGAGTGCCGGGGATGCCGCCAGCACCCCCGGCACTCTCCTCCTAACCCCGTCCCGAGCGGGCGCATGAGAAAGGAGTATCCCATGTGGCAAGCTGCCTTGTTGGTGCCCAGCCGTAGCCTACGGACTGCGGCACAAGCCTGACGGCGGGCAGGGTGAGGCTGTGGCCTCACCCGCGCCTCCCCTACCATAACTGTCTAATTTCGTCCACACTGAGGCTCATGGCGAAAGAGTTGCCTTTGAAACGCGCCTTAGCCGAGGTTCGGCTTGAAGCATTCATAGCCCAGGCCGAAAAGCAGGGGCGCGGTGTAGCGGACGAGTCTCAATTCGACGCGGCCATTGCTGCTGTCCTCAATCCGCACCAGTCAGAAGATCATTCATCGCATTTTCTATCTAACGGTGATTCGACCGGAACGTGAACACGTCCAAGTAACAATTCATGTACTTGGTTGAGATGTGAATGTGTGTTGAGGCCACCGATTTTGAACAGCCACCAAAACGACTCGACGTGGTTCGCGTGGTGCATCACGTCTTTGTCCTGATTGTAGTAGGCGTATTGCTTCGCACTGCACCTGACCGTGCCATGTTGGAAGCCGTCACCGTCCAGTAAGCCGTAGCTCAGCAGTTCGTCTGTTGAGACCGTAGAACTGGGCGTGAACGTTCCGAACCGTCGCGTCGCGCAGCGTAGCGTTCGGAACGATTTCGGTGTTCAACCGGCCCTCACGCATTTTCGTGCCGAAAACGATGGTCTTGCCAGTTGCACCGCGCCCACGCTTGCCCTTCGCCTCCTGCCGACACAGGCCTCGTCCGGCTCAACATGGCCACTCAACATCTTAAAACCGTTGGCTTTCCCCATCAGCAAATGAATTTGCTTGGCCAGCTTGTGGAGGGTGGCTTCCTTTATGGCCCGCGCTCCACCCGCTTCGCCTCCTCCCACAGCCGGTCCAGCTCGGCGAGGCCGACGTCTCGGGCGTTTCGGCCTGACTCCGCCAGCGCCGCCTCGACCTGGTGGAAGCGCGCGGTGAACTTGGCGTTGGCGGCGCGGAGCGCGGCCTCGGGCTCGACGCGCAGGTGGCGGGCGAGATTGACGCAGGCGAAGAGCAGGTCGCCGACCTCCTCGGCAACCGCCGCCCCGCGTTCCGCCGCCGGCGCCCGCGCGGCGTCGCGCAGCTCGGCCACCTCTTCAAGCACCTTGTCGTAGACCGGCCCGGCGTCCGGCCAGTCGAAGCCCACGCGGGCCGCGCGCTTTTGCAGCTTTTCGGCGCGCAGCAGGGCAGGGAGGGCCAGCGCCACCCCGTCCAGCACGCTTGGCGTGCGCCCTTCGGCCTCGGCCTTGGCCTCGCGCTCGACCGCCTTCTGGGTCTCCCAGGCCAGCATCTGCGCCGGCGCCGAGTGCCGCGCGTCCGATTCGTCGTTGCCGAAGACGTTGGGGTGGCGGCGGATCATCTTGTCCGCGATGCCGCGCGCGACCTCGTCGAAGTCGAAGCTGCCGTCCTCCCGTGCCATCTGGGCGTGGAAGACCACCTGCAGCAGCAGATCGCCGAGCTCGTCGCGGAGCGCCGCCCGGTCGTCCTGCCGGATCGCCTCGGCGACCTCGTAGGCTTCCTCGATGGTGTAGGGCGCGATGGTCTCGAAACTCTGCTCGAGGTCCCAGGGGCAGCCGGCCGCCGGGTCGCGCAGCCGCGCCATCACGTCGAGCAAGCGATCGATGCCGGCAGCCCGCGTGCCCGGCGCATCGTCGTTGTCCTCGTGGCGCGGCGGCGCTGAGTCGCTCATCGTTCCGTTTCCCTTTCGCACGCGGACGGAAGAGAGGGGGTGTGCCGGGGGCCGGGCAGACCCGCGCACGGCGCCCGACAAGTCGCCCGGTCCGCCTGGCTGCCTTGAGAGCTAATTCGCATAATATATATTATGGAAAATAATGGACGGATCGTAGAGTGCGTTTCGCCACAATGGCTTGAGCGGCGCATCAGAGCCCGTCCGTGTCGATAACGAGCCCGTCGTGCCCCGGCACCACGCCGACCGGCAATGCCGCGTTGAGCGTCTCGTAGTCGAACTGGTGCGACATGTGCGTCAGCACCGCGAGCGTCGGCCTCACCCGCGCGATCCATTCGAGCGCGATGTCGAGATGCGCATGCGTGGGATGCTCGCGGTAGCCCAGGCAATCGACGACCCAGAGCTTGACGCCCTCCAGCGCGGCGAAGGCCTCCTCCGGCAGCACCTTCACGTCGGTCGAGTACGCCATGGCGCCGATCCGGTAGCCGGTGGTGATGCTGCGCCCGTGCTCCTGCGGAAAGGGTGTCACCTCGACGCCGGCCGCATCGAAGGGACCGTCGATCGGGACCGGGTTCAGGCTGGGCTTGGCCCATCCGCGCGTGCCCATGGGCTCGAAAGCGTAGGCAAAACGGCCCTTTATGGCTGCGAGCGTGGCAGCCGAGCCATAGGTATCGAGCTCCCGGCCGGTATGAAAGTTGATCGAGCGCAGGTCGTCGATGCCGTGCACGTGGTCGGCATGGCCGTGGGTGTAGAGCACCGCATCCAGGTGCGCGACCTCCGCATCGACCAGTTGCGCGTGCAGGTCCGGCGGCGTGTCGATCAAGAGCCGCGTGTCGCCGGAATCGACCAGCACCGAGACCCGGCGCCGGCGGTTGCGGGGGTCGGACGAGCGGCACACCGCGCAGTCGCAGCCGATCACCGGGACCCCGCTGGACGTGCCGCAGCCGAGAACCCTAACTTTCATGTCAATTCAGCAGGTTGAGGCGTTGCCTTGGAGAAGAGTCTGAAGAAATTCTCCGTCGTCGCGCGGGCCAGTTCGGCCTCGTCCAGCCCCTTGATCTCGGCGAGCCGGGCTGCGGTATGCACCACGTGCGCGGGCTCGTTGCGCCGGCCTCGATGAGGCACCGGCGCGAGATAGGGCGCATCGGTCTCCACCAGCAGCCGGTCCACCGGCACCTCGCGGGCGACGGCGCGCACCTCATCGGCCTTCTTGAAGGTCAGGATGCCCGAGAACGAAACGTGAAGGCCGATCTCAAGCGCCGTCTCGGCGACCGC
>Ga0209544_1003997_pt1 | contig 10809 bp, 12 predicted proteins | sample MesohylPK_FD_187297 | JGI IMG/M metagenome (GOLD analysis project Ga0209544, IMG submission 187297) | Host-associated microbial community of the marine sponge Aplysina aerophoba from Gulf of Piran - sponge mesohyl, lysed by proteinase K... | ecosystem: Host-associated > Porifera > Sponge >...
TGGCGGAATCAGCGCTGGCGGAAGCCCGGTATCTGGCTGACCGCGCCGAAGCGCAGTTCAATGCAGTTGAGCCCGAGAACCATAACGTCTTCCACAATCTGGTTCGGAAATGGGAACAGTGCCTTGCTAGGGTTCAGACCTGCGAATCCCGGTTGCAGGCACTTGAGGCTGCACGCCAGACGGAGGAGTTGACACCTGAGGAACGTGAAGCCTGGCTTGCACTGGGCGACGATCTGGAGCGAGCCTGGAACCATGACAGGGCGACGCCGGAACTCCGCAAGCGTCTCCTTCGCGCCGTGCTCGTAGAGATCACCGCGACGATCAGGCGCCAAGATGGGCGTCTCCATACGGTATGGGCCCGATGGGCTTGGCGCTCTCCGAAAACACGACCTTGTACTTGCCGCCTTCACCATAGGACTCGATAAGGGATACAGGGGCGTAGTGTGTGATGGCTGACACAGGCTGCGTCTGGTATGCGGCGGTGTACTTAATCTTGTCTAGCATGCCGCCCGCGACGCGGATCGCGTACCAACAGTCTTCGCCGAGGAACGTCTCGTTGAACCCGTCCTTCTGGAATCCGGGAGCAGGTTCCGGACGGGCTGTCGCCGACGTTCGCGAAAGACGCCGTCAAACGGCAGCAAAGGGAGAGCTTCAAGCTGGATCTGAGTGCAGATCCCGGGCCGCTCGATGGCGGTGTCAGTGCGCTCGAGGCGTTTCTGATGCCGGCTGTATCGACCTCCCGCGGCGGAGGTGGGTCAGAGGGCGATCGATAACGGGGGGTCGCCGGCTCAAACCTGAAAATTCTGCCGTGCTGGCCAGGGCGAGGCGTGCGTTACTCGTTTGAGCTCCGACAGGTCGGCCGCTACCGCACCAGCCGGGTGTTCGGGAAAGCGGCGTACCAGCCGAACCAGAACGCTCGCTGTGCAGGGACACGCTGGAACACACGCCCGTCACCGGCGGACAGGGCATGCTCTTCCATCGTCCAGGTCATACCGGTGCTGTCCTCCACGGTCCGGTCGCCGTCGTACCGGGTGAACGTCACGTCTTCACTTGCGTAGGCGCGGTTTGCGCCCGAGGGATCGGACAGCACCACGAGCGCCATGTCTTCGATTGCATCGTGATGGACGGGGTTTGAGGCAAGGAACTCGGCCGAAATGGCAAGGGGCGCCTCGGGGTGATTCGCGAGCAGAATCGTGAACACCTCGTCCTTGTTCTTCAGCCGGGTGTCGAGGACGGGAACCGAGAACATCAGCTCATCGGTTGCGAAGTAGTCGCGGTAGGCAGCCCCTTCGGCGTAGTTGCGCTGGTGGCCCGTATCGAGCGAGAGCACGCGCGTGCCGGGGTGCCGTCGCCGCCACTCGCCCCAGGTCGTCGTTACCACGCTCCCGCGCTCCAGCACGATGTCCTTCCCGGCAAGCGGCCCGACGACCGGTGTGCCCTGCATCGTGCTCCACAGAGACTGGGTGGCCTGATCGTACATGAGCTTGTTCGAACGATAGAGAAAGCCGCTCGTGCCGAGCCGGTGAAGCACGCCTTCGTGCCTGGTGTGAAAGAGGATCACGGTACCGCACAGGGTGCAGTACACGCCGGCCACGGGCACGCCACCGACGGTATCGACGAACATTTCGTGCCAGGCGAGGATGCGCTTCGGATAGGCGCGGGCGTCGCCATTGACCGAGATGCCGAACACGATGTTGTCGTCCTCAATGTAACTGGCGTCTTCCGCAGCCAGCATCGCCGGGTCGCGAAGCGGCGGGATGCCATCCTGCCGCACGCCGCCCCAGACGATTTCGTCGAGCCGGATGAGCGGCTTGGCAACCGTGTCAAAGTACGCCGAGAATCGAGGGTCGATGAGGCTGTAGAGCGCACTCTTGAATGCGGCATAGCGCGGGTGACGCGCCTCGGGCGAACTCCACATGTGGCGCTGCCAGGCGAACAGGTCCTGGCCGAGACCGACACCGGTTTCCCGTTCCATGATTTCGACCAGGGGGCCGGAGACCTCCGTGCTGCGGGACAGGCGGAGGACTTCAAGAGCCATCGGCAGGTATGACGGATCCCATCGTGTCTCGATCAGTTCCATGGCCGGTGTTCTGTCGCCCAACTCCCCGACGAGCAAGGTCAGGAACGCCCGGGCGACGGCGCGGTCGGCGCTATCGGCACGAGGCTGAACGGCGGCCGCCCCGAGCAGAAGCAGCATCATGCCGAACGCGATGACGAGACTGCGAATGGCAGGCATGGGACACCTCCTTGACCTGCCCCTGAAACCGGTCCACGTCGAATGGTAGAGTATTGCAGGCGATCAAGGTAGGATGTCGGTGTGTGCCTCGCTGCCAGCGGCCTGGTCCGTTTCCGGCCAGACCGTTGGACAGCAGGAGATACGCATTCTCTTGACCGGCTGTCCGGGCGGATCACTCTGACGAGGCGTTTTGCCCGTACTGCCCGGAACCAGGGCTATGGCGAGGCTCCGGCCACCCCGGTTTTTTCGCGCACCGTGTATTTCGGGATTCGGTTCGGATCGAGCCCATCATGCGGAACAACGAGCGGCGCTTCACTGCATGGGCGCCTGTCACGACAGGCGAACGATTGAAAGCGCTCGCTTCGGGTGTCCGATCAAGCCCCACCACCGTTGCGCTCACCGCTGCCTGTTCGGTTTCGACCGTGACGGTATCGAGCCGCACTACGGCGGTCCCTCGATGTGCAGTCGCCGTACAAGTCGCAGTGCCGCCACCGCGTCGACCGCACGGTCGCCGACCATGTCATGCGTCTCGCCATCCGGACGTGGCTGTCGAGCCAGGTGATGGTGTCCGGGCATCCCTTCCGGCCCCGTGACGAGTTTCTGGCCGGTCTCATCCGCCCCTGGACTGTTGCTGGACGCTGCCGCATCGACATGCTTCACGCGTCCCCCAGGGTCGAAGTCGGGAGTCGTCGTCGTGCGAGCCGTGCGTCGGGGAATGTTGTGTCGGTTCGCCAGCGCAACCTGCAGAGCAAGCGGCTCGGGACGTTGCTCGGCTCACTTTCCGGAATCAGTGTCAGGCTCCGGGATTGGCGCGGCGGAGTGCAACGACTGGGATCTCTCGCTCAGTGCTGGCGCGATAGGTGGCGAAACGTGAATTTGCTGCAACCACCCTGTCGAACAGCGCGGTGCGGTCGTCTCCTCGGACTACGTGGGCCAGCGCGGAGAAGCGTTCGCCGCGGACCTCGACGACAACGTTCGGTTCGGCGACCACGTTCAGATACCAGGCGGGATGGTGGTCCTGGCCGTAGTTCGAAGCCACGATGACGAGGTCTCCGGTCTCTTCGAAGCGGAAGCACAGCAAGGGCGAAATGCGTTGCTTGCCGCTCTTGCGTCCATTCGTTACGAGAATGAGAACTTCCGTATTTTCAAGCCGACCCAGAAGACGGCCGCCAGAAAGCCGGAACAGGAACCTGTGAACCGGGACGAAGAACCACGCGATGAGACGTCGCTTCCAGGTTGGCATTGTCGGCTCCCTTGAACTCGATCATGCGAACCGCAGGTCTTGGTGTGATGCGGGTACTCTGCTTACCTCGCCTGCAACCGGTGGCGACATTCGAGCGTGATCGCCGCACCTGCGCCACGCCAGGGATTCTGGCGCAGCGCGGCACCGTCAATCCGCCCAACCGTCCAGGTCCGTCGCCAAGCATCGGCGCGTGGGACAGGATCGAGTGTAGTACCATGCCTGGTACAGGGCATGCCCGGAACTGTCGCCGCCGGACAAACGAAAGAAACGGATTGGCGGGGAAGAGGGCTGCAATGCCGGAGGCGGGGATAACCCGGTGTGGACCAGCTCAAGGCGCGTCTCGCACCTTCGGTTCATGAAGTCGGTACGGAAGAAGATTGCGTCCCGGTCAGCAATGCGCCGGCCACCCCTGTCGAGACGGAGACCAGTACTCCAGGCGCCACGGTCAGTACCAGTTGATCTCGCTACGGATTGATGCGGGGTCACCAAGCCGGAGCCGGGCCCTGAGTTGGGATCAGTACAGCCGTCCAGCACCGGATAACCATTTCCGGTCCAACGCCCCGGATCACCGCCGGGTCCGAAGGGGACACTGCACGAATATCACCGAGGAAAATTGCCTTCCCGTTGATGGGTCACCAAGGCCCCGGAGATCAGAATGGCGGGTGCGAAGCCGAGTTGCGAGATCGCTGCGTGGGCAGCGGCGATGGCGAAGCAGACGATCTGCCGCCGGACGCCAGGACAGCCTGCAGTCGCCGTTTCGATGCCGGCCAGACAGGTGCCGGGTCGGGAGGTCGACGAGCACTTGTCCACCGATGCGTGACGGTGTCTTGTCGGGAGTGCGGGCCGACCGGCTTCCGAAACTTTCGGTCCGGCATCGCCGGGCATGGGATGGTACTTTCACTGCCAGGATCGTTGCGGCATCGGCGACCTGTGGAACTACAGTGGGGCGAAGAGCCGGCTGAAGATGAGAGCAGGGAGGACGGTAGCGGGCGATGACCTGATAGTGTCCGGTCGGGCACAGGTCTTCACACCCCGATGGCCGTGATCGCCCGCGCTCCTTCTCCGGGTGGAGCGGAAGATGGAAACCGTCCCGGTATCTCCCGTCACACCAACGCCGGAGTGGTGGACGGTGGACGGACGTGACACTTGCCTGCCGGCGATGCTGATCAGAAATTATAATCCACATTGACCCCAACGAAACTGTCGCGTCGGACGTCGTAAATCTGGTCAGATTCGTCGATGTCCAGGTACACCGTGCTCTCGATGTGCAAGAACCAGTTGTCCGATAGACGGCGCTTGAACTCGGCGGTCAGGACCCTGCTGCTGTTGGCGAGCGAGTTCAACACGCTGACGGTGAACTCCGTACCAGGCTCGTCGTTCAGTCCCACGCGGGCTGCGAGAAGCAGATCGTTGTCGAAACCGTTGGTCGCCCAGCGTCCCCGTCCATCGCGGGTCCATTCGGCAATCAGGGTCAGGTTGGCGTCGGACTCCCATATGCCGTTGATCGCATACTCGCCACCGACGATGAAGGCCGAATAGTCCTTTTCCTCGTACCTCAGGTATTGATCGATCCGGCGGTTTCGCGCGCCGGTGCGATGTATGGCCTCAAGCTTGAGAAGCCATGAGCCGGAAGTGTACTGGGCGTCCAGGCCGTACTGGTTGATGAGCTCGTAGTGCGGCGCCAGGACCAGTCCGCCGGCAACCGGGGTAAGCAGGAAGGCAGGTTCGCGGCTGGTACCGTCGAACACGCTCAACCCGAGGCCCAGCGGTCCGAAATTGCTCGTGTACCGGGCAGCAAGATCAATATTCCACTCTCCTGCCTCGGCCTCGTACGACGTCAGTTCGTGGTCCACGAAGAGCCCGGTGCGAAGTCGACCTTGTCTGCCCGGAAAGGTACGGGGGCGGTGCCCGGTCAGCACGAATCCCTCCAGCGCGCCCCAGTCGCCGGACCACGTCAGGTGAACCATCGGCTGGCCCATCTTGGTCTTTTCGTCGGGGTGTTCGACCACATCGGACTGATTGACGATGTCGACCAGAGACCGCGATTCGACGACGCCCCAGAACACACGATCAACGCCAAGCCGAAGTTCCCACTCGTCGTCGCCGAGATCACCATAGGTGAGAAAAAACGCCTCGCGCAGATCGGCGTGAGTGCGTTCGGGATCGCCGGCATCGTAGCGGAAGAAGGGGGTTACCGTGACGCTCGTACCCTGGTCGCCTTCCATGTAGACCGTCGCTTCCACGGCGACACCGCTCGCGTGCGAACGCTGGTCCGGGTACGCGCCCTTCTGCGGAAACACCCTGGTTTCCGGGGAAATACGGCCGAACACTTCCACCGGTTCGGGAAAACCGCTGCCGGCTCGAGCCGGGCCGGTCAGAGGTGTGACCAGCAGACAGGACAACGCGGCAAACCCGATGAGAGAACGCACGGCCACCGCCGTGGTCCTGCAGCTGATGGTACGAGACCGTGCTTCGGTCTGACCACGACCTGTCATCGAGTGTCGATGGTGGGCATGGATAATGCCGAACACGCTTAACTGGTCTCCCCGGAGCAGGTTCGATTGTCGGTGCATGCGGTTCCGTGGATCAGCTGCTTCCTGCCCCGGAGCGCCGGGGCAGGAAACTGAACAACGATCAGGATATCAAACTGCCTGATGGGGACGGCCCAGGCAATGGGCCGTTTCGGGTCAACGACGCCCTTTACAGTTCCGGCTGGGGGTCATGATCATCAAAGCAAGCGGTCCGGACGGGCGGTGTCGTCAGATTGCCGGCAACGCGCCAGGCGCTCAACGCAGGGGACCCGACCCTTCGGAGAACGTCGGAGCGCAAACGCGTCTCGCCGGGGTCTGGCGCATTGCCCCAGAATGCCCATGTAAAGGATATGCACGGGACAATGGCAAGACACGCGGTGACAGTGGACGCCATCGGTGCCAAGGACACAGAACCGGTCCGAACGCGAAGTCCTTGGAACCACCCGGCGGAAACCTTGGCAATGCGAAAGGAAATCCAATGACAACCTACCCACTCAAGAGCCTTGCAGTCGCAAGCGCCGTCGCTGCCGCGCTTGCCATGCAGACCGCCACCCCGGCCGCCGCCGACGAGAAGGAGAAGTGCTACGGCGTCGCGCTCGCGGGCGAGAACGATTGTGCTGCCGGCCCCGGCACCACCTGTGCCGGAACCTCCACGGTCGACTACCAGGGCAATGCCTGGACGCTCGTGCCGAAGGGCACCTGCACGACCATGGAACTGCCGGAAGGGCGCAGGGGTTCCCTTGAAGCGCTGGACCGGGACATTCCGGGCTGAGGACGGCGCCGCCGCGTCCCGGATTTCCGTTTCGGGACGCGGCAGGCCGGCCTCCAACGGGAAGAGGATCCGCGATGGACGGCATGGACAGAGGATGGAGCGGCCTGCCGCCGAAGGCCGGCGTCGGCTACAAGCCCCGGCACCTCGAAGACATCCTCGCCGCGCCCGGCCCGGTGGCCTGGGTCGAAATCCACGCGGAAAATTACATGGTGGACGGCGGTCCCGCGATTGCCGGGTTGAAGCGCCTCGCCGCGCGCTTTCCCGTCTCCTGCCACGGCGTCGGTCTCTCCATCGGGTCGGAAGGGCCAATCGACGCCGAGCATCTCGACCGGCTCGCGCATCTGGTTTCTTGGCTTGACCCCGCCAGCATCTCCGAACATCTCGCCTGGTCCAGCCATGGCGGCGGCTATCTCGCCGACCTCCTGCCCCTGCCATATGACGGGGCGACGCTCGCGCGGGTCGCGGACCATATCGACGAGGTGCAGGAACGCCTTGGTCGCCGCATCCTGCTCGAGAACCCCTCCAGCTATCTCGGCTTCTCCACCAGCACGATGGGCGAGGCCGAGTTCCTGGGCGCGGTTGCCGCGCGGACCGGCTGCGGCCTGCTGCTCGATGTCAACAATGTGCATGTGTCAGCGGTCAACGGAGCCTGTGAGGCCGAAGCCTATCTCGATGCGTTTCCGCTGGCCCTTGTCGGCGAAATCCATCTCGCCGGCCACGAGGCAGAGATGGCCAAGAGCGGCGGCCGGTTGCTGATCGACGCGCACAACAATCCTGTCGCCGACCCCGTCTGGGCGCTCTACGCCGGCGTGCTCGCGCGCTCGGGGCCGCTGCCGACCTTGATCGAATGGGACAATGACGTGCCCGAATGGCCGGTGCTCGCCGCCGAGGCCGAGCGGGCCGATACGATGCTCGCAGGCTGCCATGGCTGACTACCAGCACGCATTTGCGGACGCCCTGCTCGACCCCTCGAGGCCCGTGCCTGCAAGCCTTGTCGGGCCCGATGGCCAGCCGGCGGGGCGGCGCTTCGACATCTATCGCAACAATGTCGTCGTCGCGCTCATCGCGGCGCTCGGAGAGGCGTTTCCCGTCGTGCGGGCTGTCGTCGGGGAGGAGTTCTTCGAGGCGATGGCGGGCGTCTATGTGCGGGCCCATCCGCCGTCGTCACCGCGCATGATGTTCTACGGCGAGGGTTTCGCGGAGTTTCTGGAGAGTTTTCCACCGGCGGGCGGCCTCGCCTACCTTCCGGATGTGGCGCGGCTCGAATATGCGCGCCGGCTCGCCTACCACGCGGCCGACGAGCCCGCAGCCGACCCCTCGGTTCTGGCCGGCCTCGATCCGGCGGTGCTCTCGGAAGTGCGGCTGACGTTGCAGGCCGCCTGCCGCATCGTGTGCTCGGCCCATCCGATCCATGCGATCTGGCGCTTCAACGCGACGAACGACAAGTCGCCGGTGCGGCCGGCAGCCGAGAACGCGCTGGTATCGCGGCCCGAAGTTGCCGTGCTGGTGCAGCTCCTTCCGCCCGGGGGCGCTGAGTTCCTGCTGGCGCTTGAAGCCGGCGAACCGCTTGGCGCCGCTGCGGAACGGGCTGCGGCCGAGGCGCCGGAATTCGATCTCGGTGCCAGTCTCGCCAGGATGTTCGCCGGTCGAATTGTCAGGACAATCTCTGTGTGAAGCATCGGGAGATCCCGCGATGAATTTCCTCTACCGCCTTGAAGAAACGGTTCTCGGACCGCTCGGCCGGTTCCTCGACGGCGCGGCTACGCCGACCCTGGCCCGCCTGGTGTTCCTGGCAACGCTCGCCACCTTCTTCTGGTCGTCGGCCATGACCAAGCTGGGGGAGGGTATCGGCGGCATTTTCTCGCCCTCCGCCGGCGCCTATGTGCAGATCTTGCCCGTGCAGATGGAGGCCGTCGGCTATGACGAGTCGAAACTCGGCTTCATCGCGGACCTGATCGTGCTGGCGGGCATGTGGGCGGAGTTCGTCATCCCCGCGCTGATCGTGGTCGGGCTGTTCACCCGCGCCGCCGCCGTCGCGATGATTGGCTTCATCCTCGTCATGAGCGTCGTCGACATTACGGGCCACGGGGCGGACGCGGCCACGGTCGGCATGTGGTTCGACAATGTGCCGGACGCGAAGATCCTCGACCAGCGGCTCTTCTGGATCTTCCTGCTGCTCATCCCCATTGCCCGGGGTGCCGGCCCCGTCTCTCTCGACGCCTTGCTGAAGCGCGGCAGCGCGTAGGCGCAATGCGAGGCGGCCATCGTGCCGGTTGCCGTCCGCCGAAGCGCATCGTACAGTCCGGCGGATGGACAGCGAGAAGCACTGGATCGATGACAGGGACGAGATCCGGCTGTTCGGTCGTGTCAAACCGGACAGACGTCACGCTGCCACCCGGCAGGAAAGTCTGTCCCGTGACCGCAGCCCGGCCGTAAAGCGGTCACAGGAACATTAGAGTGCCGTTCCTGTGTGAGACCTGCCCTCCGTGTCGGAATTGATGGCAACGAGACACGGAAGGGCATCGCTACTGACGGCGGCGGCGCCCGTCGCGTTGCTGTCGTCAGGCATGGAGACGCGACTCACACCGGGTGGAGACCGGGATCTCCCGTCGGATCAACCCCGACAGCGAGGGATTGCCCTCCAACCGGCGCCGTTATCTGGCAGTCGGCACGTTCGTCAGCTATGCGGCGCGGAGAGCATTGAGTTCAACTGGGCGGTCGAAGCCGATACCATGAGGGACATCGTCTTCGAATCGAATTCGGCGCCAGGGTTCGCGACCACGTTCTCGGGTTGAAATCGGGAAGGAGAGTCTTGTGGATTCGCGGGTGCGGTCTTGCATACCGGGCCTACTCGCACGACATAAGATGCAGAACATCGCACAGAGCCGGTCAGCGACTGCAGGACGTCGTGCAGTTTGCAAGGAAGTATCCCGGTGGTTTCTGTTTCTGGTTCCCACGCGTGTCGAACATGGGTGAGGGAGAATGACCGAGCAGTGCTGCAATCATCCTGAACATGTCGGCATACAGGCGCATGCCGCGAAGAGTACTGGACGTACCGCGCACCAGGGCAGATTCGACTGACAAGCTGAGAATTCGCCGAAACCAGGTGCGCTGGTACCGCAGGAAACTGCCGGGTTGATCGTGATGCAGAAACCGTTGCGCAATGACGGCGATATTGTCGACGCGGAACTCAACCGGGATCCCGGGGAAGAGGAACAGACTCTCCATCCGTTTCCGGAAGGGTGGTATTTTGTTGCCGACCGGCGAACCGTGTTGAAGAAGAAGCTACTGGAAAAGCAGTGGATGGGCGAGAACATCGTCGTCTGGTGTGACCACGGGGGGCGGTCGGCGTCGCCAGGTCCGTGTGTCCGCATCTGGGCTCTTCACTCGGGCCTGCCGCTGGAGGGCGGGTGCGAGACGGTCGATTGATCTGCCCGTTTCACGGCTTTGCCTACGATGTGGCCGGTCATTGCGTGGCGACACCATTTGCGGATCCGCCCAGGTCAACAAGACTGCAGGTGTTCGAAACCCTGGAGATCGACGGACTGGTGTTCGCCTGGTGGGGCCTCGATGGCCAGCCGTCACACTGGAGGGTTCCCGATCTGCCACCGAGCGAAGGCGGGTGGAGCCGCAAGGTGCTGCAGACCCTGAGGTTTCCGGCCCATCCGCAGGAAACGGCGGAAAATGTCGTTGATCTTGCCCATCTGCGCTACGTCCACGGTTACGACAACGTGGAACCCGTCGGAAAGACGACGGTGAACGGTCCGGTTCTGGTCAGTTGCTTCAACTTCAGACTTCCTGACCTCTGCTGATTTTGGGTGACACGGTCTGGGCGGGTTCCGGGGCTCCGTCGACCTCGTAGACCATGCGCATTTCGGTTCCGGGGAAGACCGTCCCGGTGATGTTCAGCTCAGTGAGCAAGGCTTCGATCTGGCGGTCGCATGCGTCATTTCCGAGGCCGAGAATGCGCACCCTGAGGACGCCACCGGCGGGGTCCGGCAGGATGTCGGCATCGGCAGCAAGCAGG
>Ga0209544_1004003_pt1 | contig 10796 bp, 9 predicted proteins | sample MesohylPK_FD_187297 | JGI IMG/M metagenome (GOLD analysis project Ga0209544, IMG submission 187297) | Host-associated microbial community of the marine sponge Aplysina aerophoba from Gulf of Piran - sponge mesohyl, lysed by proteinase K... | ecosystem: Host-associated > Porifera > Sponge >...
GCTGGACCCTGGCGCACCGCAACCGGATGGTGGAGCAGCCGCCGCCGACCGAGGCGCAGGTCGACGACTACCTGCGCCAACGGGCGCTGATCGGGCCGCCGACAGCGCTGCGCCGTGACCTGCAGCGCTTGGCGGCCGCCGGTGTCGACGAGTTGCTGTGCTGGTGCCGGTGGGGCATGCTCGGCGACCGCACGGTGCGCGCCACCATGCAGGCGCTCGCCGCCGGCCCGGCATGAAACATGGCCCGCCGCATTTGCGGACGCCACACCTTGCCATCTATCGAACATGGTGCCACCTTATAACCGTGCACCGGCCGCCGCTCGCCGTCCTCCTCCGCAGCATCGCCGCCATCGGGATGGTGCTTTCGCTGTCGACTCTCCTGGCGTGCGACCCGGACAGTTGGCGCCCGCTCACCATGGCGCAGCGCGCCGAGCGCCGCCTCGACTTCGTGGTGCATGCCGAAGACAGCCAGGTGCTGGTCGATGAATTCGAGGCGTTTCTGCGCGATCCGCAGCCGCCGCCGCCCCAGGATCGCGCGATGACGTGGCGCGACCTGCGCGTACTGCTGAACTCGTGGCGCGACCCGGCGGCACAGGACACCGACCGCGAATTCCGGCTCGCCCTGCAGCGCGCCGAGGAGAAGGGCGCCGACATGGTAATCAAGCCGGTTCGCGGGGATCAGTTCCCGATCAAGGTGCTCTACTTCGGCGACGAGACCTTCTTTCTGCTCGACCAGGTCCAGGAACGCCACATCCTGTTTCGCTGCCTGCTGCCCGACCGGGAGGTTATTGCCGCCGGCTCGCGCCTGCCGTGGAACCCGCGCATCAACAGTTCCAGTGACGAAGCGGAGACGACCATCCGCGTGTACGCGTTCTGGGGCTTCGACAGCCCCGACCGCAGCACCAGGATGAACCGGCAGCACCTTGCCGATTGCCTGGCAACGTTCTCCGACGGCAGCCACCGCCTGCGCCGCAAGCTCGGCGATGGCGAATTGCAGCGCGTGCAGCAGGTCCACGACCTGTTCTTCCAGGTCGCGCGCTGACCCGATCGGTCAGCCCATCAGCTCCGCTATCCGCTCGCCGATCGCCATGCAGGTGTAGTTGGTGTTGGCGCGCACACAGTCGGGCATGATGGACGCATCGGCCACACGCAGCCCCGGCACGCCGTACACCCGGCCGTCGGGATCGACCACCGCCGCCGGGTTGTCCGCGGCGCCCATCCGGCAGGTCGAAGAGCTGTGGTGGCTGGTCGCCACGGTCCGCAACAGCCAGTCGTCGAGGGCGGCATCGCTGCGCAGGTCGGCGTCGGTCGGGCTGAGGCGCTGCGCGGCCAGCGCGCGGAAGCCGGCATGGTCGAGCAGTTCGACGGCCATGTGCACGCCTTCGCGCAGCCGTTCGCGGTCGCTCGCCTCGGCGAGATAATTGTAGTCCAGCACCGGCAGTACGGCGGGATCTCCCGATCGCAGGCGGACGCTGCCGCGGCCGGCCGCCAGGTAGAGTTGCGGCACCACGGCAAAGCCCACCGGTTGCGAGGCAGCGGGCCGGTAGTAGCCTTCCGCGGTGGCAAAGCCGGCGATGATCGTGAGCATGTCGTTGCGCAGCGGCGAGCCGGCCGCGGTGTAGCTCAGGCCGACCTGAATGCGCGGCTCGGTGCCCGATTGCGGATGTGCCGCGCCGGTGCGCACCACGACGCTGACCTGCGGGTGGTCGCGCAGGTTGGCTCCCACTCCCGGCAGGTCGTGCGCCGGATGCACGCCCGCGGCGCGCAACTCGCCGGCGGGTCCGATGCCGGAGCGCAGCAGCAGGTGGGGGGTGCCGATCGCTCCGCCGCACAGCACCGTCTCGGCGCCGAGGATGCGTTCACCGCCCGCTTCGACGCCGATCACCCTGCTTCGGTCGAACAGCAATCGATCGACGCGGCATTCCGCGCGTATGGTCAGGTTGGGCCGCCCGCGCGCCGGTGCGAGGTAGCCGAGTGCGGCGCTCCAGCGGATGCCGCCGGGATTGTTCATCGGCAGCGGCCCCACACCGGCCGCGTGCGGCGCGTTGTGGTCCGGACACTCGGCATGGCCGGCCGCCCGGCAGGCGTCCCGGAACGCGCGCTGATCCGGCAGCAGTTCCGCGTCGGTGAAGCGGCGCACCGGAATCGGCCCGTCCCGGCCGTGGTAGGACTCGGCAAAGTCGCGGTCGGCCTCCACGCGGCGCAGGCTTGGCAGCAGTTCCCGGAAGCTCCACCCCGGGCAGCCGTCGGCAGCCCACGAGTCGTAGTCCTCCGGCACGCCGCGCAGGAAGATCTGCGCATTGATGGCGCTCGACCCGCCGACCACCTTGCCGCGCGGCACGAACATGGCCGGTTGGCGGCTCGTGGCACGGGCGCGGTACCCCCAACCGAACGCGGTGTCCAAACCGAACGCGCGCGTCCACAGGTCCCGGTCGCGGCCGTAGCCGTAGCGGATCTCGTCCGGGAGCTGCCCGTCCGGGAAGTCGGGCCCCGCCTCCAGGAGCAGCACGCGGCGACTGCGATTTTCGCTGAGCCGCGCCGCGAGCACCGCGCCGGACGCCCCGGCACCGACGATGATCAGGTCGTGGTACGCCCTGTCCTGCGACACGATCCACACGATACACCCCGCGCCCCTGTTGCGCCATGTCCACCCGGCCGATCATTGAAGCAGACACTACTCAACAACGGAGCACATCAGAGCTATGTCCCAGACCATCAAACTGGCAGTTATTCCCGGCGACGGCACCGGCCCCGAGGTCACGGCCGAAGCGTGCAAGGTGCTGGAAGCAGTCGCACCCCTGGAGGACGTGACTTTCGAACGGGTCGACTTCGACTACGGCGGCGACCGCTACCTGGCCACCGGCGAGGTAATCACCGAACAGCAGATCGACGAGCTGCGCCAGTTCGACGCCATCTACCTGGGCGCCATCGGGCACCCGGAGGTAAAACCCGGCATCCTGGAGAAGGGCCTGCTGCTGTCGATTCGCTTCCAGCTCGACCAGTACATCAACCTGCGCCCGGTAAAGCTCTATCCCGGCGTCGACTGCCCGCTCAAGGACAAGGGCCCGGAGCATATTCGCTTCGACGTGATTCGCGAGAACACCGAGGACCTGTACTGCGGCGCCGGCGGCTTCCTGCGCAAGAACACCGCGCAGGAAATTGCCACCCAGGAAATGATCGCCACCCGCTTCGGCGCCGACCGCTGCCTGCGCTGGGCATTCGAGCACTGCCGGCGGCGCAACGACCGCAAGCAGCTCACCCTGGTGCACAAGACCAACGTGCTCACCTTCGCGGCCAACCTGTGGGAGCGCGCCTTCCACGAGATGGGCGAAGCCGAGTTCCCGGACATCACGCGCGACTACAATCACATCGACGCCGCCTGCATGTGGTTCGTCAAGAATCCCGAGTTCTACGACACCATCGTGGTGCCCAACATGTTCGGCGACATCATCACCGATATCGGCGCAATGATTCAGGGCGGCCTCGGCGTTTCCGCCGGCGGCAACATCAACCCGGACCCGGGCGGTTGCAGCATGTTCGAGTGCATGGGCGGCTCGGCCCCCAAGTACACCGGCCAGAACGTGATCAATCCGATCGCCGCGATCGCCGCCATGGGCATGCTGCTGAGCGTGATCGGCGAGCAGAAGGGGCTCGACAACCTAGTGCGCGCCGGGCAGCGGGTCGATGCCGCCATCGGCAACACCACCCCGAAGATGAGCAGCATGTCCGCCGGCCAGATGGGCCACTCTACCAGCGCGATCGGAGACCTGGTAGCCGAGTCGCTGTAGCCGGGTGTAGTCCGAACGGCCGCGACGGACTGGATTTCTCGTTGATTCGCCCGCGACGGCGGCTCGCGCTTGCGCTCGTCCCGTTGGGCACAGCCGTCCTGCTGTCATTGCAGGGCTGCGAGCAGTTGTTTCCCGAGCACCCTGTTCAACCGGTTGCCGCGCCGGTTGCCCACGCCCAGCCACGTGCGCCAGGCGAGCCGCCCGAGCACGCCGACACGCCGGAGGAGGCAACCCGGATCGTGCAGGGGGCGCCTCAATCGGGCTCCTTCGAGAGCGCGGACGACGTCGACTTCTTCGCGGTGGAGGTCGCCGCCGAGAGCCACCTGTATGTGAGCACCGATCAGGGCGCCGCGCACCACGCGCCAACCTCGGTCAGCGTGCAGGGGCCCGGCGGCGAGTGGTCCGACGGAGACCAGGACGTGCTGGTGCCGGACGCGGTACCCGGCACCTACTACATCAAGGTGGAACCGGCCACCGGCGAGCCGGGTGCCGATGCCGGCTACGACCTGGCGGTGTGGACCATCGGTCCGGCAAACGAGTCATTCGACATACAGCTCCGCTACGTGGGAATCCCGCCGACCGCTGCCCAGAAGCACGTGTTCGAGCAGGCGGCGGCGTTCTGGGAGAGCGCGCTGGAGGAGAACGAGCGCACGATTCCGGCACCGATGAAGTCGTCTTCCGATCGGTGTCCGGGCACGCCGTCGCACTTCGGGGAGCTGGTCGACGACCTGCTGATCAACGTGCAACTCGAAGACCTGGACGGACCGGGGCACACGCTGGCGGTCGGCGGCTACTGCATTCACCGGCTGCGCGAGGGGCGCCCGGACCTTCCGGTCATCGCGATCATCAAGTTCGACACCGCCGACATCGGACATTTTGAAGCCGAACGCTCGCTGCGCGAACTGGCGATTCACGAGATGGCGCATGCCCTGGGATTCGGCATGGACCTGTGGCGCGACCGCGGATACCTGCACAATCCGACCATCCCCGAACCGGGCGACGAGCCCATCGACCCACCTCCCGATACCTACTTCTCCGGTCCGCAAGCCGGCCGTGAGTTCCAGGCCGCCGGCGGCACATCGCAGGGAGTGCCGGTCGAGAACGACACCGGGATGTACGCCGAGGGCAGCCTCGACAGTCACTGGCGAGAGACAGTGTTCAAGGACGAGATCATGACCGCCAACGTCGGCGCCAACGCGCTGATCAGCCGCGTGACGCTCGGGTCGCTCGAAGACCTCGGCTACGCCGTCAACTACGAGGCCGCGGATCCATACCGCCTGCCCCGGCTATCCATCCGGTCTGTCCTGCGCTCCGCTTCGGGGGGTGCACCGGTTTCCTCCGCCGTCCCGGTCGCCGACGACATCTACCCGGTGCCGCCGCGCCCGCTTGAGCTGCCGGACGAACTGGTCGAAGCCCTACTCAACCGCTGACCGGCGGCGCACATGCCGGGTACGATGGCAATCGTCATGCCCGATCACGGTACCTCCGACTCTTCGCTGCAGTCGCTGCCGGTGCCGCCGCCGGTGCGGCCCATGCTCGCCAAGCGGGTGGACGGCATCCCGCGCGGCGACGGCTGGCTGTTCGAACCGAAGTGGGACGGGTTCCGCACCCTGGTGTTCCGCAACGGGGACGACCTGCTGCTGCAGAGCCGCGACCTGAAGCCGATGAACCGCTACTTTCCGGAACTCGCCGCGCCGCTGCTTGAACAGTTGCCGGAACGCTGCGCGATCGACGGCGAGCTGGTCATCGCGGGCGCGGGCGGACTGGAGTTCGAGACCCTGCAGGCACGCATTCACCCGGCCGCGTCGCGGGTGGCGATGCTGGCGGAGAACACGCCGGCGTCGCTGGTGGCGTGGGACCTGCTCTGCTTCGGCGACCGCGACCTGACCGCGGCCCCGTTCCGCGAGCGCCGCGCTTTGTTGGAGCGCCTGCTCGCCGTGGCCCGCCCGCCGCTGCACGTGACGCCGGTCACCGCCAGCCCCGCGCAGGCGGAGGACTGGTTTCGGCGCTTCGAAGGGGCCGGCCTGGACGGCATAATGGCCAAGGACCCCGAGGGCGCCTACCAGCCGGGCAAGCGCGCCATGCTGAAGGTCAAGCACCGCCGCACCGCGGACTGCGTGGTGGCCGGACTGCGCTGGCATCGCGGCGCGCCGGAAGAGCGCGTCGGTTCGCTGCTGCTCGGGCTGTACGACGGCGACGGGCGCCTGCACCACATCGGCGTGGTGGGCAGCTTCAGCGCGGCGCGCCGGAGCGCGCTCGCCAGTGAGTTGCGTCCGTATCGCACGCAGGGCGAGGAGCACCCGTGGCAGGGCTGGTCGGGCGCCGGCTCGCAGCGCAGGCCCGGCGCCGTGAGCCGCTGGAGTTCCGGCAAGGACCTGAGCTGGGTGCCGCTGCGCCCGGAGCTGGTGGTCGAGGTGAGCTACGATCACATGCAGGGCAGCCGCCTGCGCCACACCGCCCAGTTCGTGCGCTGGCGCCCGGACAAGGATCCGAACGAGTGCACCTACGACCAGCTCGAAGTAACCGCTCCGTACGAGCTGCAGCGCATTTTCGGCGCCGGCTGATCAGTGCCGGACCCCGTTGGCGCAGCCGGCCCTGCTATTGCGGCACCGCGAGCCAACGTTCGATCTTGGCGGCAATGTCGAGGTCACACGAACCCGGCTCCGGCTCCGGCTCGGCTTCCGCGCTGCTCAGCGCGGGACGGATCGGTTCCGCCCTGATCCGGTTGCCACCCTGGTAAACGAACAGGCAGCCGGTGCGCGCCTGCTCCCCGTCGCCGGCGTTGTCGAGAATTACGTACCGGTATGCGCCGGTAGTGAACAGATAGTAGAGTTTGGCGCGCCCGCCCACTTCCTGAATCGTTGTACCGTTACTCAACAACAGGTCAGGTTCGTCGTCGGGCGCGGACTCCACCCGCCAGGAGGCATAGCGCGGCCTATTGGCTACCTGGTCGATTCTGATGCGGTGTGAGCTGCCTGTCCACTCGAACACCCGGACTTCCGGCGGGACTGACTCGGCGCCTCGCGCCGCCGCCACCGACTGTCCGCCGGTTTCGGCGAGTCGCGGGTTGCCGGACAGATCGAAAGTCAGTTCGGTGCGCCCGTACAGCGCGGCCGGAACGCTACCCTCGAGGTCGTTGTCAGCGAGGTCCAACACCTCGAGCCGGCGCAGATCCCGGACCAGCGCGGCCGGGATTGCGCCGCCCAACCTGTTCCCGGACAGGTCCAGCACTTCCAGGCTTGCCAACCGGGCCAACCGCACCGGTATCAGACCGCTGAGCACGTTGCCGCCCAGGTGGAGCAACTCCAGATCGGTCAGCTTGTCGAGCTCGGGCGGAATCGGCCCGCTGAGGCGGTTGTACGCCAGATCCAGGCGCTCCAGGTCGGCAAGCTCGCCCAGCTCGCCGGGAATGGGTCCGCTCAATCGGTTGCCGGCGAGGTACAACGTCTGCAGATCGGCGAGCGCGCCGAGCTCGCTCGGGATTGGTCCCACCAATCCGTTGTAGCGCAGGTCGAGCACCTCCAGATCCGCCAGGCTGGCAAGGTCGCGCGGTATGCTCCCGCTCAGCTTGTTGCCGGCCAGATCCAGCAGCTCCAGGTCGGCCAGGTTGGCCAACGCGGCCGGGATCGTTCCGGTCAAGTCGTTATGGGACAAGTCCAGCAACTCCAGGTCGGCCAGGTCGGCCAACGCGGCGGGGATGCTCCCGGCGAGCCGGTTGTGGGCGAGGTCGAGCACTTCCAGCTCGGAAAGACGGCCCAGCTCGCCCGGGATGCCGCCCTCCAGCCCCTGCCACGCCAGCGCTACGCGCGTTACCCGCCTGCCGGGCGCGTCCACCGTGACGCCGTCCCACTCGTCGAGCTCCAGGTCGGGGCTCCAGTTCAACCCGTCATCGCCGGTCCACCGTTCGCTCGCCTCCAGCAGCGCCGTGCAATCGGCCAGCAGACCGGGGTTGCCATGCGGGTCGGCGACCGCCAGCCCGGTTGCGCAGTCGGCCTGCGCGGCAGCGATGGCCGCCACCACGAACAGCAAGCCGCCGGCGCCCCCCAACACGCACCTGCGCCGCCGGCGTCCGCACATCCCGCACTGGCCGCGCTGTCGTGTTCGTGCTCGCATTGTCCGAACCGTGCCCGAGATCGTTCGTTCTGGCAACGTCCGGACGCCGCCGCGCACCGGTCGGCGGGACACACCGGGTGGCGAATTGGTATAGACTCGGGGCCGAATATGAACAGCCCGAGAGTCGTGGTGATAGCAGGCCGGATCGCATGCCGAACAGCCATTTCTTTGCCTACCTGTCGCGGATGAAATTCATCCACCGGTGGGGCCTGATGCGCAACACGCAGGTGGAGAACATCCAGGAACACAGCCTGCAGGTGGCGATGATCGCGCACGCGCTGGCGCTGATCCGCAACCGCCTGTTCGGGGGCAGCCTCGATCCCGAGCGGGTAACGGTTCTGGCAGTGTTTCACGAGGTCAGCGAGGTGATCACCGGCGACTTCCCGAGCCCTCTGAAGTACTTCAACCCGGAGATCAGCCGCGCCTACTCGGCGATCGAACAGATCGCGAGCCGCAAGCTGTGGGATATGATTCCGCGTGAGCTGCAGCCGGATTACCGCTCCGTGCTGTTCCGGGAGGCGGGCGACGCGGACGCCTGGGAGCTGGTGAAAGCGGCCGACAAGATCAGCGCCTACACCAAGTGCCTGGAAGAGCTGAAGGCCGGAAACCAGGAGTTCGCCAAGGCCAAGGACAGCCTGGAGCGCGAGATCGCCGAATTGGGGCAGCCCGAGGTCGACTACTTCATGCGCGAGTTCGTATACAGCTTCACTCTTGCCCTCGACGAATTGAACTGAATTGAACTGACTGTGTCGTTCGGGGGTCCAGGCTGTCGCTGGTTGTTTGTCACCGTGGCGAGCCTGGTGAAAGCCGATGTCGACACCGTGTCCGTGATCCCCCATCTCGCCAAGGAGTTCTTCTGGGAGACCAGCCAGACCCTGGTGTTCGTGCTCCGCGAAGGCACCAGGTGGTAGGACGGCACGCCGCTCACCACCGCCGACGTACGGTTCTGGTGGGAGGATTACTCGCTCAACGGCGAGTTGCGCCCCTCCGGCCTTCCATCAGGCGACTTCGTAACGCCGGCGGGCGTGGCCAACGTGGTGATCGTGGACGACTACACATTCAAGATCGAGTTCAAGGATCCCAATCCGCTCTACCTGGAGACGGCCACCAAGCGCAGCGAGTACCAGGACGCATTCCCGCTGATGCCGGCGCACTATCTGAGCCGCTTCCACAAGGACCACGCGGATGCCGACGAGCTTGCCAAGATGGTAGCCGACGCCGGCTTCGAAGACTGGACTCAGTTGTTCACTTCCAAGCTGGAGTCGTATTGGGATACGCGCTCGGCGGACAACCTCGGCGCGCCGAGCCTGCACTCTTGCGTGGTGCTGCTCAACTTCAACTCGCCCACCCCCGCCAACGAGGAGCTGATTCAGAACCTGAAATTCCGGCAGGCGCTTTCGATCGCCATCGACCGCGAAGACTTCAACAACGTCATCAACACCGGCCTGGCCATCCCGCAGCAGATGACGCTGCTGCCCACCTCGCGCTTCTTCAAGGAGGAGTACGCGCAGAGTTGGGCGCAACATGATGTCGACCTGGCGAACCAGATGCTGGACGAGCTGGGGCTGCAATGGGATGCGAACGGCGAATTCAGAATCGGGCCGGACGGCAAGAAGATTTCCTTTCTGCTCGAGGAGGGCGGCGAGCGCCCGATCGAGGCGGCCGAGCTGCTCGCCGAGTACTGGCGGGCGATCGGCATCGACATGGATATCAAGCTGATCGACCGTGAACTGTTTCACCTGCACATGGCGCAGAACGAAGGTCTGGACGTGCACATAACCAAGTACGGCATGATGGACGGCGCCTTTATCGCGCGCCCGGACATGTTCCTGCCGGTCGAGGTAGGCGGCACCGATACCTGGGCCACCCTGTGGGCGCGCTGGCGAGAAAACACCTACGAGGGCCAGAACCACGAGGTGTTCGAAAAGCCGCCGGACGACGTGATCGAGCTGATCGACGAAGAACGCCACGAAGCTGACCAGCAGCAGCAGCACCAGCATGTACGCGAACCGCCGCGCGATGTACTTCGTCAGCAGAAACCAGGATCTTCGTTGCGTAGAAGGAGGCCTGTCGCAAGCGCGCGGCGGGCTTCCTTTTTTGGTACGCTTCCACCTCGGCGGCGGATACCACCTGCCCGTCGTTGATGCGGTCGTTGGTGATCCCGAGCGTCCACGGTTCTCGGCCTGTGACTTGAGGAGAATGTGCCCTGTGGGGCCTGGATCGATCGTTCATGTTCCAGTACTGGAAGTGGATCGGGACCCGGATAGAGCCACCGGCAGCCGGTGCAATGCGGATCGCCCTCCGTGCGTGGATGAGCAATCACGAACAGTTCACCGGCGGCGAGCATCCGTTCCGCCAGGACCGCCATTTCCGGTCCGGTCTGCGTGACCCGCCAGTCGTGCCACCGGTGGCCGCCCAGGCACAGGGCGTGTCCCCAGAAGGTGGTGAGTTCCTGCCCCCCCGGCGGCGCATCGCCGTGGTCGAACGCCACCGCGAGTTCGTAGCGGCACGGCGCCCCCGGCATGACCAGGTGAGTGTCCAGTTGTATCACCCACCGACCGGCCGGCAGCGGACCGGGCAGGAAGCCGGGAGTCGCCGCGTCGTGGGCAATCTCGACGACGTGCCGATTGCCATGCCGGTGGCCGGCGCCGCGGAACCCTGCCGGATCGAACACCGTGATGCAGATCATGTTGCGATGGCCGCCGGCCATGGCGGGTTCGAAACCGAGTTGCACCCTGATCCGGGTGGCGGCGGCCGCCGCGTTTACCGCATGACGGAGGTTGCGCTTGACGTCGCGCTCGGTCAGGGTGCCGCGAAAGTGTTGCTCAGTTGGGTCCGGCATAGTCGTAGGGGGCGTTGCCGGTCAGGTGGTCCTTCGGGGTATCCACCAGCGGG
>Ga0209544_1004016_pt1 | contig 10760 bp, 7 predicted proteins | sample MesohylPK_FD_187297 | JGI IMG/M metagenome (GOLD analysis project Ga0209544, IMG submission 187297) | Host-associated microbial community of the marine sponge Aplysina aerophoba from Gulf of Piran - sponge mesohyl, lysed by proteinase K... | ecosystem: Host-associated > Porifera > Sponge >...
CTGTGCCTCCTTAATTTATCCATTAATTCAGGTGGCCGGGCTAAGTCTTGGTCACCTTCTTTTTTTATGTCATATCTTTAATTTTCAATAGTTCATATGTTAATTTCTCAGTAGGATTTACCTGATTCCTTGTATTAGTTTCTTCCAACGGTATGTGCTTCATATCAATTTCAGAATTTGCAAGTTGAATACCTCTTATTACTCTCATTTTATCTATTGTTTAATATAAAATCAAATCATTTGGCGGGCAAAGGTAAACAATTTTTTTAATTTACACAAGTCCGATGATTTTTTTTGGTTTTTGTTGTAGTTGATTTCAATTTCATTAAGATTGATGTATGGTTTAAGTATGATTTGATGCCTTCTTCGGAAAAGTTGGATGTTTACGCAAGTGTTAGATTCGATCTTAGAACTTATTTTCTCCAAGAGGATTTAACGCTTCATTCTTACGATAACACTTTATCTGAATCTTGCTATAGTTCTTGTTAGGATTAAAAAACCATCAAAGGTGTGGACTATCAACGATAACCTAAGATATTGATTGATAGTTTGATAGCTGTTGATATGACCATTTATAGAACCCATTCTCATCTTTTTCATCGAAAATAAGGATGTTTCCAGAATAAAGATTAATAATTCTAATCTCATTTTTTTCCTCCTCAGTAAGGAGGAGTTCTTGAACTTCATCAAAGGAGTGTTCATCAAATTCAGACACAAAAAACTTATCTGGTACTGTTTTGAATTGCTGATAGTGGACTTTCATCTTAATGTTTATTTTTTTGTCCATCTTTATGATTGTTCTATTACTATTTTCTTCCTTAATCACATAACGCAGATTTGGATTATCAGGAAAATCAGAACTTAAATCTTCCGTATGGTCGCCTAGAAATTGTTTAGTGAAATCAATTATTAGTTCTTTATAGCATATTCTCACAGGAAATAGAATTTTTTTATTTGGATTATTTGGGATTGATGTTTCTATTTTAAGATCCAGAAAAAAGGCGTTATCAATATTAGGAATAGGAGAGTGTACGGAATGAATCACTCCAATAACCGTGTCATACTTTTCATTTTCTATATATGGGTTTACTGCATCAGCTTTTCCCTTATGTTCTTGTACTTCTTTTGTTTGTGAAGATTTTGGTGTTAAATGGTCAAAATAATTCTTGGAAAATCCTTCGTCCACTATTTTTCCGGTAATTGAAATTGTTTTTCCTCTTAATTTTCCTATATGAAATTTAGGATCATTTAAAAGTTTTTCTAAAAAAGTACCAATCCCTCTATATCCGAAGGTTTTTTTCTTCATGCATTTGTTGGTAATAGAATCAATAGATTCTTCGGTAAAATGAAGTTGTACTCCTTGATTTTTAAAGTATGGAACCCCCTCGTTTACTCTTTCTTTTATGATTTCTCGAACGGTATTTTCGTTTGTAGATTCCATCGGAATCAAAACTCCCAATCTTCCTACAAACTCAGGTTTTAGATTGTAAGAAACTAAATCATCTAATTCAATCATTTTTCTTAGATCTTTTGTATCAGTTACTTCTTTTGATTGACCTGAAGTTTTGCGTGCAAACCCTATTGATGTTGACTTGAGATTTTCTTTGCTCAATCTATTTTCAATATGCTTTTCAATCCCGGTGAATGCTCCGGCAAAAACAAATAGGAGATCGGCTGTATTGTAGGTTATCCCATCCACTGTCAATTCGGTTCCTTCCATTAGCCTCAACATGGCATCCTGTATTTGGGTTCCCCAATTAGGATTGTTCCCTCCTATCATACAACCAAGTTTGTCTACTTCATCTACAAATATAACGCCATGGCATAATTGGTGATGGTCAGATGGATTTGCTTTATTTTTCTCATAATACTCTTCTAATGCTTTTTCTAATGAATATTTGTCTGAGGTATGGTGTGGACCTAACTTGGGCGCATTAATGATATGAAATGGGAGTCCCACAGCTTTACATGCTGTTTCTACTAAAAACGTCTTTCCACACCCACTAGGACCTACCAATGTGATGTTGGTGGATTTATATTTTATAGCCTCATCATTTTGTGAGTCTATCTTTTTTATTTGTTCAAATAAAACTGAGCAAAGAGCTCTTTTGGCACTTGATTGGCCTTTTACACTTTTGAGTGTCCCATAAATTTGTACTGGACACGAATAAGAATGATTCATAATAAAATAATTTAAAAATTAATAATAATAATACGATATATAGTTTTTTTTGGTTGATGAACAACCATATTTTAGATAATCAAAATCAAGCAGTGGATTTTTTATTGGATTAATCTGAGAGTTTAAAATATTAGTCTTTTTATTTTCTTCAGAGATTATGTTTTTGTTTGTTTTAAATTTAGATGTTCTCATAAATAAAATTGTTTGAGGTCATAATTTAGTTTTGATAAACTTTTTCCCTTGATTCAGGATAGCTTTTATCCCCATCCTTATCCTTCCATTTCTTTAATACGGGAACACCTAAACTTATCATTCGGTGTGATAAGTTCTCGGATCGGTTTTCGAGAAGTTTTTGATTTTGTTTTTTCATCTTCCTTAGTTTATGGAAGATGACCTTAAAGTCGTTTGACTTGTTTAACTTTGCCCCTATGAGATCAAGTGTAACGAACACTGTGCCTCCTTAATTTATCCATTAATTCAGGTGGCCGGGCTAAGTCTTGGTCACCTTCTTTTTTTATGTCATATCTTTAATTTTCAATAGTTCATATGTTAATTTCTCAGTAGGATTTACCTGATTTCTTGTATTAGTTTCTTCTAACGGTATGTGCTTCATATCAATTTCAGAATTTGCAAGTTGAATACCTCTTATTACTCTCATTTTATCTATTGTTTAATTTAAAATCAAATCATTTGGCGGACAAAGGTAAACAATTTTTTTAATTAATACGAGTCCGATGATTTTTTTTGGTTTTTGTTGTAGTTGATTTCAATTTCATTAAGATTGATGTATGGTTTAAGTATGATTAGGGATTATCCTATTTTTTGTTGAGAATAGGTATTAATTGGGTTTCAGACCTTGATTACGAAAGGAAACAGAGTATTTTGGTTATATGCACAATTAACAATGAATCATCTTCTTGTTGGCAAGAGATACTCATTGATTTGAAGATGCATGGAGTGGCGGGACAGTGTACCAAAACCTTAACTAAAAATCAAAAAAGTGTCATTTCCAACTGTTACTTTACTGGGGACATCTTTTTTGATCAATACCAATAAGGTCTAATGCCCTATGTTAATGCATATTTCAATCATACTTATCTATTGATTTCCAGACGGACTTATCTCATATAAGGTCAAAGTTCTCAGATTTTTCATCAGGGTTATAAAGCCATATATAGGAGAGAAAGTCGGGTATAAAATTCTACCAGCGGGGAAATAAAAAAGGCTCGGTAAAACCGAGCCTCTTGGAATGCTAAAAATGAAGATACAAAAACTGGTTCTGCCTACTTTGCTGGATCAGCAGGAGTATTTGGATTATTTTCCCTCTCGGCATCAGGATAAGGATAGAAATTTCGATTTCTTTCTTCAGTAAAGACACTTCCACTACCACTAGGCTCCGGTCTGTTAAAGCGCCTACTGTCTTCAAGACTCACACCAGTTAAGTATAGCTCAGCTCTCCTGTTTTTGAAGATTTCATCAAGAATGGCAGCTGGATTATCAGGACCACTGTACTCCGGTAACCCTGCATTAACACCAAAGATGTCATCTGTATCAGTCAATACTTCATTAAGCGAACTCTTGGCACTAGCCAAATCTCCACTTCTTGCATATGCTTCAGCCTTTATCAAATGCATCTCATCAGGGAGATAAACGGGTATTGGACCACTGCTAGCAACAAAAAAACCTGTCAATCCGGTAATCGTATAACCTGAATGAGTTGGACTGACACCATCTACTGCTGGTCCTAAATAAAAGCTCAACCGACCATCATCAGCAGATAAAGCCAAGCTCTCAGGAAGTCCAAAATGGGAGCGAGGCTTGAAATTTGGTGCTGAACTATTAGCCCTTGCCCAAATTGGATTTGTTGCATTTGCATCATATGCAAATTCTGATTTTACTGATAAATCAACCGTATTAGCTGCAGCTATAGCTTCAGAAAAATTACCAGCAAAGAGATGGTAACGAGCCGAAAAAGCACCGATAGAATTCTTTAGATCATAGTGCCCTAAAGTGATTTCATCAATAAACTCCTTAGAAATAGGGGTGGAGAGTGCAGTGTTAGCTTCTGATAGCAATTCAATTGCCTTAGCATAACCCTCAAGTCGTGGGACAAAAGTAGCTTCACTAGAAGTTTCAATGACTACTTGTTCAAAATTTTGAGACAGCGTTCCAATTGCCAATGCTTTAAAAAACTTGGCGTAAGCCAAAAGCCCACTTGTAGTACCTGCTTCAAGTTGAACATTCTCAACGTTGGCTTCAATTTGCTCCGCTAATTTAATTACCCGAATCATCGTAAACCAAAGCCCGCCAACATTAGCATTCGCATTTGGTAAACTAGTGCCACCCTCTTCTAGTTCAATCATGTTTTGAAAGGTCGTTGTTGATGCGACTTCTCGTGTGGTGACTGCAGGAGTTTCAACTATCCAACGAACACCAGTGGTGGAAAAGATTTGTTGTAACCCACCTGCTGCTGCGAGCATACCATCCCTAGTCTCGAATACTCTATCTGCAGAAACAGAATTGGGATTGGAAAATTCGGTCTCACATGATGCAAAAAGTATGGCAAAAACTGCTGCCAACAATAAATATTTGATTTGATTTATTTTTCTCATTTTACTACAAATTAAAGTGTGACATTAATCCCGAATTGATAAGTCCTGGGAATCGGAACTCCAGCAAAATCAAACCCACGAACACCATTGCTCTGTCCGGCAGTATTAATTTCAGGATCCCAAGCCTGGTAATTATCCCAAGAGAAGAGATTTCTGCCGACAAGACTGAATTGAATGTTTCTAACCCCCTCGAAAGGATTTTTCATATCATATGTTAGGGAGATTTCTCGTAGTTTGATAAACGAACCGTCCTCCACAAACTCCTCAAAGATACCAGCGGTGAAACCTCCGAATCGCTTCAACCTCGTGCCCTCAAGTTCTTCTTGGACACCTTTTCCACCTCCAAAAAGTAGATTGTCTAGAAGTCTGCGATTCCAATTAAAGACATCAAAACCTTGTACTGCGTCCAATTGAACACGGAAATTTAAATTTCCAAAAGAAACCTCATTGATTAATGAACCAAACCATTCTGGATTTGGATCTCCAATGACTCCACTTTCTAGACCTGTCCTAACTGGGTAACCATCATCTCGGAGTTCAATATTTCCAGCAGCATCTCTTTTATAAGCTGGTCTGTAAAAAACCCCCAGAGCTTCCCCCTCTATAACATGGCTTGTAGCAAAACTTCCAGATAATGTAAGCCTTTCAGAACCAACAATATCAGTTATTAAATTATCATTTGCTGAATAGGTAGCGGAGATATTCCATGTAAGGTTTTTATTCAAAATGGGAGTGGCCCTAAACAATAGTTCTAAACCACTATTAGTGAGTGCCCCAATATTACCTCGCTGAGAAGAAAACCCGGTTGAAGGAGCCAAAACCGTACCCAACAACAAATCATTAACTCTTTGATCATACGAGGTAAATTCAATTCCGACTCGATTATTGAAAATGCCCAAGTCAAAACCAAATTCTAATTCAGTCTGTCTTTCAGGAAAAACATCTTCATTTCCTTGACTTGTAGCAGCTAGTAAAGTCGTTTTACCGTTATGTGAACTAGGGGAATAAGTTGTAAATCTTGAATATGGTCCAATCGCTGTAAGGTTTCCTGCCTCACCCCAAGAAACCCTTAATTTTAGGTCTGCATTTCCGAAAGTGTTTTTGAAAAAATTCTCTTCAGAAACGACATAAGAAATACTTGCTTTACTATATACCTGGTTACGGCTCTCTAAACCAAAGGAAGAAGCACCGTCCAATCGAACAGCACCATTTATATAAAGATTGTCATTTATGTTAAAAGACTGTTGCAAAAATGAACCCCAATAACTCAGCTGGCTTCGAGTTTCTCCCAAAGATGGATTTCGAAATTCACCAACTGTTTTAACCAAAATAGGGGGGTTTTCAGAATTTATACCTATGCGGAAACGCTCCCAATATTGCCACGAACCTCCTATCGTAGTGGTAGATGAAATGCCGGATGTAAGAGCAGCTCGATAAACAAAACTCAAATCACTATTGTACTGAAAATTGGTGTTATCTGAACGCCGTCCAAATCCATCAGGTTGGGTTGAGGTATTGCCCTTTGGAATAAAAGCAGTCGCTATTTGACCGAAGTAATCTAACCCAAAAAGGTAATTAGCCGTGAGTCCTTTAGCAAGAGTGGCATTAAGCCCTAAACTACCTACAACTCTATTAGTGCGCTGTTTAAATTCAAATCGATCAACAGCTTCTAATGGATTTGTACGAGCCACTAATAGTGAAGTTCTAGGATAAACCCCCGATTCATTAGGTCTCGGGTCTACAGAGTTTTCAGTAAAAAGAAATCCAGTCAAAGCTCCATATGGTGCTGAAATACCTCCATTTGGAACATCTTGGGAATTGCTACTGGTATAATTCAATCCGATATTGGCATTTAGCCAACTGGATAGCTCTTGCTGGAGATTGACTTTAAGACCATATCGCTGAAATTTGGTGTTTTTCACGATACCTCCATTGTCAAGATAGGTTCCCGAAACATAGTATTTAGTCTTCTCAGTCCCTCCGCTTATTGAAAGGTAGTTTTCTATCCCATATGCTTGATCAAAAATAAAATCTTGATAATTGTATCTAGTTACAGATTCTGTTGCAGGATCGGTGTGGCCAAAGGTTGCCCATTTTAGATTGGATTCGTTGTAAGGTATTTCCTTACGCAGTTCATTCAACCGAAAATTTGAAGTAAAACTGATTCTAGCATCGCCAGTTTGCCCTCTTTTGGTAAAGATTTGGACTACGCCATTAGATGCTCTAGCTCCATATATAGCAGCAGCAGCGGCACCTTTTACTACCTCAATTCGTTCAATGTCGTTAGGATTGAGGTCCACTAGCCGGTTTTGTGAGTAACCTCCAACATCAATTAACTCATAAGAGGCATTTGAATAGATGACACCATCAACGATGTAAAGGGGATCGGAGCCACCTTGGATAGTACTTGGCCCCCGTAGGCGAATGCTGATACCACCAGCTGGGTCCCCCGTGTTCTGTTGAACAAGAGCTCCAGGTATTTTTCCTGACAAAGCTTGATCAACAGCTACGGCTGCATTGTTGACCAATTCATCCGACCTAACCGTAGATACTGCATTACCAAGTGTCCTCTTATTGACACCCTCTGTTGATCCAATAACTACAACTTCGTCTAATCCTAAGATGTCTTGTTGTAAAGTCACATTGGTTTGAACTTGGTCATCTATTCCAAGCTCAAGACCAACCTTATTTGTAGCAAAACCGATACTGCTTATCACAAGGTTATAATTCCCTTGAGGAAGCGAAGCATTGATCAGGTAGTTGCCATCAAAATCAGATACGGTACCTGTGGAAGTGCCCTCTATGAAGACAGAAGCTCCAACTACAGGACGTCCGGCCTGATCGGTAACCACTCCAAATAGGTTGTATGTAGTTTGGGCGGTGACACCCACACTCATAGTAAGGAAGAAAAACAATGCAAATAGATTGCTATTCTTCAAAGATTGTCGATATTTCATAAATGTTAATAATATGTTAATAGCAAAGGTAGGTTATTATCAATTTGTAAATCCCCAAAAAAGGGGAACTAAATTTAGGATTACGCTTTGGGTAATAGGAATGATTAATACTATCAAGTGAAAGTTTTTGTTAAAATCACATTTTCCATCGTTATTTTTTAGATAGTATTTAATTTTTCGTCAAATTGGAACTTAAATTGACAAATTATATTGCCATTTTCATTTTTAAAATAACACTACTCTGTCAAACCCTAAATTGAAGAGAATCAAATTAAAACACAATTGATTTTGGAGAAAAACATTCTCAGAGCCATTTTAAGGTAATAGATGGGATGGAAATAAGGCCTTGCCGGGATAAATAGCTTGAAAGACCTTCTGTTTAGGCCGGATGCCTTCATAAAAGAAAAAGACCTCTCCCATTACTTGTTTTTCTCTGTGGAAACGAATAAGATCAACAAGATATTGATCTGAAGGGACATAACTATCAATCCTCAGCAATACACCGGGGTAGAAAACTTTCAGATTGTTTTTAGCATAGGCCAAATTAGTGTTGAATAATTGCTTGTAAGTATTGATTCCACGTCTATCACGTCTATATAATTGAACGGAAAGAATATCAACAATACCCCGTTCAAGCCAGTCTGGCCAGTCCTGGCAATACTCATTGAGAGAAAAAGCAAAAGGACTTGGGGAAAAACTTACCAAGCATTTAGGGTTTGTCTCTTTTACCTGGTTATATAGATCTTGGGCATATTCATTCAAAATATCTGCCCTCCAATCAATCCACTGGTTGTTGCCAATAGAATTGGGAGGTTCATTTCCGTTGTTCTGAGATCGAAATAAGTCTATTGTATAAGCATCGTAGCCCGAAGTGGAGGACACCGCAGGAAGACGATCATCACCCTGAATGCCATCAACTTGATAATTTTCCACTACCTCTAAGATTAGATCAGTCATGAACTGTTGCACTTCAGGGTGGAAAGCATTCATCCAATAGAAATTGTTTTTGTTGGCAATGTTCCCCTCTAGGTCCTGACTAGCCCAATGCGGATTTGCTTGAAGAACCCAGTTTTTTCCGCCATTGGCATTTCCATATTGAGAAGCAAAACCATATTCAAACCAGGCAATGACTTTTAAATCTCGTTTATGGGCTTCTTCAATGACTTCTTGGAGGATATCTCGGCTGGGATCAAACCTAAGGGATGATTCAGGGATATCAAGCGGTTCTACAACCTCTCTCAAAACCCTGCTGGGATGAGGGGTTTGGGTTTTATTCCAAGTGACGACAAAAACGGTGTTAAAATTTAAATCAGAAAGCAATTCCATAGCCTCAGCAATTTTCTCACGACTGGTCAGTACATCACTAGCAACATTCGTAAGCCATACACCCCGGATACCGGTTTCTTGCGGTAGATACTTAATGTCAAGTTCATATAGTTTTGCTCTTCCACTTTGAGCCGTGATAACTATACCTTCAAGTTCTGATAAATTAATAGATGATTTGTTTTCAAAAAGTGCGATTGCGTAATCAGAAACCTCGTATTCGACCATTACGTCACTCAGATCAGTTCCGAATGGAAATTCCATTGAAACGGTATTGTTTTCAATATCAGCTTCAACAAATAAATCCGGAAGATTGAAAGACAGCAATAGATTTTCTTCACTTGGAGGAAGCCTTTTGGGAATAATCTGATAGTCTTTTTTCTCTCCAATTTCGGAGGTGATGGTAACGGTCAGATTTGTTTCGCTGAAATTAATCGTGCTGCCCGAATCAATTGAAGAGGATGCTTTTTCGGAAAAAGACATCTCTACTTTATATTCTTTGGGAGAAACACCATAGGGAAAAGGAACCTCAACAGTATTACCCGTAATGATTCCGTTTAATGAAAGTTCAGGGATTAGAAACCCCAACAGTTCATTTTTGTTGCTCTTTTGTTCCAAACGGACAAAATAAGTGGCTTTTGTTCCGTCTTGTGCCGTGACGGTAAAAACAGTTCCCCCTTGAAAATTTACTGCTTGACCAGATTCGGGAGATATTTTGGCTCCAGGAGATATGGATATTGATGTTTTCAGTGAACTGACACCTATTTCTGACGGAACTGTAGCGGTTATCTCATTGCTAGACTCGTTGATTTCTGCTTTGACTTGAAATGAACTATCTGAAGAGGAAATTTCGAAAGAAAGAATCTGAGCTTCATTGCTTAAATTTCCATTGGCACAAGAAAAAAAAGCAAGAATAAGGGATGATAATGCAAACCTAGTAAAAAGAAACCTTGAGGAAATTCCTACATCTATGTTTCGTATTTTATGCATCACTTAAAGAACCAAACAAATTAAAGTTGCCTCATATTTGGGTATAGGCAGTTATTTAGCTTTGACAGCTTTAATGATTCTAAATCCATTATTTGCAGCTCCAACTAGAGCATAAAATGCACCCTCTTCTTCATTGATATAAATATCAAGATCGCCAGCTTGGTTGATATTGATGTTTTGGCCAAATGAATTGCTATATACTAATTTTTCTGCTACATTTTCATCTGTAAACGAATCAAACTCTTCTATCAAGCTATCACCGGAGATGTCATAAATCCAAACCCCAGCATCTCTTGTATTTGCTCCTTCAGTCCCTACCGTTGCTAGGGCCAAGTATCTCTTCTGGTTAAATTCAAAAATCTTACCTCCCATTGCACGTACAATGATTGCTTCGGATGAAATTTGGGTATGTCTTGTTGTTCCATCCGTACTGTATAAGGTCGGTGTGATTTGAGCCGCATTAACCAATAAATAATGCTTGTCCCCATCATTAACGGGTTCTACAAAACCATAATTACCAATTTTATTGGTGTCATTTATATCTTCAAAAGTGATTATATCGGGATTTTCGGCATTTACTACCTGACCATTTTCAAGGTTCCATACCAGAACATAATTATCCTTAGTTGTAAAGGAGGGCGTTGCATAAAGAGTACCCTCTCCTTGCGGATCTCCATGGAAATTAAAGTTGTCCCC
>Ga0209544_1004018_pt1 | contig 10755 bp, 10 predicted proteins | sample MesohylPK_FD_187297 | JGI IMG/M metagenome (GOLD analysis project Ga0209544, IMG submission 187297) | Host-associated microbial community of the marine sponge Aplysina aerophoba from Gulf of Piran - sponge mesohyl, lysed by proteinase K... | ecosystem: Host-associated > Porifera > Sponge >...
ATTGAACTTGACAAATACATGGATAAACCTCGATTCGGACAAGTTGGTGCTCGGTCAAGAGGCAATATAGGATTTTCGGTTGTCCGAGGGGGCGACATTGTAGGGGAGCACGAGGTAATTTTTGCAACCAGTGGCGAGCGCATTGTTTTATCTCATATCGCCACTGACAGAACGATTTACGCGACTGGTGCAATTAAGGCGGCTTTGTGGGCTCTAAAGCAATCACCAGGGCTCTATGACATGGTTGATGTTCTAAACTTATAAATCAGGTAACCACTGGGTTTATCCTCACCCCCAAGTTATTGGGCTTTGCTATGGCTTCAGAATTGAATTTTTGGCAGCGAATAATCGATGGTTGGCAATGGATAAAATCCTTTGCCTTTGTCATACAAATGTATTTAGTCATGGCAATTATGGCCATGTTTTTTATCCCCTTATGTATGTTCATTAGCCACACGGCGTTTACGGCTATCCGAACCTATTGTAACTATGTTCGTTGGTCTGCTCGGCTGATGGTCGGATTAACTTCTGAAATACGCGGCAGAATTCCGACTGAAGAAGTTTTGATTTGTGCTAAGCACCAGTCATTTTTTGACATCCTGATTTTGTGTAGTGTATTACCTCGACCTCGCTTTGTCATGAAGAAAGAATTGTCAAATACACCAATTATTTCGTATTTTGCACGAAAAATTGATTGTATCTCTGTTGACCGTGGTAAGAAAAGTATTGCCATCGATCAGTTGAAAAAAGGGATTTTAGAGGCTGGTGCACCTTCAGGACAATTGGTCATTTATCCTCAAGGCACACGTGTTCCCCCCGGAGTCAAGAGACCATACAAAATCGGTGCTGGGATTGTATATACTCTGCTTGGCCTACCTTGCATCCCAACGGCAACCAATGTCGGCAATTTTTGGCCCCGAAAAGCAATCTTGCGAAAACCTGGTCTTGCCATAGTTGAATTCTTACCCGCAATTGAACCCGGTCTTTCCAGTGATGAATTTCTAAAAAGAGTCGAGTCTATAATTGAACAAAACTCTGACCGCTTAATCAATGGGTAATCACCCCTACCGTAAACGCCTTATCAATTAATTTATCCGTTCACATTGGTTTGGGCATCCCAAACTTTCTTAGACGCTTGAATAGCCGCCTTCAATCATCATTATTGCACCGTTAACCAGATCCGATGCTGGAGATGCAAGATAAAGGGCCATATCCGCGATCTCCACTGGCTCCCCAAAACGGCCCAGAGGGGTAGCGGCGAGCATAGGGGTGGACTTATCTGGAGGGCTCCAGATTTCTTGGCCCATTTCGGTCATCACCACAGTCGGACAAATTGCATTCACTTGGATGTTATGGGGGGCAAGTTCGGCCATTAGAGACTTTGTAAGTGCGTTTAGTCCGCCTTTTGAGGAGGCGTAAGCAGCATGGTCCGCCAGAGCAATTACGCCTGTTTGGGAGGAGATGTTAATTATTTTTCCGGCCTTTGCCGCAATCATACCTGGGGCAAAGCCTTTAGCCAAAAGGAACGGAGCACGCAAGTTTATGGCCATTGTGCGATCCCAATCGGCAACGGAATAATTTAGAACCGGGCCAATTAAAGCCACCCCTGCGGAATTAACAATGATATCGATCTTGCTTGTCATCGCAAGTACTTTTGCGACCAGCTGCTCACAGCCCTGTGCATGAGCGATATCAGCTGGGATAATCTCGCATCCAGTCTTAACTCTAAGTTCGTTCAGGCGTTTGACTGATTGTCCTGTTGCAATGACCTTCGCATGACCCTCAGAAAAAACCCTAGTTATCTCGGCTCCGATACCCGAAGATGCTCCCGTAACGAGAGCAGTTTTACCTGCGATTGAGAACCTGTCTTTCCAACCCATTGTTCATTCCAGATTGGTGTGCTTGGTACGCATATCCTGATACGAAATGTCAAGACAGTCTCGGAGTTCAAGCACCAACAATTCGCAAAAAATGAACATCAGCAACTCGTAAAGTGATCCCATTGGCAGGATTGATGTGGCCGATTTTCCTTGGTCAGCGGCCATTGTTTGAGCGGGAAGATTGACAATAATATCTGCTGAACGTGAGACTGCACCTTTGGGCTCAGCGGTAATGCAGGCTACCATTGAGCCAGCCTTGTGCGCTACATCTGCCAACGCCGCCACAGTTGAAAAATTCCCAGGCCCGGCGCTGACAAAAAGCAAATCGTTCTTAGCCACTGACGGAGTGGTCATCTCACCAACAACATGAGCATCAAGCCCGAGATGATAAAGTCGCATAACAAGTGCTTTCATCATAAGGCCCTCGCGCCCAACACCATAACAGCAAATGCGTCTAGATTGTTGAATTGCCTCTGCTAGCCTTGGTATCTGTGCAATGATCTTTGGAGAAAGACGAGGCCGTAACTCATCAAGGATTTGCTCGGCTCGACTCATTCCGTTCCTACCTTGATCTGTATCTTGATATCTCTGGGGCGCGCCTCAGCCGCTCGATTGAATGCGGTAATACTATCGGCGAAATCATATGTTGCACAAATTAATGGCTTAAGGTCCACTTTCCCTGAACCAATAAGCGCGATTGCGCGCTCATACATGTTGGCATAACGAAAGACCGTTTCTATCCTGATTTCCTTTGATTGTGCCAGTACGATATCAACTGGAACAGGTTCTATTGGCATGCCAACCAAGACCATACACCCTGAAGGTGCCACTGCATTCAAAGCACTCTGGATGGATGATGCGGCTCCGGCACAGTCAAAGGCAACGTCTGCGCCCCAACCCTCGGTGGCCTCACGCAGGATTTTGGTAGGATCCGAACTAGGAACCAAAATTGGTTCAACATTTTTGTACTGTGCGGCAATGGCAAGCTTTTCTTCTACAAGATCAGTGATAAAGACTTTGGCGCACCCCCCGGCAAGAGCAGCAAGTGCGCACATGATCCCGATGGGACCTGACCCCGTAACAAGTGCTACATCTCCTGGTTTTATTTTGGCTCGTGCAACAGCCTGCATGCCAACAGCGAATGGCTCAACCATTGCTCCCTCGGCAAGACTCACATGATCCGGAAGGCGATATGTATAAGAAGCAGGATGGATGACTGAAGGCGTAAGACAACCATGATCCGGAGGGGTAGCCCAAAATGTCACTGCGGGGTCAACATTGTAAACACCGAGTTTGGAAGCCTTTGAATCCGCATTTGGAATGCCGGGCTCCATGCAAACACGGTCGCCCACCGCCAAGTGCTTCACATCTCGTCCGATTGCGGAAACCACACCGGAAGCTTCGTGACCTAGAACCATCGGTTCGTTCACAACAAAAGGCCCAATCTTGCCGTGGGTAAAATAATGTACGTCACTACCACAAACACCTACTGTGGCGATAGCAATACGCACATCCTTTGGCCCGAGCGTGTCGGGCAGATTAATCTCCCTCAATGCCAGCTTTTGCTTTTCCTCTAAAACCAGTGCTTTAGCCATAATGTCATTTTCCTTTCTACTATACGGTGGTTTTCTCCAATAGGGACTTTATCGTTTCCTCATTTGTCAATAAAGTTTCAAAATTGTACTTCAGTAGCAACCCTTGCAAATGCAAGAGATTGAGACATCGGATTTCTTTTCTAGTAATTGTTCATTTTGTATTGAGTTAGTTCGTAATACTAGATGTTTACTTAACCGCTCCCATTGTAAGACCTCGTACTAATTGCTTTGATGCGATAAGCGCGAAAATCAGTACCGGAATGACGATTAAGGTTGAGGTCGCCATGATTTTACCATAGGGAAGATTATACCCTTCCATAAAACTGACAGCCATGGCAGGGGCAGTTTTGGCATCAGTTCGGGTTAAGATCAGGCCGTACATTAACTCGTTCCAGGAAAAAATAAAAGAAAAGATGGCCGAGACCGCAACCCCTGGCATTGCCAGAGGGAGGCATATCTTGAGCATTATTGTGGACTGCGATGCCCCTTCAAGACGCGCCGCTTCGTCCAAGTCGTATGGAATGCCACGGAATTGATCGGTTACAATCCAGATCACGATTGGCAGGTTGAAAGTCAAATAAATCAGTACGAGCGTGATATGCTTATCAAGCAACCCGAGATTGCGAGCAATAAGAAAAAACGGAAGCGCCAGAACGATGGGAGAGACCATACGGTTAGTGATAAACCAGAACCAAAGGTCTTTCTTACCTCTAAACTCAAACCGGGCCAGTGCAAAGGCGGCTGGTATGCCTAGGACGAGCGACAGTATCGTCGTGGATATCGCGACAATTAATGAGTTTATCAGGGTTCGCAACACACCATCATCAAACAACGCTTCTTGGTAGTTGGTCAGAGTAGGCTCAAAGATCCAGACCGGTGGGGCTTCAAGGGCAACAATCTGGGTTTTTAAGGAAGTTGTTACCATCCAATAAAACGGGAAAACGCAGACCGCTATGATGACTGCAAGAAGTACAAACTGAGGCCAGAGTGAACGGGGGGAATTCATAACTCAAACCTCTTTATAGAAAACGCGGATGTACAACTGCGCCAGAATGATGGTGATGACTAGCAGAATAACTGCTTGGGCCGAGGCAAGTCCTTGGTCAAATCCACGAAAGCCAACACGTTGGATCATAAGCGATATAAATTCAGTTGCAGATCCTGGGCCACCCCGTGTGAGGGTAAAGACCATATCAAAGAGCTTGAGCGTATCAGCCGTACGCAGAATCAATACCGCGACGAGGCCCGGAACCAAAAAGGGCAGCTGGACGAAGCGAAGCAAGGTCCAATTGGACTTCGTTTCTAGTCGTGCCGCCTCTTCAATCTCAACAGGAACCATCGTTAGACCCGCTAGCAAGACCAGAGCCACAAATGGCGTCCACTGCCACACATCCCAGAAGACGATCATCGTGAAAGCATTGTCGGGGTCACCAATCCAATTTATGTTCGCACCACCCAAAAGCTGGTTCACCACCCCGAATTTCTGGTTAAACATGACTTGCCCTAACAGTCCAACAACGGCATACGTGGTCGCCATAGGCAACACGAGACTCAACCGACAAAGGGTTTTTAGTAGCGTTAAACCTGGTTGATGCAACACCAAAGCGATACCAAGCCCCAAGGCAATTTGCAAGGGCAATGCCGTACCCAAAAGAAAGAAAGTACGCCCCATTGCCTGCCAAAACACTTCGTCTGTTAAGACGGTCCAATAATTCTCAAGACCAATAAACTCAACCCGCTTGAGCTTGGTTAGATTGTAGAAATGTAAGGAAGTCCAAACGGCGTACAGCAACGGCGCTATACCGACCGCAGCGAGTCCAACGACAGCGGGACCGATGAAGGCAAAAATAGTTTTGCGGGGTACTTGCCCACGCATATCAGTCCTCCCAACTCCTCACTACAGGTAAAGCTGAGGGCGTCCTTGCGACGCCCTCAAGCATGGGATTGACCCTATCTAGTTCATTGAGCTAGTGGCTTGTCACCCGAATAGTATCCAGCGGCTTCAAGAACGGCTTCCATGCGCGTTCCGATTTCCTGTGCTCCCTCTTCGGTAGTGACGTCTCCGAGCATAATTTTCGTGCCCCACTCTTGGACGATCTCGGTGATTTCAGGCCATTCGGCAAAGCGAGGTCGAAACTCGGGGACACCGTCTTGCCAAGACTCAACAAGTGCGGGAACGAACTTAAAGTCCTCAAGGCCCTCCTCCATATAGACTGATTGTCGAGCCGGAACACCGCCACGCTCAAGATATTCGCGTGCGTTGGCTTTGGAGGTCGCCCATTGGATAAATAGGTAGGCTGCGGCCTGCTCAGCTTCATCGGCTTGGCTCGCCACAGCGAGCGAGAAACCACCAAGTGCCGGCTTGCGACCTGCTGGACCCATGGGTTCTGGAGCAATCTCAACACATTCGGCTACTTTAGAGGTTTCTGGTGAGACAACCGTTGAGTAGAATGCCGACCATTCAGTGATCATTGCAACATCGCCCTGACTGAAAGCGTTAACTGTTTCCGCGTGATCATATGCGACGATACCATCGGGCATATACTGCATCAAATCTTGGCGAAACTTCAGACCCGTTTGACTCTCGGCACTATTTAGATTTGATCGGAAATCGGCATCCAAAAAGGAGCCGCCAAAAGGCCAGAGCACCCTTGCAAAACTGTCCGCGGATTGAGTTTCATTACGCTTTGACTGAAGTGCAAAAGCATATTTGCCATCTCCTGTAAGGGCAGGGCCGTAGACATCCTTCAGCTCTTCCCAAGTCGCCGGTGGTCCGTCAAAACCCGCTCCTTCCAACATACAACGGTTGTAGAACAGTAGACCAGAATAGTTATCAAAGGGCAGTCCGTAAACCGTATCATTCCAGCCACCGAATGCGTTTAGTACAAGTGGAAAGAAGTCATCAATATCCAGACCGGGATCAACAATTTCGGGGAATTTTGCTTGTACATCAGCGAGCGGAACTATCCATTCGTTCTCGGCAAAATTACCAATCCAAACGAGGTCAATAAGAGCAATATCCAAATCGCCACCGGCAACGAAGTCTCGAACCTGTTCACCTAGTGCGTTTTCATAGGGGTGTTTGATAATATTGATTGAGATACCGGTTTCTTCTTCAAAGGCCGGCAACATAGCCTCAATGGCTTCGTATCCAGGCCGTAATAGAAACACGACATCTACTGTCGTACCTGCGTAAGGTTCAGCAGCGTTTTTCAGACTCCAACCGTGACCATCCGCAACGGCGAAGGTCGCAAAAAAACTAGCCAAAACGGTGAAGCAACTCAAGTTTCTTAATAACTTCATAAGAATTATTCCTCCCATAATTAATTTAGTATTTGTATCACAAATATTTGAAACTAGAATGATTCCAGTTATAATCATTTAGCTTCAAAGTCAATAATTTATTAGCATCACAGGGTCTCAATTAATGAGAATTCCTGAGTAAGGAGGAATAAACGTGGCCGGTATCACGATTGAAGAGCTCAACAAGTTTTACGACGATACGCAGGTGTTGTTTAGCATCAGCCTTGACATTGAAGATGGTGAATTTGTTGTTTTTGTGGGGCCTTCAGGATGTGGCAAATCGACCCTTCTCAGATGCCTTGCCGGGCTTGAAGGTGTGAACTCTGGAAAGGTTGAGATTGATGGTCACGATGTAACTCAATCAGAACCTGCCGACCGCGATGTTGCGATGGTTTTCCAGTCTTACGCACTCTATCCCCATATGACCGTGCGCTCAAACATGGAATTCGGGATGAAGGTTAACGGTTTTGATCCCCAACTTCGCCGGGAGCGAATCGCTGAGGCGGCTCGAATTTTGCAACTTGAAGATTACCTTGATCGTAAACCAAGCCAATTGTCCGGTGGTCAGCGTCAGCGGGTTGCTATTGGAAGAGCCATAGTCAAGAACCCAAAGGTATTCCTCTTTGATGAGCCGCTCTCAAATCTGGACGCCAAACTGCGCATTCAGATGCGCGTTGAGCTGGAAGGATTGCATCGGCAACTTGCCGCCACAATGATCTATGTTACACATGACCAAGTTGAAGCGATGACGATGGCTGACAAGATTGTTGTGCTTAATAACGGTTGGGTTGAACAGGTTGGAACACCAATGGAGATTTATCACAATCCCAAATCGCGCTTTGTCGCCGAATTCATTGGTTCACCAGCGATGAATGTATTTGCTCCAAGAGAGAGCTTCCGGAATCTTCTGCTAAACGATTCAACGCAATATATCGGCTGTCGACCGGAACACTTTGAGCTTCTTTCAAAAGGAGAAGGAAATATTGACGCAATGGTGCGTATAAAAGAAAATTTAGGAGGCGAATGCTTGCTTTACTTGACAACAGTCGGAAATACCGAAAATGAAGCAGAAATTATTGTGAGCGTAAGTGGTGATGATGTAACAAATATTGGCGATCAAGTGGGCTTGCTCATTCCTCAACACCGGCTCCACCAATTTGATGGAAATGGACGCTCACTATAAACAATTGTGGGTTTATGTTTGAATCGCATTTCAGCCAACAGAACAGGCGAGCGTAATGGAAGGATTGACATGCAACGGTTACGTTACTTTCTGGCTTGATTTAACCTCTTTAACAAGCCCCACCTTTTAATCAGTTAAACAATTGCTTTTCGATTGAACACACGAGCACGTTGGCAGAATGTCTGCTCCACTCATTTATAAAAAGCTAAATCTTTTGGAATTTTTTCTTTTTGGAGATCCCATAGCAATAAATTTTTTATAGCGATCTTGTTTAATTTGTTTAGGATCAATTTCATCAAGCGACTTAAAAGCCATGCGAAGGGCCTTGCGGGTGTTGACAAAGGTTTTTTTTGGATCACGATGAGCACCCCCTTCGGGCTCTCCGATAATTTGATCAATGACCCCAAACTTTTTTAAATCAGCTGCCGTTAGTTTCAGTGCTTCGGCTGCGGAATTCATCATCTCTGAACTTTTCCATAAAATTGAAGCACATCCTTCTGGACTAATGACTGAATAAACCGAATTTTCAAGCATCATAACTCGATTGGCCGTTGCTAGAGCTACCGCTCCACCCGATCCTCCCTCGCCAATAATGATTGCAATCATTGGAACCTCTAGGTCAAGGGATTTTTCAATTGACCGAGCAATGGCCTCTGATTGTCCACGGGCTTCAGCACCTTGTCCAGGATAAGCTCCAGGTGTATCAACCAAGGTAATCACAGGCAAAGTAAATCGATTGGCCAGTTCCATCAGCCTGATGGCTTTGCGATAACCTTCTGGTCGAGCCATACCAAAATTATGGTGAATACGGTTTTTTGTGTCTTTGCCTTTTTCCATGCCGATCACCACCACAGGATGATCGTCAAAGCGCGCTAGCAATCCTGTGACCGCCTTATCATCGGCAAAATTTCTATCACCTGCAAGAGGAGTTGCTTCTGTAAACAGTGCATTCACATAATCGATAAAATGAGGGCGGTCAGCATGACGAGCGACAAGACATTTCTGCCAAGGAGTAAGTTTTGAATAAATTGCTTTAAGTTTCTTGAGGTTCATCTCCTCAAGCCGTTTCAGGGTCTCACGAAACTCTTTATTTCCCTTGAAGCCAGGTGTTGCTTTCAAATCAGTTATTTGTGCATCAATTTCGGCAATAGGTTTTTCAAATTCTAAATAGTGTTTCATCGGGAATTAATAATTGCTGATTTATCAATAATTTTAAAGCCTAGTCAAAATCAATCTTACCTGAAGTCTCGGCAAATAGTGTCAAGAGAGATCCGCGAAGGCCACTTTGATACGTTCAATTGCTTCACGTAATACTGACCGTGGAGTGGCAAAATTAAAGCGGTGAAAATTTTCTCCGCCATTGCCGAAAGTTGCACCGAGGTTGGTAGCTAAGCGAGCTTTATGATGGAGGCGCTTGGTGACCGCTTCATCACTTAGTCCTGTTTCACGAAAATCAACCCAAGCTAGGTACGTCGCTTCTAAGGGCATTGAATTAACGCCTGGAATGTCTTTCATCGCCGTATCAAATTCTATGCGATTCTGATTGAGGTATTGCATGAGGTTATCAAGCCATTCTGCACCTGCATCAGAATAGACTGATTCAGCTAAAAACAATCCAAATGAATTGGGAGTTAACCCCAATGCTGTCATTTTCTTACGAAACATCGCTCTTAATTCGGGGTTCTCTATAATCACATTCCCGATATGGGCACCAGCTAAATTAAATGTTTTTGTCGTGGCCGTCAGCATTATAAGGCGGTCTCTGATTGATGGAACGGCTAAAGGCATGGGAATATGTTGATGATCTGAGAAAACAAGGTCATGGTGGATTTCATCGGAAACGATTAGGAGATTATGCTGTTGACAAAAATCAGCAAGTTCTTTGAGTTCCTCATGCTGCCAAACTCTTCCTCCAGGGTTATGAGGGGAGCATAGTATCACCATTTTAGCGGAATTGCCTAGCAATTGACTATACGTCTGAAAATCAAACTTATAAATGCCGTCCACAAGTTTAAGGGGACATTCTATCACGTGGCGGTCTGCAGCATTTATTACCCGACTGAAAGCATGATAAACCGGCGTGAAAAGGACCACTCCATCGCCCGGCTCTGAAAATGTCTCAACACACAAAGCCGTTCCATTTACAAGACCATGCGTTGAAAATATCCAATGAGGTTTTACAGACCATCCATGACGCTTGTGCATCCAATCAATGATTGCCTGATGATAGGAATCGTCATCACCATAATATCCAAATATACCATAATTCTGCATTTTTTCCAGGGCATCATAAGCCGCCTGAGGCGGCCTAAAATCCATGTCTGCAACCCACATGGCTATCCCATCTTGTTTGGGCACTTGGTAGATTTTTTCAATCAGATCCCACTTCGCACTGTGCGTATTGCGGCGATCTATTACTTCGTCAAGATTCACTTATCTCTCCAGTACGAATTAAGGGGCGACAACAATTTCCACTATATTTGTTGCTTGAGTAATTTTGAAGGAACATAAATTATTCCACGGGAATTATATAGTTAAAGGATTGATTTCCCCAAACTATCCGTTTCACGGGTCATGGGAGTGAACAGTGCCAACGCCCCTTATCGGGCAGTATTCCCCCAATTCCATAGTACAGAATATTCCAGGCTGAATTAACATCCGAATGATTTGTTTGACCACTCACCACACATTAAATATGGCATCGCTTCTGAGTCACCGCATCCACTGCCTGACACGCATGATATGTCTAACTCGTATAGGCCGGATGAACCGCTATCATCGCCCGGCACTTAGC
>Ga0209544_1004019_pt1 | contig 10753 bp, 8 predicted proteins | sample MesohylPK_FD_187297 | JGI IMG/M metagenome (GOLD analysis project Ga0209544, IMG submission 187297) | Host-associated microbial community of the marine sponge Aplysina aerophoba from Gulf of Piran - sponge mesohyl, lysed by proteinase K... | ecosystem: Host-associated > Porifera > Sponge >...
CCGCCGGCGGAGGGGTCCTGATGAGACCCCACATTGTGGCCCGTGTCTTCGACTCGGCGTCAAACCTGGAATCGGAGACCGAACCGGTCTCCCTCGCCATACCTCTCGATGTCGACGAAGCTCTCGCTATTCAGGCAGGCATGGACCCTCTGGCGATCCCCACCGAGACGCTCGGCCAGCTGTCCGGTCTCGGTGAGACCGGATCGGGTTACACCGGCACTGGCGGCCAGGCGGTGTGGTTTACCGGATTCGTCCCGATCGGCCAGCCCGCCATCGTGGTGGCGGTCGTCATCGAGTCACTAGACCCGGGCGCCGAGCCCGGGATCGGCTCTGCCGAGGCCGCCTCCATAGCTCGCGCGATCATGCGCGAATGGTTGGACACGCAGGGACCCGGCTAGCCCCGATTGTTGATGGATTGGGGTTTGTTGCAGTGAACGGAGGGAAAGTTCGGGGTCCTGACATGCGTGTCTTCGGCCATCCGATGGCCCACGATGGCGAGCGCGCGAGGTTCACCTGCCGGTTGATTGCTGTCCTGCCCCCAACCGTAAGGTTCCCGTGGCCTGATGTCCGGGGGTGCGTCGGGTCCATGAAGAACTCGGGCTAGCTTCGCATAGGTGAATCATTCAGCAAGGCGCCCACTAGATTCAGGCCTATGGAATCGCCCCAGTCGCTAGGCCGCTATGACCTGACCGCCCATTTGGCGCGGGGAGGCATGGCGGACGTGTTCGAGGCCACCGACCGGATGTTGGATCGCCGGGTAGCGGTGAAGATCCTGCACCAGAGATTCGCAGAGACGGACACCTTCGTAGCCCGTTTCCGTAAGGAGGCCCTAGCCGCGGCCAACCTCAGCCATCCCAACATCGTGTCGATCTATGACTGGGGCCACGAGGACGGCACCTACTTCATCGTGATGGAACTCGTCAAGGGCCGCTCGCTGCGCGATGTGTTGCGAGCCGAGGGCAGGCTTCTCCCGAGACGAGCGGCGGAGATTGCAGCCGAGGTGGCCTCGGCCCTCGAGGTCGCCCATCGCAAGCGGGTGATCCACCGTGACATCAAGCCCGGCAACATCCTCCTGGCGGAGGACGGCACCGTGAAGGTGACCGACTTCGGCGTTGCCCGGGCATGGGACGACTCGCAGGACCTGACCAAGACCGGAGCGGTGATCGGCACGGCCACCTACTTCAGTCCCGAGCAGGCTCGCGGAGACCCCGCAGACGAGCGATCCGACATCTACAGCCTCGGCGTGGTTCTCTACGAGATGCTGGTCGGCAGGCCGCCCTTCAGTGGGGAGACACCCGTCTCGGTGGCCTTCCAGCACGTTACGACCGAGGCGCCCTCCCCCGGACGGCTCAACCCCGACGTGCCCATCGAACTCGAAGAGATCGTAATGCGGGGCCTTGAGAAGGATCCCGCCCGGCGATACACGACGGCGGCCGACATGCGCCGGGATCTGCTGCTGTTCCTCCGGGGGAGGACCGATCGTTCCGCCACCGCCGGAGTGCAGTCCCCGGGACCGGCCAAGGCTCGGCGACCTGACATTCCCCCACCCACCGTCCCCCCCGACGAGGTGTACCGTCGCGTCCAGGCCACGCCTCGCCAGCCGTCCCAGGTTCCGTTCGCAATCACGTCGGTGGCGCTAGCCGCCCTCGTGGTGGTCGGCGTCTGGTACCTGCTCAGTAATCTCCGGCCGGAGGCGCCGGTAGAGCCGTCCACGACCGGAGTGGAGACTCTCCAGGTTCCCGACGTGGTGGACCTGGCCCGGGACGAGGCGTTCCAGGTGCTGCAGGAGGCTGGCTTCCGCGTCCGTTCGACGACGGAAGCCAGCGATGCCGTCGCCGGTCTCGTGATCCGCACCGTGCCGCCCGCGGGTGACTCCTACGGGAGAGATAGGTTCGTCGATGTGGTGGTCTCCGCCGGCCCCCTTCAGGTCAGGGTGCCAACGGTGGTCGGCTCCACGCAGGGACGGGCAGAAGCACAGCTGACAGGACAGGGTTTCCGGGTAGAGACCCGAACTACCCGTCACGAAACGGTGGGAGCCGGTCTGGTGGTCAGCCAGATACCCGAGGGCGATGCCCCGGCACCACGAGGTTCGCTGGTCGAATTGGTCATCTCGGCCGGACCCGAACCCATCGAGATGCCTTCGGTGACCGGCCTGAGCCGCGACCGGGCCGAAGGCATGCTGGAAGGGCTGGGCCTCGAAGTGGTGACCACCACCGAACTGGACCTCGATCTCGAGGAAGGAATCGTCATCAGGCAGGACCCCTCCGCCGGCGCCGACATCAATCCCGGGTGGGCTGTGCAGATCGTCGTTTCCGAAAGCCCGGAGGAGATCGAACTGGAAGAACTGGCCGGAAGGCCGGTCGGAGAGGCGACGGCCCTTCTGCAGGAGGCGGGGATGGATGTCACGGTACTGCAGGAAAGCCATCTACAGGTCGATGCCGGGGTTGTGATCCGCACGGAACCTCCCGCCGGCACGGTGGTCAGCCTCGGCGATGCGGTGACCGTCGTCGAGTCCAGCGGACCGCTATTCATCGTCGTTCCCGACCTGACCGGGCTCACAGCCGAGGAAGCCGGAGCGGAGCTCTCCGCTGCGGGGCTGCTGCTGGAGGTGGCGACTTCGCGGGCTCCGGTCGAGGACCCGGGCCTTGAGGGTCGGATCGCCCGCCAGGCCCCGGGCCCGGGAACCGAACTGCTCGAAGGAGCGACGATCCTAGCGGTTCTCGGAGAGCACAGGCCTCCGGTCACCGAACCGGCGGACGAGACCCAACAATCCGGATCGGAGACGCCATGACCTCATCCGCCGCTCACCGATCCGTACCGGGCTACCGGACAGCCGGACCGGCTGTCGCCATCGTCGACGCGGCATTTCGCTACGGCGCCCGGGTCGCGCTCGAAAGCTCAAGTGTCTCAATACCTTCGGGCTCGGTGACCGCCCTCATAGGCCCCAATGGGTCCGGAAAGTCCACGTTGCTGAACGGGATTGCCGGATTGGTCGCACCCGCGTCCGGCCGTGTGACGATCGGCCAGGTCAATGGTCGCCCCCTCAGGATTGCCTACGTTCTCCAGGACACGAAGGTCAACCAGTCGCTCCCGGTAACCGTCCGTGAGGTGGTGAGCATGGGACGTTACGCGGGAAAGGGACCGCTGCGGCCCCTCTCCAGGGAGGACCGGCGCATGATCGATGAGGTGATGGAGAGGACAAGCATCACCCGCCTGGCCAAGAGGCATCTATCACGGTTGTCGGGAGGTCAGCGCCATCGGGTACTGCTTGCCCAAGGCTTGGTCCAGGACCACGACATCCTGCTACTCGACGAGCCGGTGACCGGACTCGACATGGTTTCGATACAGGCAATCCGTGACACGGTGCGGGAGGAGGCCGAGAGGGGTTGCACCGTGGTGCTCACAACCCATGACCTAGCCGACGCCTGGGCGGCCGACCATGTGGTGCTGCTCGCGGGAAGGGTGGTCACCAGCGGCCAACCCAGGGAGGTCCTGCAGTCCTCCTTTCTCATCGAGGCCTACGGAGCAGCGTTGCTCAACGTCGACGGGACCCATCTCCTGCTGGATGACCCCCACCACGAACACGACCACCCTCCCGGCGCAGCGGAACGCTCTCTTAGCGTCGAGACGTGGAACTGGCTCCGCGAGGAAATCCCCAAGCTGCTCGGCGCCCAAGCCGAGGAGTTGCTCCAGGAGAGGCAAGACTCGCCAGAAGCCGACGATTGAAGCGCTGGCTGTCAACCCCTCCGGCTCAGGAGGCTGCTCAAGGCGCGGAACGAAGGGTCTCCCCATCCTCACAGCGCTTGTGTCACGCAGTTTGCCCGGCAGCGAACCCCCTCCGCCTTCATCATCTTCCTGGTGTCCCGACTCTCGGACTCGCCGAACAACTGCTTGACAACTAGCGGACCACCGGCCCCGGGGTCCCTGAGAACGATGAGAACGCCGGACCGGTCGCCTCCGGCGGGTTCACACCCCCGGCCGCCGCCTCCTCGGCGCCGAAACGCGTCCCGCCATCCCCTACCGGGGTCCTACCGTCGGCATGATCCCAGCCCGGCCCGGTCGGTACCCAGGCGGGCCGCTTAGTGCTTTGCGGTTACCCACCAGTATGCGACGGGCCTACGACAGAACCTCCCTCCGGTCACGACACCTCTACACCGAACGCAACCGAAATAGGAGGATTCGGAGCATCAGGAGGATGGTCCAAGACGGTGGGGAGCAACGGACCGTCTTCCTCTGACCAGGCATTCTGTCATCGGGCGACGTCCCGTGAAGGGGTTTCATTCCACCCTTCCTAGGAAGTTGTCGAGCAGGGCCATGCCCTCGAGCGTGAGGACACTCTCCGGGTGGAATTGGACTCCGTGGATATCGAGTTCGCGATGCCGAACCCCCTGCACGACACCGTCCTCGCTCCACGCACACGGCTCCAGAACATCTGGTAACTCCACCGCCGCCAGCGAGTGATAGCGCGTAGCCACGAAGGGGTTGCTCAATCCCTCGAAGACTCCCTCGGCATCGTGGTGGACCGACGAGGTCTTGCCATGCATGACGGTGGGAGCCAGGTCGACCCGGCCGCCGAAAGCCGTGACGATGACCTGGTGACCTAGGCAGACACCGAGGATGGGAACCTCCCCGGCGAACCGGTCCACGTAGGCCAGCGAGTATCCGGCGTCCTCGGGCCGCCCGGGACCCGGCGAGATCACCAGTCGCTCGGGTGCCAGTTCGGCCGCGGCGTCGGGCGCCAGCCGGTCGCTGCGCACCACCGTAGGGTCCGCTCCCAACTCACCGAGGTACTGCACCAGGTTGAAGGTAAAGCTGTCGTAGTTGTCGAGGACAAGGATTCGCATCGCCGCGTCGAGGATACCTGGCCGAGGAGGGGGCTGAACAATGACGATTGCTCGGGCATGTCGGCGATCGGCAGGCCGCTGGTGGATTGCTCAGCACCCTCCGAGACGCATAGGGACCCGTCGACCCCTGCCGTTTGCGCACCGCCCGCCGGGAGCGGTTACCCTGTCCCGTATGCCTCAATCCAAGGGACGTCGCAAAGCAAAAACTGTCCGGAGGCCCACACCTCCCAAGACGGCTTCAGGAGGAAAGCGCGCCAAGCAGTCACCCAAGATCTACGTGGCGATCATGTTCGGGCTGATGGTCTTGGGTGTGCTTATGGTCGTAACCCGCTACATTCTCGACACCCCTTCGTGGGTGCTTCTGGCGGGCCTCGGAGCCATGGGCGCCGGGTTCCTCATGACAACCAACTACCACTAGTAGTCGGGAGTCGGAACGGTCGGCGCAGTGTGCGCCCGGGCCAATCGTTCTGGAGCGCAGGGCTAAACCACTTGCGAAGGCACAAGGTTACACGCCTGTAGTTTTCCCCTCTGTTTTCCACATCTGTGGATAACAGGAGCGTGTTCACGCTACGCCGCAGTGTTTTCGTGGCGCGGCTCCCGTGGTTGGTCTGTGGGACGGTGGTGGGATATGGCGGTCCGGAGCACGCCGCCCGCAACGCAGACCGACCACGATCAAACTAGTCGGCCGGGACCTCGTCCATCTCCTCGCGGCAATGCCTGGGGGGCTTCGGTTCAGCAACGTTGGTAACTGTCATGGTCACCTGCGTACCGCACAGGCTGCAGCGGAAGCGACGACGGGTCTCGACCACATCCTCGGGGTCGACTGCGGGGGGAGGGTTGGCAACGGCTCGGATGACAGCCATCAGAACCGTCCAAGTCACCAGTCCGATGGCGACTGCAATCAAGATGTTGAGGAGGGTCACGCCCTTTCGAGAATCATGGCATTGGCCATCCCGCCACCCTCGCACATTGTCTGGAGCCCGTAGCGGGCACCGCGACGCTGCATCTCGTGGACCAGGGTGGCGGTGAGCTTGGCGCCCGTTCCTCCCAGCGGGTGACCGAGAGCGATCGCGCCGCCGTTCACATTGGTCCGCTCCCATAGAGCGTCCGGCTGGCTTCCCCCGTACTCGGCCAGCCACATCCCAACCACGGAGGCGAAAGCCTCGTTGACCTCGAACAGGTCGATGTCGTCGACGCCCAGACCGGCTCGGTCCAGCACCCGGGCCGTGGCCGGGATCGGTCCCGTGAGCATGCTGACCGGGTCGACACCCGCCAGCGCGAACTGAACGAAGCGAGCCTTCGGCTCGAGGCCCAACTCGTCCGCTTTGGCTTCCGACATCACGAGCACCGCGGCGGCGCCGTCGGATATCTGGGACGAGTTTCCTGCTGTGACCACACCGTCCGGTCTGAATACCGGGGGAAGGCCTGCCAGCACTTCGAGCGAGGTATCGGGCCGGATGCCTTCATCGGAGATCATTGCCTCGGTCGAGCCGTTCACGGATGCCTGTACGGGCACGATCTCCTTCTCGAACCGGCCTTCCCTGGTCGCTCTGGCGGCCCGGAGGTGGGAGTCGACGGCGATCCGATCCAGGTACTCGCGTGAGAGACCCCACCTCTCGGCAACCATCTCGGCGGAGACTCCTTGGGGAACGAGGCTGCGGGCATAGCGTTCCACCATCAGCGGTCCGAACGGCTTGCCCGGGCCCTGCTGGGCGGTGATCCCCATCGGCACCCTCGACATCGACTCGACTCCTGCCGCGATAGCCACGTCGTAGGCACCTGCCATCACCCCTTGCGCGGCGAAGTGCGAGGATTGCTGGCCCGAACCGCACTGCCGGTCGATGGTCGTACCCACCACATCTTCGGGGAAACCGGCGGCGAGGGCCGCGTTCCGTCCTACGTTCAGGCTCTGTTCGCCGGTCTGCATGACGCAACCCATGATCACATCGTCGACCTGCGCCGGGTCCAAGTGGTTGCGCTCCACCAACGCCCGCAATGTGATCGCGGCCAGGTCTACCGGGTGGTATCCATCGAGCTTGCCGCCACGTCTTCCGGTCGGGGTCCGGACCGCGTCGACGACTACAGATCCCTGCATGACTACTCCTCGAATGGGCCTGGCTCCAAAAGCCGGTCTCGCGGGACCGGGTGGAGGCGATCGGATTCGAACCGACGACCTTCTGGTTGCAAACCAGATGCTCTGCCAGACTGAGCTACACCCCCGACAGGTCACCAGTCTATCCCGTGATCCGTGGCCCGATGCATCCGGAGGCCGGGCGCTGCGCGGTGTTTCGGCTGCGCTGGACACTCGTGGGACTGGATTGACTCCAATCCTTGGGAGGGTTGAGACCTCGCTGGAATTGGTGAATGCCACCTAGCGAGGCTGCGGACCGACACGCGATTGGAGCAGGTGGGACTGACCGCCTTAGGCAGGACGCTTCCACCCGGCGACTCGCAGATCGCCGCCATCGCAATTACTTGCGGGTTGGCGCTCGTTGTGCATGGACACGACCACCTACGCTGTAGAATACTAGGCAGCGTGCGGGAGGAAGAGTCCACTATGCCGAATTGAGGATCCGATTGTTGTGGTACCTGCTGGTTCAATCGGAGAAACAATGGTAAGCGTGGCTATCCGAAGGATCAATCGAATGAAGCGCCGTACTGCGACATAAGAGACGTAGCCATCGACAATCCCTTCTACACGTACTGTGTAAACCACCCGCATCGAAGGCCCGAGCGTGATCCCATACCGATCGGCCCAATCCTCAGATATGTTGGAGGGGTGGGAGATCAACGAGCAACGTGGATCCAGTCTCCTGACACGGAGACGATTCGGCAGCACGTTGTTGAACTACTCGGGGACTTCCCTCAACTCCTCTCTGAGGATTCGTACCCTGCAGGTCCCGGATTAGGCATCGTGGTGATTCGACAAGTCGGTGACTTCGGAGACCAGCGAGGCGTTGAGTTTCTTGAATGGATCGCTAGCAATTGTCCTGACCCGTGGGCTCGAGAAGCTCGTATCGCGCTGGCTCGCGTCAGAGGTAAGTTCCGGTATGAGGAGATCTGGGATGGATTCCCACCTTCTTTCGCGGGGAGCTCAAGGCCTGAACCGACATAGCGAGTTGACCTGCAAGTATCGTCCTACGGCAGGGCTCGCCCGGCCAGTACACCTGTGGGACAACCGTTCTCCACCGCGATGCGGCCGTTCACTACGACGTGCTCGATTCCCTCCGGGTGGCTCTTGGGTTCGTCGTACGTGGCGGTGTCGGTCACGAGGTCGGGGTCGAAGACCACCACATCGGCCGCCTTGCCGGGTCGGATGAGGCCGCGGTCGGTGAAGCCGAAACGGGAGGCCGGCAACCCCGTCATGCGGTTGATCAGTTCTTCCAATGAGTTGCCGTACCGCCTCCTCAGCGGACCCAGCACTTTGGGGAAGGTACCGAATGCCCGTGGGTGCGGTTTGTCCCCCGCCAGGATGCTGTCGCTGCTGACCGCGTAGTCCTCCCGCTCGAGCAGCTTCATGTACTTCTCGCTGCCGGCTTCGACCACATCGTCGGGAGGCGGGGGCATGCGGTGACCGACCTCCAGGTTCTCCTCGAGGAGGATCCGGCAGACGAACTCCTCGCACGTCTCGAAGCCGCGCGCCTCGGCGGCCTCTGGGATGGTGAGACCCACGAGATGGTTGTTGGTGGTGGAGGGGGCGTGGCTGATCATCATGTCACTCCATGATTTGATCCGGTTGGCGATTCGCACTCCGGCGACCTCTCCCTCCATACGCTCGCGCAATTCCGGATCGGCCAACCGTTCGAGGATCTCATCGGGTCCCCCAACCTGGGCCCATGGTGGGAGGAAGGCCATGAGGGTGCTCGATCCCGAGAAGTACGGGTAGGCGTCGAAGGTCACGTCCAAGCCGTCGGCCTTGGCCCGGTCGACCATCGAGATGTCCCAGCCGGGGCCGAAGTGGGTGAGGTGCAGCGCGATCCCCGACCCGCTACTGATGTCCATGGCCTCCTGCACCGGATCGAAGTGCTCCCCCCTGAAGATGGTCCGGAGATGCGGGGCGAACACGCCGCCGGCAGCCGGGCGGCACAACTCGATCAACTCATGCGTGTCCGAATAGACCTGCGGGTAGTAGGCCAGTCCGGTCGAGAACCCGACTCCCCACTCCTCCATTCCCCTCTCGACCATACGCTGGGCCCGCCTGAGGTCGTCGCCGACCAGCGGAACGTCCTCCATCCCGACTACTTCGAGGCGGATCGCGCCGTGGGGGATCAGGTAGGCGGTGTTGATGGCCACATGCCCGTCGAAGCGTGCCCGGTACTCGGCCACGCTCGACCAGTTCCAGCCCACATCCAGGCTGGTGTTGAGCCCTGCAAGGTAGCGGCGGTAGAGCTGCAGGTTGTCCGCTGACAGGGGCGCGTACGAGAGACCATCCTGGCCCAGCACCTCTGTCGTGACCCCTTGCAGGAGCTTCGGAGCATGCTGGGGATCGGCGAGCATCATCACATCGGAGTGCGCATGGGAATCGATGAACCCGGGAGCCACCACCATTCCATCGGCCTCGATGGTCAGCTGGGACCGGGCGTTGTCAAGCCGGTCGACCGCCTCTATAACGCCATCCGCTATCCCGACGTCAACAGACCGGGCAGAGCTCCCGGATCCGTCGATAACAGCCCCATTCCTGATCAGGACATCGAAGATCACTTCAGACGCCCTCCTCCCTATCACCGGACACTGACCGCCGGCCACCGACCACCGGCTCCGGAATCCGATCGAGTATGCAGCGGACTTGCCTGCCCTTCGCCCCTGCGGAACGGAGGGGCTGCGGGTCGAGGCACTCGGGTTGGGAGTAAGGGCAGCGGGGCTCGAACCGGCACCCGGCCGGCACGGTGGCGACATCGAGGGCCTCGCCGTGAATCACCTGGCCTCTCTGCTCGGCGCGAAGCTTGGGGCGCGGCACGCTCTCGAGCAGCGCCTTCGTATACGGGTGGCGGGGTTGGCCGAACACGTCGGCTGTTGTGCCGGTCTCGACTATCTGGCCCGCGTACATGACCGCCACCCGCTCGCTCAGGTGGCTTATCACGCGCAGGTCGTGGGATATGAACAGGTAGGCCATGCCGAGTTCCTGCTGGAGACGCTTCAGAAGGTTCAGTATCTGGGCTTGCACCGAGACATCCAACGCCGAGGTCGGTTCGTCCGCCACGATCAGCTTCGGTCGCAGGGCGATGGCGCGGGCGATGCATACCCGCTGGGCCTGGCCGCCGCTCAGCTCGTGGGGGAAGCGGTCGGCGATCGTGGCCGGTAGACCCACCGTGCCGAGCAGTTCGACCACCCTATCGAGGCCGTCGGTCACGTTGCGGATCTCGCCGTGCGTGCGAAGGGGGTGGGCGACTGCTTGAAGAACGGAGTGCCTGGGATTCAGCGAGGAGAGCGGATCCTGGAAGATCAACTGCATCTGGCGCCGGGCGCCCCGCAGTTCATCCTTCTCCAAGTCGAGAAGCTGGTCACCGTCGAAATCGATCGTGCCTGAATCGGGCTGCTCGAGAGCAAGGAGCAAGCGACCCACCGTCGTCTTGCCCGACCCGCTCTCGCCGACCAGTCCCAACGTCTCCCCGGACCGGATGGTCAGGTTGACGTCATCGCAGGCCCTGACGACCGGCGGAGGACGCAGCAGGACGATGTCTCGCAGCGGTCGGGGCAGCGGGTAGAACTTCCTGAGCCCCGTGATGTTGACCAGGGTCTGCGTGGTCGCGACAGAATCCGCCACGAGTTACACCTCGCTCCGCCAACCGGCCACGTGCCGACCCTCACACACTCGCCGCCTCCGGAGTGTCGTAGAAGCAAGCCACCCGGTGGTGCGCGCCGACCTCCCGCAGCGGTGGGCGCTCCGTGGCACAGCGAGGATCGAGCCG
>Ga0209544_1004033_pt1 | contig 10729 bp, 7 predicted proteins | sample MesohylPK_FD_187297 | JGI IMG/M metagenome (GOLD analysis project Ga0209544, IMG submission 187297) | Host-associated microbial community of the marine sponge Aplysina aerophoba from Gulf of Piran - sponge mesohyl, lysed by proteinase K... | ecosystem: Host-associated > Porifera > Sponge >...
CCGCCAAAGATGGATGTGCCGCCGATCACGGCCGCCGCGACCGAGGGCAGCAGGAAGGCATTCGCCAGCTGGAGGTCGACCGCCCCGGTGCGCCCGGCCAACAGAATACCCGCAATGGATCCCAGGATCCCGGCCGCAATGTAGGCGGCAATCCGCACCTGCCACGTCCGGACGCCTGCCAGCCGCACCGCGGTCTCGTTGTCGCCCACGGCGTACAGGAGCCGGCCCCAGCCGGTGCGTCGCAGAAGCCAGATCAGGATCAGGGATATCACAGCCCACAGCACGACACTGTAGGGCAGGCGATTGCCGAGGAAGGAGCCCGCCGCCAGTTCCTTGATGAATGGCGCGACCTGGGTGGAGCCGCGCAGAATGGTCTGGGTCCATGCCGTGAAGGTGCCAAGCATGATGCCCGACATCGCCAGGGTCATGATGAGGGGGTTGACGCGGAACACGGCAACACCGATGCCGTTGGCAGCCCCGACCACAAGGCCGACGGCCACGCCCATCAGGATGGCAACGGCGGCTCCGTGGGAGGACTGGCTGGCTGCCACATAGGCGGAACCCGTGGCAATCATGGTGACCGACAGGTCAATGCCGCCCGTGAGCATCAGAATGGTCTGTGCCCCGGCCAGAATGCCCAGCGGGGCCGCCTGCAACAGTGAGCTGCGGGCCCCGTTCAGGGAGAGGTATTCGGGCTCGATGAACCCGGTGACCAGCACCAGCAGGAGACACACGCCGCCCAGGGCCACCGAGGGGTTGGCCCGCGCCTTGGCGGCCAGGCGCGCCCGGACGGTTGTGGCGGCCGCGGAGTCAACCATGGCGGAGCCTGCGCGGATGGCGGTGTGGACCGGGATTGCCGCAAGGGCTCATGTGCGGCGCTCCCGGATCAAGGTCACCAGGCCGCCAATCATCATGACAATGGCGATGAGCACCCCCTGCAGGATCTGGGCATTGTTGGGGTTGATGCCCATGGCGCTCAGGATGGGGTTGAGCATGATCAGAATCATGCCGGCCGCCACCACCCCGAGAACCAGTCCGGTGCCGCCGGTCAGGGCAATCCCGCCCAGTACGACGGCGGCCACGCTGTTGAGGGTGGCGTTGGCCCCCACGCTGAACCGCGGGTCTCCGGTACCCGTGATGGCAACGGTGGCCAGGCCCGCCAGGGCCGCCAGCGCGCCGCCCAGGGCATAGGAGGCCACCTTGGCCCGGGTCACGCCCAATCCGGCCAACGAGGCGATGTTGGAGTCGCTGCCGACGGCGTACATGGACAGGCCCAGCCGGGTGCGTCGCGACAACAGGAACACGACGGTCGCGGGAATGATCATCATCAGGACCGGCAGGACATAGGTGCCGCCGATGCCCGATTCGGAACCCGTGAACAGCCACCGGAATTCGGGAGCCGTGCCGCCGCCCGGCGAGGGCAGGATCCACAGGGCCAACCCCGACCAGATGTAGCTGGTGGCAAGGGTGACCACAATGTCCGGGACTCCCGAGAGACGGATGACGTAGCCGGTCATGCCGTTGAGGAAGGCGACGAGGCCAATCAGCAGGAGCGCGATCACCAAAACGGCCCCGAAGGGCTGGTCCGCCATGAAACGGGCCGCAATCGCGTTGCTCAGCAGCAGCAGGGCCCCCAGCGACAGGTCGATGCCGCCCGCGATCACGATGATGGCCTGGCCCAGCGCCAGGTAGACCAGGGGCAGGCTGTTCTTGCTGATGGATGTGATCTGAAACTCCCCGAACCGGGGAATCAGGTTGGCATACCAGATCAGAAGGGCCAGCAGAAGCAGCCAGACGCCCAGGGTCCAGCCACTGCGGGACAGGATCAGACCGGCCCGGTTGAATACGACGGTGGCGCGGCTATCCCGGTTCATGCAACGGGTAATGGACCAGGATCAGACGAGTCCGTGGGCCGCGGTCAGGAGCGAGGCTTCCGTGGCCTGGGCCGCCGCCTGTTCATCGACGATCAGGCCGTTGTGCATGACCAGCACGCGATCGCAGACAAGCGGGATTTCGGCCAGTTCGCTGGTATACAGGAGCACGGCCGCACCGTCGGCCGCCAGCTTGCGCAGGAGGGCGTAAATCTCCCCCTTGGTCTGAATGTCGATGCCGCGGGTGGGATCAAAGCACAACAGCGTGCGGAAGCCCGACACCAGCCACCGGCCGATGGCCACCTTCTGTTGGTTGCCGCCCGACAGGCGCCGCACCCGGGCTGCAGCCCGGGTGTCGATCGACAGGCTGTCGATGGCGTTGGCAGCCCGGGCGCGTTCATCGGCCGGCAGGCCCAGCCACTGCCGGATGCGCGTGATGAGGGTTACGACCAGGTTCTGGTACACCGGCAGACTGGGCAGCAGGGCCTGTAGACGGTCTCCCGGAATGAGGACCACCCCCTGTCGCACCGCATCGGCCGGCGACAGGAACCGGCAGGGACTGCCGTCCACCAGGATGCGGCCGGCACTGGGCCGCCTCTCTCCGCACAGAATGTCGAACACCCGTTCCTGCCCCTGGCCCTCCAGCGCCACCAAGCCGAGGACCTCGCCCCGGCGAACGGCAAACGAAACCTGGCGGACCGCCTCCCCGGATGCCAGTTCCTCCACGGCAAAGACGGTCTCGGCACCTGCAGTGGTTGGCGCGGTGGTGCCGGCCTGCGTGTCGGGTGCAAGGTCCACCGGGGATCCCAGCATGGCGTGGACCAGCTCCTGCTGCGTGATGCCGCCGACTTCCAGCTCGGCCACGTTGCACCCGTCGCGCAGAATGGTTGCCGTATCGCAAATGCGCATCACCTCGGCCAGGCGATGGGTGATGAGCACCACGGAGCATCCTTCGGTCTTCAGCCGGTCCAACAGTTCGAACAGTTTCTCGGCCTGATCCGCGGTCAAGGCGGCGGTGATCTCGTCCAGCAGCAGGATTTTGGGATTCAGCGCCAGGGCGCGGGCGAGATCCACCAGGCGCAGAATGTCCAGGGGCAGGTCCCGGACCATGCGGTCCCGGTCCAGCGAACCCAGATCGAACTCCTCCAGCCACTGTTCAAAGGTGGCCGGATCGGTTCGGCTCAACCGCAGGTTCTGGGCAATGGTCAGATCCCGGATCAGGGCCGGGTCCTGAAAGACCGTGGCCATGCCGCCCCGCATGGCCTCGACCGGAGTCCGGAAGTTGGCGGTCTTGCCTTCCACTTCCAGCGTGCCCCTGTCCGCCGGATGGACTCCGGCCAGGATGCGGACCAGGGTGCTCTTGCCGGCGCCGTTGGCCCCCAGCAGGGCGTGGATCTCGTGGCGGCGCACGGTCATGTCGACCGCTGCCAGCGCCACCACGGATCCATACGCTTTGGCCACGCCCGATATGGTCAGCAGCGGGGATGGCCTGTTCATGTCAACTCGGGACGCAGGCGTCTGTTATTCGCCGGGCGCCTTGCAGGCGGAGACGTCCGCACTGCCGTTGTAGTGGGTAAAAGGTTCGATGTCGACGTACGTGCTCCATCCGACCTGTTCATCCGGGGCGTAGATGGCGTTCAGGCCGTCGGTGTTGTCGGTCGCGAAGACCTTGGGGGTCAGGATGGTTTCGTGCGGCGGGTTGTTGCCGAGGAGCGCATCGATCGCAATCGAAGTGCCTACGGCGCCGATGGCGGGCGGGTTGGTGACCGCGGCCCCGACCAGGCCGTCATCGGCCAGGTCCAGCAACTGCGCCACGAAGCCGTTGTTGTCGGCACCCACAATTGGGACGAAGGGCTTGTCCGCCACCTGGAACTGCTCCACCACCGGGTAGTCGATGCCCGAAGTCCAGATGCCGTCGATTTCCTGCGTGGTGATCAGGTCGAGTGCCTGTTGGGCCCCCGTGGAGGGATCCCAGCCGGTGAAGGTGGATGCCACCACCTCGATGTCCGGATAGTTGGCCAGCGCCTCCATGAACCCGTTGTGGCGGTCCGTGTCGGCCGGCACGCCGTCGATGCCGCGCATTTCCACGACCTTGCCCGATCCGCCCAGGGTCTCGAAGAGCCATTCGGCTCCCAGCCGGGCGTAAGCGGTCTGGTCGTTGGTGGCCACGTAGGCTCCTTCGGCGGTGACAGCCTGATCGACCGCGACCACGACGATGCCCTGGGCAATGGCCGCCTCAATCACGGCGTTCAGTCCCTCGCGATCGGTGGGATTGAGGATGATGGCGTCCACGCCCTGGGAAATCAGCCCTTCCAGATCGGCGATTTGTTCGGTCGGGCCGCCGTTGCGGTTGACCACGATTACTTCGTCCACCATGCCACTGGCGGTTGCCTCCGCCTTGATGGCACAGATCATCTGCTCGCGCCAGCCGTTGCCGACCAGGGTGTTGCTGACGCCGATGACGAAGCCGCCCTCGGGGGCGTCGGCCGCTTCTTCGGGTGCGGGTTCCTCGGTCTCCATCGGCAGGGCACAGCCGGCGGCCGCCAGGGCGACGACCATCAGCAAACCGAGGAGCAGGAACAGTTTGGATTTGACTTGCATGTGCCGAATCTCCATTGAATTAGATAACGCCGTACAACCAAGGACCGAACCAGGTTCGGCGAACGGTGTACCCGTTGCAGGGCCAGACTCAATCCAAGATTGCGGATCAGCATAGCACCTTGGCGCCGGCTGACGTTTTGCCAATGGACCGCGGCGAACGGGCGTCAAGCCAACCGATCCGTTCAGCCGGCTTGCCCGAACGGATTGACAGGATGTACGACCGGGCGGTTCCGGCGGGTCGGGGAACTGGGATGCCCGGCTCGAGGTGGATGCGGTCGGCTCCGCGGTGTCACTCGGTCCCTGGCAGGTCGAGGGACAGGGAGATTCGGGTTGTGGTCGGCCGGAAGCCAAGGGCCAGGTTCAGTTGCAACATGGGGTTGTTCTCTTCGTTGAACGTCTCGATGCGCCGCATCCCCATGTCCACCGCCGCGTTGGCGCCAACTCGGATGCACCCCTGTGACGTGCGTATCAAGGTGTTGTGTTTCGGGGCGCGGTTCCCGGAAGCCGGTTACACCTATCCAATCCGCTGAAGATTCTTCGATTGCAATCCAGCGCAGGTCCGGTGCGAACAGCGGCGGCTCGAGGGAGTGTCTTACAAAGTCCTCCAACGAGGTGCCGGAGTCGGGATGCAGGGACGGAATGTCCTGCCTGATCGCGGCATCCATGCGCCAGTACCGGGTCTGCCAGTCGGAAGTTCCCGGGATCAGATCCTGCAGGTTGTGGATCGCGATCCCATGTGCGGCAGCCTTGGCCAGGCCGGCTTCTCCGCGGGCCGGATCCCAACCGTCCAGGTCCAGGCATGTGATGGGTTCCCGCATCGCAACCGCGAACCCCCTCTTTTCCAGGAAGTGCAGGGCGGCCGGTCGACTCCCCAGCGTTCGGGCAGTCACCCGGCTGCACCGATGTGCAGCCGGGGCCAATGTCCACACCCGGTCGTAGAGGAGTGTCCCCAGGCCCAGGTTTCTCCAGTCCGGGTCGACCATCATGTGCAGGTGGAACACATCCAGGCGGCCACTCCAGAACGCCTGCCCCAGCGTGGCATAGCCAATCAGCCGTCCGTCGCTTCGTTCGAGCACATACTCTGTCCACCAACTGTCCGCCGGTGTGGATCGGTGCAAGTGCTCTTGCAGTTCGGGCGTGGTGGGCTCCTCCGGCTGGGCGCGGTTGTGCAGGCGCGCCAAGGCCTCCCATCCCTCCCGATTGGGCACGAATTCCTGCGGGCGGCATGGTACGGGCACCGACCGGCCCGCGGCCGGCGTGTCACTCATGGTCGGCCAGGGTCAGCTGCCATCCCAGCCAGGCCGGTTTGGCCTTCTCCACCAGTTTCAGGTGTGCCTGGTAGTCGCTGTCGTCGAATCTGAAGTCGCGGATCACCACGGCTGTTGTGTGCGGTCCCGAAGGTCTTGGACGGTAATCGGCGGCGTAGGGCAGGCATGCCTGTTCCTCCTACCTCATTCGGTTGGGTACGAGGTCCCACACTCTTCACGTGCAAGGCGCGACCGGGCGGTTGCCGGTTGGTTAGTCCTTCTCCGACAGGTTCAGTTGCCATCCCAACCAGGCCGGCTTGGCCTTAAAGCCCAGCATCAGGTTGATTTGGAACATCGGATTGTTTTCCTCGTTGTCCGTGATCACCCGCCGTACGCCCCTGGCCCGGGCCGCCCGCATGACCTTCAACTTCAGGGCCGTGGCCAGCCCCTTGCGCCGCCACGGGCGCGTGACGCCCGTCAGCCCGGTGCCGCCGACTTCCGGGTGGCTGGGGGCAATGTACAGTTCCGAGATGCCGGCCCACTCGTCTCCGTGGACCGCCACGTGGGTTACGTCCGGTGAGAACCCCGGGTTGTCCACATGCTGGCGGATGAATGTCTCCAACGTGCGCGGACTGAACGGATCGGGAGTGGGAACATCCTGCATGATGGTCGTGTCAAGCTGCCAAAACCGTGTTTGCCAGTCGGGATACTCCCGGGCCAGGTCCGCCAGGCTGGCCAGCCGGATGCCGTGGACTTTGGCCTGTTCGATTTTGTGAACGAACGGGGTTTCGTCGAAGGCTGGCAAATCCAACTCCGAAATGGGTTCTCGGATGATCACTTCAAAGCCCCGCTCCCTGAGGAAGTTGCTGGCTGCCGTCTTGTCCTCCTGCGTGCCGGTGATGAAGCGACGGACGGGTCCGCGTGCGTGCGCCAGCGCCTCAAGGTCTGCGAACAACCGCGTGCCGATGCCCTGGTTGAGGTAGTCGGGATCCACCTCGACAGACAGGTGAACCTTGCCTTCCTGAAGTGACCAGAATGGTTCGCCCACGGTGCCCAAGGCTGCGCACCGGCCGTCGATCTCCACCACGCGCTTCCGCCACCAGACGTCGGGCCTGCTGTCATCATCGAAACGCTGGGTTTCGACCGATGTCGGTTCATCCGGATAGACCTTCTCCAACAGGATGCAAAGTGCTTGATAGTCGCTGTCATCGAACCTGAAGTCGCGAATTACCATGTCTGTTTCAAGTATTCGTGAATGTTATGGATGGAAACCGGCGGATGGTATAGCAAGCGGATACCGGAAAGCCCAAATTCAGGCATTGCCAAGGCCGGGCGCAGTTCCGGATCACGGACTGTGATCCGGCCTCCTGCAGGCAAGCCAAGTCCGGGACCGGGACTGGGCGCCGCGGTTCAGTCATCCTCGGCCAGATTCAATTGCCAACCCAGCCAGGCCGGCTGGGCCCGAAAACCGAGCATCAGATTGATTTGGAACATCGGGTTGTTTTCTTCGTTGTCCGTTATCACCCGCCTGACACCTTTGGCCTTGGCCCTCCTGAGCACCTTCAACTTGAGGGCGGTGGCCAGGCCCTTGCGCCGCCACGGCCGCGTGACGCCCGTAAAGCCGGTGCCGCCTACCTGTGGATGGTTGGGGTCGATGAACAGTTCCGACAAGCCGGCCCATTCCTCGCCGTGGACCGCCACGTGGGAGGCGTCGGGAGTGAACGCGGGATTCTCAACCTTTTGTCGGAGGAAGTCCTCCAGCGGCAGTGGCCTAAAGGGATCGGGCCAAGGCACATCCTCATGAATGGTCGTGTGAATCTGCCAGAATTGTTCCTGCCAGTCGGAACATTCCCGGGTCAGGTCCGCCAGGCTGACCAGCCGGATGCCGTGGCCTTCAGCCTGACGGATTTTGTGAACGAATGGGGTTTCGTCGAACGTGGACAGATCCAACTCCGAGATGGGCTCGCGGATGACCACTTCAAACCCTTTTTCCCTGAGGAACTCGCTGGCCCGCGTCTGGTCCTCCTGAGTGTTGGTGGTCAACCGGCCAACCGGCCCCTGTCCGTGCGCCAGGGCGAGGAGATCTGTGTACAACTGCGTGCCGATACCCTGATTGAGACAGTCGGGATCCACATGGACCCGGAGGCGAAAGTCGCCCTCCCTATGTGGCCCAAAGGCCGCGCCCACCATGCCCAGTGCCGCAAAATGGCCATCGCTCTCCGCCACGCGTTTCCGCCACCAGACCTTGGGACGGGCAGCATCTTCGAAGCGCAGCATTTCGACCGATGTTGGTTCCCGGGGATAAACCTTTTCCAGCAGGATACGCGTGGCCCGATAGTCGCAGTCATCGAATTTGAAGTCGCGGATCAACATGGCTGTTTTTGAGCGTTTCCGGGTGTCATGGGTCGGCAACCGGCGGATCCTATAGCAGGCGGCCGCCCAAAACCCCGATTTTGCCTTTGTCAAGACGGGAATCGGCGCGCGCCGCGGCTGATCGGCAGCAATCGCAATCGGGCTGACGGACCGGTACCGGTGTTTGAATGCACTGGTAGGTCCCGGTTCGATTACTTGGGGCGGTGGCCCGGACTGTAGGGATAGTCCGGATCGTGGTGGGAAAGCGACTCCACGGGCAATACGTCTGTCGGTCATGTATTCCGACCCCGGTTGGGTTGCCCGCATGGGTATTGACTTCACCCGGAAATGCACAGGTCGTCTATTGGGAGTTCCGGCTGGTGTCGGTGCCGGAATGCCGTTATCACCCAAGTCAATGGAGACGGTGGCGAGCCGCGCCCGCGTGATTCAACCAGGACATTCACAGACCATCCCGATCCATGCCGGCCGTGGCGTGAAGCCCAGGTTCAGGTTCAGGCGGTACATGGGGTTGTCGGAGCCATTGTCCGTCCGAATGTACTTGTACCCTTCGTTCAGCGCCCATTCGATCGCGTGCAGTTTGAGGGCTGTCGCCAACCCTTTCCGGCGCCAGTCTCTTTCAACCCCGGTAAAGCCGGTGTCAAGACCCCTGAGGTCGCCGGTCTCTTCAAGCAGGTTGGTAAATCCGATCCAGTCGCCGGTGGCTTGGTTCAGGGCCAACCAGCAAGCGTTGGGGCTGAATCCGGGGCTGTCCATTCGCTGTGCCAACCAGTGACGGAACTCCAGGGGACGGAACGACACCGCGGAAGGAACATCCTGGTACAAGCGGTGTTCAAGACGCCAGAGGCGTTGTTGCCAGTCCGAATACCGTTCCATGGCTTCCCGCAGGCTGCAGATGGCTGCTCCGACCTTCGACGGAGCGGTGCGTTTGTGTTGCCAGTGTCCAGGATTGAACCCGCCAAGGGCGAGTTCGGACTTCTCAACCCGGGCCTCTGGTTCAAATTCCCTTGCCATTAGGAAGTCAAGTGCATCGGGCCGATCCTCCCTTGCTCCCGATTCAAGCCATCGGATGCGTTCCGTGATCGACGCCAGCGACAACAGGCGTTGCCAGATGCGGGTTCCGATGCCTTGCCTCCGCCAGTCCCGGTCCACCGATACGTATATCCGGTAGCGTCCAGGCTGTGCAAGCCACCACGCCCTGTGCAGGGAGCCGTACCCGATCATGCAGTCCCCCGACCACACCGCCTCTTCGCGTGCGAAGTGGAACGACTGTCGTTTCCGAGCCCGGTACCGCAGGACCTCGACGGTTGTGGGTTCGTCGGGAAAGTTGCGGTTCTCCAGGCGGACCAGGGCTTCGAGCTCCGCTGCAGAGCCGTCCATTGCGGTCGTGGTCCAACGGGGCACAAAAAGCTTCCGAGTGGCTCAACGGGCCAATGCAACGTGCACGAGGGCAGACAGTCGAGTCGATGCCGCAGTCGCAGTCGACATAACTCAGTCGACTGTGACCTGCATCCGGCGGAGTTGCCTGCGGGCGAACATGTGCAGCTTCAGATAGTTCACTGTCGCGCCGATGGCCACGCCGATTCCCAAGGGCAGAGTCTTCGCCAGAATTCGGCCGGCGGATTCCCGCAGTGCTGCCGAAGCTCCGATTTTCACCAGGAAGCTGTCCAGGAACTTGGTGGCAACCGTCGCCGACTGGCGCAGTCTGACCAGCAATCTTTGGGCAAAGACCTCGCCACCCTTGTTGATCCATTCGTAGTTCAGGAAGCCTTCGGACAGCAAATCGGCATCCGTCTCCGAGTAGGACATGCCGTATAGATGCAGGAGTTCCACCTGCAAACACCAAACCTGGTACCGGATCAGGTCCATTTCGGGCCATGTTGCAGCCATGCCCAAGACAAACTGGGCCGCGGTGCCGATGCCTGGTACCGTGCCGGGCAACGCGAACAACCCGCCAAGGGTTGCACACAGCCGTGCCCGTTTGGCGATGGTTGCCTTGACCAAGTGGGACCGCGCAATGTCGGCCTCGAGCTGTTCGTCCAGCGCGCGCCGGAGCCGTTCCCCTTCCTCCGCCCCGGCCATGGATACCGGGTCGGCCTTGACGGGCATTCGCCCCAGGTTGGCCCTCAGGTAGCCAACCGCGTCTTCCGTTCGTTCCAGGCTTCCGGCCAACCAGTCCAGGATGCGGTTTGTCGACGGCAGGCCGTACTTGCCCGAGGTGTTTTGGGTGGCCGGTTTGTCTCGGCCCAACCCAATCCGAGTGGTCGGTTTGAACCAGTTCGGCAATCTCGAAGGCTTGGTGAGGCCAGCCTGAAGTTGGTCGCTGGGAACCGCTGGCACTGCGGTATTGGTTGTGTGTTCCATGTACCCATCACGGGTCGGGGACGCGGCTGGGTCTGTTGTCAAGTCCACTGCATTGAGATTTTCACTGGCTGCGGCCTCCGCGTCCGCAGTACGCCCAACTTTGTCTCCAACCATCCGGTTGCTCATGTCCAACCTGTCCCCAACCAATTTAAGTGTGTTGCCGACAACCGAAGCGGTTTGCCCCGGTGCAAAAACCCTATCACCTCCTACTGCGCACATGACTTCGCCGGTGCCCTCGCGATATGCCGCGCTCTTTTCGGCAACCCTGGACATTCC
>Ga0209544_1004034_pt1 | contig 10717 bp, 7 predicted proteins | sample MesohylPK_FD_187297 | JGI IMG/M metagenome (GOLD analysis project Ga0209544, IMG submission 187297) | Host-associated microbial community of the marine sponge Aplysina aerophoba from Gulf of Piran - sponge mesohyl, lysed by proteinase K... | ecosystem: Host-associated > Porifera > Sponge >...
AGGCGGTCGGGCTTTACGCCCGGCAGGTCTACGAGGGGAGCACGCTGCTGGACGACCGCTCTGGGCGGTTCACGGCGGACGTCGCTCTGAAGGCGTATTTCGGTGGCGGCGCTGTCGCCCCGGATGACCAGAACTCGATCGGCGGCACGATCACCGGCTTCATGGACGGGGGTGAGGCGATCGACAGCGGCTGGTCGGTGACGCTGAACAGGATCGGCGGTGCGAGCGGGAGCGGCGGCTTCTCCGGCGGGGAGTTCTCGGGCGGCACGACCGCCGGCGGCGGCGCGGCGGGTGCGTGGAGCGGCGCGTTCTTCGGCGACCACGAGCCGGTCAACAATGTCACGCCGCAGCCGGGCAGTGTCGCGGGCGAGTTCACGGCCGGGTTCCACAACGGCGACGTGGTGGGCGCGTTCGGCGCGAGGAAGCAGTAGCCGGACGATCCCGGGCGTTCCCCTGCCGCGCCGCTCCGAGCGGCGCGGTGCGTGAGTTGCGGTTGCGGCCGGCGGCAGGGTGCGGGAGTCGGAACGGAGCATCCGATGCAGGGGAATTTACGCCCGATGCCGACCGCCTCGCGCTGCGTATCGTCGAGCCGGCAGCGCGCACGATACCGCGCGCGCCGTGCGTCGAGCGGCGGTCGTGTGTGCCGGCGGGGGCCGGGTTGCGCGAGGGGCGCATCGTGAGGTTTGCGGGAGGCCGGCCCCGTGCCGGCCGGCGTTTCGCTCTCGCATGCGCGCTGGCGGTTTGCATCCTGCCGCCGGGCGCGGCCGCCTCCGCAGAGGCGGACCTGCCGGGCGTCGCCGCGCCGCTGCGCCTGGTGAACCTGAACCCCTTTCACCTGCTCTACGGGGTGCCCGCATCCGCCGGCGCGCGCGTGATGCCCGAGGGCACGTCCGAGTTGATCGCGTCGCTGGACATGGCATCGCACCTGCGCGCGGGCGCTTCGGGCAGGGAGCGGGTGCTGATCGACGGGGAGTCGTGGCGGCATGGCCTGGCGCTGCGTCACGGACTTGGCGGCGGCTGGGAGCTTCTGGTCGACGTGCCGGCGGTTTCGCACACTGGCGGTGTTTTCGACGGCTTCATCGAGGACTGGCACGACGCCTTCGGCCTGCCCCAGGGGGACCGGGACCGCGTGCCGAGGGACCGGATTGCGCTGCTCTATGCCGACGGCGGCGGCGCCCGCGTCGATATCGACGGCGATGTCCACTCCCTCGGGGACGTGAGCCTCGGGTTGGGCTACGCCCTGCCGTCTTCTCCGTTCGCCAACGACGGCATGGTCGTGCGCGCCACGGTCAAGCTGCCGGGCGGCGACGAAGGCGCGCTTGCGGGCTCGGGAGGCTATTCGGCATCGGCCTGGGCGGAGACCTCGGGAGCATTCCCGGGCTCCGCCGTCTCCCGCAACTGGCTCTATGCCGCGACGCTGGGCGTTCTCGCGGGCGAGGCGCCCGGCGCCCTGTCGTCGATCGGCGGCCGGTTCATCGCTTTCGGGCGCTTCGGCGTGACCTGGCGGGTGCTGGAGGATCTTGGCCTGACGGCGCAGATCGACATCCATTCCTCGCCCTACGGCGCCTCCGCCCTGTCTGCGCTCTCCGACCCGGCGGTCATGCTGGGACTGGGCGGGACGTTGAGAATCACGGAGCGCATGGTGCTGGAGGTTGCGGTCACGGAGGACGACGGCACTCGGCACGCCGCCCCCGACATCGGCCTCCATGCCGCCTTGCGCTGGAGATTGTAAGTGATCGCGAGCGTTGCCGTCGCCGGCACCACCCGCAGCGCTCGCCAGGATTCCGCCGGCGCCGGCGGACTTCGCAGGCCGGCATCGGCTTGGCCCGGACGCCTGCGGCGGCGATGATTGGCCCGGCACAGGCGAAGCTGCGGCACGCGGCGTCCGGAGACACCGTTGACACGCCTCGCCCTTTGGCGCACTGGAACGTGATCGGGGAGTAGTTCGATGCTTCGCAGCCTTCGCATTGTCTGCATCGCCGCCGTCGCGCTGTGTTTCGCCGCCGGTGCGCGCGCGCAGGAATACACGTCCCTCGTGGTGTTCGGCGACAGCCTGAGCGATTCCGGCAACGTGGCGCAGACGCTGGGCCTGCCTGCGGGAAGCAGCTACACCACCAACCCGGATCCGGTCTGGCCCGAAGTCCTGGCGCAGGCCTTCGGCGTGCCGGGAACCAACTCGCTCGCCGGCGGCTCCAACTACGCCTTCGGCGGCGCCTGCGCGGACCCGGACGCATCGTGCAACTACCCCACACCCGGGATCGGCCAACAGATCGACCTCTACCTGTCGGGACGTCCCTCGGGCAGAGCCGACCCGGCCGCCCTCTACGCCGTCTGGGGAGGGGGCAACGATCTCGATACCATCCTGCAGCCCAACCCCGGTATCGCGCGGGTCGACCCGCAGGCCGCAGTTCCGGCTGCGGCGCAGGCGCTGGCCGGCCATGTCATGCGTCTTCGGGCGGCCGGCGCAGGGCATGTGGTGGTGTTCAACCTGCCCGATCTGGGCGCCACCCCGCTGGCGCGTCTGGCTGCCCTGGCCGACCCCGGTGCGCCGGGCGCGTTCACCGCCGTCACGACCCTCTACAACCGATCGTTGGACGCTGCGCTTGACCCGCTCGATGCTGGCGTGGTCCCGGTCAACGTCTTCGCGCTGGCGGGCGAAGCGGTCGAGAATCCGGCGGCCTTCGGGCTGACAGACGTGCAGTCTCCGGCGTGTTCGCCGGCCGGGCCGAACGCGAACTCGCTGATTTGCGGCCCGGCGGGCTCCGGCTCTGCGCTGACGTACGGTCCGGAGGCGAGGCGGAGCCACCTGTTCGCCGACCTCCAGCACCCGACCGGCTCGGTTCACGTCGCGATCGGGAAGGTCGTTGCCTCCACGCTGGCCGCGCCGGTCCAGGTATCGCTGGCCGGCGAGGCGGGCGTGGAAGCTTCGTCCGCGCACTGGCGCGCGGTGTCGGCGGAGCACCTGGCGGGCCTCCGGCGCGAGCGCCCGGCGGGGAGCTGGCGCGGCTACGCGTCGGCGCTCTTCGGCCGGCGGCAGGTCGATGCGCTGCCGCGTCTCGGCGAGGCCCGTGCCGACGTTCGAATGGCCACTGTCGGGGCGGCGCAACGCGCGGCCAGGGACCTCTGGTGGGGCGCCGCGGTCAGCTTCGCCGGCCGCAACGGCGTCGTCTCCGGTGCCGCTCTCGACAGCGAGACGCTGATCGGCTCGGTCCAGGGAACCTGGCGCCGGGGCGGCCTTTACCTGAGCGGCGCGGCGCAGCTCGGGCGGAGCGCCATCGATATCGCGCGCTCGCTCCGTCCGGGACCCTCGGTGCGGCACGAAGAAGGCAGGACGGCGGCGGGTCAGTACGGTTTCGATCTCGATCTCGGATGGAGCTTTCATGGGGCCGGCGGGCTGAGCCAGGGGCTGGCGGCGGGGCCTCCTGGCTGGTTCAGGAGGTGGACGGCTACCGCGAGAGCGGGACCTCATCGACGGCGATGAACTTCTCGGCGTTCCGCCGGCGCTCCCTGGTGCTGCGCGCCGGATACCGGCTCTCGGCAGAGACCGAGCTTGCGGGCCTGGCGGTGCGGCCCTACGCGGGCCTGGCCTACGAGCTTGAGCTGAACGACGATCCGGTCTCGGTGACGGCCGGTTCGAATACCATGTCGGGGCGTTTCGCCGCGCCGGGCTTTGCGCCTCCCGGCGATTGGCTGAATGTCGACATCGGTATCGCCGCGCGTCTTGAGGGTGGAACCCACGCCGTCGTGGGCTATTCCGGGCGCACCGGAAGCGGAGACCGCCGCGACCACCTGCTGAAGCTCGGCCTGCGCGCCGTGTTTTGACCGGAGCTGTTGCGGGGAGGCGATGCCCGAAGATCGATCGGCACGGAAGGGAGCGTGAATGGGGTGGGGAAAGTGCTGCATTGGCCGAGCAAGTTCACGGCCGCTCTCGCGCGGGATGAGGCGGGCGCGGCCTGCCACCGATCGGTGGCAGGCCTGAGGCGGCAGGAACGATGCATCGTCGCGAAGAGGCGGGGCGGGACGGAGGCGCGGGCAAGGTGTTGAGGGGACGCGACAATTCGTGAGGTGGCAATAGGTGGCGCCTGCCACCGATCGGTGGCAGGTCTTTCCGGCGCCCCCGGAGCTGCGAATTGCCCGGATTGTCGTAGCAGAGCGTACCCACAGCGTACGGGAGCGTAGACGTGAAGCACGCCCGCAGCGGGCTGCGTCAGGTGTGACGGTGAAAGCGCCCTCAGGGCGTAGGACAGGTCCAGGGATCCGAAGATAAGCGTTCAGGCCCAGCCACTTAGCTGACCATGCAAGGGCTCTGGACCATGAATCGAGCGTGTTTGTATCGGGTTGCGGCAGAATCCGGCGTATTGCGCGCGCAATACGCCAAATCCCTTATGGTGCGCATCCATAGAAACACAGGTTGCGACCTATGTTGTCCTTGTGTGGCGGTGCCGGAGCGCTCGGCACGGTTCGGGATGCACTCGGGGATCGATCTGCCGAGCTCGCGAGGGGGGATTTCATCGCCGTCCTGGTGGCGGTCGAGAATGCGGCGGAATGAGGCGGGCGATGATGGCCGGCACGGCTGACCGATGGGCATGTGATTTCAGGATGGCGCCATGATCGGTCGTAATGCCGCCTGTCGAGAATGCGGCGGAAATGAGGCAGGCGATCATGGTCAGCACCGTTTACCGATCGGGCTTGCGATGGTCAGCGTAGAGCGCGCTTCTCATGCTCGCGACGACGGGCGGCGCAGCGAGCTCGTCACCACCGTCACCACCAGTGTCGGGCGGAGTGACGCCGGGTCATGCAGTCACGACGGCATCGATGTTCGGCACGGTGTTGCGGTGCTCGTCGCCAACGGCGACGGCGCTGACGCGGGGCCTGCACACGGGATGCGCGGTTCGTCTCGCGGAGGTGAAGTTCGGCATGGCAGAGACGGGCGCACTCGCGGGCGCGCCACCGTCATCGCTGCCGACGACGCTGGCCGCAGTCGGCGTCGCGCGGTTCGATTTCGGGCAGGGCTCATGGAGGGAGCTGCGGTGGCCATGCTGCTGCAGGGCGAGCGTCCGCCGACGGTGCGCAGCACCGGGACGGACGCGATGCCGAGGCCGCGGCGGGGAGTGACGGCGGTTCGAGCGCGAGCGGCGCAGGCGCGGATGCGCCGAGCCGCGATGCGCGGTGGGGGCACGGCGAAAAAATGTGGAGGCGACCCTCGCCGAAGCGAGGACCGCCTCCGGGGAGTGAGGCGAGCGTCGCCGTCACTGTGCGATCTGCATCACCGGTATCCCCAACGTGCGAGCCTTGTCGACGAGGTTGCCGGTGATGCCGCTACCGGGGAAGGCGATGACGCCCTTGGGCAGCAGGTTGAGCAGGTCGTCGTTGCGGCGGAAGGGCGCGGCCTTGCCGTGAGCGGACCAGTCGGGTCTGCAGACGATCTGGTTGACGCCGCGGGCCTCGGCCCAGCTTGCCGCGATCTTCTCGACGCCGGGGCCGCCACCGTGGAGCAGCACCATGTCGCGGTACTTCGCGTGGGCCATGTCGAGCGTGCTCCAGACGGCGTCGGCATCGCTGACGGTCTTGCCGCCGGTGATTGCGACCAGCGTTCCCTCGGGCAGGTGCGCGCGGGTCTCGCGGTCCTTGCGGGCTCGCCTGAAGTCGCGTGCATCGATGGCGGCGGAGGTGAGCTGTCCGGTCTGGCTCGTGTGCGACCCGTGCCTCGGGCGCCACAGGTCGCCGGTCTCGACGCGGTAGGCGTCGGCGGCGAGGTCGCGGAGCTTCTCGAAGGCGTCGCGCCGGTCGCCGAGGTTCTGCGCCCGGTCAGTGAGGGTCTGCAACTCCCATGCCTTCACCTCGGAGCCGTCCTGCGCCTTCTCGAGGTCGCGCATCTCGGGAGTGATGCGGTCGACGGCGCGGTCGAGCCTCTGCACCTGGCTGTGCAGCATGTTGGTGAAGCCCCACATGACGGCCTCGCGCTCGTCGGCCATCTGCGTTCCGTCGACGGTGATGCCGTTCACGATGACGCGGATGGCCTCGCCCAGTGCATCCATGGCATCGTCTTCGTCCCAGACGACGCGGCTGTCGAGCTCGCCGCGCTCCGGTGCTGCACCGAAGAGGGCCATGCTGTCGCAGACCGTTGCAGTTGAAGACGCGGTGGGGGTAGTGCTGATTGTGTCGATCATGACGATCTCCCTTGTTCATCCTCCGGGGCCCCTTGCCCCTTCGTGATGTCCTTTCTCTTCACGCGCGCGCAGTGGAAGCACCTTCCCCTAGAACTCCTTAGACCGGGTGGTGCGGAAGATGCCCGATGGTGCGGAAGTCGGCGCTCTCCGTGCCTGGGAGGCCCGGCGCGCCGCCTTGGAGAGTGGCCGCGTTCCCGGTAGGCCTTCTCAAGAATTGCTAGCGCCGGGCCGACGCGCCGGCCCCGCGCTTCAGGGGCCGGTGCGCCCCACGTGAGGTGTTGGAGAGTTCACGCGAGCCGACTTCACGGTCGGGCATCTTCACGGCCGGTCTTAGGAGTTCTTGGGGAAGGCCGGAAGGAGCGCAGCGACTGGAGGACCCGCAGGGTTGCTGGAGTGAGCACGTGTGTGAGACTTGGACATCACGACGGGCAGGAACTTTCATCTCCCCACGCACGGGCTCCGTTTCTGTTGTCCTTGCCGGCATCAGGCCAGCATGGGGTGAGAGGCGAGGAGTTCCTGCGTCACCTCGCGGATGCGCGAACGCTCGTGCACGCGCACCGGGCCTCGGGGGTCGTCGCTCAGGTGGCATTTCGCGTCGAACAATATGTTGAGCAGCGACGCGAAGGCCCCGGCAGCTCTGGCTGCAGGGGCCTAATCGCTCAACATAGTTCTGTGGTGTGCTTCTTTCGCGTTGTCACGAAAGGAGGACATCTCGATGTCACAAGACGCCCACTGCACCGTCAGCTCTGGAACGGATCAGGCCCCGTTCACGGGCCTCATCCCGCAGTTTTCGACCTACCTGTCAGGGGCGGGACGCAGTCACGCCCAGATCGTCACGTCTCTGGGTCCAGCGGAGCACTTTCTGGCTTGGTTGAAGCTCAGCCGTATTCCTCTGGAAACGGTAGAGGACGCAGTCCTGCATCAATTTCTGGCGCACGAGTGCGCCTGTCCGGTACCGCCGTTCAAGTTCAACCGGCTTCACAACCGGGAGGTACCTCACTTTGTGTCCGGTCTTCGCACATTTGTTCAGTTTCTTGAGGAGACCGGCCGGATAACGACTCCAGGGGAGATTGATGACAACCTCCGCCTGCTGAACACCTTCCTGGAGCAGCGGCAGGCGGAGGGTTATTCGGCGAGCTCAATCAGACATTGCCGCGGCGGGAGCCGCCACTTCCTCTTCTGGCTCCATCATTGTCGCATCTCTCTGGCCGACATCGACAAGTCCGTGTTCGACCGGTTCTCCCACCACGACTGCATTTGTGCCCGGCCCGGTGTCTTCTTTGGATTCAGAGGACATCGTGATGCCGCTGTTCGCGTCCCTTACCAGACCCGGGCGTTCATCACGTTCCTCGCTGAACGGGGGCTAGCTCCGAAGATGTTGCCATTGAGGAAGAAGCCCAACGACGGTCTGGATGACTACCGAGAGTGGTTGCGTCAACACCGCGGCACCGGAGACGAGGCGATTCAGAATCACATTTACAACCTTTCCAGAGTGCTGCCGACACTCGGCAACAATCCGCGCGGGTACGATGCTGAAGTAGTCAGAAGTGCTCTCCTACATCACCTAAAGAACGTCTCACCCGCGTACGCTAAGAATCTGGTCGGAGCGGTGCGGATGTACATCCGCTACTTGGCCTCGAAGGGCGAATGCCCCGCAGAACTGGTCGAAGCAATCCCGACAGTTCCTCATCGGCGGCTCTCGACATTGCCGAAATACATCTCGCCCGACGATATGGAACGGGTGATTGGATCGTTCGACACAACTACAGGCAAAGGGAGACGTGATCGTACGATTGTCCTCCTTCTTGGCAGGCTCGGCCTCCGGGCACGGGACGTCTCGAATCTGAACCTGTCGGACATCGATTGGAAGAACGCCTCTCTGCGTGTCCGTAGCAAGTCGGCAATCGAGGCCGCTCTGCCCCTTCCGCAGGATGTCGGTGACGCGTTGCTGGACTACATCCTCACCGCGCGTCCCCGGGTCGACGAAGAAAAAGTGTTCCTCCGGACGCGGCCGCCGCATCGACCGTTCCGGGACGGCCAGATGGTATCGCTAATCGCGCGCGATGCGCTCGACCGCGCCGAGGTCAACCCCCCCGGCGGGGGCGGCGTTCGTGTCTTTCGCCATTCCACCGCGACCAGCCTGCTGCGCTCTGGCGCCACGCTGGACGTTGTTGGGGCGGTGCTTCGACATCGGTTCCGAGAGACCACGGCGATCTACGCCAAGGTGGACACCGAAATGCTTCTCCACGTTGCACAACCCTGGATTGGAGGAGATGAGTCATGTCGTTAATCCTCCACGTCGAACGCTACGTCGAGCTGAACAGGACGCTTGGTTACAAGTTTGCGGACAATGAACGGGTGCTGCGGGAGTACGCCGAGTTCGCCACGGCATTCGGGGATGAATGGACACGCAGCGACCGAATCATCGACTGGGCTTCCAAGGGGACGTCCCCGAACAGGGCTTCGCGCAAGCTGCAGATCGCTCGAAACTTCGCACTCTCGCTACACGCGGAGGATGCGCGCCACGAGGTGCCGCCTAGCGAGGCCGTGGGTCGACGAAATCCAAGCAGGCCCTCGCCATACCTGCTGACGCGAGCCCAGGTTCGTCAGGTGATGGACGCTGCCCTGTCGCTGCCTACTCGTGACCCGATTGCGCCGTATACCTGGCACTATTTGTTCGGGCTGATGGCGGTGACGGGCATACGAAGATCGGAGGCGCTGGCTCTGCAGTTATCAGACATCACCTCAGACGGCTTACTCGTCCGCGAGTCGAAGTTCCGCAAGAGCCGACTCCTGCCGCTTCACGAAGACACATGGCGCGCCCTGGAGGAGTATGTCGCGATCAGAAAACGCCTTGGCGGGCCTGGTGAGCACCTGTTTGTTCTGGCAACAGGCAAGCCACCGGCTGGTCCTACCGCCACACGTGCGTTTCTGCGGCTTCTTCGTCAGCTGGGGCTGCGCGGACAGCCGGGCGAGCCGGGACCGCGGCTGCACGATTTGCGGCACAGCTACTGTGTATGGGTGCTGGAGAGCTTGGACAGTGAGGAAGATCCAAGCAGGCACATGCTGGCTCTCTCTACCTACCTCGGCCACTCCAATCTGGCCAATACGTACTGGTATCTCAAGGCAACTCCGCCACTGCTTCGGCGAATCGCCGAGAAGGCGGAGCGGGTGCAGACGGGGAGGACGCAACAATGATTTACATTGCTCCCCATGCAACGGCGTTCGTTCTCGAGCACCTGCCACGCGATCGGCATCTCAGCCAGAATACCATAGACAGCTACTCCGACAGCCTGCTGCTGTTTACTGTGTTCGCTGCCGGTCGGTTCGGCATTCAACCGAGCTCCATCGTACTCGAGCAACTCTCAATCGAGCTCATCCTCGACTTCTTGGATTACCTGGAAAAAGAGCGTGGAAACACGGCTCGCACGAGGAACGCCCGGCTGACAGCAATCAAATCGTTCTTTCGTTACCTCGAATACAGAGAGCCCGCATGTCTCGAACTCTCTCGGCGGTTACACGCCATTCCGGAGAAGCGTAGCGAAAAAGCATTGCCCCACTGGCTCGACCGCAACGAGATCCAAGCGATTGTCGACGCGCCGGACATCAGCACACCTTCCGGTGTGCGGGACCGAGCGATGCTTCATCTCGCCTACACCGCAGCGCTCCGCGTCTCTGAACTGACGTCGCTTACGATTGATAGCCTCTCGCACCCGCACTTGGATACGGTGCATGTGATGGGCAAGGGGCGACGCGAGCGGATCCTACCTCTCTGGAAGGAAACCCAGTCCGTTCTTCAGAGCTGGCTCGTAATCCGTCCCGAGGTTCACGTTAATCACCTCTTTCTCAGCGCCCGCGGGCAACCGATAAGCCGCCACGGCTTCGCCCAGCGTCTTAATGTGCATGCTGCCGCCGCGAAATCAGTTATGCCGTCCATCGACAGCAAGCGCATCACGCCCCACGTCTTGAGGCGCTCCTGCGCCATGCATACGTTGGAGGCGACCCACTGGAACGTTCTTTACGTCTCGATGTGGCTGGGACACACAAGCATATCGAGCACGGAGCTCTACCTGCGGGGCAACACAGCGGAGAAGCTCAAGATACTCAACGCGAATGTGCCCCCCAGAATCCGAAAAGGAGCCTTCAGCGGCGCGCAGGACAAGTTACTCAGGGTTCTGAGCGCCCCGAGATCGTGAACTCTATGTTGAGCGATTAGGCCCCTGCAGCCAGAGCTGCCGGGGCCTTCGCGTCGCTGCTCAACATATTGTTCGACGCGAAATGCCACCTCCTATGTTGAGCTCAACATAGCAGGTGAATCACGAAGTAGTACTCGCCAGCCTCGAGGATGTCGGGGTGGCGGAAGAGATCGCCGACGTAGTCGCCATCGGCGTCATGGATGCGGGCCTCGTCGTTGCCGACGCGGGTGAAGGTGACGGTGCTGCTCATGGTGCGCTCCTGCTTGCGTGATGGCGGCGGGGAGAACTCTCTCTTCCTCTTCGCGCCGCTCGCCCGGCGCCTGCTCCTCCCGGCCTCGCCGGGCGATCGTC
>Ga0209544_1004035_pt1 | contig 10716 bp, 8 predicted proteins | sample MesohylPK_FD_187297 | JGI IMG/M metagenome (GOLD analysis project Ga0209544, IMG submission 187297) | Host-associated microbial community of the marine sponge Aplysina aerophoba from Gulf of Piran - sponge mesohyl, lysed by proteinase K... | ecosystem: Host-associated > Porifera > Sponge >...
AGAGCGAGACGAACGTCTCGCTCATGCCGAGGGCGTTGACCTCCACCACCTCGGTCACGCCCGGCACCCGGTCGCGCATGATCCGCTCGATGCCCGCCTTGAGGGTCTGGGTGGACGCCGGGCAGGTGACGCAGGCGCCGTGGAGCTCGACGGTGACGATCCCGGTGGCCTCGTCGACGTCGACGAGGTCGATGTCTCCCTCGTCGGCCTGGATGGCCGGCCGGATGATCTTGATGATCTTCTCCACTTCGGCCTGCACAGGCCCAGTCTCGCAGCGCCCAGCCCCAACTCCGACCCCCGCACTCCTCACCATCGAAAGACGCTTATCGTCGCGGGCGGCGTGCAACGCTAGGTTGATCGAGAACGCAAGAGAGGTCTCGGCAGGGAGGCGATGTGGGCGATGTAATCGCGCTGCTGGATCGCGACGTGTACAGCATGAACCAAGTGGATCGCCTGTTGGACCTGTCGTCCGGCACGGCGGCTCGCTGGATTGACGGCTACACGCGTCTGGATCGTCGCTACGAGCCCCTGGTCAGAGTCGAGTCGACCGGCTCAGAGATCGTCACTTGGGGGGAGTTCGTGGAGTCGCGCCTCATCTCGGAGTACCGGCGCCAGGGAGTGTCGGTGTTCCGGATGCGTCCGGCAATCGCGTCCCTCCGGGAGCACTTCGGAACGTTGTATCCACTGGCCGCCGCACAGCCGTTCGTGAGTGCCGAGGGGCGGGAGCTGGTGCTCAAGGTGCAGCAGGAGACGAACCTGCAGCCTTCTCTTCGGCTGGTGGTCCGCAACGGGCAGATCATCGCTCCATCGATGGAGGTCCTCCGTTTCCGGCAAGCCGCCGACTACGACGGGGGCGACACGGTGAGCAGATTCCGTATCGCTCAGAACGTTGTGATCGATCCCGAGTACGCGTCGGGCGAGCCAACAATCTCTGGGCGTCGCCTGCGGGTGGCAACGCTCGTCGAGGCGTTGGCGGCGGGTGAGCGGCCAGACGCCGTCGCGGAGATGTGGGGCGTTACCTGCCAGGCCGTAGAGGACGCGGTGCGCTGCTCGAACGTTGCGTGAGATCCGCGGCCTCTTCGCCGATGAGAACATCCTCCCCGTAGGGCGGAGGTTGGCGGGTCTCGCCGAGGCTGGAACGGTCCTCTACGTGGGGCATCGAGACATCCCGGAATTGCCGCCGGGAGCTACGGACACCGAGATCTTCGAAGTGGTCGGAGCGCACGGCCGAGACCTGCTGTTCATCACCCGCGACAAGAAGATCAGAACACGACCAGTCGAGCGCCCTCGCGTTCAGCCGCGGACCCCCACCATGCTCACTCCGACCTCCAACGCGAAGCGCCACACAATTCGCCCTGACCCAGTAGGCGCCTGTTGCTAAGTTGGATGCCACCACTCAGTTGCGGCAAGCATCTCGTACCCCACCCGCTCTTGGGCGATGCGAGTCCGTGCCTGTAGCACCCTCGTCGCAATGGGGCGCAGATCCGGAGTAAGCACTTCCACAAGGGAAGCGTCGAATGACCTCGGGGCCTTGCTGTGGGTACTCGGCTTGCAGGAGAGCATCAGGCGCCACAGGGTGGGGTGTGCTCGCGTCGGGATGCCGATATCGGTACCAGCGTTGATCACGTTTCGGGTTATGGTCAGGCCGTTGACATCAAGGTCTCCCCAGTAGTCGACGGCATTGATAGCGACTGAGAGGTCGTGAACGGATGCCAAAGTCGATGGTGCCCATGCTCCTTGCCCGAAGGCCACCGCAAAATAGGGGTGTCCGGGGGTCGCACCGAGTGCACGCGAGCAGGATCGGAATGCTGCCGTATTCTCAACCATCAGCAGCCGGGATCCGTCCCCAACCTGGCGGTACGGGAACGGCATCGGCACATTCTCGTACCGGAGCAAGTCAGGGCCGAGGCGGTCGGTGCCCCACAGGGTTGTCTTCCCGCCGACGCATTCACCAATGGCCTTCTCGTCGTCGAAGAGTTCAATGGCCCGTTCTTCCGCGGGGACGACAGGCCTATCCGCTCCGCCGTCGCGGAGCCAGCGGTTCACTCGATCAAGCACATCATGTTGTTTGCTCGTGAGGGTGAGCCTGTTCGCCCATGCGAGTTCGGGTCGCCACGGGGTTCGGCGAATCGGTGGCCCTGGCTGGACGGGGCTTACCAGCGTCACGAAGCAGGGCAGGGGTGTGGGGGTGATCTGGTCTGTGGCAGTCGATGACCGGATGAGGCCTGCCTGGTTCGCTTCATTGAGCAAGCTGGCCAGGCGTTGACGGGCGTCAGCGGAGCGGGCATCGTCGGGCCGCAGTTCGGTGAACGCCTCCCATATCTGGTGGCGGTCGACTCGTAATCGGCCCGCCGATCGTGCCCTTAGATCGGCTGCGAGTTGTTGTGCGGGTGTCATCCGACGATTGGACCGTGTTGTTGCAGACGGATCGAGTCCAAGAAGGTGCTGTTGGCCTGATCGCCGTCGACTACAACATGCACGTCGCCTGAACGTGGGTTCTGGCGCCCGTCGAGACGGATGATGTTGTTGAACGACGCGAGTGCCCCCATGTCGTCCAATCCAGTCGTGTAGATCAACTGAAGCCCGAAGGCCTCACCGACCCGCTGTTGGACCTCCATTAGGGTTGCCTGGTTCGCCTTGCCGATAGGGTTGTCGAGCAGCAGTGGCAAGGCGGCGCTGGCATAACGGCTAGATGAGTGTGCCTCGGTTCGCATTCGGGTGAGGGCAGCGAATATCACTAGGGCCGCCGTCAACTTTTGCCCGCCGGAGAATGAAGCCATCTCCGAGATATCGACTCGTTGATTTGTGAGGCGCTTGTGCGGTTTCAGGATGGTTGCACTGAAGGGACCACCGACGCTGGCTGAAACGGCCGCGTATAGCAGGTCCATGCCTGATGTCCGAACCTCTGTGGAATCGGAGCAGATCTGGTCAACGACGGTAGCGACTCGGCCGGCTAGTTCGCCGGGTGTTGTCGGCAGTTTCGGGTGGGTGAGACTCAAGAATGTGCGCTTGGACCAGTCGTCGAGACCTTCTGGCAGACTCGTACGCCTCTGTAGCCTCGACAGCAGCTTGATCGTCTGGGTGACGTTGCCCGCGAGGTGATCAATCACAACGCGCCGATGATGTTCCAGATCGTCGAGATCTTTCGTGATAGTCAGTGCATAGGTGTGGAGCTGGTCGGCTAGCTCGCCTGCGTAGGTTCCACGCTGATCGGAGGGCCCTTCTGTCAGCCGTGGCAACAGAGTCGGCATATCCTCTGCCAGCAAATCGCGATGCTCGCTTGCGAGCTGCCGTACCTTATCAAGTGATCGGTCTCGCTCCTCGGTGGCGAGGCGCATGTATACCGCTGTCTCGTCGAGCATCGTCTCATGCCTACGGCACTCTTGTTCTGCGTTGCCGGGATCGCCCGGCCAAGGGGTACTGTCCCGACATTCATCAAGGGCCTCGCTCGGCCTGTTCATCGCAGAGGCATGCCGTCGCAGCGTCGCAGTGAGGGTGTCGCATTCGCGGCGGAACGCGTCGGCATCTCGGTCGATTGACTCCATCATCTGTGTGTGGTGGGTCTGTTGCCTGGACGCCGTCTCGTGTCTCGTGTTCGCTGCCGTAGATTCTGTGGTGAGATGTTCGATTAGTTTCTGTGCTTGCTCGGGGCTCTTGGGATGCTTATCGAGTGGGGCCCGACTGTGCTGTGCCGCCTCCTCCCTGCGGCGCATTTCTGCTTCGGCCTGGCGCAACGCTTGGCTCGCCAGCGCCTCCTCTGTATGAGATTGGAGCAAGTGTGATTTGGCATCGCTGATGGCCGCATGGCGGGTATGGGTTGTCGCTCCGGCCGGACTGGCAAGCAGGCGTCGAGCCAGCGCGACGGTCGCCTCTGTGTTGTTGCGCAGCAGTTCTGATCGTTCTGCCTTCTCCTTGGCGAGCGTATTGCGTTCGCGTGTGACCAGGTCTGGGGGTGCTGCTGCGTGTAGCTCCTGCTGTGCGGTTTCAAGAGCGCTTTCTAGGTTGTCCAGCGGGTCCTCCGACGGAGGGTGTTCGGTGGTGGTCAATCCATGTCGAATGAACCTTGAGCCGACGTTGTCAATCCGGAAGCGGATCTCTGTAGCCGCGCGTTGGGCCTCTGCTAGACGCTCCGACGCCTCCCGGCGGGCCTCAGCGGCTGCGGCCGTACGACTACCAATGTCACGGATGCGCGCCTCTGCGTCGTCAAGCGCCCGCTGGTGGCTGGCTCGCCGGATCTGGCGATCCTTGAGCCGCTTCAGGTTTGCTTCGGCCCGTTGCGCGTGACCGTGCTCGTCTTGAGCCGCCCGGAGTCTGTCTGCCGCGTCTTGGATTCTGGTTTCTGCTGCATCGCTTGATTTGGCGGCGGCAGTGAGAGCGAGTTCCGCTTTGGAAATCTGAGATGGGAGGTCTAGTGCCTCGGTCCGAAGAGCAGCGACAGTCTCAGCGGGGTTCGACTCGATGAAGGACACGAGTTGAGCGCGGGCGGATTGGAGCGCCTCCCCGCGGACAGCAGCTTCTTGGGACGCGCGTTCAGACGCTTCGAGCTGTTCGTTGCGGCGGCTGCCTTCTCTGCTCGCCGCGACTCTGTGGTGGAGGGCGGCAGGCCCAGCCACGATGACAGTCGCGAGCTCTTCCTCGAACAGCCTGCCGGTGCCAGCAACTAGGGCTGTCGGTGCGCTCAGGGACAGACCGTCGGTGGCTTGCACGGCGGCTTCGAGTTCGTCGGTGTCTGCGAGTATCACGCCGTTGACTATTTCGGGGTGCTGGCTGATGATGTCGAGGTGGCGGTCCTCGGGGAACTGCTCGCGTAGAACCTGCCACCCTGAGAACGCGTTACGGATTCCTGCCTCATCGAGAGCGGCGAGCACATCTTCGACATCGGAGCTAGGGGGGAGCCAGCCGCTACGGTCGAGTTCGTTGACAGCGCGACGGTCAGCGACCGAGCGCAGTTCGACTGCGATGCGTTGCGCCGATGTCGTTTCGGCCTGTTGGGCAAGTCGGGCTGCTGCGCTGGGGCCGTCGTGCCAAAGGTCTGGGTGGGGTGTCTCGAAAGCGGCTGCGATCTCAGGGATATACAACAACTGTGCGGCAGCGGATGTGATCTCATCTGATCGCTCCCGGGCTCTTGTCAGCTGTGCCTGCAGGGTGACCAGGGCTTGGCTGGCACCTTCAGCAGCCTTGTCTGCTGCGATCCGGTCGTGCTTCGCCTTGTCGGCGAGACCGGTCTGCCGCTCGATCTCTGCGGCCAAGCGTTGCACATCGGCATTCTTCGACAATATGGCGTCGTCGACAGGCTGGTCTTGGTCGAGGAGGCCGTCACGCACCGCTTCGGCCATCTCCGCTGCGAGATGCTCGAGGTCTTTGAGCGCCCCAGTGGCTTCGCGCTCCGCATGGAGGCGCTCAGCGGCTGCTGTCTGACTGCGACCATCGGCTTCCTTGATGGCCTGCCGTTCAAGCACGATCTGTGATTTGATCTGGTCGAGGGACGCTTCATCGGCCTTGCGAAGATGAGTGAGTTTCGCCGCCAACTGCTGCTGGGCCGCGGAGACCGCATCACGCAGCGGGGCAGCTGCGTCGTCCGCATCGTCGAGGACGACTTGGATCTGTTCGAGCCGTAGGTCGATTTCGCTCAGTCGCTTGATCTCGGCGGTCAGCTCCCAGGAGTCGACGTGCTGTTGGGCTTGCTCCCTCTTGCGTAGCGCTTCGGTGTGCTTCGTGACCGCCTCGGCGTGCTTCAGACGAGCCTGCACCAGTTCTGCTTCTCGTCGCTGCGCCTGCAGCTTGTTGCGGAGCGTCAGGGCCTGATCTGCGTCGCTCTTCAGCCGACGCGCTTCTTGTTGATGATGTGCAGAGCGCGATTCGGCGGCGCTCTTGGCTGCACGCAACTGGTCTACAAGTGACAGCGACGAGTTCCAAGCCTCGGTTGCTTCGTCGCGCTGTGCGCAGAGTTCGGTTTGCTGAGTGGCAGCGTCGGAGAGTTTGGCCTGAACATCGGCGCAGAAGTTCTGTTGGTGGAGCAGACGGGGACGCTTGGAGAGCGTGTCTCTGACTTGTTCGACAATGTCGGAGATCTGATTTGGGATCTCGGGCGGGATGATGTAGGGCAGCGCCCACTGGACGAGTTCGTCGCCGTTCTCGAAGTGGAACCTTTCTGATATTGATCCCTCGTCGGCCGACATCTTGAGCTGATCTGAAAAAACCTCCGTGTCAAGGCCGTGGCCCCGTAGCCAGTCGGCCCATTCGCCTTGGTGCGTGCTAGGACGGAACGCGTCACATCCCTGCAGGGCGGAAGTGAGGCCGTCGATGTATTCGGGCAGGGGTCTGCGCCTTGTGCCATCCACACGGATCAGGTGGAGCGCATCTTCGAATGTCGGCGAGCGCCCTGGCGGAGTCACTACGCCCCACAACCTGCGTTGCAAGGCGGTCGACTCGCGAGCCCTGTCCTGACGGTGGTCCCGCCATTGGAGCACCTGTCCGAGAAGCAGCCGGGTATCTCCCCCGATCAGGGAACGCACGCCGATCACTTGCGAGAATTCGAGAATCACATGGGCGGTGTCGGAGCCGAGTATGTAGTCACCGAGCTGCTTCTCGGGCTTACCCAAGAAATCTCTCAAAGCCGGGCACAACGTCGAGAAGACCAGCGACAGCCAGGAGGTCTTCCCGCCCATGTTCTCCAACCACAGCACCGACGACGTCGGCGTTCCGGCGGTGTCTATAAAGTCCGTCGTCAGCGGATCGAATCGGGCATCGGGATGGCCGATCGACTCCATGTGAACGCGGCGGAGGTGCCACATCAGTGCTTCTCGCTGTTCATTGCTTCACATATCGCCTGAAATGCTGCATTCGCTGCGATCTCTCGGACATGCAACCGGAACCGATCGTTGGATCGGAAGAGTTCCCTGTTCTGCTTGTCCTGAACAAGGAAGCCTTGGTCGGCGAGCCACCCAAGGACACGCCCAATCTTGTGCACCGTGCAGTCGCTGCGCAGTTTCGTCTTCCCTTGCGAGACGGCTTTCTCAGCGACATAGATCGCCAGCGCGTCCACGGGGGCGATGTCGTGCCCAGAGTGATCGTCGCGGTCTTGCAGCGAGTCGGCGGCCTGTCGAATCCACTTGTCCACATCGACGGCGTTCAGTTGCCGGACTCCAGGTTCTTTGAATGACTCTGCGGTCGGGTAGCAGAAGGTGGCCACGCCTACGACAGCGACCCCATAGATGATCCTCTCGTTCGCTGAAGTCCACCTGAACTTCTCGGCGAGGTCACTGGAACGCAGCGAGAACGGCGAGGCCAACGTGGGGTCCAGCACAAGGCCCAGTTGCTGGTTGGCGCCCAGCACGCGAAGCCCTAGCGGCTCAGCGATCTGGCGCACCGTGCTGGCATATCCGGGGTCAGTGCGAAAGCGGACGATCAACTGGTGGTGTTCTGCATCGGTCCCCGGCAGGCTGCCGCGGTCTAGGGAGAGAGCCAGCAGCCGATTGGCAGCTACAGCGTCCTCAGCGTGCATCGGCTCTGTCCTCGTGGTCGGGACGGGCCAACACTAGATCTGGCACAATGAACCGATCAGCACACAACAGCGTTCCATCGTCTGCCGCGACTATGCCGACTAGCATCGGGTCTCGAGTGCCCACCAGCCCATGCTCCCCCCAGCAGCGCATGGACTGCAGGGCCACAAGCAAAGAGACCTCGTCATCATGCTCCTTCGTCAGATCTGACAGGCGCACAGACGCTCCCACGCCCTTCATGATCGAGTGAGCGGTCGCCCACATGTCGTCATCGAACCGTTCGAACGGGTTCTCAATCGCGTAGAGGTCACCACTGTCGATTTCGACAGTCAGGCCTTCTCGTTCCCGTGGACGGGCAAGCAGCGTCTCCAACATGTCCGAGAGCGAGACGACTGGTGGCGCTGACGGCGCGGCGAACGGAGCAACGACCGCCGGCGCGAGTCGAGCGGCAATCTCAGTTTCGAACCCGAGCATCGGCCGGAATACCCCGTCGCGAAGATGAACGATACCCACAGACAGCGAAACGGCGAAGCCCTGCGTCACCTGAGCGGCCCTGAATCGGTCGCGAGCGTCGATGACGCGGCGTTGCAGTGTGAGGAGTTGAGTAAGGGTCTCGCGGACAAGACGAACCACCGAAGCGGCTTGCGCCCGGTGTTCGCGATCAACGTCTTCGGCCAACTGTTGGGCGTGATCCGAAAGTTGGTAGGACACAGTCACGCGATCTGCGACATGCGCAAGCGATTTATCGAGTGCTGATTCGACATCCTCTTCCCAGTTGGTGTCTCGCAAGTCGCGTTCGACCGAGCGCAAGATGTTGTCGAGGTGGCTGCGATACTCCACAGCGATCCGCATGGTGGCTGCGGCCGTTTGCTCGGCCCGTGACCAGCGGCCTGATTCGATCTGTGCCCGCAGTACCGCCTCGGCAGCGATCTGGCGGTCCTCCAGATCAAGGTCTAGTCCAGCCAGCGTGAGATTGAGCGCCGCCTTGCCAGCATGGAGACGCACATCGCCAGCGTCGGTCAAGGTCTCGTACAGCGCTGTGACTCGAAGGTCGTCTCGTCGGTAAGCGTCGCTCGGATCGACCCACGACACATCGAAGCCGCGCGCTGAGGTTCCGGCGTTGAGCAAGCGATCAATGAGCCATGCAGCGACATGATCATGGGCCGCAGGTGGTTGATGTGGGGCCATCCGCTCGGCGTGCATCGCAACTTGCCGTTCCACGGTTTCCCGAGGGACGCCGCCCTCGGGATGCAAGCCGTCCTCCGCTGCGATGGCGTCGAATGCCACCAGTTGCAGCAGCCGCGTGTCGTAGTCTCCCCAGTCCCGATCGGCGTCGGCTGCTGTGGAGCGAGCCTTGGCGTGTTCGATGTCAAGGAGCGGTTGGAGATGCGCCAACACTCGTGATCGGCGAGCCAGGAAGCTGTTAGCAGCCGAGGGCGAGGCCAAGGACATTGATCTACCCCCCGCCCCTGCGGTCACTCGTCAACTCCGCCCCACACGTCAACTCCATCGCAGTTCGCTTTACCACTATCACCGCGACTCGCCCCCGCTCGGCCGTGGGGGCCGCTCCCTCCACCTCGTCGGCCCGACATCCGAGGCACCGTCCGCGTCGAAGCTCCATCGCCGCTCAGAAACCTCCGACGGCCTGCCCAGGTCGTCTACGAAGACGATTCGCCTGTTCAGGCGCCCGTCGCCGGTTCGGTAAGTGAGCGTGGCCCAGCCAGCACCATGCACGTTCATCGCCACGGCCTCTCAGCGGAGCCCGGTCCCTCAGAAGCTGTCAGCAGTGACTGATCTATCTGCACAAACTCGCACCATAGCGACAAGGTGTGACAACGCAGGGCCTCTTGGAACACCGCCGGTTTGCAGGAAGTGCAGGTGCTGTCGACTCCTTGGACTTCATGGCCCAGACCGGAGTTTGGCGGGTTGGCGGGTTCTTGGTGACGGGAGGAGGCCGCTGACCTGGGGTCTTGTGTCGCGGGGCGGTGTTCGGGCGGGGATTTGTAGGGACGACACATGCTTGACGGTCTGAGCGTTTGACGGTATTGTTGTGGTGTGTTCGTGAAGACGACCCGCCGTCGCAGGGGCGACAGGGTGTACGAGTACTTGTCTTTGGTGGAGTCGGTTCGCGACGGTTCCAAGGTGGGCCACAGGACTCTGTTGCGTCTGGGTGAGGTGACGGCTTTGCGCGAGTCGGTGGTGGTCGCCTACCGCCAACTCGCAGGCGTCGAAGCCCGCTTCCGGGTCCTCAAAGACTTCCTGCACCTACGGCCCGTGCGCCACTGGACCAACAAACGAGTCCGCGGCCACGTCGCCGTCTGTGTCCACGCCGCCGTCATCGAGACCCTCATCAACAACGCCCTCGCCGAAGCCGACGTCCGCGACCCCGACCTCACAGACCAGCACCTCAGCGCCAACCGGGCCCTGCGCGAGCTCAACCGCATCCGCCGACACCACCTCACCGCCAACGGCCGCCGAATCCAGCTCACCACCCGCCGCACCCCGCTGCAGGCCCGAGCCCTCATCGCCATCGGAGCCGACACCGCCACCTGGGACAAAGCCAACATCACCTGACCCCAACCAGCGGCGACCCGAACCGGCGATGTAGTGGAAACACCCCACCGGCGCGCCCCCTCTGACCTCCCCAAACGCGAAACACCCGCCAAACTCCGGTCAGTGACGGCCTCAACACGAACAATCACGCACCTCGCCGCCCAGAGCGCCGCCTTGGATGTCGCTGAAAACCCCACCACGAAGCTGACGGTGAAATCCGTCAGCTTCGCCGCGCCCTCACACCGCCGCCCCGCAGTCCTCGAACCTGAAATTCCGGCCGCGGGCTCCCGAGATCCGGCAAGACCCAGAATTGTGCCCTGAGCTAGCGTTTGCTGGCTAACTCTGTGCCAAGAATTGGCCCATCCCTGTGCCATCTCTACGACGAGTGTCATGGGAACGGGAAACCGGGACCCCCGCCTGCAGCCGGGCGACAATGTTGAAGACCGTGCTTGTGTTGGCGAGTGCGACACGATGCTCTGGCTGATTCGATGCCGCGCGGCAGACCGGTAGACACGCGCACTCTTCCGCTGGCACAACCCAGCTGCCGCCCAGCGTAGTCGTTCCTCGTAGGCTCGCGGGATGGGCCTGGCGGTGCTGGCGCATCAGGGTGGATGGGACGAGGCGCTGCTGGTGGCCGGGCCGGTACTGCTGTTCGCCGGCA